>Ga0187783_10000630_pt1 | contig 25462 bp, 20 predicted proteins | sample 1015_SJ02_MP02_2_FD_132471 | JGI IMG/M metagenome (GOLD analysis project Ga0187783, IMG submission 132471) | Tropical peat soil microbial communities from peatlands in Department of Meta, Colombia - 1015_SJ02_MP02_20_MG | ecosystem: Environmental > Terrestrial > Soil > Wetlands > Peat | place...
CGCATCTCGGTCAGTGCCTGCCTGCCCGTAGTCGAGATCGCGCTCAGCGCTGCCGCGGCGCGCGCGCGTTCGAGCTTCGAGAGCGAATGCAGCGCCTCGATAAGCGCGGGCAAGCGCTCTGGTTCCGGCAAGAAGCTCGCAAAGCGGGGTTCGCTTGTTCGGCCCAAGTGACCGAAAAGCCGCGCGAATTCGCCGTCGTGTGGCGTCAGCACGACGTGGTTGCTTGACCGCCAGATGAGCTCGGCAAAGCCGTAAGGATCGCCTTCGAAACTTGTGAGCGCGTCGGCATCGAGCACAACCGCGCGGCGCGGCGCGGCAGGCTCTTGAGCCGCCGGGAGCGCCGCCCGCACGAAGGCGCGAGTCTTTTCCCCAACCCCAAGGCCTGGCCCGATGACAACGGCGTTTTTGCGTTTGTCGGCGAGGAGCTTCGTCAGGCCGGCTGGACCATCGCAGAGGCGAGTCATGATGGCGGTGAGCGCCGAAGCATGCACGCTCAGCGCGTCGGCGGGCGTTGCAACGGTGACGAGCCCCGCCCCCGTGCGCAAGGCGGCCCGCGCGCCAAGGCGCGCCGCGCCGGTAAAGGAGAGCCCGCCGGAGAGAACCAGGGCATGACCGCGCGTATATTTGTGCCCTTCGGTGCGGGGAACCGGAAACTGCCCAGCCCAAATTGCGGGCCCGTTGACAAAAGTCTTGGGGGCGATTGCTGGAAGGACGGAATCGGGAATTCCTATATCGGCGACCGTCGTCAGGCCGCAGTGAGTGCGGCCTGGTAATAGCAAGTGCCCCGGCTTGCGGCGGAAAAATGTGACAGTGCGGGCAGCCATTATCGCCGCGCCGCGGATTTGCCCGGTCGTGCCGTCGATGCCCGACGGAACGTCCACGGCAACGATGGGTCTTTTGGTGCGCTGCCTCCAATCATTGAGCCTGGCGATCAAGGCTTGCGGCTGCCCTTCGAGATCGCGGGAAAGGCCGGCGCCAAACAGCGCATCGACCACAAGATCTGCGTTCTCGAGAGACAGCTCTTCGGGGACAAGGCTTGTGCCGGTCCAGCTTTTTGCGGCGAGCGCGGCGTCGCCATGCAATTGCTCCACCGTCCCAAGCAGGGCGGCTTCGACGGCAAAACCTTGCGCGGCCAGCAGGCGCGCGGCAACAAAACCGTCTCCGCCATTGTTTCCCGGTCCGCAAAAGACGCCAACCCGCCCTCGCCGGGGAAGGAGCTCGGCAGCCGCCCTTGCGACCGCCGCGCCAGCGTTATTCATGAGAACATATCCGGGGGTACCTGCGGCAATCGTCTGCCGGTCGGCTTCCGCCATCTCCGAATTTGTGAGCAGCGCCGAAGAGAGCAAATCAGGCATGATTTGAACGTGCCCAGGAAGCGCCGGCGAGCAAAATTCAACTTGTCTTCTTGCCGGTTACTTCACATAGCCTTCTCTGGCGGGCGCGCAAGCAACGGCCAATGCCGATTATGGCGCAAATGGCCCGCATTGGGAACCGGACCTGGAGGATCGCCTTGGACAGAACCGAGCTTTTTTCGCCTGTCGTTTTCACCACAATCGCCCGGAGGTCGCATGAAATGGCTTAGCAGCTGGCGCCTGACGGTTGCGCTCTTCTTTTCTTCTATCGGCTTGATGCTTTATCTTGCGTTTTTTTGGACTCCCGCGCGGCCTAAAGTTGCGGCGGCGGGGCCGGGCGCGGGAATAGCTGGCGCTTGCGCGCCTGGCAGCCGGACTGGCCGCGCGGATCTCAACGATGGCATCCAGACATCGGATAAGCTCACGATCGCGGTACGGACTCCGAGCGATTACGATCCGACGCGGGCCTATCCGCTGCTTGTTGTTTTCCCGCCCGCAGGGCTCACGCGCAGGCGGAGTGAAAATTTTTACGACGTGACGGAGGAAGCGACAAGGCGCGGCTTTATCGTGGCCTTTAGCGATCACCGGGGCTCTTCGGCGGCGGCAATGGTGCAACAGGCAAAGGTGGCTACGACTGTTGCAAGTTTTTTCTGCATCGACGAGAAATCGGTGTCTTACGCTGGGCATTCTGATGGCGGGACGATCGCCGAAGCTATCGCCGCAGGGATGTCCGGCGCCAACGTCGTTCTGCGCAGCGTTGCGGCGAGCGGCGCCGGCATAACCGGCAACGACCTTGCCGCGATGTCATGTCCGGCAACCCCGTCCGTCTTGATCCTCCACAGCCGCGCAGACGAAAAATTTCCTGGCTATGGTCGCGGCGCCGCAGCCTATTGGGCGCGGTGTGCCAAATGCGCGCCGATGGATTTGACGGCCGCGGGAGACGGATGCCACGCCTTTCAAGGTTGCACCGCCGGACGGCGCGTTACCTACTGCGAAACATCTTCGCCGCATAAGGAGTGGCCGCCGGTAAACAACCTCATTCTTGACTTTATTCAAGGAGCGTAACACGGCGCAGCTGAGATGGGCCCCCCCGGCCAAGGTGCCCAAAAATCCGTTGCGTTCTTGGAGCCGCCGCATGGCTTGTGATATGGGCGGTCAATGATTGACAGGCCCGGCACCGTTGATTAACCAGCGTCGGTTATAGTGATGCCAATTTTTGGACCGCTACGCCTCTTGCCGCATCCTAGCGCGAGCTGGCGCAAGCGTTGCACATTGTACCGGCCATGAAGCCTCGTGTCGCGAAATTTGCCGTCGGCCAGCTTGTCCGGCACCGGAAATATGCCTTCCGCGGGGTCGTCTATGACGTGGACCCCGTCTTTGCCCATACCGAGGAATGGTGGCAAGCCATCCCGGAAGACGTGCGGCCGCATAAAAACCAGCCTTTCTATCACCTTTTTGCTGAAAATGCTGAAACAGAATATGTTGCCTATGTATCAGAGCAAAATCTTGTGCCTGATCCATGCGGCGGGCCCATTGGCCATCCGCAAGTCGACGAAATGCTCGTGCGCTCTGGCAATGGCGCCTACTGCATCAGGCCCGCGCGCGTGCACTGATTTTTTCGCGGGGCCAACAAACAAAGCCCTCACCAAGCAAAAAACTCAGCGGCGGCGGCTTTCAAGTTCGAGGGTGACGAGCCTTGCCAAAAGGGTGGCCGGGAAGATCTGGCCAAATATTGCTTCAAGGCTGCTTAGGCTTCGCACAACCGGGTGTACCGGCACGATGTCGCCATAACCAAGCGTGGTTAGCGTCGAGAAGCTGAAGTAGATCAAATCGCTGGTAAATTTTGGATTACCGGGAGTGTCAATTCCGGTAATTGCGCCCGGCACGAGCAGACACATCATGCCGTATAATCCGACAAAAACGTTGCCAATGGTAATATAGAGCAGCACCGCGCCAATCACCCGGTGATAGGTGACCTGACCAGGAGCAAACACCGCGCGGGCAACTACATAGGCAAGCGCCGCTGCCACCGTGACCCACGCAGCGGCGTCGAGATAGAGCCCGTGCTCCTGGTGCCCCATGAACCGGGCCGCGCTGCCTCCGACGGCGAGCGCAACACCGGTCAAGATCGCGCTTATGGCCCCTGGGCCGGCGGACGCGCCGAGAACACAACCTGCCATGACGAGGACGATTGCCAGGGCATATCCCTCAAAGACCACGAGTCCAGACGCATGAAGCGGAACGACCCCGAACGTAAGGAAAACAAGCAAAACCGTGAGCCATGTCAGCAGCCGGTCGCCAAACTTCTCCCTTGCGCGTCCGATATGGCGCCCGACTTCGACCGCCTTCACCCGTAACAGCGGTTTCCGGGGCCAAGGGCGATTAATGTTACTGGGTTTAGGCTGCATTGCGGCTATCTGAAATCTTCCTCGCCCTGTCCTTCGCTGCGAAGGCCGTCATCGTCACCCCGGCTAATATATTCCTCGGTAATCCGCTCAACAGCCGCGACGTGTTCGCCGGCAGCTGTATCAAAGACGATAACGCCTTGGGTGCCGCGTCCCGAGATCCTTATGCCATCGACGGGGCAGCGGATCACTTTGCCGCCATTTGTGACGAGCATGATCTCGTCGCCCTCTTCAACCGGCATGGCCGCGACGAGCTGGCCGTTGCGTTGATTGACAGCCATCGCCGCGATCCCTTTTCCGCCGCGGCTTGTTATCCGGTATTCGTAGGACGAGGTCCTTTTGCCATAGCCATTTGAAGAAACCGCAAGGATGATCTGCTCGGCGGCCGACAACTGCGCATACCGGTCGGGACTGATGCCAGGCGTTGCGGCGGTCTCTTCTGGTCCCCCTTCTTCGGCAGCCACCTCCGCGCCCGGCTCGGGCGCGGTTTCGCCGGCGACGGCGCGGCGCATCTTGAGATAGGCGAGGCGCTCTCCGCTTCCAGCGTCGATGTGGCGTAGAATAGCGAGCGCGATCACCCGGTCGCCTTTGGCAAGCGTAACGCCTCGGACCCCCATGGAGTCGCGCCCCTTAAACACCCTCACGTCGGTGACAGGAAACCGGATGCACTGCCCGTTCGCAGTGGTCAGAAGCACATCCTCTTCCTCCGTGCAAATCTGCACGTCGACGATTTCCTCGCCCTCCTCAAGGCGCATCGCAAGCTTGCCGGCGCGGGAAACCTGCACAAAATCCGAGAGCTTGTTACGCCGCACACTGCCGCTCGTCGTCGCAAACATGACATCGAGAGTTTCCCACGCGGCTTCATCCTCGGGCAAGGGCATGATGGTCGTGATCCGCTCCTTTTCGTCGAGCGGCAGCAGGTTGACGAGCGCTTTCCCCCGCGCTTGCGGGGCGGAGAGCGGAAGCCGCCAAACCTTTTCCTTGTAGACCTGCCCAAGCGAGGAGAAGAAAAGCACCGGCGCATGGGTCGAGGCTATGAACAGCCGCGCAACAAAATCCTCTTCGCGCGTCTGCATGGCCGAGCGGCCCTTGCCGCCGCGGCGTTGCGCCCGGTAAGCCGCTAGCGGCACGCGTTTGATATAGCCAAGATGGGAAACGGTAACGACCATGTCTTCGCGCTGGATCAAATCCTCATCTTCGACGCCTGGGACATCGTCAAGGATCAGCGTCCGGCGGGGCGTGGAATGGGCGGCTTTGACGGCCAGTAACTCGTCCTTTATGATCGAAAGGAGCCTGGCGCGGGAGCGCAATATCTCGAGATATTCGCCGATCTCGGCGGAAAGCTTGTTCAAAGCCTCGGCGATCTCTTCGCGCCCAAGCGCCGTCAGCCGCTGCAGCCGAAGCTCGAGAATGGCCCGCGCCTGCGTCTCGGACAGCCGGCAGACGCCATCTTCGGAAAGCCTGTGGCGTGGATCGGCGATGAGCGCCACGAGCGGCGCCATGTCGCGCGCAGGCCATTCGCGCTCCATCACGGCGGCACGGGCCGCGGCCGGATCCGGCGCCGTCCGGATCAGATGGATGAATTCGTCGAGGTTGGCGAGCGCGATTGCAAGCCCCACCTGCACATGCGCCGCATCGCGCGCCTTGGCGAGCAGGTGTTTGGTGCGCCTGGCGACGACCTGCTCGCGAAATTCGATGAAGGCAGCGAGAAAATCCTTAAGGTGCAAAACTTCCGGCCGGCCGCCGTTGAGGGCAATCATGTTGCAGGGAAAACTCGATTCGAGCGCCGTGAAGCGCCAAAGCTGATTAAGCACCACCTCGGGGAGGGCATCGCGCTTAAGCTCGATTACGATCCGCACCGGCACCTCGCGGTCGGATTCATCGCGCAGATCGGAAATGCCTTCGATGCGCTTCTCGCGAACGAGTTCGGCAATCTTCTCGATCAGCGCCGCCTTGTTGACCTGATAGGGAATTTCCGAAACGACGAGCGCTTCGCGCTCCTTGCGGATTTCCTCGATGTTGACCTTCGCCCGCATGACAACCGAGCCGCGCCCGTCGCGGTAGGCCGCTTGGATGCCTGCACGCCCCAATATCTCGCCGCCGGTCGGAAAGTCCGGGCCAGGGACAATCGCTATGAGATCCTCGATCGTCATTGCGGGACGGTCGATGAGGGCAATAACGGCGTCGATGACCTCGCCGAGATTATGCGGCGGGATATTGGTCGCCATGCCGACTGCGATGCCACCCGCGCCATTGACGAGGAGATTGGGGAATTTCGCCGGAAGCACCGAGGGCTCGCGCTCGCGCCCGTCGTAGTTCGGCTGAAAATCGACCGTCGCATTTTCGAGATCGTCAAGGAGCGGTATCGCGGCGGGCGCGAGCCGCACTTCGGTATAGCGCTCGGCCGCCGGGGGATCGCCATCGAGAGAGCCGAAATTGCCCTGCCCATCGATGAGCGGCAGGCGCATCGTAAAGGGCTGCGCCATCCGCACCAGCGCGTCGTAGATCGCAAGATTGCCGTGCGGATGATATTTGCCCATGGTGTCGCCGGTAACCCGCGCCGATTTGTTGTAGGGGCGCTCCGGCGTGTAATTGTTCTCATGCATCGAATAGAGAATGCGCCGGTGAACGGGCTTTAACCCGTCGCGCACGTCGGGGAGAGCCCGGCTGACAATCACGCTCATCGCGTAGACGAGGTAGCTGTCGCGCATTTCGTCGGAGAGCGAGACAGGCTTAACGCCGGATCGGGGGGGAGGTGAGTGCTGATCGCCAGGGTCGGGCAAAGGGACTAAATCCAAAGCTTAAGAGTGGCAGTTGGAATTCTATCGCGGCGTTCCGGCAAGCGGCAAGCCTTCCCGCCTGCACGATTACTCGTCTTCAGATGATGCCAGAGTCCGAATCACTGATCGTAATTCGAGTATCTCCAGGCTACGTGGACATTCGGTCCAGTTGTGCCTCCAGCAGACGATAATGTCGCAACCTTCCGCAATATGACCGTGATCTCTGAAGTTGCGGCTCTCGAATTCGAATTCAATTCGAACACGCTGCCACTTCCCTGGTCCGACCTGTCGTTTGGCTTCGCAATCTGGAAATCCCGCTTGAACTGCCTCGACCAAATAACCCAATTCCCGCGCCACCATTCCAAATAAAAATACTACACCGTTCTCATTGATGGGTTCATGCCGAAGTCCGCGGAAGTCGAGCGGATTTCCGTAGGTCGGGCTACTTGATAATCTCTGATGTATTGGTTTTAAGGACATCAGAGGCGGTTCTTCGAGAGCAGGTGCCGCTTCCTGTTTAGGACTTCCATTCTTAAACGGGAGCAGTGCTACAACATCCGCCCAGGCAGGACGGTTCAATGCCCATTCACGGAATCTCGAGGGCACTGCCGCCCACAAACCTATGCGTCTTTCGAATGAGCCCGGGCTGTGATTCCCTGACTTCCGATATTGATCTCGTGTTGGGATGCGGCGCATATCCCGAACTACTTCGCCCCAATCCTCAAGCAGGGTATCGACGGCCAAAGGCTGGTTTGTCGAGTGTGGTTGCAATCCCGCCGCTCGAACAGCCTCTCTCCACGATGGAAAATGTCTGAGAACCTGATATTCGGTCATTCCGAAGATGCCAGGAATTCAGAACGGGAGGGTGGTCGACCAAGAGTGGCGGCAGCGTTCCTAATTGCGCTAAGAACCGTATCTTGGTCGGGTGGGCCGATCATCTCTACCCTACAAAACGTCTTTTCTTGAACGGCACATGTAACGGATTTAGGCTGCAAAAGTAATCGCCTCTAATCCAGCGACTTAGCAGACAACAAGTCTTTGTTGAGGAACTAATTCGCTGTGGATCTAGGTTCTAAAACGGAATGTCGTCGTCGATGATATCGGCGGCGCGGCCCGAACCCGAGCCTGGCCTCCGCTCTGACGCTTCTGGCGCGATGCGGCCATAGCTGTCATTGCCCAGCTCGTATGGCCCCGCTGCGTCGCGGCCGCGGCCATCCAGGAGCGTAAGTTCGCCACGAAAGCGGGTCAGCACCACCTCGGTGGTCTTGCGCTGATTGCCGTCCCGGTCGGTATATTCCCGCGTCTGCAGCTGACCCTCGAGATAGACTTTTGAGCCCTTCTTGCAATATTGCTCGGCGATCTTGCCCAAGTTTTCGTTGAAGATCACGACATTATGCCATTCGGTCCGCTCCTTGCGCTCGCCTGAGGCCTTGTCGCGCCAGGATTCGGAAGTGGCAACTGAGAAGCTCACGACCGGGTCGCCGGCGCTCGTCCGCCGCACCTCCGGGTCGCGCCCGAGATTGCCGACGAGAATGACCTTGTTCACGCTCCCGGCCATAACTCTCTCCTCTTTTGCGAAAAAATCATCATGCGGATTTCCGCGACGGTCCGCAAGGCCCGTTGGTTGTCCGGCTCCGCCGCGCGTGCCGCAACAATTAAAACGACCGCCCTGGCCCTGGCCCCAACGCTCGCCCTAATTATGGCAGGTGACACATGCTAGGAGGGGTTTCGTCGCGCTCTAATCGGGCGCGCCACGAGCAGGAGACGCATGCGGGACAGTGCGCTGAGGCAAATTACGCCAGCACGCAAGGCCGTCAGCGCGCTGCCCCAGTTACTACAGCAGGGAGAAACCGTTACGTCAATGAATGCAGGCTCACCTATTCCAATTGGCGAAGCAGGGGGACATCGCTCCCGCATATTTGCCGCTTTGGCCGCGAGCTCATTCTCTCTGTTGCTGGCCGCTTTGCCCGCGCCGCAGAGTGCTTTGGCGCTCGATGACCCGGCGAGATCACCTCTGCCCGCCACGCCGCCTTTGCCGCCGCCGCGCCCGCATTACCCCGCCGAAACGGACGCAGTGCCGGCAATCCCCCAAGCCGCTGAGCCCGCGCCCGCCGCCGAAGCGCCGCGGCAGACGCGTTCTTTGCCTCCAGCCTCACGTGCAAGAATGCATGCTTGCGGGCTCGAGTGGCAAAAAATGAAAGCGGCGGGCTCGGCGGCGGACAAGACCTGGTACGAATTCGCCGCCGTCTGCCTTGTCCGGTAGCGAGCGGGACAGCGTAAAGTCCCAAAGAATTTGCCTAGCAAGAAGCCGCCAGTAAGAGGTTCCGCGGCAAAAGAAACCGGCTGGCTCCTCGCTGGCACGCGTGTTCAACACGCGTTAAACGCCGGGAGCCAAAAGCTCCGCGGACCGCCGGTGCAACGGCGCCAGCACCCCTGAGCTTGGGCGAATCTAGGTTTCGCGAGCGTCATCCAAACGGAACAGGACGGCCGAGAACGGAATACCTCTCGGCGCGAAGCGCACGCAAAACATTCGCCGCCGGCCGTCTCTGTTTCTTTTATATCTTTCAGACCGGCTCCGTGGGTCCCGGCGGCGGAGGCGGCGGAGGCTTGCGGACCGGCGCCCTGCGCGCAACTTTTCTCGCGGCGCCCTTTTTCGCTGCGGCCTTTTTCACACCCTTTTTTGCCGCCGACTTTTTAGCGGCCGATTTTTTGGCAGCTAACTTTTTAACCGGCCTTTTCTTGGCCGCAGCTTTGCGCGCGGATTTCTTAGCTGCGCCTTTTTTCGTGGCCTTTTTCGCGGCGCTCTTCTTCGCCGCAGACTTCCTTACCGCTTTCTTGGTGGTTGCCTTCACCATGTTCAATATTCCCTTTGCAGATCTAGCCGGCTCAATTGAAAGACCGGCTACAGGCTTGCACAGGGTAGCGCCGTTCATCCCGCTTGCAAGAGGCGTTGGATGATGAAGCGCGCAAATGGCACCGTTCAACATGCGCTCAGCACTTCCGAAGATGCTTATGACCATGCGTGCTACGAAGCATTATCGCGACAACAAAGCAGCCGCGGCAGGTCATCGGCAATGGCAGCACAATTTGCACCGATTAATGCCGCAAACGAGCGCTTAGCGGCGCCACATGGCATGAACCGGCGTCTCATCGAGCCGAAAAGCTCATTCAAAAACCCATTATATTTGAAGGCGCTATTCTATTTTCGCGCACAACGGATTCATCGATTGCCAACGTCGCAGGAGATTGTCATCGCAATTGCACGCGCCTGCTTTTGTGGCTGCGTTTGGATCACTTGCAGCGATTTTTAGGGGCTGGATTTGCGCGCGAGCTGGGCTTAATGGCGCACTCTTTGAACATTGATTCTGTGTGGCGGAAGAAGAAAAAAAAAATTTCGTTGGAAGTGAAAAAATGCGCCGCATAAATGCGTTGGCTTCGTCGAATCCGGTGCATATCGCGCGAATCACCCGAATCACGATAGCAATCGCAGCGCAATTTAGAGACCGAGTCTGGCCCTCAAGATATCGCTGACGGTGCGCGGATTGGCCTTTCCGCCAGTCTCTTTCATCACCTGTCCGACAAACCAGCCGAGCATAGACGGCTTGGCCCGCGCCTGGGCGGCTTTGTCTGGATTGGCCGTAATAATCGCGTCGACGCTTGCAGCGATGAGCGCCTGGTCGGTGACCTGCGTCAGTCCCCGAGTTGCGACGATCCCTCGCGGATCGGCTTCCCCCTCGCTTTCCACGATGGCGGCAAGCACATCCTTGGCGATCTTGCCGGAAATTGTGCCCTCAGTGATAAGATCCACAATCGTGGCGATTTGCCATGGCTTGATTTTGGTCTGCGAAACCGGCAGCCCCTGCGAATTGGCATAGGCAGCGAGATCGCCGATGGTCCAATTGGCGGCGAGCTTGGCGTCGCGGGGCACGCCACCGTGGGCGACAGCCGCTTCGTAATAGTCGGCCGTGTCCTTGTCGGCAACGAGCACGCCCGCATCATAGGGCGGCAAGCCGTATTGGCTCATAAAGCGGGCCTTCTTGGCATCCGGAAGTTCGGGCAAATAGCCCGCCAAGGCGTCGACATAGGCCTGGTCGAACTCGAGCGGAAGAAGGTCGGGATCGGGAAAATAGCGGTAGTCATGCGCTTCCTCTTTATTGCGCATCGGCCGCGTTTCCCCGCGCCCCGGATCGAACAGGCGGGTCTCCTGATCGATCTTCCCCCCATCCTCGATGACCCCGATCTGACGCCGTGCCTCGGCCTCGATCGCCTGTCCGATGAAGCGGATCGAGTTGACGTTTTTGATTTCGCAGCGGGTGCCGAGAGGCTCGCCCGGCCGGCGGACGGAAACATTGATGTCGGCCCTGAGCGATCCCTGCTCCATGTTTCCGTCGCAAGTGCCAAGGTAGCGCAGGACGGTGCGCAATTTGCTCACATAGGCTTTGGCCTCCTCGGCGGAGCGCAAATCGGGTTTCGAAACAATTTCCATGAGCGCGACGCCGGACCGGTTGAGATCGACGAAAGAATCGGTCGCCGACTGGTCGTGCAGCGACTTGCCGGCATCCTGTTCGAGGTGCAAACGCTCGATCCCGATCTCGATTTGTTCCGTTGGCGAGATATCGACGGTAACGCTTCCCTCGCCCACAATCGGACTCTTGTATTGGGAGATCTGGTAGCCTTGCGGCAGATCGGGATAGAAATAATTCTTACGATCGAAGACACTTCGCAGGTTGATCTTGGCCTTGAGGCCGAGCCCAGTTCGCACCGCCTGCGCAACACATTCCTCGTTGATGACCGGTAGCATCCCGGGCATGGCGGCATCGACGAGCGACACATTGCTGTTTGGGTCCCTGCCAAATTCTGTCGAGGCGCCTGAAAAGAGCTTGGACTTCGAGATGACCTGGGCGTGAACCTCCATCCCGATCACGACCTCAAAGTCGCCCGTTGCACCTTTGATGAGCTTTCCGGGTTTTGCTTGGATGTCCATTTTGCCGCCTTTTCCCGAGCCGTCCCGGCTGTACCATAGCCCTCAACGCCCTGGATGCGAAGGCGAAAAAGGCCAACATCCGGCAGTTGGTTCTCCTGCCAGGAGGCCGATAGGGGCGAAGCGATGGCGGCAGCATGAAGCACCGGGTGGCGCCCAGGTTGGCGGCTGCCCCGGGCGAGCGAAGGTGCGTCCTGGCGCGCAAGAACGCCCCCGCGGCATTTGTCCGCGGCGGCGCTCATGGCTGACGGTCCGTTTGGCGGCGCTCCAGAAAAGAGCTCAGGCCGGCAGCATTACTCTAATATGACTTTAGTATTTGGAAACGACCGGAGGAGCGACGGTCCCGCCGAATTTGTAAGTCAGACCGATGCGGCCGGTATACAGTATTTCCTTGTCCGTGTGATTGGGAATGGCGATGGAAAAGGGATTTAGCGTGACGAGAGTGAACCCGGCATCGTTGAAACCGCGCGTAGTCCAATTGTAATAGCGGAACTCGGCCCTAGCCGTCCAATTTCCGTAGAAGTTGTACTCGATACCGCCGCCGACATCGTACCCGTAGCGGTTGGCCGCGAAGTCGCGGGTGATTGGGATGCTCACAAAGGGCGCGCAGGCAAGCGCCCCGCAAAGAATTTGGTTGCGGATGTCCCCGTAGGCCCAGCCGCCGATCCCGTAGATAAGAACATGGTCGAAGGCAAGACCGACGCGTCCATCGACCGAGCCAAACTCCGCGATGTCCGTTCGCCCATAACTAATAAGAGGCGCAGCGTTAAAAGGAACGTTGAAGGTGGTGCCGGTAATACCCGCGAAATTATATTCACCCTGCAGGCCAATGACGAGGGGCCCCGCGAATTGGTAATTGTAACCAAGGTGAACACCGCCGAACGCGCCCTCCGTGCTGTAAGATTCATTGGGGCCGAGGAAATTGACGGTCGTCGTTCCTACGCCGCCGCCCGCCTGCACGCCAAGCTCAAATCCGGTCCACGTCCACACGGGCACGGGAGGCGGCAATGGCGGTGGCGGTGTTAGGTCCGCCGCGAAGGGCGAAGTTGCGGTCAATAGCAGACCGGCTGTCGCGCCGGCAAGGCGCCGCGAGAACATTCGTTGCATGGAATACTTCCCTCCGTCGTTTGAACTTGTCGCTCGTTTGTGTCTTTTGCGCTAACTGCCATTATTCATAGCATCAAGGCTTCGATGAACAAGCTGGAATACCGGAAAGAATCGTTCCGCCGCTCATTATTCCTAAAGATGTTGCATTTTTGCCGTGACGGGAGGCGGCTTGACTAAGCGTCTGCGCGATGCCACTCGCAGGCGCAAAAAGGCCTTTCGGGGAGGGATTGGAAATTGCGCGCTTTCATTTTTCCGGGGCAGGGATCGCAAACGGCGGGCATGGGCAAAGCATTGTCCGGGGCCTTTCCGCAGGCGCGGGCCGTTATTTCCGAGGTGGACGATGCGCTCGGAGAGAATTTGTCCGCCTTGATGTTCGAGGGTCCGCAGGCCGAGCTCACCTTGACGGCGAATGCGCAGCCGGCGTTGTTTGCGGTCAGCCTCGCGGCCCTCAAGGTGCTCGAAGCTGAGGCCGGTCTCAACCTTGCTGCCGACGGCCGCTTTGTCGCAGGCCATTCCCTCGGTGAATATTCGGCGCTCGCCGCGGCGGGGTCGATGAGCATTGGGGAGGCGGCAAAACTGCTCCGCCTGCGCGGCCTTGCCATGCAGAAAGCCGTGCCGGAGGGCGTAGGCGCAATGGCGGCGCTTATCGGCCTTGATTGCGGCATGGCAAAGGCAATAGCAGGGCAAGCCGCCGAAGTAACGGGCGGCGGCGCGGTATGCGAGGTCGCCAATGACAACGGGGGCGGCCAGGTCGTGGTCTCGGGTTCCGCCGCGGCGGTCAATCGCGCTGTCGAAGCCGCGAAGGAGCACGGCGCCCGGCGGTCAGTTTTGCTGCAGGTGTCGGCGCCTTTTCATTGTTCCTTAATGCAACCTGCCGCAGAGGCGATGGCCGCGGCGCTCGCCAAGGCCGACATCGCCCGTCCCTGCGTGCCGGTCATCGCAAATGTTCTGGCACAGCCGGTCACTGACCCGGAAGAGATCCGAAGGCTTCTCGTTGCCCAGGTCACCGGAATGGTGCGCTGGCGGGAAAGCATTGCGTTCATGGCAAAATGCGGAATTTCCGTGTTCGTCGAATGCGGCGCTGGCAAAGTGCTTTCCGGGCTTGTCAAGCGCATAGCCCCAGAGGCGCGCGGCATTTCGATTGGCGCACCTGCCGATATTGCCCAGTATCTGGCCCTCGCCTAGAACCGCTCGTCGCATACGGAGTTTCAGGTGCATGTTTGATCTTAGCGGCAGGACAGCCCTCGTGACGGGCGCAAGCGGCGGACTCGGCCGCGCCATTGCACGGGCGCTGCACGGCCAGGGTGCAAGTATCGCATTGTCCGGCACGCGCAGCGATGCTCTCGGCGCACTTGCCTCAGAACTTGGAGCGAATGTTCACGTTTTTCCCTGCGATCTTGCCGACAAAGCCGCGGCCGAGGCGCTCGTTCCTTCCGTCGAGTCCGCAATGGGAAAGATCGACATTCTTGTCAACAACGCTGGCATAACGCGGGACAACCTATTTTTGCGGATGACCGACGAAGATTGGGACACTGTGCTCGCGGTCGATCTGACGGCGGCGTTTCGCCTCAGCCGGGCGTGCCTGAAAGGAATGATGCGCAGGCGCTACGGCCGGGTCATCGGCATCAGTTCGGTCGTTGGGGTAACCGGCAATCCTGGCCAGGGCAACTATTGCGCCGCGAAGGCCGGCATGATTGGGATGTGTAAGAGCCTTGCTGCGGAGGTGGCGGGCCGGAACATAACAGTAAATTGCGTTGCGCCAGGCTTTATCGAGACACCGATGACCGACGCGCTCAGTGACAAACAGAAGCAGGCCATCCTCGCCATGGTGCCCATGGGCCGTCTTGGGACTGGAGCCGACACCGCTTCGGCGGTTCTTTACCTTGCCAGCGTAGAGGCCTCTTACGTCACCGGCCAGACGATCCATGTCAACGGCGGAATGGCAATGATTTAAATTGGTTAAGGGACGGCGGGCCTACCTTTCGCTTCCTCTCGCCAACTGCGAGGAAGTGTGTTACCTACCGCACTTGAGCGATAAGGGAGGCACGCGCGGGCGCCCGCATCATTCCAACGCCTGCCTGTTGCAGCGCGCAGCAATCCGGTGTGGCGCGTTACGAGCAGTCTAACTACTCAGCAGATAATCAAGGATGAGGAACAAACCACCATGAGCGATGTCGCCGAGCGGGTGAAAAAAATTGTCGTAGATCATCTCGGCGTCGAGGCCGACAAAGTCGTCGAGAGCTCCAATTTCATGGAAGACCTGGGCGCAGATTCTCTCGACACGGTTGAGCTCGTCATGGCTTTCGAAGAAGAATTTGGTGTCGAGATTCCTGACGACGCGGCCGAAACGATCCTGACGGTCGGAGACGCCATCAAATTCCTTGAAAAAGCGTCCGCTGCTTGATTGCCTCTGCAAAAGTTCCTCAAAGCGCCCGATGAAATTTAAGCCGGCGGCGTGCGGTTCAGCGATGCCGGGCCGCAGTAACTGCTTTCTGAACCAGGGGGCAGCGGCGCGGGGATTCCGTAGGAGCCCCGCCGCCGCGTTTAAGGGCGGGCGGCGGCGCCGGCGGCCGCAACAGCAAGGTTGCTTCGATGCGCAGGGTAGTCATCACGGGGCTTGGGTTGGTTACCCCGCTTGGCGGCGGCGTTGAGTCGAGCTGGGAACGGTTGCTCAGCGGGCAAAGCGGCGCCCGCCGGATCGAAAATTTCGATGTTTCTGACCTCGCCTGTAAGATTGCTATGCCTGTGCCGCGCGGCGGCAGCGGAAATTTTGAACCCGACCGATGGATGGAACCAAAGGAGCAGCGCAAGGTCGACGATTATATTCTTTATGCTGTGGCGGCCGCGTCGCAGGCTCTTGCCGACGCTGGATGGAAGCCTTCGACCTATGAAGAGCAGATCGGAACCGGCGTTCTGATCGGTTCGGGGATCGGCGGCCTCGGCGGCATTGCAGAGACCGCCGTGACGTTGCATGAGAAAGGTCCGAGACGGGTCTCCCCGTTCTTTATTCCAGGCCGCTTGATCAATCTCGCCAGCGGCTATGTTTCGATCCAGCACAGTCTAAAAGGGCCAAATCACGCAGTCGTCACCGCATGCTCCTCGGGCACCCATGCAATTGGCGATGCGGCGCGCCTCGTTGCGCTCGGCGACGCGGAAGTGATGGTGGCGGGCGGCACGGAATCGGCGATCAACCGCATCGGTATTGCCGGGTTCGCCGCTTGCCGGGCCTTGTCAACCAAGTTCAATGACCGGCCAAAGCTTGCCTCGCGGCCCTATGATAAGGACCGCGACGGATTTGTGATGGGCGAAGGCGCGGGCTGCGTCGTCCTCGAAACGTATGAGCATGCCGCGGCGCGGGGCGCAAAAATCTATGCCGAGCTTGCCGGTTATGGCATGTCTGGAGACGCCTACCATATTACCGCGCCAGACGAAAGCGGCGATGGGGCGTTCAGGGCGATGGCGGCCGCAATCAAGCGCGCTAATATTTCGCCAGGCGATATCGACTATATCAATGCGCATGGAACCTCGACCCCGCTCGGCGACGAAATTGAGATCCGGGCGGTCGAGAAAATTCTTGGCAACGCCCGTCAATCCCTCTCCATGTCCTCGACAAAGTCCGCGATCGGGCATCTGCTCGGAGCTGCGGGTGCAGTTGAAGCAATTTTCTCCATATTGGCGATCCGGGATCAGATTGTACCGCCCACGCTCAACCTGGACCAATTATCGGTTGAAACGGTGATCGATCTCGTGCCGCATAAGGCGCGCGAGCGCGAAGTCGAGTTCGTGTTGTCGAATTCCTTTGGATTTGGCGGTACAAACGCCTGTTTGGTCTTCAAAAGGCCAGACGGTGCGGCGATAGCAGCGGCGCAGGCTTAAACTTAAGGCGCGATTTAAAAATCGGATCCGAACCAGAATTCGCCATATTTTGCAGGCGGGATAGGTGCTGGAAGCGCCGGGTTTTGGGCTGGGGATTGACAACGCGAAGCCGGTTTCCGTCCCGTTAACGCACATTGACCAACGCACATGGACCAATGACGGCGCCGGGTGCGGTTGGGCGAATGGAAAGGCCGGAGACCGCTTTATTCGCGCCGCCTTTCCAAAGCGGCGGCCGCAAACGAATGTGTTCGCCGGAGGTGTCAGCCATATGCCTTCAAACCTCAATGGAAATAATGAATCCCCCCAAGACCAGCAGTTGCCCCGCGATGACGCGCATCGAAGTCTCCGAAGGACGCCGGCTAGGGTGGCACCGCGAAGCCCTAAGGAGGCGCTTCAGCCCGATGCGCCCCCCCCGCCGCCACTCCCCGCGAGCCGCAAGCACCCTGCGCTTTCGGTAATAAGCGGGTTTTTGTCCTTCCTTCTGGTGATCGCAATTGCCGCTGTTGGCGGGCTCATTTGGACGCAGCAGAGGCTCCACGCACCTGGCCCCCTCAGCAGCGACAAGGTCGTCTATATTGCGCCCGGCACGGAAGTTCCAGACATCATAGCGGCGCTCGAACGGGGCGAAGTCATCGACAGCCCTTTTTTGCTCAATGCCACGCTGCTCGCCGAAGGGAACCGCTCGAAGGTTAAAGCCGGCGAATATTTGTTCCGGCAAAATGCCAGTCTGCGCGACGTCATCGACACACTCGTGAGCGGCAAACAAGTGCTGCACTCGATTACGATTCCGGAAGGGCTGACGAGCGAGCAAGTTGTCGAGCGCCTGAAGGAAAATGATGTGTTGCTTGGGGATGTGATCGACATTCCAAAGGAAGGCAGTTTGCTGCCTGAGACTTACAAGGTCACGCGCGGCACCCTTCGCGCCGACATTGTACGAAAAATGCAAGAGGATCAGAAGCGTGCGGTGGATCAGATTTGGGCCCGCAGGGCCGCCAACCTGCCTCTGCGCTCTCCCTATGAGCTCGTCATCTTAGCCTCACTCGTCGAAAAGGAGACAGGCAAAGCCGACGAGCGGCCGCGGGTCGCAAGCGTTTTTCTCAACCGCCTCAGAAAAGGAATGCGGCTTCAATCCGACCCGACGATCGTTTATGGCCTGGCCGGCGGCAAGGGCGCGCTCGGCCGGGGTCTCACCCGGAGCGAAATCGAGCAGTCGACTCCTTATAATACTTATTTGATCGACGGTTTGCCTCCTGGCCCGATTGCAAATCCTGGCCGGGCCGCGCTAGAAGCCGTTGCGAGCCCTTCGCGCACCCAAGACCTTTACTTCGTTGCCGACGGTACGGGCGGGCACATCTTTGCCGAAACGCTCGACCAGCATAGCCGCAATGTGCTTCGCTGGCGCCAGATCGAGAAGGATATCAAAGACAGAAGCGAGCAGCCGGGTGGCGGGGTGAGTGAGACCGCGCCGCAAGAATCGCCGCCGGCAAATCCGCCGCCGCCCTCGCCTGCGGGCGGCCGGAAAAGCGACCGCAGGGGCAGAGTTCCTGTTTATGGTGCGCTTGACTCCTCCCCCTACAACTTTGGCACCGGGCTCGACCAACTGGGCCTCTCCTTTGACAGTGCAGCCGCTATGAGGAACACGCTCGATGGGCCCGTCGGCGGCGAGGGCGCCTTGGAAGCATCGAATGAATACGGCAACGCTCCTGACGGCAATGGCTTGCCCGGCACGCAGGATGTGCCGCCCAGCTCCGGCGGCTCAACCGCGCGTTTGGCGCTCGCAGGACCGGCCGGATCGGAAGCTAACGCCGCAGTGGGGCAGGCACCCATTGAGCGTACCGGGCATGCGGCTCCGCTCGACCCATCGCAAGGAACCTCGTTCGATCCGCTCAAAAATAAGACGTATGACCTCAACTACGCCAAGACAGTGCCGGTGCTACAATAGCAGGCACGCGTCCCAGAAATCTGCCCAATTGCTGGTCTTGATCAAGCGGCGAGGGCTGCTTCCGGCGGCTTTAGCTCGAGCCCGAGGCTCGCAGCAATCGCCGGATGCGTTATATGGCCGCGATGCACATTGAGCCCGGCGCGCAGTCCAAGGTTCGAAGCGAGCGCGGGAAGCCCGCCCGCGGCGAGGCCAAGGCCGTAGGGAAGCATAGCGTTGTTCAGCGCATGGGTCGATGTCAGAGGAACAGCGCCTGGCATATTGGCCACGCAGTAGTGGACTACTCCGCCTTTAAGGAACGTCGGCGCCGCGTGCGTCGTCGGATGGGAGGTTTCGAAGCAGCCTCCCTGGTCGATTGAAATATCGACGAGGACGGCGCCCTGCTGCATTGAACGCAACATCCTTTCGGTAACGAGCTTCGGTGCGGCGGCTCCGGGAACCAGCACCGCGCCGATCACCGCATCGGCCGCGGAAACCGTCTCTTCAACCGCTGCCGCCGTCGAGAACCTGGTCTTCGCCCGCCCTTGGAGCATTGCGTCGAGCTGGCGAAGCCGCCCAAGAGAGGAGTCCACAATCGTCACGTCGGCGCCGAGCCCGATTGCCATGCGCGCCGCCTGGGTTCCCGCAACGCCTCCGCCGAGGATTGCGACGCGCGCCGGAGGCACCCCCGGAACACCGCCAAGCAAAACACCGCGCCCGCCGTTCTGGCTCTGCAGAGCAACGGCCGCCGCTTCGATCGAAAGGCGGCCTGCGACTTCGCTCATCGGGGCGAGCAGCGGCAGGCTCACACCGTCCCGGCCCGTTACGGTTTCGTAGGCGACGGCCGTGCAGCCTGAGGTGAGTAAGCCATTGGTCAGGGCTGGATTAGGCGCAAGATGCAAAAATGCGAAAAGGATTTGATTGGCGCGCAATTTTGACCATTCGCACTCTTGCGGCTCCTTGACCTTAATGATCATATCCGACTCGGCGTAGATTTCGTCCGCCGTGCCAGCAATGATAGCGCCTGCGGTGCGGTAGGCCTCGTCTGCAGCGCGGATGCCCGCGCCCGCACCAGTCTCGACGCATATTTCATGTCCTGCAGCGGTGAATTCGCGAACCGAGGCAGGGGTCAACCCCACCCTGTATTCTTGATCCTTAATTTCCTTCGGGATCCCTATGCGCACGCGCGTCGCTCCATTTCATACTCCCACGCCCTACGGGCAAATGTGATAGCATTGGCCGCGGAAAACAATTGGCCGGTTCGCGGCCAAAGACTAAGGATGCCTATTGGAGGCCGCTTGTGCTCCGGCCCGCGGCGTGCCGCCTGATGCAGCCAAGGTAATGCAATGACAATGCCGCCAGCCGGCGCACGCGGATCACCGCCAAAAGCGGCATGGTCATGATCCCGTCATCGATTGGAAATTAGGTTACCCGAGTTGTTAGGGAGGCCCCCATTGGGTTCGGCAGCGGAAGGTCAGAAACTCACGCTTGTCAAGGGACGGGACGCGCCCAAACGCCGCGTCCGGAGCGCACCCCCGCCGGGCGGTGCCTTTGAACCGGATGCCGCGCGCCGTGACGGTTTTGATGGCAGCAATGCCGCGAATCAGAGCTCCGGCAGCGCGGAAAGGGCCGGCCGGGTGCCAGTTGTGCCGCTTGTGATGCCGGAGCCGGCGGAGCCGCTGACCGAGCCAGCGAGTGAGCTTGCGCGCTCCCCCCGGCGCTTCATCAACCGGGAACTCTCCTGGCTCGAATTTAACCGCCGGGTATTGCAGGAAGCCTCAAACCGCAATCATCCGCTGTTGGAGCAATTGCGTTTTTTGTCAATCTCCGCCGACAATCTCGACGAGTTTTTTATGGTCAGGGTGGCGGGGCTTCGCGGCCAACTGCGCACCGGAATAACGGCGCCTTCGGAGGACGGGCTGACCGTCGCCGAGCAGCTCGTAAAGATCCGCGAACGCGCGAGCCTTTTGGCCGCCGAACAGCAGCGGCGCTGGCGCGAACTTCGAAACGAATTGCGCGAAGCAGGAGTCGCAATGCTTGAGCCCCCGGATCTCAACGCGGCCGAGACCGAGTGGCTGCGGCAATATTTTTTCTCTCACATCTTCCCGGTGTTGACGCCGCTTGCCATCGATCCAGCCCACCCCTTTCCTTTTATCCCTAATCGAAGTTTTTCGATTGCCCTCGAATTGTTTGGGCCAAACGATCACGCGAATCGCAAAGCTTTAATTCGCATGCCGGCCAAGATTGAGCGGTTCATCAAAATACCGGATGAATTTGGCGTGAGCGGCTTGCGCTTTATTTCGCTCGAAACGACGATCGGAATGTTCACCCAGAGCCTTTTTCCGGGCTATCAGCTGCGCGGGCATGGTCTGTTCCGGATCATCCGCGACAGCGACCTCGAGGTCGAGGAAGAGGCGGAAGACCTCGTGCTTGTGTTTGAGAGCGCGCTCAAGCGCCGCCGCCGGGGTTCGGTGATCAGACTCGAAGTCGACAGCCTCATGCCGGAGGAGTTGCGGAACTTCGTTGCCGAGGAGCTCGATGTTGGCGGCGACGAAATCTTTGTCCTTGACGGCATGCTCGCTCTGAACGAGCTATCCGAGCTCGTCAATGTCGAGCGGCCAGATCTTAAATTCAGGCCTTATAATCCCCGCTTCCCTGAGCGCGTAAGGGACAATGGCGGCGATTGTTTTCTCGCGATCAAGCAAAAGGATCTTGTCGTCCATCACCCCTATGAATCCTTTGACGTCGTGGTTCAGTTCGTCAAGCAAGCGGCGGCGGACCCGAACGTCGTTGCGATCAAACAGACTCTCTACCGCACCTCGTCCGACAGCCCGATCGTGCGCGCGCTCATCGATGCCGCGGAAGCGGGCAAGTCGGTCACCGCGCTTGTCGAACTGAAGGCGCGCTTCGACGAGGCCGCCAATATCCGCTGGGCGCGCGATCTCGAGCGTGCCGGGGCGCAGGTGGTGTTCGGATTCATTGAACTAAAGACTCACGCCAAGCTCTCCATGGTTGTCCGCCGCGAGGCGGGAACGCTTGTCACTTACTGCCATGTCGGCACCGGAAATTACCATCCCGTGACGGCTAAGATTTACACCGATATTTCGTTTTTCACCGCCGACCCGGTGATCGGGCGCGATGTCGGGCGTATTTTCAATTATATAACGGGCTACGCCGAGCCAGCCGGGCTCGAGCGCATGGCTGTCTCGCCGATTTCGCTGAAGCAAAAGCTCCTCGGTCACATTGCCGAAGAAACGGCCTTCGCCAAAGCTGGCAAGCCCGGCTCCATTTGGGCGAAATGCAATGCTCTGGTCGACCCCGAAATCATCGACGCCTTGTATGAAGCAAGCAATGCCGGCGTAAATATCGATCTGATTGTGCGCGGTATCTGCTGCCTGAGGCCCGGGGTCGAGGGACTGTCCGAAAACATAAGGGTGAAGTCGATCGTCGGCCGCTTTCTTGAGCATGCGCGCGTCTATTGCTTTGGCGGCGGCCATGATTTGCCCCACCCCAAGGCGCATGTCTACCTTTCATCCGCTGATCTCATGCCGCGCAATCTCGACCGGCGCGTCGAGGCGCTGCTGCCGGTCTCTAACCCAACCGTCCACGAACAGGTTCTCGGTCAGATCATGGTTGCTAATCTCATCGACAATGAGCAGAGCTACCAGGTTTTGCCGGACGGATCGAGCGCGCGCATCCCGGCGGCCGAAGGGGAAGAGTCATTCAACGCCCACTGCTACTTCATGACCAACCCAAGTCTCTCCGGCCGGGGAAAATCCTTAAGAACTTCGAGCCCCAAAACGCTGCTCAAACGGCTCGATGGACGGCAAACATTTGCTGGCTAAAAGACCCCACAAGGCCGCCGTCGCATCGCTCGCCGGTGGGCCGATCGGAATTGTTGATGTCGGCTCAAACTCGGTCCGTCTTGTTGTTTATGAAGGATTGAACCGCGCGCCGCGCCCGGTTTTCAACGAAAAATCGCTCTGCGCGCTTGGAACCGGCGTCGCGACAACCGGCCGCCTGAATGCGGCCGGAGTCGAAAAAGCGCTGGCAGCGCTGCGCCGCTTCCGTATCTTGGCTGAGATTTTGGGCGTCTGCCGCACGCAGGTCTTGGCGACTGCAGCGGCCAGGGACGCATCGAACGGTGCCGAGTTTTTAGCCGCCGCGGCAAAAGCCGTTGGCGCCCCCGTTGTGCTGATATCGGGGGAAAGGGAAGCAGAGCTTTCGGCCTTAGGGGTTATTTCGGGATTTATCAATCCGGAAGGCATCGTCGGCGACCTCGGCGGCGGCTCCCTCGAGTTGACGGAAGTAAAGGGTCACTGGGCGGGCAAAGGCTTAAGCCTGCCGCTTGGCGGCCTTACGCTCATGGACGCCTCCGGGCGCTCGCCGAAAGCCGCCGCCAAAATCGTCCGCGAGGCGCTCACGCATTCACCGCTGGCCGAACGGCTTGCCGGACGCACCGTCTATGCCGTTGGCGGAACCTGGCGGGCGCTCGCAAGACTGCACATGAGCCAGCGGAATTATCCGCTTGACGTCACCCATGGCTACACGATTCCCGCTTCCGAGGCGGCGGATTTTGCTGGCCTCGTCGAGCGAGCAAATGCAGACACATTGTTCTCGATAGGCGCGATCAGCACGGCGCGGCGGCCCCTTCTCGCTTATGGCGCACTCGTGCTGGACGAAATCATAAAGCGCGCACGGCCGCGCGAAGTCGTGTTTTCCGCCACTGGCATGCGCGAAGGCCTCCTCTATGAAATGCTGGACGCCGAACAGCGTCAGGAGGATCCGCTGCTGCTCGCAGCCTCGCAGTTCGATCAGCTTTTCTCGCGTGCGCCGGGACACGCCCGCGAACTTTGCGACTGGACAGATGGGCTCATGGCCTCACTTACCGAGGAGCCCAAAGAGGAGCGGCGTCTTCGCCATGCAGCCTGCCTGTTGGCCGATGTCAGCTGGCGCGCTCACCCCGGTCACCGTTATGAGGACGGGATGAATATTGCCGAAAACGCCGCGTTCCTCGGTATCGACCACCCCGGCCGTTCTTTTCTCGCCTTGGTCGCGTCCTACCGCTATCTTGGAATTGACGCCGACGTCAGCCCGCAGATTCGTGCGCTTGTCTCCGCCCGGATGCTCGACAAGGCGCGCATTCTTGCGGCGGCGGTCCGTGCCGCCATTGTCATCTCTGGCGCCATGCCAGGTGTGTTGCCAAATGCACCGGTCCGCTGTTCCAAGACCCAGCTGACTTTAACGCTGCCCCGGCGGTTTGCCGATCTTTCGACCGAGAAGCTGCACAACCGCATTTCGCAGCTTGGCCGTCTGCTCCGGCGCGAGCCAATCGTCACGATCGCGGGTTAATTGCGCGGCTCCGAGCGAGACGGCTTTCCTTCGAAAAGTCACCTTGCTCTTGGGCCGGCGAGCCAGCAGGATAGGTGTGCAGTGCCGTCTAGTTGATGGACCGGCCCGCTGCCAATGCTTCCGTCACCTCGACCAGACGGCCCGTTTTCACGTCATAGTAATAGCCATAAATCGGGATATGGCCGGGCACGAGAGGATGAAAGCGGATCCGTTTGACGTCTTCGACGACGCTCGCTGCCAAATCTTTGAATGTCAGCCATTTTACAAAATGGCCAGCGACTCTGCCTGGCCCTCGTCCGTGGTCGTGCCAGCCTTTGTCGTCGATCGTGGCGGTCTGCAGGCTGTGATCGAGAAGACCGCTCATGATCTCGTCGTCGAAGAGCTGCATTCCGCACTCGGAATGATGCACGACAAACCACTCCTGCGTTCCCAAAAGCTTGTAGGAAATCACGAGCGAACGGATGGCATCGTCGCTCGCGCGCCCGCCCGCATTGCGGATGACATGCGCATCGCCTTCCGAAAGGCCGGCATATTTTGCCGGATCGAGACGCGCGTCCATGCAAGTCAGGATAGCGAACCGCCGCGCGGGCGGCAAAGCCAATTGCGATTTGGCGCCAAAACTTGCCGCATAGGCCTCATTGGCCCTCAGGACTTCTTGCAAAACCGGCATTGGTTTGATCCTTCTAAGATTGAGCTTAACCTGCCGTCCGCCCTGGGAACTTCTCGGTGACGCCAGGCAATATAGACCGCAGCCCTGGTTAAGCCCAATCAAACTACCGCGACATTTGCCCGGCGAGAGGGTCAGGCCCGCTAAGGCGGCTCTTGAGAACTGGCGCACGACTCGGCAAAATGACCAAAAGCGGCGACGACCTTTTCGTAGACCGGCCGCTTAAATGGCACGACCAACTCGGCGAGGCGGCCAACCGCCTCCCACCGCCAAGCGTCAAATTCCGGCTTGTGGCCGCCTGCGGGTTCGTCAATGTTGATTTCGCATTCCTGGCCCGTAAACCGCAGCGCGAACCATTTTTGCCGCTGGCCGCGGTACCGTCCCCTCAGACCTTTCTTCCGAGCTTCTTCCGGAAGATCGTAACAGTACCAATCGGGCGATTCGGCCAAGAAAGCCGACGACGACACATTGGTCTCTTCCCGCAGTTCCCGCAGTGCCGCCTGATAAGGCTCCTCTCCGGCGTCGATTCCGCCCTGAGGCATTTGCCATTCGTAACCCTGCCGCAGCCCTTCGGGGATATTTTCTTTTCTGCGCCGGCCGACAAACACGAGCCCGGAACGGTTGAAAAGCATGATCCCGACACAGGGACGGTAGGCGGCTAACTCCATTTCTGTCCATACCTCAGAATTCGCGAACTGGCGGCGGCGGCATTTTCATTTTCGCTTGGCGACACCAATGTTTACGAGTAGCAGCGAGACGCTGCGCGGCCAAGCAGCAGAATGGGCAAAATTGCCAGTGTCCGGGATAGACGGCAGGAGCGCATGTAGCCCCTATCGCTCCGCCCTTGCCGCGGGCGGCTGCCTCCGAACCGTGTAAGTTTTGGAAGGGGCGGTTCCGGCGGCACCGCCGGGGTGTGAATGCGGCATCAGACCGCCTGGCGGCAGGACCCTGACCCGCTGCCCAATTGCGGCAGGCACGGCGAGCGCGGCAGGCCAGCGACTCATCGCCCGAGGCTAGAGCGGGA
>Ga0187783_10000631_pt1 | contig 25456 bp, 19 predicted proteins | sample 1015_SJ02_MP02_2_FD_132471 | JGI IMG/M metagenome (GOLD analysis project Ga0187783, IMG submission 132471) | Tropical peat soil microbial communities from peatlands in Department of Meta, Colombia - 1015_SJ02_MP02_20_MG | ecosystem: Environmental > Terrestrial > Soil > Wetlands > Peat | place...
CTGCTGATCGGCGGCCGCGTTTTGCTCGGCCACATTCAGCGCAGCTTCCGAAACCGCCACTTGCTGCGCCATATCTGTTCGGAGAATGTCCGGAGCCGCGACTCCCTGTTGCTCGCTGAAGCTTGTCAGCTTCGCCTCTGCATCCTCCAGAGCCTTTCGGTACTTTTCGGTTTCGGCTGCGAAGAAATCCGACGAGCCAACCGGCCGCAGTAGCTGAAGGTGCTTTTCGATGTAAAGCTGGCTCAGATTTTGCAGCACGCAAGCGGGGACGTGCGGATCGCCCACTCGGCCGTAACTCACATCGATTACGTCGGAGGTTTTCTCCGCTTCAATCTTCAGCTTCTTCCCGAGACGACGCGCGGCAGACTCCTGCTTTGCGGAACGTCTCTGCGCTGGATCGCTTGGCAAAAAGACATCCATCATCGATGGGTCATCCCCGAGATGGCAGGTCGCGGCGACTGTCCTCAACATGTCGTCTCCTTGCAAAAGTGCCATCTCCGATGTGACCTGATCGAGCGTCACACTCTTGTTGTTCAAGACCGCGGCGTTTTGCCCGGCACTTACCGTTGGATCCGAACGGTCCTGCTCGACCACGACTTGCATTTTCGAGACGTAATATTGCGAGGCCCAAAGCCACGCCAGCAGTATCGCTGCCACGAACAGAACGCAGAATGTCCCAATCACGATCCGGCGGTGCCGGAACAGTGGCATCAGCATGTCCCGCAGTGTCAATTCCTGGTCGTCGCTACCCGCTCGATTTCTCAAATTTTGCTTGCTCATATAGCTCCTCGATCTCGTCTGTACGGAAGCTAGTCGATAAAACTTCCCACAGGCGTCACTCCCACTCCAACGCCATATGGAACGTATTTCCGAATCTTCGTGATCGTCTTCTCTGGAACGAAGATCATGTCGCCCGGATGCATCTCGGGATCCTCGCTGATTCGCTTTCCGTTTAGAATGCTGTTGAGTTTCAGTTCTTTCGCCTCGACCCAGTTCGCGCCGTCTCGGTGAAACAGAAACACCTGCGTCTTTGCCGTCGAGGCAAAGCCGCCTGCCATGGCCACTGCTTCGGTGACGGTCATGTCGTATCGCAGGTCGTACTGTCCCGGCTTGCCCACTTGGCCCAAAACCACGAAATACGGCTTCTGAAAGTCCTTCAGATCGATGTCGACAATCGGATCGTGCAGCACGCCGGCGTAGTTCTTCTTGATGGCCTCGACGACTTCAGGGAGCGTCATCCCCAGCACGTACGTGCTTCCTCCGTTTTGAAGCGTGATATACCCATCGGGCTGAATCGCTACGATCTGGTTCAACTCCGGAGAAAGAGGAAACGTAACGTTCAGCACGTCGTCGCGTTGGACCTTATATCGTGGATACCTCTTCTGCAGTGCTGGACGATCGTCATCCGTTTTCGCCGATATCGTCTGGTTTGTCGCTCCCGACGTTCCGACGCTCTCTTGCGCCCGCAAACAAGCCGGGAGCAACATCACGGCGCTCAGAGCCAGAACGACAAGGTTTCTATTTGTCATAAGCCTTCCTCACAGTCTCGTGCCTCAACACCCCTCGCGAAACAAACCTCGCCCGCAGAGTTGTGCATCACTTCTTACATCGGACGACTACTTCGTTCCGAAGTGGGCCTGGGGATGAAACGTCGCCTCCGATTTTCGTAATCCTAACGCGGGGGCGATAGTATAGAAGTCGGTTTCGGGATAGTAATTCAAACTTTGAAAGAAAGAAATAGAAAAATGCGATTATGCAAGAACAAGCGAGCCATGCTAGGAAGGTAGACGCCCTGAGTGAAATGCAGTACTAGAAACAAGGTACTGTACGTATTAAAACCTCATCGTAAACAATCGGAATCGCACTGCATGGGCAAGACTTCCCTGTGGCATCGCGAGCGATTCGCAAAGATCATCCGCGTCCTGCGTGGACCTCAATTTCCCACCCCCCCGGTCGTGCGTTCAACCCTTATAGAACGATCCACTACACCCCTTTCTTCGATCTGTAACGTGGCTTTCGCCCCATTTCGCCCTCCTTCCGCGAAGCAGCGCAACCTTACAGAACAGCGGCCTGGGGGCACCGTCGTCGCAATGGCGAGAAGTTCGCTCAGTCGAACACTTTTGATCGGGTGGCACAGTCGTCGGGACTGCCGTAGAATCACAGGAGCGTTTCACGTCGGGGCGTAGCGCAGCCTGGTAGCGCGCCTGCCTTGGGCGCAGGAGGTCTGGAGTTCAAATCTCCACGCCCCGACCAACTCTCACCACAGAATCATTGAGTTACCATCCTGCCCGTTTCGGCTGCTCCTGCACGCCGTGCAAGTTGGGAACAGTCGAGAACAAAACCTCGCCCAATCTTGCGACCGCATCGCCTTCGCACTCGGAAACAGGATGGTATAAACGTCCATTGTCGTTGCTCCACTGGAATGTCCCGGCAAAGTTTGCGAACCTTGACGGGCGTTCCTAGATCGTGCAGCAACGTACTGAACGTGTAGCGTAAGGTGTGCCAATCGATCAGCAGCACCCGAGTGGTGCCGCGCAAATCTCATTGCGCCTTACCCATGGTAGTCGAATTTGCCGTTTTGACTTACAAAGAACACGCATCCATCTGGTGAGAGGCATTTTGTAATGTGGGCCTCGCCGCCCTTCTGGAAATAATAGGAACCGGCCGCCAGCGGTACATCGAGGCCATCCGGCTTCTTATTAACTAGGACACCTGAGATCACGACCGCCCAATAATCTTCGGTATGCGTGTGAGCAGGGCTCACGTATCCGGCCGGCATTTTGATGAATGTACCGTGCGGCCCGCTCGCAAGATCGCCATAGGCTGGCGCGGCATACAATTCACCATGCGCGCCATCCGATATTCCGGTCGGGCCGTACTTCAAATCTTTAACCGGCGTGCTCACCGACAAGGTCTCTTTCTTCATTTGGGCATACTCCTTAAGAGTTGAATCTCTCCCTGCTCACTTGCGATCCGCCGCGCTAATCAGCAAGTCATTGATAATCGCTCTTTCTCGATTGAATGGCGGCAAAGGTGGATGAGACGACATTGCTTCCCTATCAAACTTGGAATCGTTGTAACCGCTCGCGGAAATAGTCTTTCCAACCATCCGGTAGCGCAGCGATGGAAAGTGTCCGTCGCACCGAAGCGAGTTCGTTAGCACCGTAGTCTTTTGCTACATATAAGCGGGTGATCTCTGGTACGGGTAAAGAGTTGGGCTCCCGACCAGTGAAGACGATTTCATCTCCCGCGGCAACAGCACCCTCGCGCGTGACGGCAAGATAAAAGCCAGTGCGACCACTCGTGAGGAACCGCTTTACCATCTCGTCAGACCCAAATCTAACGCCCAACTTGTAGCATGGAAGACGCGGCTGAGTTACAACGACCTCTGCGGAGCCAATTGAAAACCTATCACCGATGAACACTGCACTTTCCAACAACCCTTCAGTCGTAAGATTCTCGCCGAACATCCCCATTGGTAGGGAGCAGCCCGGCAATTCGGTTTTCCAATAGCTGTAGTGGGCCAGCGGATAGCAATACACTGCTTTTGCTTCGCCTCCGTGCACAGCGAGATCAGCTTGCCCGTCACCCTCCAAATTTAATTTACGAAGCGCGACACGCCCTGCAATTGGCTGCTTGTAGATCCCGGTGGTTACGGTTCCGCCATGCCACTGGACTTCTCGTGGAAGCCCACAATTTACCGACACCACTTTCACAGTCTGTAGCCTCGCTTCCTCACAGGGTTCTCCCACCGCGCCGGGACCCAACTAGGAGGACTTCTGCGAGGCCATCTTCGGCTGACCGGGAACGACTTTCTCGTTGTAGAAACGATGCATGTTCGCAGCGATTTGCTCTAGACAATCTTCCACCGCGAAATGGCCCGATTCCAATCGGTGCATTTCAGCCTTTGGAAGGTCTTTGAGGTACGCCTCACCGCCCTCGCGTGTAAAGAATATGTCGTCCTGTCCCCAGAAAATCAGAGTCTTGGGCTGCTGCTTGCGAAGAAAAATCTGCCATTGGGGGTAGAGCTCGACATTCTTGCGGTAATCGTAAAAGAGGTCCATCTGCACACGGCGCGCATTAGGTCGTTCCATGAACCGAAAATCCATGTTCCAGTTGTCGGGACTGATCAATTCTGGGCGCTTGTGACCGTGCAGGTACACAGCCTTGATTGTGTCGAGTTCTAGTAAGCCTGCGACGCCGTGCTCTGTCTCGGCCGTGCGCTGTTTCCAGAGCGCGTTTCGTAAGCCACCCCAGACCTCAGTGAAGCCGACTTCATAAGCGTTTGTGTTCTGAACGATGAGCCACTCCAGAGCATCCGGGTGACGGCTGACGATTCTGAAGCCGACAGGCCCGCCGTAGTCCTGTGCGAACATTCCATAGCGATCGAATCCCTTTGCCTTCAGAAAACTCTCCGTAATTTCTGACAGTCGATCGAACGTATAAGAGAATTTCACCGGGTCAGGCATGTCGCTGTTTCCGAACCCCGGATAGTCGGGGGAGAGCACATGAAAGCGAGTCGCGAGCGCGGGAATTAAATTGCGATACTGATGAGACGACGCCGGCCAACCATGGAGCAAGACCAGCTTTGGACTTCCCGGATTGCCGGCTTCTCGATACGCGATACTTAATCCGTCCACCGCCACCGCTCCGTACGAGACACTTGGCGATGAGCTTTGATTGTCACTATGCATGAATCCCTCACAATTTGTTGATTGAAATGACTGCTCGCCAATGAACCCGCAAAACCGCTCGCTATAGATCACACCCGCATCTTACGTCTGGCCTTCTGATCCCCTTTCATCGAGCCGGAAGCTCGGGTTGCGCGATGACGGGACAGTTGATAATCAAACCTGCCGGATGTAGACCACCAACGAAAGGGTTCATCGGGGACGAAGCGTCACCAGTCGCGCTAGTCAGATACCCATCGGCAATCAATTGTTTTTGCTCCTCCATCGAAAGAATTCTGTGCACTTTCCCTTCCTGGATCGCTTTCGGCGTCCACAGGCTGATGTGCGCGTCCCATAACGGGCTGTAGTTATTGGATTCTGAGCTGTCGTCGTTATTTGGCCCAAGCGGGAAGACATTGATAGGATCGATTCCGCCGTTCACTAGCGAGGACACGAAGCCTTGCTCCTGCCCCGAATTGAGTTTCGAGATCCCGTTCACGTTCGGCGAAAACGCAAGCAAGGCAGAATCATCAGTCGGCTCGGATTTGCCGAAGGTGGGCAACATGGACAGGCGCGGAGCGAATACCCCTTTTTCGAGAACGGCGGGGAGACTGGCAGAGGCATCCGTCACCAGGTGGTAGAAATACTGTTTTCCTCCTTGAGTGCCATCGAGAATTGACAGCGTCACAGTCCGACGCTTCAGATCGATGTCCTTCACCCGAAGGTGCGAGCCGGTCTTGTTATGCACAATTTGGGCGTTGATTACGGTGCCGCTTGGCAGCACGACGATCGACGACCAATCCGCATCCGCCACGGCCCCAGGGTCGGCTACGGCTGGCGGAAAAGGGTCGGGCGAACCCGGAACAACTTTATAGACGCGCGAAAAATCGACGTTGCCCTTGAAAGTAATCAAGCCGTTGTTGATGGTCGCTGTCTGCGCCCCAGGGCTTCCTGCAGCCTTGCGCAGTTTTGGCGAGTAATTGATACCCAGCGCCTTGGCGAATTCAAAGTCTGAAGCATCGGTCAGGATGTAGTAGACCGACTCGCCTTTTGGATCTAGACCGCGAAAGAGTGGCAGAGTGACAGTGGCTTGGCGGTATGTGAAGTCAACCGCCAGCGCACTGCGGACAAAAACGTGATCGCTTTCCTTGAACTTGGAAGGCGCATTTGGATTGTAGGCAGGCCGGTGACTCTCTCTGGATTCGAAGGCGTTCAATGCACTGGCTTCCTTCTGCGCCTGGGCCCTAGCGAAACTCGGAGCGCAGAGCGCCAGCAGCAGCAATATCGATTTCCATTTCATCGTTTGACTCCCGTTCGACTCAAATAATTTCCTAGTTCAAGGTCTCGAAACTCGAATCGAAATGCACGGACTCCGCCTCGCACGCCCTGGTCGCGGAATCATCGTTTGCAGCATGAAATGACTCGTTCGGCTCTACCCGACGAGCCCGACAACTCTTTTGGAATACCGCGAAACACCCGTGTCGAATGCAAGCGGCGTACCACGGAATGCCCAGAGGTCATGTCGAAAGGGAGGACGACTCTAAATCGCTTCCCTAATTGAAGATGTCCGGATGACGAAGGCAATCGCGCTTCGTCAAGTGTGACAAATTCATGACGGATGGCCGCCACTGACAAGTTTTCGTCACCGAGACGTTACGGGGCGTAATCGAGGAACGGCGAGGCGAAATTCAGCTTTCGGCCGAGGATGTGTTGTCGGCGTTCGCAGGGGGGAGTGCGTCCCTCCGCGTGATGTGGAGTTTCTTCATCCTGTAGACGAGCGACGTTCGCTTCATCTCCAAACGCGCGGCGGCTCCACTCCGCCCTCCGATCACCCAGTTGGTTTCTGCCAGCGCGCGTAGGATATGATCGCGCTCGATTTGTGCCAGGCCGCTCATTGGGTGGCTGGATTCTTTAGAGCCTAAGGTCTCCAACTCGGAAATGGGAGCTCGCAAGGTTGAATGCGGTGAGAGGATCACTGCTCGCTCAATAAAGTTCTGCAATTCCCTGACATTTCCAGCCCAACGGTACCGAACCAATGCATCCATCGTTTCTGGAGGGATTTCATCGATCTTCTTGTTCATTCGTCGCCCGTACACGCCGGTAAAATGCCGGACGAGTTTCGGAATGTCCTCGGTGCGTTGTCGTAAAGCCGGAACATGGATGGGGAATACTTTTAGACGGTAGTAAAGGTCTTCGCGGAAGGCCCGTTGCTTCACCATCGCGGGCAAATCCCGATGCGTGGCGGCGATCATTCGCACGTTAACTCGGTGTGTATGGTTGCCCCCGAGCCTCTCGAATTCCTGCTCCTGCAAAACGCGCAACAGTTTTGCTTGTAGTTCGAGAGGTATATCACCGACCTCATCCAGAAACAGCGTGCCCTTGTCGGCCAGTTCGAACCGACCCGTTTTCTGAGCGATCGCGCCGGTAAACGCTCCTTTTTCGTGACCGAATAGCTCGCTCTCAAGAAGCCCAAGCGGGATCGCGGCGCAATTGAGTTTTACGAAGGCCTTTTCGCTGCGGCTGCTCAGCTTATGGATCGCACGCGCAACGAGTTCTTTGCCGGTTCCCGTCTCTCCCAAGATCAGCACGCTCGAATCCGTTGGCGCGACCACAGACGCCAAGCTCAAAGTGGTCTTCAACGCCGGGCTTTCTCCGATGATCTCCCTGAACTCGCTGCGAATTTCCTCTTCGAGATAGAGTCTATGCTTGGTCTCGTTGTCTCTATCCTTGATTGCCACTTCGTAGTCCAGCGCGTTTTCAACCGCAATGGCGACCTGGCGGGAAACTTGTTCGAGAAACTCTACGTCCTCTTTCTCGAAAGCATTCTCCGACCGCTTGAGAGCGCTCAATACACCTAGCACTCCGCCTCTTCCGACGAGGGGGAGATCGCAACCCGACTTCAAACCCTCAGCGACGATCCGTTTGAAGAAAACTCGGCCTGTGTCATTACCCAGGCTCTCGGGATCGTCGCGCAGCTCTTCCACGGAGTTGAAGTGCTCGCTCTTTCCTGTCCTGAATACCTTTCCACAAATCGAACCATTGATCGGTACGATCGCGCCGTCGCATATGGCTCCTTGCGACTGAGGGTTATACAGAATCGTCAGGCGTAATTCGCGGCTGGCGGAATCCGGTAAAAGCAAAGCGCAAAAATCGGATCGTGTTACCTGCAGCAGATTCGTAGAAAGCACTTCCACCAAACCGCGAAAGTCCAGCTTCGATGTCATGCTATTCGTGATTTCGAGAAGCAAGCGAAGCCGGTCCCTTTCTCGCCGCAAGACCTGCTCGTTGATATGCCGCTCAATCGCGATCCCGGTGATGTGGCTGGAGCTCTCGATCAGCTGCAGGTCGTTTCTGTCAGGCCTGCGTGGTTCACGATAAAGGATGGCGAAAGTACCGAGAACTTTGCCGTCGCTGCTAAACAGGGGTCGCGACCACACGGAGCGAATTCCGTAAGGCACCATCAGGTGCCGATAATCATCCCAACTGGGTTCGGTAAGGATGTCGGTCACATACACGGACTCCCTGCGATAGACGGCGGTGCCGCAGGACGCACCTTTCGGGGAAACCCGCGTGCGCCCAACGTGCTCGCAAAAGCCAGGAAGGCTCGGTGCTGCAGCGCAATAGAGATAGTCCCCCTCCTCATCCGGAACCGGAAGCCAGATCGTACAAAACATGCCTTCGGCCTGCGCTTCAACAAACTGAACAATCTGCGTGAGAACTTCAGACAGAGGAGCGCCGGCGAAGATTGACTTCTCCAACTTTACAACAGAGTCGAAGAAAAACAGGGACGACTCCATTTCTTCCGCTTTGCTCGGCGCCGACATTTTTGCCCGAGACTGTCCAGTATTCTCCATGAATGACTTTCCTGGCCTGTTAGATTCGTCTGCTCCACTTCCGGCGCCCGGACCGCGGGAACATCAAGGAAGTAAGGACGAAGTGTGAAGATCTGCGAATACAGCAGGCCGACCCGCTGAACTCCGATTCACGCGGTAGTTTAGGCCCGAGGGCGCGAAAACGCCACTCTTAGACCGCCTATTGGGCCTCCATTGCCGCGCGATGCGACCGTAGCCGAGACCAAAACCCGTCACTGGCGGAAATCCGTCAGAAATTCGTCAGCTATCATCCGTGATCTTTCGTTGGCGTATTCATGCAATGCGCGCCACGACAATCGTTTGCATTGAACGTTCCGCTCCGCGTTTTTTGGCATGGCACCTGCCTCCGAGGACTGCGTGCTTACCAGATGGCACAAAGCAAAGGAGACGACGCGAATGCTTTTTAAGATAAATGCAGCATTGGCTGCGGGTCTGCTAGCGCTGGGGCTTGGGTTGCAGCCCTCGACAAGCCCACAGGACCAGAAGCACGATGACCGGGCCAAGACTCTCGAAACGGGTACCTTCCACGGAAAAGTCCATCAGACTTCGGGCCGCGCTACCGTTTATCGCCAGGCTGATGGAAAGCTGGTCCTTCGCCTGACGAATTTCAAGACCTCCAATGGCCCCGATGTTCACGTCATCCTGGTCGCGGTAAAGGATGCGGACGACGACGCCGACTTCCTGAAGAGCAACACGGCACGCGTGGAGTTAGGAAAACTCAAAGGAAATGAAGGCGACCAGAACTATGCGATTCCGCCAGGCACTGACCTCTCCAAATTTCAAACGGTCTCGATCTACTGCGAGCGGTTTAACGCGAATTTCGGGGCAGCACCTCTAGAGAAGTTCTGAGACGACCAGGATTGGGACTGATCGGTTCAAATATCTGGGAGGAATGAACGGTGAGGGACGGTCTGATTTTGTGGCTTCGACGCAAGAAGCTGATCCTGGCGGGCATTGCAGTGCCGATCCTCGTGGCCGCGTGGTGGGCGTTTCGCCCAGAAAAGTTATGGATCAACGTGAGGGTCAATGAGCCGGCACCCTTTGGCTCAAGTGTCGATCTCCAACCTCTCTATACGGGGTTGCTTGTCGGTAACGCGCACGCGACGAGCGGGCGCGCTTCCATTTATCAAGCGCCCAATGGAAAGCGCGAACTCCGGCTCACGGATTTCACGACCTCGAACGGCCCGGACGTCCATGTGCTGCTTGCGCAAGGCGCCGACGAGAACCTCAAGCAAGAATTTGTGAAAGGTGAACTGAACAGCCTCGAATTGGGTCTTTTGAAAGCGAACCAAGGAGATCAAAACTACGATCTTCCCGATTCGGCGGATCTGAGTCGATACGACGCGGTGGTTATTTATTGTGAGCGATTTCACGCCGTATTTGGCGTCGCAAAACTCGACAAGTTCTGAGGTGTCGTCGCTTGAACCCAGGAACTGAAGAAGCGACAGATGGCTTATGAGCAAAGCGGCGTCTCGAACAAGTGTAAGAGGCGGGGTGCTGGCCCAGGCCGATGTACGCGTCGGCGCACCTCCTACTTCCGTCCATAGGGTCGAAGCCGACGGCGTACGAGTCTTTTATCGTGCGGCAGGGGAAGCAAGCGCGCCGGCGGTTCTGTTGCTTCACGGATTTCCTTCGTCATCGTTCATGTTTCGCGAGCTTATTCCGCGTCTTTCCAGCGAGTACCGCGTAATCGCGCCAGACCTTCCCGGTTTCGGATTCACCGAGGTTCCCGCAGGAAGAAATTATCTCTACTCCTTCGATCGACTCGCGCTGACGATTGAGGCCTTCACACAGGCGATCAGTCTCAACCGCTACGCGATCTACGTCTTCGATTATGGCGCGCCGACGGGTTTTCGTTTAGCGATGGCGCACCCCGAGCGAGTGGCAGCGATTGTTTCGCAAAACGGGAACGCATACGGGGAAGGCCTTGGAGAGGCTTGGGGGCCGATACGGAAATACTGGAGTTCACCCACGGCGGAGAACAGGGACATCCTACGCAAAACCATTCTGACAGAGGGAGGGACGCGCTGGCAGTACAGCGAAGGCGTCGAGAATCCGGAGAGCATTTCGCCTGAGTCGTACACACTCGATACGGCCCTCTTTGAACGTCCCGGAAACAAGGAGATTCAGCTCGATTTGTTTCTGGATTACCCCTCCAACATAAAGCTCTACCCGAGATTCCAGGAGTATTTCCGCACGTTCAAGCCGCCCTTGCTCGCGATTTGGGGCAAGAACGATCCATTTTTCGTTCCCTCTGGAGCGGAAGCATTTCGTAAGGACCTCCCGAACGCTCAGGTACAATTTCTTGATACTGGCCATTTTGCCATCGAAACCCACGTGGCAGAAATTGCGGCGGCGATGATCAAGTTTCTATCCATGAAGGGCGTCCGTGGGAGGAGCCGACAGGTAAGTATCACTGCGAAATTGAAGTCGAAACGAGGGAAAAGATATGGAACGTCGTAATTTTCTCCAGGCGCTTGCGGCTGCATCCCTGGCTGCTGTGCCAGAAAGCCCCTTCGCTAAATTCTCGCGAACGCAGGCCGCTCCGTCGGCTGTAACCTCCTCCGTCCAGGTTTCGAAGAGGAGTGAATTCCCTGCGAGCTCCACGATCGTCATGGTGCACGGGGCTTGGGCTGACGGCTCATGCTGGCGAAATATCGTCCTCCCTCTTGAACGCCGCGGCCTTGGCGTGACGTGCGCTCCGATCCCCATGACAACTCTGAGCGACGACATTGCCGCGCTCAGCCATGTGCTGGAACGAACCACCGGTCCAGTCGTCCTTGTGGGTCACGCCTATTCAGGTGCGGTCATCGCAGGAATACAAGACGACCGGGTCAAGTCGCTGGTCTACATCGCGGCGCTTGCTCCTGACCAGGGTGAGACGGTTGCAAAGGTCTTTTATCGTGACGAAGCGAGTCCGGAGCAGCCGAAATTGGCCCCCGACGCCCACGGCTTCATATGGATCCCCGACGGCGGCTTTCAGCGCGCGATTGCACATAAAGCATCATCGGGACAACTCGCCATTGCCCAAGCTACGCAGCGGCCAATCGCGCTTGAATGCATTCAAGAGCCGGCGCCCGTCCCCGCCTGGAAAACAAAACCGACCTGGTATTTGATCGCGGAAGAAGATCGCATGATCAATCCCAAGACACAGCATTTCATGGCGGATCGCATGAACGCACGTAAGCAATCTCAACGAATCGATCACAGCCCGATGTACTCGGCGCCTGATTTAGTGGTTGACGTGATTCTACAAGCGGCGCGACAAAGCTTCTCCTAATAGTGCGCCCCCATATTTGTCGGGCATTCAAGAGTGTGAGAGAACGAAATGGAAGGCGCGGCGGTCTCTCCCTTCCCCGAGTTGAGAGTTGCGCCAGGAGGAATTAATGACGCGTCGGACGTTTCTTGGTGCTGTGACATGTGCTTCCTTTGGCGCTCCGCGAAGTGATTCTGTCATCCATCTTGCCCGACAGCCAAGCGAAACAGTCGCCAGCACAAATTTATCCGGTCAAGGCGCCTTCGAGATCTCTCAAGTGCAGGTTTCTGGAAATACTGTATTCGTGCGTCGCTTCGGGAAGGGGCCAGCCATCCTGATGGTGCACGGCTTTCCCCGCACAAGCCTCATGTGGCGATTCCTCGCGCCAAAGCTTGCAGATAACCACACGGCGATCTGCGTAGACCTGCGCGCCTACGGCCGCAGTGGGATCCCTGCTTCTGCCGATGACCACTTTCCATATTCAAAGCGCGCCATGGCAAACGAACTGGTTGAGCTGATGGCAAAGCTCGGGTTTCCGACCTTCGCCCTGATCGGCCACGATCGCGGCGGCCGCGTCTCCTACCGCATGGCTTTGGACCATCCCAAAAGCGTGGAGCGTCTGGCTGTGCTCGACGTGATTCCGATTTTTGAAGCGTGGAACCGTTCGGATGCACGGTTCGCGCGGACCTACTGGCCGTGGATCTTGCTGTCGCAGCAACAACCGCTCCCAGAGAGCTATCTGCTCGGTGCTCCCGAAGCGGTCTTTCACAATCCCTTTGGGCAAGGTTCCTTTGGCCTTGAGATCCTGGAGGAATACGTTTCGAATTATCGCGATCCCGCGCGCGTTCATGGGATTTGCGAGGAGTACCGGGCTGCGGCAACCATCGATGTCGAACACGATCGTGCCGACAAGGAAGCATCCAAGCGAATCGAATGCCCGATGTTGCATTTATGGGCTGAGGGTGGGCCGCTGGATACATTCTACGCAAAAGACGGGGGCCCGCTGGGTATCTGGCGCCAGTGGGCTCCCCGTGCGCAAGGACAGGCCATGAAGGGCGGTCACTTTTTCCCGGAAGAGAATCCCGACGACACAGCAGCTCTCGTAAAGCGGTTCCTCTCCTCCTAGCAATGTCGTAGTTGAGGTAACCACAAGACGCTGAAGAATCACGCGGGGCCGAGGAGCGACTGCATCTTTCCTGGCGGCGTGCCCCAGGAGTCCAGCATCGCAGCGCGGCCACTCCTGCCATACTCCGAAAGACTGATTTTCGCCAAGGAAATTCGTGACTGCGGTCAGGAAACGATTATAGTCTTGCGCGTTAGAGGCTGGAATGGGGAAACCTGCTGACCAAACGATCTTTGCTGCTCTTGAGAGCTTTCGTATTGAGCTGCCGTCTTGGGGCTTCGCTAATACCGGTACGCGTTTTGGAAAATTCATCCAACCCGCTGCGGCCACCACGACGGAGGAAAAATTTGCCGATGCCGGGCAGGTACACTTGCTTACGGGTGTGTGCCCCACTGTCGCCTTGCACGTCCTTTGGGACTGCCCTGACGGTTTACGTAGTGTTGACCACATCAAGAAGTTCGCTGATCGGTACGGAGTCCTGCCCGGCTCAATCAATCCCAACCTCTTCCAGGATCAGGAATACAAGTATGGTTCGTTCGGCAATCCTGATCCGGCCATTCGACAGCGCGCGCTGCAACATACCAACGAGAGCATTGAGGTTGCCCAGCGATTGCGCTCAAGAGACGTGTCCCTCTGGTTTGCCGACGGGTCAAACTATCCGGGGACGGCAAACATTCGACAACGTAAGCAATGGTTCCAAGAGGCGCTTAAAGAGTCGCACCGCAAATTGTCGCCGGATCAGCGACTCTTGATTGAGTACAAACCCTTCGAGCCCGCCTTCTACCACACCGACATAGCCGATTGGGGTATGGCGTTGCTTCTAGCGCGTGCTGCAGGCCCTCAAACAAAAGTGTTGGTGGATACGGGACATCATTACGCTGGCCAGAATATCGAACAAATAGTTGCTTGGCTCTTGTCTGAAGACATGCTCGGGGGATTTCACTTCAACGATCGTCGCTATGCAGATGACGATTTGACTCTTGGTTCCATCGATCCCTACCAAGTTTTCAGGATTTTTCACGAGATTCACTTCTTCGAGCGAGAAACGGGCAGGCGATGCGACATCGCCTACATGGTCGACCAGAGTCACAACCTCAAGGGAAAAATCGAGGCCATGATTCAGACCGTGGCTATGGCGCAGGAGCTTTTCTCCAAGGCGGCTTTGGTTGACGCTCGCGAACTCGCGTCAGCTCAGAAGCATTGTGATCTCATACGCGCAGAATCCTTGCTCCAGGACGCGTTCGCCACCGATGTTCGCCCGGTGATCCAGGAATGGCGCCACTCCAAGGGCCTCCCAAAGAATCCCCTGGAGGCTTTCCGCGCGAGCGGTTACCTCGAACGCATCGCCAGCGAGCGTGCAGCCAGAAATTCACAAAACCTGTCGTCCTATGCCTAGGAGCGCTCCCACAACGTCCTACCTGGCTTTCGATTTTGGCGCCGAAAGTGGAAGAGCCGTTCTGGCACATCTCCACTCGGGCATCCTCTCGATGGAAGAGATCCATCGTTTTCCCAATGATCCGGTCGAATATGGGGCCAGTCTCCACTGGGACGTGGCGCGCCTTTGGTTCGAAGTGCAAAAAGCCCTAGGACGGCTGCAAGACGTGAAACTGTCGGGCATCGGCGTTGACGCTTGGGGCGTCGACTATGCCTTATTGGGAGAACGCGGTGACTTGCTACAAAATCCTTACCACTACCGCGACCATAGAACCGAAGGAGTGATGGAGCAGGTCTTCACAAAAGTTCCCAAGAAAGAAATCTATAACTTGACTGGCATCCAGTTCATGCCGATCAACACCATTTACCAGCTTTACGCTGCCCGCCGCGAAACCCCCAAGCTTTTGGACGCAGCCAGGCAGCTGGTTCTGATCCCGGATCTGTTCCATTACTGGCTGTCTGGGAATGCTGTGTGCGAATTCACAAACGCAAGTACAACCCAGATGGTTGATCCTGCCAGCCGCAATTGGGCCACTAACTTCCTACAACGCCTGGAACTGCCCGCTGCCCTGCCCGCGCGGATTGTGGAGCCAGGGTCGATCATCGGCTCGCTCCTACCAAGCGTCGCACCGAGTTCATGCCTCGCTGGCACGACCGTCGTTGCGCCCGCCACTCACGATACTGGCTCGGCGGTGGCCGCGATATCGGCGCGCGGCGACACCGCCTTCCTCAGTTCTGGCACGTGGTCACTGTTGGGCACCGAACTGGATTCGCCGGTAATTACCTCCGATGCATTGCGTCTGAACTTCTCGAACGAAGGCGGAGTGAATGGGACGACGAGGCTTCTGAAGAATGTGATGGGGCTGTGGATCCTGCAGTGCTGCCGCCAGCGCTGGAGCGCAGCTGGCCAAAATTATGACTACCCCCAACTGATGGAATTGGCCGCTCGCGAGAGATCCTTTCGTCACCTCGTCGACCTTGATGAAGACTCGTTCCTGCACCCTCCAGATGCGCCCGCAGCAATCGACCAGTTCTGCCGCCGAACGCATCAGGAAAACCCGCGGGGGCCGGGCCAGTATGTGCGCGCGATCCTGGAAAGCCTCGCGTTCAAATATCGCGTGGTTCTTCGGAACCTCGAGCAGGTGACCGGCAGAAACATTAAACAGATTCGAGTAATCGGAGGGGGATCGAAAAATCGCCTGCTCAATCAGATGACGGCGGACGCGACAGGAAGGAGGGTCATTGCCGGTCCAGCCGAAGCCACCGCCCTGGGTAATGTCGGAGTGCAAATTGTTGCCACTGGAGCCGCGAGTTCTCTCGAAGAAGTCCGCGGAATCATAGATCGTTCCTTCCCCACAGAAATTTTTGAGCCGATTGAGACGAACGAATGGGATCGTCACGCCGCACAATTTGAACAGTACTGCGGGAGCGTCTATGCCTGAGATCGGAGCGACCACTCATCTGAAGGATTTGTGGAACGAAGACGAGGCTCGAAAGATTTCTGGCAATGAGCTGGCTCTCTTGCGATACCGCTCGAACCTCTTGGGCGCGGATTTGCGCATTACCAATTTCGGTGGCGGCAACACGAGCTTTAAGCTGACGCTTCCCGACCCCTTTACGGGCAGGCCCGTCCGAGTACTCGCTGTCAAAGGAAGTGGTGGAGATCTCGGATCCATCACCGAAGACGGATTCGCCTTGCTCTACCTGGAGCGTCTGGAGCAACTCAAACAGCTTTATCGGGGCGAGAAGTACGAAGACGAGATGTTACGCTATTACCCGCTCGCAGCATTTGGCGAGAATCGCGTAGCGGCGTCGATCGACACTCCTTTGCACGCGTTCCTTCCCTTTGATTCCGTGGACCATCTGCACCCTGATTGGGCCATCGCTTTGGCGGCCAGTGCCAATGGAAAACGCAAACTGAGTGAGTTCAATCAGGAATTTGGCCGCAACATCGTGTGGGTTCCCTGGCAGCGCCCTGGCTTTGAACTCGCGCTCCTCCTCGAGGACACAGTTAGAGACAATCCAACCGCTGAGGGCCTCATTCTGGGCAGTCATGGCCTGTTCACTTGGGGAAACGCGCAGCGCGACTGCTACTTGAACAGCATTCATACGATCGATCAGATGGGCGAATTTATTCAGAGGCACCAATCGAAGAACGATCACGTTCTTGGTGGCCTCGAACGCGATCCGCTTCAGAACCGCAAGAACATAGCAGTACAGATCATGCCAACGCTGCGCGGACAGGTGTCCTCGAATCGTTCTGTGGTGCTCCATTATTGCGACGACGAAGCAGCCGTAACCTTCGCGGATTCGAAGTGGTCAAGAGAGCTTAGTGCACTCGGCACGAGTTGCCCCGACCATTTCTTGCGAACCAGAGTCTCTCCACTCTTTCTTTCCTGGGATCCCGCCAAGGAGGATGTCTCCGTCCTAAAATCGCGTCTTCCCGCCGCTGTCGCTGAGTACCGAACCGCATACAAGGCGTACTACGACAAATGGGCAACGCCAAATTCGCCGAAATTGCGAGACTCCAACCCGTCCGTCATCATCGTTCCGGGTGTGGGCTTATTCGGCGTCGGCAGAAACAAGAAAGAGGCGCGCATCGCAACGGAATTTTTCATCAACGCCATAAATGTCATGGCGGGTGCAAATGCCCTGGAGGATGAATCGGTAGAGCAGCCGCTGCCGCAAGCTCGGCGCCCCGATCAGTCGGCGCAGTTTGCACAGTTCCACAACTACGTTGCACTTCCCAGGTCAGAGGCGTTCCGCATCGAGTATTGGGCCCTCGAAGAGGCCAAATTGAAGCGTATGCCCGCCGAGGCGGAGTTCAGCCGCAAGATCGCTCTCATCGTCGGAGGAGCCAGCGGAATCGGCCGTGAAGTCGCTCTGCTGCTCGCTCGCAAAGGCGCTCACGTCGTTGTGGCGGATTTTGATCAGCAAGGAGCCAAACGCGTCTCCGATGAGATCGCCGCCTTTTCGTCTCCTGAGTTTGTCGCGCATACTTCCACGGATATCACCTCTGCCGCATCCCTTACAAACGCTGCCGATTTCACGGTTTCTTTATTCGGCGGCATAGACATCATTGTCAGCACCGCCGCAATCTATCCAATCCCTGAGCCTGACGGCGAACTTGCCGAAGCGCAATGGGCACGCACATTCCAGGTGAACGTGACCGGCAACTATCTTCTTGCCCGACAAACAGAATCGATATTCAAAGAACAGGGCCTGCCCGCTTCCATGGTGTTCACTACTTCCGCCAATGCCGTAGTTCCGAAAAGAAACAGCGAAGCGTACGATACGAGCAAGACTGCTCTCAGTCATCTCATTCGCGAACTCTCCATTAAGCTCGGCCCGCATGTGCGCGTGAACGGAATCGCCCCCGCCACCGTCGTTGCCGGTTCCGCGATGTTTCCTCGCGACCGCGTCATTCAATCCCTCGGGAAATACAAGATTGATTTCCAGCACTCGGAGTCCACCGATGAGCTTCGCGCCAAGCTCGCTGATTTTTATGCGCAGCGCACCCTTATGAAGGCTCCCATCACTCCAGAGGATTGCGCAGCCGCAATCGTGTGGTTGGCCGGTAATCGCAGTGCAAGGACAACCGGCCATATCATTCCCGTAGATGGTGGTCTTCCCGAGGCTTTTCTCCGTTAAGGAGGTAGTCGAGATTTTATGAATCCTGCCCTGGGTGTGTTTCTTCATTGGCTCGGCGGTTTCGCTTCCGCTAGCTTCTACGTTCCTTATCGCCAAGTAAAAAACTGGGCATGGGAAACCTACTGGCTCGTTGGTGGAATATTTAGCTGGATCATTGCCCCATGGCTCCTCGCGTTGCTGATGACCCACGATCTGCTTCGCGTGCTCCACGAAGCGCCTACCATCAGTCTCTTTTGGGCATATGCTTTTGGGGCGTTGTGGGGACTTGGCGGCCTCACGTTTGGCCTTACGATGCGATACCTCGGGATGTCACTCGGCATGGCCATAGCGCTCGGGTACACCGCCGCATTCGGCACTTTGATGCCACCGATTTTCCGGGGAACATTCGTATCGGAAGTCCTCGGGACGGGCTCAGGCCAGGTGATTCTTGCCGGCGTCGGTATCTGTTTATTGGGCATCGCGTTCGCGGGATTAGCCGGTCTCTCCAAAGAGCGTGAGCTGTCCACCGAACAGAAGCGAGCCTCCATTAAAGAGTTCGATTTGAAGAAGGGCCTCCTCGTCGCCACCTTTTCCGGTGTCATGAGCGCCTGCTTCGCCTACGGGCTCGCAGTAGGAGATCCTATAAAGGCCATCACCATTCGACACGGCACCCCCCTGCTGTGGCAGGGACTCCCCGTGCTTGTCGTAGTGCTCGCCGGCGGCTTCACCACCAACTTCATTTGGTGTTTCATTCTGAACATTCGCAATCACACTGGTCACCAATACCTGAAACCTGAAGTTGCGCACAGCCTGCCCAGCCGCGATCAAGAGCACATCCTCGAATCCGTTACCGACGCTCCGGCGGAGGAGATGGCCGTGGCTATGGCGGTTGCGCAACAAACGATTGTCAGAACTCCGATGCTTGCCAATTATTTGTTCTGTGCTCTGGCCGGCACCACCTGGTACATGCAGTTTTTCTTCTACACCATGGGTGAGACCCAAATGGGAAGATACAAATTCTCCAGTTGGACGCTGCACATGGCCAGCATCATTATCTTCAGCACTTTATGGGGGATCGCTTTGAAGGAGTGGAAAGGCGCCGGTCATAGAACCAAGCTTCTCGTGGCACTCAGCCTATTCGTTCTGGTTAGCTCGACAGTCGTCGTTGGCTTCGGAAACTACATTGGAAGGTCCCCACACTGATCACTGGAGTCTACGGCAATTTTCTCGATCGCGTTGCCCGTGCCAAATGTTCGGATTCCTCGACGTAGGAAGTTCAATCAGTACCCTTAAACTGTCCTCTCGGCCAGCTATCGGTTTCGTGCCGCCATTGGTAGTTTCTTCCTCAGTTTGTCGCTGCTGAACGATCCTGTTGGAAGCACAGCTTAGGGACGCGACCGCCTGCCTGAATTCGGCCGCGAACAGCTGATTTGAGTACGGTGCACGAATTTCTCAATCGGGGAAACCACGGCATGGTCGGTCGGCCACGAACCCACGCAACCCGCTTCACCCTGCTCGCGTGTACTGCACTCGCTCTCAGTTGCACCTTCGGCTGCGCCGCCCTTCCTCCTGGTAGCTTGCCTCAGGTCGGTTCAGCGGCCAATTCTATGACGATTAGCCCCGCTTTGCCCTCTGTGCGTGCCGGAGCAACTCAACAATTTTCGGCCACCGTCGTTGGGTTGCCGAATCCTTCGATCGTTTGGTCCGTTAATGGCACGCCGGGCGGCAACAGTTTAGCCGGCACAATCACATCGGACGGCAATTACACAGCTCCGGCCGTCCTTCCGAATCCGAATACGGTCACGGTGGCGGCAGCTATTTCGCAGCAGTCTCTTTCATCCTCTGCGACAGTCACCCTTTTGAATCCTGTCCCCCAACTCTCTGCCCTATCGCCAACACAGGTGGACGTCGGCGCCTTGACGATCACGGTTACCGGCGCGAATTTCGTGAACGGCGCTGTGGTGAATCTTGGCGGCATGCCGCTGGCCACGAATTTCGTTTCCGGCACGCAACTTACGGCAATTGGAACGGCCACTTCACAGATGGTTGGGTCGGTACAAATCACAGTCACCAATCCGAATCCAGGCTCAGCCACGTCCGGCCCGCTCACGGCGCAAATTGTGCAGCCCTCACAGCCAAATCCACCAGTTCTAACGGCGGAGGCGGCAGACAGGTTCCTCGGGCAGGCCACTTTCGGGCCTACGACTGCTCTCATCACTCAAGTGCAGCAGAGCGGGTTTCAAGGCTTCTTGAACCAGCAGTTCGCTTTGGCGCCCACTGCATATGCCACACCGGCTCCTAGCGAAACCAACGTTGACCAGGTACAGAATCGGTTCTTCGTCCATGCCATCACGGCGCCTGACCAGTTGCGCCAGCGCGTCGCCTTCGCGCTGAGCGAAATCTTCGTCGTTTCGGGTACCACCGTCGCGAATCCTACCGGCTATACCCAGTATTTGACCGCACTGCAGAACGACGCGTTCACCAATTACCGCCAGATCATGCAGGACGTGACGCTTTCTCCAGTCATGGGTCACTACCTCGATATGGTCGACAACGGTAAGCCTACGGCGTCTACCGATCATGCGAACGAAAACTTTGCGCGCGAAATGGTTCAACTTTTCACTATCGGCACCGCCATGCTGAACTCGGATGGTTCGCAGCAAACCGACTCGACCGGCGAACCGATTCCTACCTACTCGCAAGCTACAGTCGAGGCTTTCTCTCTCGCCTACACGGGGTGGACATACCCAACCGCGCCAGGCGCTACGCCGCAAGAATACAACCCGCCTTATTGGATCGGTCAAATGGTCGCGGACGACGCGAACCACGACACAACCGCTAAACAGCTCCTTCAATACCCCGGAGTCGCCAATGGCGGGGCGCTTCCAGCCGGTCAAACGGCGATGGAAGACTTGAATGGAGCCCTCGATAACATTTTCAATCATCCCAACGTCGGCCCTTTCATTTGCCGCCAGCTGATTCAGCATCTTGTCACCAGCAACCCGTCTCCGGCGTATGTGCAACGCATCGCGGCTGTATTTGCGAACAATGGTTCAGGTGTTCGAGGGGACATGAAGGCTGTAGTCACGGCGATTCTGCTCGATTCCGAAGCGCGCCGTGGAGACGATCCGTCCACCGCGAACCCTGGCGACGGTCACTTGCAGGAACCGGTCCTTTTCATCGCTGGCATTTACCGCGCTCTTGGCGCCACCACGGACGGCACGAACCTTCCATACTTCGCGGGAACGATGGGGGAGCCTCCGCTCGAAGCTCCCAGCGTGTTCAACTTCTTTTCGCCAAGTTTTATGATTCCCGGCACGCAGCTTAATGGTCCCGAATTTCAGATTTTGACCACTGCGACGGCTCTGGCCCGCGCGAATTTCGTGAATTCATTCGTTTACGGGACGATCCCAAACACAGCTGTGGATTTTTCACCCCTGGCTGCCCAGACTTCGAATCCAACTCAGCTCCTGGCTTCGCTTTCCGCCCTGATGATGCACGGCACCATGTCTTCCGACATGCAATCAAGCATCATCACCGCCATGCAGGTGATTGAGCCCGGTTCCACCCAGGCAAAGCAGCAAGCTCAGATGGCCCTGTATCTGGTGGCCACTTCTTCGCAATACCAGGTTCAGCACTGATGGTTGTGAAAATGCCCACGAAACCCGAATTCGCTGGCACGTCCCCAATAACGATCATGGCAGCGTTCGTTTTACCGCGCGTTCACTCAGGAGCGCACCAATGAAGATTTCGCGCAGAGACATGTTGAGGATGAGCTGCTGCACGGCAGCGGCCTTCGGCGCTACCGCAACATTCGGCCGGCTGAATCTGATCCAAGCCTACGCCGCCAGCGGCGCCACCGATTACCGCGCCCTCGTTTGCATCTTCCTGATCGGCGGGAACGATTCGAACAACACAATCGTGCCGATGGATACGCAGGGCTATCAGAATTACGCAAATCTTCGCGCCAATCTTGCGCTGGCGCAGAATACCCTTCTGCCCATCACCGCGAAGAGCAGCAAAGCCGTCTACGGCCTGCATCCCAGCCTGGCGAGCCTTCAACCCCTTTTCTCCGGCGGCCAAGTGGCGATTCTTGCGAATGTTGGCACACTCGCGCGGCCCATCACGCAAGCGCAATATCAGCAGGGCGGCTCGTCGGTTCCGGCAAATCTCTTCTCGCATTCCGATCAGCAGGGACAATGGCAAACGCTTGACCTTCAAGGTCCCGGCGCCACCGGCTGGGCTGGCCGCGCCGCCGACAATATCCTGCCCCTGAACCTTGGCGCGCAGTTTCCGCCCATCACTTCCGTGGCCGGCGGCGCAATCTTCTGCACAGGCAATCAGGCGCCGGCTTACGCCATGAATCCCGGCTCGAATCCCGGCCTCAACAACTTCAATGGCTCGAACTCCGAGAACGCCCGCCTGCTGGCGCTTCAGCAGCTCCTGACGTTCGACACGGGAATCTCGCTCGTCCAGTCGACCAGCAACGTCATGACGCAAACTCTGGCCGAAAGCAAAGTTCTCGCCGCGGCCCTCAAAGGATTGCCTGCGCTGCAAACTCAGTTCCCCGCCACTGACTTGGGGGCTCAGTTGCAGCAAGTGGCGCAAATCATGCAGGCGCGCTCAACGCTCGGCCTGGCGCGCCAAATTTTCTTCTGCTCTCTCAACGGCTTCGATACGCACAGTGGTCAGCTTCCCACGCACGCTGCGCTCCTTTCGGAACTCAGCGACAGCCTCGCCGCTTTCTATAACGCTACCGTCGAACTCGGAATCGCCTCAGACGTGACCACCTTCACCCTTTCCGATTTCAACCGCACGTATCAGCCGGGTTCGAACGGCGGCAGCGACCACGCTTGGGGCGGCCATCACCTCATCCTGGGAGGCGCCGTCGATGGGGGCGATATCTACGGGCAGTTCCCTGAAATCGCGCTCGGTGGGCCCGACGATACCGGCAACAACGGCCGCTGGATTCCATCCACTTCGGTCGACCAGTATGGCGCTACCCTCGCGCAGTGGTTTGGCGTCGCAACATCCGATCTGCCGGCTGTCTTTCCGAACCTCGCTAATTTCACGCAGCAAAACCTCGGCTTCCTCGCTTAGCGGCTGATGTTCGAGAGGCGGCTGCACTTGCGCCTTCCGCCGCACAACTTTCGCAACTGTTCTCCAGTAAGCACTCGCGTGATTCATGTATCGGGTCAATCCGTATTTTATTCGAGCACCAGAAGTCCTCGTTCATTTTCGCGCCGATATATGTCTGCCTTCTCCTGCGTAGTACCATTTAGAACTCCCATGAATTCTCAAAATGGCCTTGCCATTCGCACCGACGCCGTTTCACGCCACTATCAGATGGGCGCGGCGCTCGTGCGCGCCGTTGACGCCGTCTCCCTGGAAATTCGCAAAACTGAATTCGTCGCCCTTCTCGGCAGTTCCGGCTCGGGCAAATCCACGCTTCTGAATCTGATGGCTGGCCTCGACCGCCCCACTTCCGGCGCCATCTTCGCCCACGACCGCAACCTCGCCACCATGACTCCCGACGAACTCGCCCAGCACCGCGGCCACACCATCGGCATCGTCTTTCAGGCCTTCAATCTCCTTCCGCGCATGACTCTCGAAGAAAATGTTGAGCTGCCTCTTCGCCTCGCCGAAATCGATCGCAGCGAGCGCGCCACTCGCGTTCGCGAGGCGATTGGGCGCGTTCATCTCGAGGCGCGCCTCACTCATCGCCCCGCTGAAATGTCCGGCGGCGAACAGCAACGCGCCGCCCTCGCTCGCGCTCTCGTCAATCGCCCCACCATTCTCCTCGCCGATGAGCCCACCGGAAATCTCGACAGCGCCACGGGCGACGAAATCATGCTCCTGCTGCGCGAAATCAACGAATCCCTCGGCGTGACCATCGTCATGGTCACTCACGAGCGCCCGCGCGCGGAACGCTTCGCGCACCGCCTGCTGCAAATGAAAGACGGAAAACTAATCGCCGACGGAGCCGCCGCGTGAAGGTCCGCGACCTCACCGAACTCGCCGCACGCAATCTCCGCGAAGCGCTGGTCCGCAATTCCCTCACCACGCTCGGCATCGCCGTCGGCGTCGCTTCGCTCGTCGCCATGCTTTCGCTCGGCGTCGGCCTTCAGGAACTTGCCAACAAACGCCTCTCCAGTTCCGGCCTTTTCGACGCCATCTTCGTCGGCCCGCACATCAACGATCGCGGTTTCGGCCGCCAGCGCACCACGCCAGTTTCGGAAACGGAAGAGCGCCCTCTCGACGAATCCGCGCGCGCCCAAATCGCCAAGATGCCCAACGTCCAGGAGGTTTACCCCGAAATTCGTTTCAACACCGAAATCCTTTACGACGGCAATCCCTACATGACCATGGTCGCCGGCATCCCCGATTCCGCGCGCAATGGCGGCGCGTTCGACGGCATGCAAGGCTCCTTCTTCTCCTCGCCCAGCGCCGGCGAAGCCATCCTCCAAATCGAGTTCGCGCGCCAGCTCTCCGACAAGCCCGCGTCCCTGATCGGCAAAGAGATCACTCTTCGCTACGCCGAACGTCAATCTCTGCCGCCCGACGCCACCAGCACAAACTCGAAATCGCCCGCCGCAAAATCTGCCGCCTCGAATTCCGCCGATCCGAAAGCTGACGCAAACCCTCCCGACGCCGCCTCCGACCTCTCCCCCGGCTTTTCCGTCATCCCGCGCCAGGAAAAACTTCGCATCGTCGGCATCGTCGAAACCGAACCCGCTGCCGGCTTCGGCGGCTTTGGACGCGGTCGCGTCCTCATCCCTGAAATCCCCGCCGAAAAACTCAGCGCCGCGCAGCAAAACGATCTGCGCGAAATCCTCCGCGGCCGTCCTAACGGCGAACACACTTTCGCCAGCCTCACCGTCCGCGTCAAAAAGCCCGCCGACGTCGCCGCCGCCGAAGACGCCATCAAAGCGATGGGCTTCTCCACATTTTCTCTTCTCGACGCCACCAAAAATCTCCGCCTCGTCTTTGCCGTTTTCGACGCGCTGCTCGGCGTCTTCGGCAGCCTCGCGCTGATCGTCGCTTCGCTCGGCATCATCAACACTCTCGTGATGGCCATCCTCGAGCGCCGCCGCGAAATCGGCATCCTCAAAGCCCTCGGTGCTTCCGACCGCGACGTTCGCAGCCTCTTTTTCGCCGAAGCAGGCGTCATGGGTTTGCTCGGCGGAATTCTTGGCGTCCTTATCGGCTGGCTCATTGGCGCCGGCATGACCTTCGGCACCAACGTTTATCTCGCGCGCCAGGATTTGCCCGCCATTCAAATCTCATCGGTTCCGTGGTGGATGGTTGCAGGCGCGATCGCTTTCTCCATCGTCGTCAGCCTCGCCGCTGGACTTTACCCCGCGTCTCGCGCCGCGCGCCTGAACCCCGTCGAAGCCCTCCGCTATGAATAACCAAGGGCTCCTAGGGTGGAAGCCCTGGGCTTCAGCCCAGGGAGCGCGGGCTTCAGTCC
>Ga0187783_10000632_pt1 | contig 25454 bp, 21 predicted proteins | sample 1015_SJ02_MP02_2_FD_132471 | JGI IMG/M metagenome (GOLD analysis project Ga0187783, IMG submission 132471) | Tropical peat soil microbial communities from peatlands in Department of Meta, Colombia - 1015_SJ02_MP02_20_MG | ecosystem: Environmental > Terrestrial > Soil > Wetlands > Peat | place...
AGATCCAGACGCGGCAGATCGCTGACGACATCATTTCCAAATCTAAAGTGAAGCTTGATTACCTCGTCGGAACCATGATCGAGCTCCCCAGGGCTGCGTTGCTTGCAGATCAGATTGCCGAAGTTGCCGAATTCTTTTCCTTTGGCACCAACGACCTGACTCAAACCACGATGGGCCTTTCGCGAGACGACGCAGGCCGATTCTTGCCCGTCTACGTGGACCAGCAAAAGGCGGGAATCTTCAAAGACGATCCCTTTCAATCGCTCGACACACAAGGCGTTGGGTTGCTGATCAAATGGGCGATCGAGCGCGGGCGAAAGACGAGGCCCAACTTGAAGATTGGAATCTGCGGCGAACACGGTGGCGACGCGGAGAGTGTGAAGTTTTGCGTGAACGTCGGAATGAATTACGTCAGCGCGTCGCCTTTCCGCGTACCGATCGCACGGCTCGCTTCGGCGCAAGCTGCGGTCGAAGCGAAAAAGCGGAAAAACTAAATCGCGTTTTCGCGTGCGAGCCGCTCTCGATGGCGCGTTCTCTCGAGACCAAATCAGCCGGCAAAATTCTCAAGCGTTCCATCAACTCTGCTTTTCTTTCCCGCGTGCGCGCGGAGCTTCAGCGAATCGCCGATCCGCGCAAAGCTCCATTCATGCAGGCGTACATGAAGTCCGCGATGCCGTACCACGGCGTGCCCGCACCCGCGCTTCGCGTTGCCTGCAAGCAACTGTTCCTCGAGATAGACCTGCCGACGCATGAGCTCTGGACCAAGCTGGTTCTTGATCTATGGCGCGCTGCCGAATATCGAGAAGAGCGTTACGTTGCCATCGCGCTCACGGGCCATAAGCGTGCCGCGGCGTTCCAAACCACGGCTGCGATGCCGCTCTACGAAGAAATCATCGTCACCGGCGCATGGTGGGATTTTGTCGACGACGTGGCGTCGCACCGCGTAGGCCCCATCCTGCGCGATTTTCCAGCCCCGATGCGAAAGAAAATGCTCGCCTGGAGCAAGTCCGATAATCTTTGGAAGCGGCGCACCTCGATTATTTGCCAGCTTGGATCCAAGCAGGATACAGACCTCGATCTGCTCTATGCCTGCGTCGAGCTCTCGCTTGATTCGAAGGAATTCTTTCTGCAAAAGGCCATCGGCTGGGCGCTTCGGCAGTATGCGTGGACGAATCCTGCGGAAGTAAAGCGTTATGTCAAACGCAACGCCAGCCGCCTAAGCCCGCTCAGCCGCCGTGAAGCCCTCAAGAATCTTTAAACACGTCGCGCAACAATTCTTGAAGAGAGTTCCGTTCCGACCATAGGGCGGCATGCCATTGACGACGGCGGGCTGCCTCTAGATTCTCAATTTTGTCATCCAGGAAAAATATCTCCGCGGGAGAAAACCCAGTCCGGCGCTCGATCTCGATAAAAAATTCCTGCGCCGGCTTTGCCCAACCCAGGTCGGCCGAATAATGAATGGCATCGAATCGTTTTGCCAGTCCGAGGTTGTTCCAAAGAAACTGCGCCCGCTCGTGTTCCTGCACCGTGGCCAAATGAACTTTCACTCCCTCGCGTCTTGCGAGTTCCAGTTGAGCCAACAAGTCGAGATTGAGATTTGCGTCGTTGGCGAACCAATATTCAATCAGGCGGTCGCAGGTCAACTCAGGAGCAATTTGCCGAAGCACAGGCTCGAGCCGCTCACGGAGCGTCGCCCGTCCTCGTAAAACATCCCCGAAATGAGGGCGGAAAAAACACTCCTGCAAAGTCTCGCGAGAGAGGCCGAGATCCTGCTCCAGATTGTGCGACCAGCCTTGCGGATGCGGGTGAGCTACCACGACTCCATCCACATCGACCATGATTACCTTTATTGGTGCGGTTGCATGAGGCATTTCAAGAGAGTACCGGAGGAGATATTCGCGATTCCAGTGTGCGATCGGTCTTTCCTGAATCGCTTACGCAGCCGCTGACAAGTGAACGGTGAGGGCGCCCCGGGATCGCTCTTCGCCTTGTATTCGCCTGTACCGCCGCGAAACTCAGGGGCTAAACTAGTTGCGTGGGTGCTGGGAAATTCGTAGCATCGCAGCAACTCGGAGGGTTTCCACGTGGCCGCGACAGTCTGGAAGGGACATCTTTCGTTTGGTTTAGTGTCGATTCCGATCAGCCTGACGCCGGCTGCCCGGACGGAACGAATCAGCTTCAACCAGTTGCATTCGGTGTGTCATACGCGGCTGAGACAGCCTTTGTTTTGCCCGCATTGCAATCGCAACGTGGAGCGTTCGGAGATCGAGAAAGGGTACGAGTATGAGAAGGATCAGTATGTGCTGTTTACCCCGGATGAGTTGAAAGCGATCGAGCCCGAGTCGGCGAGGGCGATGGATATCCTGGAATTCGTCAAAGAGGATGAGGTCGATCCGCTGTATTTCGATGCATCGTACTACGTCGCGCCGGAAGAAGGCGGCGCTCATGCGTACCATTTGCTGCTCGACGCGATGCGCAAATCGGGATATGCGGGAATTGCAAAGGTGACGATGCACAACCGCGAGTACATCGTCGTGCTGCGGGCGCGCGAGCATGGGCTGGCGCTGCACACGATGTACTACCAGAACGAAGTGCGGTCGGCTGAGTCGCTGGGAAACACGGACAAAACGGAAGTGAAGGAAGCGGAAGAACGATTAGCAATGCAGTTGATCAAAAATCTGGCCGCGCCGTTCAAGCCCGAGAAATATCACGACACTTATCAGACGGCGCTACGCGAACTGGTCGAGGCGAAGACGCAGGGAAAACCGGTGAAGGCCCCGCCGCGGGTTGCCATGGCGCCAGTGATCGATTTGATGACGGCTTTGAAGAAGAGCCTGGGGGATCGCGGGGTGGCCGAAGCGCAGGCAGCGGAAACGCCGAAATCGCTGGTACGCGCCACACCGAAAGTGCAAGAGGCTCCGAAAAGACGCCGCAAGACCGGATAGCGACGTCCGGTTTTGGGCAGATGCAGCGGATAAATCGTCGAAGCTGGACCGCGCTTTTTTTTAGGCCGTGCAACTTAGGGGTTTGCTTTCGCAGGGATTTGGGCGATCATTGTAGCCACGCAGGGGGAATTGGTTAGGCGAGGGGCACAATTCCCAGTCATTTCGATCGGATCATTCTCAGCACTGAGGAATAATCCGGCGTCTGGAGTGCCGGGGCTTGATTCCTGTTTGTGCGCCGCAAGTTCAAGCAGCTGCGACTGAGGGCATGAACCAGGAACGGCCGAGGAATGATGAATAACTCTGTCGAACGTCAAAGCACAAATGGAAACGACAATCAGGCAGCAGCGCCACTCGCAGGCGACCCCATCAGCGAGATTCTCAAGACCAGCCACACGATTGCAATCGTAGGCCTCTCAAACCGCCATTTCCGGCCGAGTTACGGCGTGGCCGAGTATCTACAGTCGGCGGGATACCGCATTATTCCTGTGAATCCGAATGAGAGGGAAGTGCTGGGCGAAAAGTCGTACGCGCGCCTGGAGGACATAGGGGAGCACGTCGATATCGTGGATATTTTTCGCCGCTCGGAATTCGTTCCTGACATTGTGGATTCGGCGATTCGCATCGGCGCCCGGGCAGTATGGATGCAGGAACGGGTGATACATCCCGAAGCCAGCGAGCGAGCCCGGCGGGCAGGCCTATTTGCAGTGATGGACGTGTGTATTTTGAAAGAGCATGTGAAGCGATTTCGGCTTGCGGGCGACTAAGCGAGACTTTCCTTTCGAGCACTGCTACTGCTCGAGCGGATAGACAGACAAGATTTCCTTCCCCGGCTCAGCTACTGCGATGGATTCCCCATCCGGCGCAATCTTAAAAGCGTGAAATTCGAGATCATGCAGCACAGGTCGAAATGACCCGTCGTCGAGTCCTACCCAAACCAGGTCGCCAGATTGATTGTCTGGCCCGCGCTTCAGCAGGATACGCGTTTCGTCGCGGCCGAACTGAAACCGGCCGAGCCCAGCGTGCACGCTGGTATCTTTCGCAGCGTTCGCCAGATCGATCACGCGAATCGTATCGCCATCTTCGAAAAACGCGACCTTGTCGCCGGAAGGCGAGAGGGTCAGCTGGCCTTGGAAATTCTGAAGCTGACGCAGCACAGTGACGGTTTCCTTCAGTAGATCGAGTTGGACCAAGGCCAGGCGGCCACGAACGCTGAGATTTTCACCGACGGCGAAGGCGCGATTTCTCGCCGCGTCCCAAACAACTGCATCGAAACTGTGGCTGGCGAAGAGCGTAGTCGTTTCACCCTCGACTGGACGTACGCGGACGATGCGGATGGGCTCGCCCTGCGTCAGGTAGACTGCGGAGCCATCGGCGAGCCAGGTCGCGCCCCAGGCGTTTTCGATAAAGCGGCTCTTCGAGCCGGCCACTTTGATTTCGCGGCCGTTGTCATCAAGAAGCAAGACCGCTTTTCCCCCTCCAACATTTTGAATTGGCGCATCGTCACCGCGTTCGCGCTCGATTTCGTCCTGATGGCCGCGCTTCTTATTTTTGTCGTTCGGATCAAAATTAGGAGGGGGCTGCAGCAGGGTGATATCTGCGGCTATTTGGCGCCCATCCGGCGACCAGGTGAGGGAATTGACGGCGAAGCCTCCAATCGGAGGAATGGGCATGAACTTATCGGCCTCGACAATGCGCCGGTCCTTGCCGCCGGCGGAGGCGATAGAGATGTCGTCGCGTTCGATTACGAGCCGCTTGATGCTCTTGAGGTGCGGGACGGCATAGACAATTTCATTATTCGGGGAGATGTCGAACGCCTGGCAATCCTGCCTGATCACGAACTTGGGGTCGTTTTGGGCACGCACAGGGGCGCTAGATGCGAGCAGCGCAGCAAGAGTCAGCAAGCCGCCGAGCAGGGAAGTGTGCAGCGAAGATGATCCCGGCAGCGCAGCTTTCGTGGGCGACGCCAAGCTGCCCGTGCGAGATTGGCGGGAACTCACTTCGCGGACCCCTCGGGTGGTTTGTTTTGGATGCGGCGAATCTCTTCGAGTCGCTGTCGAAGCCGTGCCTCGAGGCCCTGATCGGTCGGGTGGTAGTAAGTGCGCCCAGCGAGGCTTTCCGGCAGGCACGTCATGTCCGTGACTTTTTCGTCGACATCATGCGCGTACTGATAGCCCTTGCCATAGCCGATCCTTTTCATTAATGGTGTCACAGCATTTCTTAGATGCAGCGGAACCGGCTCAGCGATGGTTTGCTGGAGATCTTCGTGCACGTGGCCATAGCCCGTGTAAAGCGCGTTCGATTTGGGCGCCAGCGCCAAATAGACCGCAGCTTGGGCGAGAGCTAGATAGCCCTCAGGCGGGCCGATGAAATCGAAGGCGTCTTTTGCGGCGATAGTGACGGCAAGGGCGGCGGGGTCAGCCAAGCCGATGTCTTCGCTGGCCATGCGCACCATGCGCCGGGCGAGATAGAGCGGATCTTCGCCGGATTCGAGCATGCGCGCCAGCCAATATAGTGATGCGTCAGGGTCAGAATTTCGCACGGACTTGTGCAGGGCGGAGATGAGATTGAAATGCTCGTCGCCGGCCTTGTCGTAGGGCAGGAGTTTCTTTTGCAGTACGTCCTCGAGCCGCGCCTCGGTGAGGACGCGGAGGCCATCCGAGCCCAGCTCGGTTCCGAGCGCAAGGGCTTCGAGCGTGTTGTAGGCGGAACGTGCGTCCCCATTGGCAAGTACGGCGATCCGTTCGAGAATTTGCGTGGGCGCTTCAATGTGCTCGCGACCGAGCCCGCGCACGGGGTCGTCGATGGCGCGCCGCAACAACTCGACGATCTGCTCCGGGGTTAAAGCACGAAGGACGTAGACCTTCATGCGGGACAGGAGCGGAGCGATCACCTCAAATGACGGATTTTCGGTGGTTGCGCCGATCAACAGAATGTTTCCGGCCTCGACGTGGGGCAAGAACGCATCCTGCTGGCCACGGTTGAAGCGGTGCACTTCATCGACAAAGACGATGGTTCGTTTGCCATATCTGCGCCAGCTTTCGGCTTTGGCCATGACTTCCTTGATCTCTTTGATTCCAGAGAGGACGGCGCTGAAAGGAACGAACTGCGATTGAGTTCGACGCGCAATGATGCGCGCGAGTGTGGTTTTGCCGCTTCCCGGCGGACCCCAGAGAAGCATGGACGTGAGCTCGTCGCGCTCGATCTGCCGTCGAAGAGGCTTACCGGGTCCAATCAAATCTTCCTGACCGACGAACTCATCAAGCGTTTGCGGACGCATGCGATCCGCGAGCGGGCGCCCCGCGACCGGCTCGTCCTCAGGTTCAATCGCGCGAAAGAGTCCCATCTCTGCTGTTTTCCCCAAGTTGCGCCTAGCTCTGAGATCTGGCACGGGCAGCTTCATACAAAATGATGGATGCAGCAACGCCTGCGTTGAGTGACTCTACATTTTCGTTCATGGGAACGGCGATGAACGCGTCCGCCGAGCGCGTTACATCCAGGGGCAAGCCGCTCCCTTCATTGCCAATGAAGAGCGCAGCTGGTTCCTGCAGGTTGGCTGCAACCTCACTCCCGGCGCTTCGACTTCCGTTATTCTGCGGGTGGGAGCTGGCGGCAAAGATTTTCACGCCTGCGATTCGAAGCTGCGCCATAAGGACCGGAGTGGCCATGCCGCGCAATAGCGGAAGCCTGAACACCGCGCCAGCGGAGGCTCGAATTGCTTTTGGCGACCAGGGATCGGCAGTGCCGCGCGAGGCGATGATTCCGGTGGCTCCGAACGCCTCGGCTGATCGAACGATTGTGCCGACATTGCCGGGATCTTGTACTGCGGCGAGCACGACTACCAACGGGGAACGCTCGCGCATGACGCCCGGCCCGCGTAGAACGTCTTCCAATCCCCAGACAGGCTGGCGAAAGAGCGCCGCGACGCCCTGGGGAGCTTCTGTACCTGCGATTTGACTGAATAGCTTGTCAGTCGTTTTCAAAATGCGCGAGCGGGAAATACCGGCTTCGCTCTCGCCTGCGGCGGCGAGAATTGACCCGGCGGCTGCCTCACCTGACTCGCTAAAGAGTAATGCTTCGCCTGCAAGTCCGGAGCGAAGCCCATCTTCGACGAGTTTCGCCCCCTCGACGCCGATGGGTTCGTCAGCGGCCGGGCCAGTACCGCGCAGCGCGGCACGAAACTGCTTCAACCAGCGGTTGTCGCGACTGGTAATCATTGCGATGAATTTCGTAGTCGAACCTAACGGCTCGAATCCCGCGAACGCGTCTACTGCAAGCGTAGCAGAGGCAGTATTAGACGTAAACCTCAGCAGCCAGCGCACTCTGTGCACGTCGACTCCCGCAGCATCTTGCTAAGCCGACTGCGCTTATGATAGCTTGCCCCTGAACACGGCGTAGCCCGCCAAGAGCGAAAACTTTTGCCCGTTGAAGTTGTCAAGGTCTCAGCCGACGCGCCGGAGCGGCATGTAATCGACTACGCTGCTGGCTTCATACAGCGCGGCAATGTTATCGCTATCCCCACCGACACGTTTTACGGCCTCTCCGCCGATCCTTTCAATCTAGCTGCGGTCGAGCGCGTTTTCCAGATAAAGGGACGCTCGGAAACAAAGGCGCTGCCGATATTGGTGAATTCGGTCGAGCAGGCGGTTACGCTCATGCGCGACGTGCCCGATCCGTTTCTTGTGCTCGCGCATAAGTTCTGGCCAGGCGCGGTGACGCTGGTGGTCGAAGCGACACATCGATTGCCCCTGAAAGTCACCGGTAATACAGCGCGAGTGGCGTTGCGCTGGGCCGATTCGAGGATTGCGACGGCATTGATCGAGTCCGCCGGCGGACCGATTACAGGAACGAGCGCGAATCTATCGGGTTATCCGTCTTGCACCTGCGCGAGCCAGATCTTGGAGCAGCTTGGCGAGCGCTTGCCGCTCGTACTTGACGCCGGCGATACGGGCGGAAGCCTTGCTTCGACGATCGTCCGAATCGAAGACGATAATTGGTTTATCGCACGCGAAGGCGCGATACCGGATTCTGATATTCAAAGGGCTTTCGGGGCTTAGATTTCAGAATTTGACCCTCAAGATTTTGTCGGTGTTCTGAAGCGGTGGAACCAACGAGGTACGATCAGGCATGTTTACGCCGGCACCGAAGCTTTCCGCGAAATGGCTGGTCGCTGCGGTTTTTGGCGCGACGTGCTCGCTGGCAGCGTTCCATTGGCTGTTGTCGTTGCCACGCGAAGCGCACGCGACGCAGGCATCGCGCGTGGGCTTTGCTTGCAGCGCATACTGCATTTTCGCAGTTGCGCTTTTTTGCTGGGGCACGATCCTTGGGTATTTTGCGAGGGCCCGAAAGTGGTCACCCAAGAAATGCCGGTTGATGGGGCTCACATTTTTCGTCCCTCTGGTGGCCGTGCTACTCATGGTCGATCATGGGCGGTTCACGAGTCTTTTCGAAGCTTTCTTCGCGGCTGGAATCCTAGCTGGATTTGTTTGCCAGAAATTGACTTATCCGCACGTCAGCAGCGATGAACTGAACGCGCCCGAACCTCCGCTCAGTCTCTTTCCGAAGTAGCTCAGTGTAGTTCCGCTGAATACAAGAAATTGAAGTCCCCGCCCGGCCCGAGGGTGATACCGGTGACTCTCGCCAAGTGCACGCAAACATTATCGAGATAGAACAGATTGATGTAAGGCTCATCTTCGGCGACGATTTTCTGAATCTTCGAAAGCAGTACCTTGCGCTTGAGCTGGTCCATTTCAACGCGCTGCTGATCAATCAAGGCGTCAACCACAGGATTGTGATAATTCCCGCGATTCGCGCCGTTGGGCGGCACTCGTTTGGAACTGAAGACGTAGGAAAAAATGTCGGGATCGTCGTTCGCGCCAACCCAGCGCAGCGTATACAGCTGAAAACTGCCGCGCGTGATATCCGAATAGAATGTGGCGGTTTCGAGCGGTCTGAGATCGAGAGCAACGCCAACGCGACTCCATTCTTCCGCGAGCGCCTCAGCAAGCAGGCGAGTCGACTCTTCCGTTGACGTCTTGAGTTCGACGTGGAACCGCAGGCCGCCCGCGCGCCTTGGAAATCCCGCCGAGTCCAAGAGCCGTTCGGATTCAGCGGGATTGTAGTTGTACTGCTTCACGTCTGGTTCGAAAGCCCAATGATTCGGCGGCAGCAGACTCGAAGCGGGCCGAGCCATGCCACGCCAGAGATATTGGATGAGCGAAGAGCGATCCGTCGCGTAGGCCAGCGCCTGGCGGACCTCGCGATGAGCGAGAATTGGGTCTTTGAAATTGAAGGCGATGTAAGTGAGGACGGTACCCTGTTCATCTTCGTTGACGATTCCGGGTTGTTTGGCGAGCGTTATCGCCATATCGGGCGTAAGGGAATTGACGCCCGCAATATCGCTTGTGCCCTTGCGAAGTTCGAGCGCGCGCACGAGTGCATCGGGAACGATTCGAAATCGAACGTGGTTGATTTTAGGGGCACCGCCAAAGTAATCGGGATTGCGCTCGAGAACGATATTGTCGTCCTGCGCCATGCTGACGAAACGAAACGGGCCCGTGCCGATGGGATTTTGCGCGATCTCCCTGCCCGAACCATTTGGGACGATGCCGATCCCGAGTTGGTTCAGCGTCCAGAGAAACGAGGAATAGGGCTCGCGGAGGTGGAAGACGACCGTGGCATCATCTGGTGTGTCGATCGAGCGCACGAGGACATAGGTACCGCGCTTTGGGGATGGAATGGCGCCCGAAATGAGTGAATCGAAAGTGAACTTTACGTCGGCGGACGTGAGCGGTTGCCCATTGTGAAACTTCACTCCACGACGCAAGTGGAAAACGTAAGTGAGCGGATTCGGAATTTCCCAGGTTTGCGCGAGGCCGGGGACGATCTGCATTTCTGAGTTGGTGGCTACGAGGCTATCGAACAGCAGACCATCGAGATCCTGCGACCAAGCGTCAGTTCCAACGCGCGGATCGAGATTGCCCGGCATCGCCTCCAGTAAGAAGTCGAGGGTGCGCGAGCCAGCGCGATGAGCGGGAGGGTTGCAGGAGATTGCGAACAGAGCCAGAAACACCAAAGGCAATTTCGCGCGTTTACCCGCGACGAATTTGCCGCGATGCTCTACGGACGCGCCCAATTTCACTTCCGATGATTTCGCGGGCGAGGCTGGGCAATTTCGCCGAGGACGACAGGGCGCTTCGCGCCGGTGGCCGAGGGCAGATTGTTGGCGCGCCCGTGATACGTCTCATAGGCCAGGACCGCAAAGCAGAAGGCTTCTTTCGCGTCCTCCGGCACGCCGAAGCGATTCGATGGGACGATCTCAATGCCAGGGACGGACGCCGCCAATTGCGCCATCAGCAGCGGGTTTCGCGCGCCACCGCCGGCGACAATCAATTCGTCAACGCGAGAGCGTGGCAGGATGAATCGCCGAAATGCATCACCGATCGTCATTGCGGTGAATGCAGTGGCGGTGCGAACAAGATCAGCAGGTGCTACATGGTGCCGTTGACCCCACGAGAAAAGGCTGCGCGCGTATTCTTGGCCGAACTGCTCGCGGCCCGCGGATTTCGGGGGTTTCTTGCGCAAGTAGGGCTCGCGCATGAGCCTTGCGAGCAGCTGGGGGATTGTCCTGCCGGTCATGGCAAAGCGTGCGTCGCGATCGTAGCTAGACTTGCCTCGGGTGATCCTCTCCATCAACGCGTCAATGACCATGTTTCCGGGCCCGGTATCGAAGGCGAACACGTCGCTCGGGCTCGCACCCGCGGGAATCACGGTCAGATTGGCAATGCCACCGATGTTCAGCGCCACGCGGCCGCGGCGATCGTCGCGGTAAAGAATGTAATCGACGAAAGGCACAAGCGGCGCGCCTTGGCCGCCGGCCGCCATATCGGCTGGACGGAAGTTCCCGATCGTGGCGATCCCGGTGCGCTCGGCAATTACGCTGATGCTTCCGATTTGCAGTGTGGACGGCGTGCGCACTTTTCCCTGAAAGCGAGCGGCGGAGCCCAGATGGAAAATCGTCTGGCCGTGCGATCCGATGAGGGAAACTCTTGCAAGAGGGAGCCGCCAGCGCTTACAGGATTCGGAGACTGCGCGCGCAAAGGCATCGCCCACGAGGAAGTTCAATTCGCTGATTTCGGCGGTGGTTGTCGGCGCGCCGTTGGCAAGGCGCAAAATTGACGAGCGAATCGAAGGCGGGTAGGGAACATGATGATGAGCTTCGAGCCGAGCGGAAATTTTGGGCGGAGCGCCAGAAATTTGCACGAGCGCGACCTCGATTCCATCGGCGGAGGTGCCGGACATCAGTCCGATCGCTCGTTGCGGCTTAGAGCGCATTCAACACCGGGCGATCTTGCGAACTTGATGTCGCCGCTTTGGGACGCATGATCTCGATCATTCGAGCTGCTTTTGCAACGTGGCGAGCAAGTTCAGGGCTTCGATGGGCGTTAACTTGTTCAGGTCGGCCGCGCGGAGGCTGTCGAGAACGGACGCATCAATGGCGGCAAAGCTTGTCTGTTGGGGAATGCGCTGTAGCGCCGGAGCCGAATTGGTTTCACAGCTCGGCGCGGAAGCATCCGGCGCGGCTACCGACAGCTCTTCGGTCAACTTTTCCTCGCTGCGCTCGTGGCGGCGCAAGATCTCGCGCGCCCGGACAATGACGTCGTTCGGCAGACCTGCCAAGCGTGCGACTTCGATTCCGTAGCTTTTGTCAGCGCTGCCGGGTTCGATGCGGCGCAAGAAAATAATCTCGCTTCCGGCTTCCTGAACGGAGACGTGTACGTTCTTGACGCCGGGCAAAAGCTGTTCCAGTTCAGTCAATTCGTGGTAATGGGTGGCAAATAAGGTTCGCGGGCGCGTGCCGGAGTGCAGTGCCTCGACAACAGCCCAGGCAATGGAGAGCCCGTCATAGGTAGCGGTGCCTCGGCCGACTTCGTCGAGCAGGACGAGACTCGCGGGCGTCGCAGTGTTAAGAATGGCCGCGACTTCACTCATTTCGACCAGAAATGTCGATCGTCCACGGGCCAAGTTGTCGGAGGCGCCAATTCGCGTAAAGAGCCGATCGAACAAGGGCAACCTTGCTTGGGCTGCCGGCACGAACGAACCGATCTGGCCGAGAATCGAGATCAGAGCCGCTTGCCGAAGATACGTCGATTTGCCTCCCATATTGGGGCCGGTGATGATCAGGAGGAATTGTGAGGAATCGTCCAGATAAAGATCGTTTGGGACGAAGCGCTCGCCGCGCTCTTCAAGCAAATTTTCGATTACAGGATGCCGTCCTCCGACGATCATGAGGGTGCCTCGCTGGCCGTCTCTGGAGTTGCCGGGTTCGGTGAACTCGGGGCGGGTGTAGTTTCGCGCGGCGGCGATGCGGGCGAAGTTTACGAGCACATCGGTTTGCGCGATTGCGGCAGCCGATTGTCGCAGGCGAGCAGCCTCGCGTGCGATCAATTCGCGTATCTCGGAATAGAGCCGGCGTTCGATCTCCAGGACCCGTTCCTCCGCGGAGAGAACCTTGCGCTCATGGTCCTTCAGTTCGGGCGTAGTAAAGCGCTCGCCGCCCACGAGTGTCTGCTTTCTTTCATAGTGCTGGGGAACGAGATGCAGGTTCGCTTTGGAAACTTCCAGATAGAAACCGAACACTTTGTTGTAGCGAATCTTGAGTGAAGCGATGCCTGTTTTTCGGCGCTCCGCTTCTTCCATCGCGGCGATGATTTGGCGGCCTTGCTTCATGATGTCGCGCAGCTCGTCGAGCTCAGGGTTGAAGCCTCGGTGGATCACGCCTGCGTCATTCGGCAGTGCGGGCGGATCGTCCGCAATTCCACGCGCGATGAGTTGTCGCACGTCGGTTAGCTCGTCCATCTGCTCCCAAAGCGATTGCAATCGCGCGTGACGCGCGTGATTTGCGGCTAGCAAAAGCTCTCTTAGTGCGGGAATGCGGTCGAGTGAGGCGCGCAAGGCGAGCAGGTCCCGCGGGGTGGCCGCTCCGAGTGTGATGCGGCTGGTGAGCCGTTCCAGATCCAAAATGCCTTCTAGCTGCTGGCGAATTTCCTCGCGTGCGACGGTTTGAGCTTTGAGGGCGGCGACCGCATCGAGCCGCTCCTCGATTTCGGCGCGTGAAATTTCGGGACGCAGAATCCAAGCACGAAGTAAGCGCGCTCCCATCCCGGTCGTGGTTTCGTCGACGGCATCGAGCAGCGTGGCGCTGGAGTCACTGCCGGAAGCGGGTTCAACGAGCTCGAGATTTCGGGCAGTGACCTGATCGAGGACCATAGCATCCTGTTGCTCGTAGTAACGGATGCGGTCGAGGTGCTCGAGACCAGCGCCAGCCGGACGCAACGAAGGAACAATGCTCGAATCTTCGGTCTTGCGGGCAGCGATGGCGCAGGTCTCGCGAAGGTAGTGCACAATGGCGCCGGCCGCCGCCGTGGCCTGTGGATGACCATCAAGCCCGAAGCCGTCCAGCGCGGCCACGCGGAACTGCTGCTCGAGCTGACGCGCCGCGCGATTGGCTTCGAAAATCCAGTCGTCGAGCCGGGTCTCGATCGCGCTAAGGCCATCCATAGATGGCGCGGAGACTGCTGCAAATAGCACGGTCGGCTGTGGCAGCAGGACCTCGCGGGGACGCAAGATCTCAAGTTCGTCACGCAAGCGTGCTTCTGCCTTTGCGCCTGTGAATTCAGTGGCGCGAAATTCGCCTGTGGAAAGATCGAGGTATGCGAGGCCGATAATTTCGACGGGAAGTTCTCGAGCTTTAGCTGTCCCTGCGGCGGCTCCCCCTGCCGCTGTAGTGTGCCGCGCGTCATGATCGATTCTGGCATTTGCCGCCGTGTTGGTGCGGGCGACGGCGGCCAGGAAATTGTTTTCCTTGGCGTCAACGAAAGTCGCCCCGCTAGCTGTCCCCGGCGTGAGCACTCGAATCACTTCGCGGCGGACCAGCTTCTTTCCGGGCCCTGGTTCTTCCATCTGCTCGCAGATGGCAACCTTATGTCCGGCACGAATCAGCCGGGCAATGTAGTTTTCAGCGGCATGATAGGGAACGCCGCACATGGGGATCGCGTGGCCCTTTTCCTTATTGCGGGACGTGAGGGTGATTTGAAGGATTTTCGAGGCGACGACCGCGTCTTCATAGAACAGCTCGTAAAAGTCCCCGAGGCGAAACAACAGAAGCGCAGTGGGATGGTGCTTCTTCGCCGCAAGATACTGCTGCATCAGTGGCGTGGCTGGTTCGGTCATTTACTGGTGAAGGGCCAACGGAATGCGATTATGCTGGCTCTTTGCAGGGTTCGCAACTGCATCCTGCATTTTGGAAGGCCGGATAATTGCAGTTATCTCCGCCGCGATATACTCGGCCATGCCCACGCGAGGCCGAATGCACCGCGAAATCGAGATCAAACTTCGAATCAGCGACCTCAGCTCTCTGTTCCGGCAACTCCAGATGCTGGGCGCGCGCTCGCACGGTCGGGTGTTCGAGCGAAACACGGTTTACGACACGCCACAGTTTGATTTTAAGAACCGCGGCTGGCTTTTGCGACTTCGGAGCGAGACTCCTGCGAGATCGGCTGTTTCCCGGGGCGGCCGCCAGCGCGTGGTGTTGACGTTCAAGTGTCCTCCGCCCGACCAAGCAGGCCCGTCTTCGCGGCGAATTCGATACAAGGAACGGCTGGAATACGAGGCCGTCATCGAAAAGCACCCCCAACGTTGGCCAGATGTGCTGCGCTCATTAAGCCTGCACGCAGGGTTCCGGTACGAGAAATACCGCACGGAACTGGTTCTGAGGGGGCTTCACATGTGCCTCGATGAGACGCCCGTTGGAAACTTTCTGGAACTGGAGGGGCCGCGGAGCGAGATCGATCGAGTTGCGCGAGCCTTGGGTTACGCCTATAGGGATTACATTCAGGGCACCTATCGAGACCTTCACTTGTCCCATCTGCGGCGAAACAGGAAATTTGTTGGCGATATGGTGTTTGGGCGGCAAAAAATCTAAAGACTGCCCCACTCTTCGCTTGACAAAGTTGGCGTATGCCATTAGTAGTCAAATCGGGGACAAGCGCATTGACGATGGAAGAGCGTTCGTCCAATTCGGAACCTGGTAGTCGACGCCCGAGCGTGGATCGCATTAGCTGCCGATCAGGGCTGGTTGATTGGCTGCTCACGTTTGGGCAGGCGTCCCGATCGGCGATTCGGGACAGGGAGGCGAGGCCCGGCTTGAACTAGACCGAGGCGGTTTTCTGCGCCCGGAGCCGGATCCGCACCCGGCTTCGGGCTTTTTTTTTGGGCTTGAGAATTTTGGGGAAGGCGAAAAAGCCAACAAGGAGCAGGCGATGCTTCATGCAACCGAATTATTGGGCGCTCACGCTTATGATTCTGGCGGCAACCTCGTCGGCAGGGTGAAGGAATTGTTCATCGTGCCAGCCGAGCAGCCGAACCTGATCTCGCGTGTCCTGCTGAGCAGAGGCAAATACCGTCCACTGGTGGCGCGGCACGATCAGATTGCGTCGGCCCAGCCGGGAGAGATTCGACTGACCACTGACGAGTCGGCGCTGGAGCTTTACCACCCGAACGAGGCCTGGCTGGCAGTGCAAAAAGACCTGCTGGACCAGCAGATCATCGATACCAATGGACGCAAGGTGGTCCGGGTGAACGATGTGGATCTAGCGGACCAGCGGACCAACGGCAATACGGAATTGCGTGTCACCCAGGTTGGGGTGGGGCTCCCTGCTGCGGTGAGGCGTCTGCTGCAGGGGATTGTCCCGCCAATGGCGATTCGGCGGATTCAGGAAAAGCTGCCGCCGCGGAACATCGGGTGGGAATTTGTCAACCTTGTCGAGCCGGACCCGCTCCGGCGCGTGAAGCTGCGCCTTTCCAGCGAGAGACTGGCGGAACTGCATCCGGCCGACATCGCCGACATTGTCGAAGAACTTTCGCCAGCCCAGCGGGATTCGATCATTGGGTCGTTGGACGAGGAGACTGCAGCGGAAGCAATCGCGGAACTCGATACCCGCCTACAGACACAAGTTGTCGAAAAACTGGACCCGGAAAAGGCTGCAGACATCATCGAAGAAATGAGTCCGGATGAAGCCGCCGACCTGATCCAGAATCTCGAGCCGGAAACATCAAAGGAAGTCCTGGAGGAAATGGAGCACCGGGAAGCGCACGAAGTGGAAGAGCTGCTGCGTTTCGGCGAGCACACGGCGGGAGGCATGATGACGACGGAAATTGTCGTTGTTGGCGAGGACGCCACGAGAGGCGAAGTGGTCGATCACATTCGTTTCCACGACGTGCCCATCGATCAGCTGGATGATGTGATCCTGATCAACCGCGATGCGGCGCTAGCGGGAACGGTCTCGGTTGCACGCTTGCTGCTGGCCCCGACAGACCAGAAGGTGGCGGAGCTAGCGGCCGAGCCGCTGCTTTCGATCGGACCAGAGACCTCTGAGAACGAAGTTTTCGAGTTATTCGATAAATATAACTTGCGCAGCTTGACGGTGGTGAATGAAAGAAATGTGCCGATGGGAGCTATTACCGTGGATGACGTCGTGAGTCACATGCGAGCCAAGCTTTAGAATTTCGTTTTGACTTTCATCGGCTTTGACACGAGCACGTGATGAACAGTTGGGTGACATTAACGGATACGGTCTCGCGCTTGGCGGACCGCAGCAAAGAGCTGCGGCGGCGCGCGCGCCCCTGGCGTCGCCGAATCGCACTGTTTTTGGCGGTGGTCGGACCTGGGCTGATCACTTCCAACGTCGATAACGACGCGGGCGGCATCGGCGTTTATACCGGCGCCGGGGCGCAGTTCGGGTACAAGTTACTCTGGTCGCTGATTCCGATGACGATTGCGCTGTACGTTAGCGAAGAGATGTGCGCGCGGATGGGCGTCGTCACCGGGAAGGGCCTTTCCGACTTGATCCGCGAGGAATTTGGGTTCCGTTCGACATTTTTCGTGATGATTGCGGCGCTGTTTGTGGATCTGTTCAATACCGTCGCGGAATTCTCTGGCGTCGCGGAAGCATCGGAAGTGATGCACGTGAGCAAGTATGTTTCGGTGCCGCTCGCGGCGATTGCGGTGTGGTTGCTGGTTATTTACGGAACGTATCGAATCGTCGAAAAAATATTTCTGGTGGCCTGTGCGTTTTACTTATCCTACGTTGTTTCAGCTTTTCTGGCGAAGCCGGATTGGATGCTGGCAGCGAAGGAAACTGTAATTCCGTCGGTTCACATGAATGCGCCGTACCTGCTGATGCTTATCGGGCTGGTGGGAACGACGATTGCGCCTTGGCAATTCTTCTATTTGCAGGCGGGATTCGTCGAGAAGCGAGTTGGTCCTCGCCAGTACAAGCACGCGCGCACGGACGTGCTCGTGGGCAGCATTTCGTGCATGGTGATCGTCTTTCTCATCATCGTGTGCTGCGCGGCCACGCTCAACATGCACGGCCTGACGAACATCTCGAGCGCCGGACAAGCGGCACAGGCGTTGATTCCGCTAGCAGGGAAATGGGCGGGCGGGCTTTTTGCATTTGGACTCCTCAATGCATCACTTTTCGCGGCGTCGATTTTGCCTCTTTCTACGGCGCACGTTATTTGCGAAGGGCTCGGGTTTGAAGCGGGGCTCGACCGGAAATTCAAGGAAGCGCCGAGCTTTTATTCGCTGTACACAATGCTGATTGTCGTGGGCGCGGGAATCATCCTGATACCAAGGGCGCCGCTGTGGAAAATCCTGATTTACTCGCAGGTGGGCAACGGGATCTGGTTGCCAGTGGTGCTGATTTTTATTTTGCTGCTGATCAATCGGCGCGATCTAATGGGCGGCCACATCAATACGTGGGGGTTCAATCTGATCGCGTGGGCCATGAGCATCGTGATGATCATTCTCACGCTGGTTTTGGTGTACACAGCGATTTTCCAGCCTGATTCCGGAGCCCTCTCCGGCGCGCTATTGCCGTTCTACTAGGTTCGGCAGCTGACTTTGAGCATTTCGTTGCCGCCTTTCTGGAACTCATAATTCACGCGCCGGATCTCGCAGAAATAGCCGTCCTCCGCAAGCTGCTTCACAACCGGTTCAACATACGGGGAACGAGCGTTGCCGAAACTGGGCACGAGTGGAAAGATGCGCGCCTGCCGTGCCACGCGGCAAAGTTCTCGAATCGCATCGAGGTGAAGCTGCAATGTGACGATGTGGTCATAGGTGAAAAGGAAGTGGGAACAAAGAGCGCAATCAAATTCCTGGTCGCGAAAGGGGGGAAGGCAGTTCGGCAGCAAGGTAACGGCCTTCGGCGAGACCTTCCGGCAGGTCCGCTAGAAACTTCTTCATAGTCGACATGCGAATTTCACCGAGCTCGTCTGGCGACTTCATCTCGTGCCACAAGAAATTTCCTCGAGTCTGCTTGGTTTTCTCGAGAATGTTGGGATAGGTCTCGTCAATGCGCGCTGCGATTTCGCTCGGGGAGAATCGGTAAATCGGATCGCATGAGATCACGCTGCGCCCGCGCCGGTGCATTTCGGCGTTGAAGCTGGCGGGGCCGCCGGCGCAATCTAGAATTCCCCATTCGAGTTCGCGAGTGCTGAGTTCGAACATACGGACATATTCGTTCAGCGAGCGTCCCCAAGGGACCACTTGGTCCAAGTTGATCGGCAAAGGCGCCTCCGCGAGTCTGCGATGATACGCGTCGCGATTGGCGGATTTCCAGGGATCGGGCCCAGATATGGGCATGGCGCCTTGCGCGCCCCGCGACGCTATGCTACTTTCGCCGACGGTTTTTTCTGAGCCATCTGCATTGAAAATCACCGACCTGCTGAAGCCTGCAAACCGCGAGGAAGCACAGCTTCTGGAAAAACTCGATCCCAAGCGGCTGCCGAAACACATTGCAATCATAATGGACGGCAACGGACGCTGGGCGCAGCGGCGTCATTTGCCGCGCGTAGCGGGCCATCGCGCAGGAATGAAGGCCACGCGGGATGTGGTCGAGACGTGTTCGCGTCTGCGGCTTTCGTGCCTAACGCTGTACGCGTTTTCTCTCGAGAACTGGCGCCGGCCTCATGCGGAAGTGAATTTTCTGATGCGGCTCTTGCGGGAGTACGTAAAACGCGAGCTGGAGTCGCTGCAGGAAAACAACATTCGGCTCCTCTTTATCGGTCGCTCCACAGAACTTCCAGCCGAGGTACGAAAAGATATGCAGGACGCCATACAGCAAACCTCAGCAAATACGGGGATGAAGCTGATCGTGGCGCTCAATTACGGAGGCCGCGCCGAAATCACAGATGCTATCAACGTAATCATCCGCACGGCCGACGCGAACGGCATAACTCATTTTCAAGTGGACGAGCAGATGATCTCGGATCATCTGTATACGGCAGGTCTTCCCGATCCCGACTTGCTGATCCGGACGAGTGGCGAGATGCGCGTCAGCAATTTCTTGCTTTGGCAGATCGCGTACGCGGAGATTTACATCACCGAAGCGCTGTGGCCCGATTTTTCGCGTGCGCGGCTTTTTGAGGCGCTTGTGGAATTTCAAAAGCGTGAACGCCGCTACGGCGGTCTGAGCGAAAGCCCCGCGCATGGAGCGTCTGAGGAAGTCACAGAGCGGCGCTTCCGTTCGGTGAGAGGCTGAGCACGGGTGCTGCTCCGGATTATCACCGCCGTGGTATTGATCCCGTTGGTTCTCGTCCTTGTCTGGTGGGGTCCGCCCGCGCTTGTGGCGGCAATAGCCGGACTGGTGGCGATCGCGGCTCTGATCGAGTTTTTTAGTCTCGGGGAGCGAGTCGGGCTACGAGCGTTCCGTAAATGGACGCTGCTCTGCGCCGCAGGAATATTCTACGCACAATATTCGGCAAGCTTCGTTGAAACACGTAGCCTGGGAGCAGGCATATCTCTGGTTCGCAATGCAGCCAACGGGACACTCTCAATCGAGGCAATCCTGCTGATTTTCTTGTTTGGGGCGGTCGGAATTGGGCTAGCGATGAAGCGGCCTATTCAGGAAGTGATGGCGGCGATCTCTGTCAGTTCGGCGGGGCTACTTTTTGTGGCGCTGCCATTCAGCTATCTGGTCCGCCTGGACGAGACCGAGGGAGCGGGAAGGGAACTGGTGTTGTTTACCCTTTGCCTCATTTGGGCCGGCGACATGCTGGCTTATTTCGTGGGCCGGTTTGTCGGGCGCGCGGCCATGGCTCCGGTCTTGAGCCCGAAGAAAACGTGGGAAGGCGCGTTCGCAAACTTCGTGGGGTCCCTGATCGTTGCGATTTTCTTCTCACATTGGACGGAAGCAAATACCTGGACACTGGTTGCGATTGCGGGCCTGGCAAACATCGTCGGCCAGATGGGTGACCTGATCGAATCCGCGTACAAGCGAGGAGCGGGGGTAAAAGATTCAGGGGCGATTGTACCGGGGCACGGAGGGGCGCTTGATCGCATCGATAGCCTGATTCTTGCGAGCCCGGTCGTCTGGCTCACGTATCAGTGGCTGGCGATGCGCTGATCAGTCCTAATCTGCTCCACCCGCAAATAGGCGGGCAATGGCGACGAGGACTACGGCGCCCACCGTAGCCGCGGCAAGGCTGCCGATAAACCCCCAGGTAGCGATTCCCAACCGGCTAAATATCCATCCGCCGATGACCGCCCCGATCAGGCCGAGAACGATATTCACGATGCAGCCGAAACCGTGCCCCCTCGTGACCGTGCCGGCAATCCATCCGGCGATCAGTCCTATGACGATCCAGGCGAGCAAGCCCCGATTTGCTGAAACTCCGAAGAAATAGGTTCGCCCTTGTTGCAAGATCGCCATGCACCCAATCAAACTCATCCGGCCGCCTCCAGGTTCCTACCCCAAATATTTTCGCATGCGAACGAGTCGCGAATCTTCCGCGCGCACAAATCACAATTCGTTTGAAATTTCAACGATGCGAGAATCGATCAGCAAATCGCGGCACTTCGGCCGCATTACGTTAACTGCACGGGCCACTAATGGCAAAGAAAAAGGTCGCTGCCGAGAGAAAATTCGTTCCGCCTGAGGAAGCCGGAGGATAGTGCTTTGAGTTCGATTTCTTGACCTGACTGAGACTTGATTTACCCGGTTCGCTGACGAACGGACTCAAAGAAGGGAACTGGCGATCGCCAGTTCCCTTCAACGAAATTCTAGCTAGAAGAGCACACTCAGGGACATTTGGATCTGCCGCGGGCTGCCGATGGTCTTGTTGTTGATGCCCAGACCCGAAAGGCTGGGGCAGACATAGAGTGCCGTGTAAGTGGTATCGCACGGCGTCAGGGTTGCAGGTTGACCGGCATAGGGAAAGCCATTGAATGCATCGTTCTGCTCGATGTTGTCGATCGGGATGTCAAAGCTTGGCGTATTCGTTAGATTGTAGACGTCGAAGCTGTATTTTACGGACGTTCGCTCGGTGATTTTCGTCACCTTTACAATCGAGATGTCCGCACGCTTCTGCCAGGATTGCCGGAAGATATTGCGTTGACCGTTTTCGAGGAAGTTGGTCTCGTAGGGATCGTTCGAAGGAATGGCGCCGTCCAAGGCCCCCGGCGCGAGAAGCGGGATAGCGAAACAGCTCGGGTTAAGCGCAAGCTTACCAGGGATGGCGCCGGTATTGCCCGTGACAGCGCTCTTGGCTGTGCAACCGGAAGCTAGGGGCACTATCGGATTCGTGATTCCGTCGTTCACTCCGTAGTAGATGCTGCCGACGGCACCGGAATAGTCGATAACGCTGTATGGCTGACCACTCTGCAGCGTGGTAATTCCCTGCAAGCCCCAGCCATTCGCGAATTTCCCGGCGACCGACGATTCCGAGAAGAAGCTCGGCAACTGGTATGTGTAGGTAAAGTTGAAGACGTGCGTGCGGTCGAAATCTGAATTGCCGTAACCGGAGTGCAAGTTCAGCGGGTTGTTGCCATTGTAGAAGAGTCCCATAGCACTCTGCTCATCGAGAGAGTGCGAATAGGTGTAGGAGAATCCGACCTGGAGGCCGTGGCTCATGCGTTTCTCGAGGTGAGCCTGCAGAGCGTTGTAGCTGGAGACGCCTGCCGCTGTGTACGATTCAGACTCAGACGAATAACCAAGATACGGCACGCGCAGATCGACGTTGCCGCCCTCGAATGTCTCCTGATACGGCTGGCCGTTGGGCAGGTTGATGGGAGTGAACGAGCCGGGCGCGGTTACGACCGTATAGCCATAGGTGTAGTCCTGCTCGAACGGGGTACCGGGGCGAATGGGATTCGTTGGGGACGCGATCTGCGCCTGGTTGAAGGGCAAGGGCACAATTTCGTGACGGCCGAGATCACCTACGTACCCAATGTCGATCGCAAGATCGTTACGGGGTTGCCACTGAATATCGAGTGTCTGGTTCATCGTGTAGGGCAACTTGTTGGCGCGGTTGTAAACGGCAAACGAGAAGAGGGGCAGACCGGTTGAAATCGCCGCGGCGTTGGGAAGTACGAGATCCGCGGGATTTCCGCTCGGAGGCGGATTAAGAGTCAGCCCCCAGGGATCCTGGAGGCCCGTCGTGCACGTCGTGTAGGCAAACGGGCTGCAAAGGGTCGAACCAACCCAAGGTGGTGACTGGGCGACACCGAACGGTCCCCCTGCAATCACACCGGCCGCGAAGCCAGGAGAGAGATAGGTGAAGAGCTCCCCGCGATCGTAATACATGCCCCAACCAGCGCGAACAACGATCTTGTTGTTGAACTTTTTCGGAGTCCACGCCACGCCGATGCGTGGTGCGAGTCCCCATTGCCGACCTGTCAAAGTTGAGTTACTCACACCCTTGCTTGGGAAGTCCGGATTGTTGCCAGCAATGATGAAGCCGCTGCTGAGGATTGTGTCTGTCGCTGCGTCGTAGTTGTAGAGCGCGGGATCGAAATTGTAGAGCCTGCCGTTCTTTTCTGTAAGTCCGCCGTGGTCGTCGAAGCGAAGCCCGAAGCTCAAGCTGAGATTCGGTCGGAATTGAAACTTATCCTGCGCGTACAAACCAGTATCGGGGCTGCGATAGTAGCGGTTGGCATTTCCCTGGAGGTAGGTGGTCGTTATATAGCCGTTCGCACTGTAGGTAATGGGCAAGCCTTGCACAAACTCCGAAAAATCGGGGAACCCGATCATGCCTTTGCCCGGCCGGTCGTCTCTAATGTTCAGCTGAGTCCAGGCGAAGTCACCGCCAAACTGTAATGTGTGTTTTCCTTTGGTCCAAATGGCGTCCACCGAAGGCATGAATCGGTTTTGGAAGACCCCGGTGAACGCGCCCTGTGAGTTGCCGCCCATCCCGATGTTTACGCCCGCGTCGAAAACCGAATTCGGGTTGTAGGGCAGCCCCGTGAACGGATTATTGAGTGCGGCGACGTTGTTGCCGTAATCATCGCTGATGGACATGCCCGGAAAGAACGGGGACCCGAAGGTGTTGATCGTCGCCTCGGATGCCGGTACGCCTGTGAGATTTTCGACATAGGTTGCGAACTGCGCCGGCGTGAACGGCTGCCCGATGGTGCTGTAGAGTTTCTCGTGAAGGAAACCGAAAACCTCTACGAGACTGAAGTTGGGCATGAGCGTTTGGGTATTGGTAATAGAGGCGACCTGGGCGCCTGCATCAAGACGCTGCGTGAAACCGGCAAACCCTGAGAAGGCATAGGGTGCGACGGTTGGGTCGTGCTGATAGTAGTACTTCAGCGAGACGGTGTCTTTCGAAGATGCCAAATAATCAAGGTTTGCGGTGGCCTGGTCTGCCAGGAAGTATGCAGTTCCGAGTGTGAACGAGTTCTCGGGGAAGCTGAATGTCGGAACATTGCCGTTGGCTGACGGAATCATGAACTGACCATTGGGCAGTTTGTAGTTCAGAAGACCGTAAGAGATGGGGTTGATCTGCCCCGGTCCCGTGCCGATCGTGGCCGGCAACGAGATTACTTCGTCGCTGCCAGCGGCGCCAAAGTAAGAACATGGAGGTGCGGGGCAGTCGGCCGTGGGGGTTGTAATTTCGACTGCGTTTGCAATCCCGGCGGGGCTGCGATCATTTGTCAGGTTCGCCGGCACCGCAACGCGCGAGCTGCCGATATCGGAATCGGAGGTATGAAGATGCTGGTAAGAGACGAAGCCAAAAAGTTTGTCCTTAATGATCGGGCCGCCGAATGCGCCGCCAGCGTTATACCGGTGCAAGCCGGGGACCTTGTCGGATTGGGGGATGTTCGTGTCCTGGTTGTTAAAGAACGGGGCTGCATTGATCCAGTTGGTCCCACGATGCACATAAGCTTGGCCGTGAAACTCGTTCGTTCCGGATAGGGTGCTCAGGTCGATGTGAGCGCCGCTCGTGGAGCCCTGCTGTGCGTCGTACATCGACGCGTTTACGCGCAGTTCTTGAACCATTTCGGGCGGTGGTGTCGGCAGAGACTGGCCGATAGCAAGGTAGGGTGATGCGCTGACCTGGATGGGGGACGCCGGCTGACTGAAGAAGCTTGCGGCTCCGCCGATGCCGGTGTTGTTGACGATGCGCGCGCTTGCCACCTGGCTCGTGCTCTTGCCATTGAAAAGGTTGCTCGCGTCAACTCCGTTCAGCATGAACGTATTGCTAGTATCCCGCTGGCCATTTGCCCAGATCGGAGCATTGCCCAACCCGCTGTTCGCGCCGGTACCGCTCGAAAGTTCAGCATTCACCCCAGGAGTGAGAATGGCGACACCTGTGAAGCTGCCAGTTGGCAGCGGGATGGACTGGAGCTGCGCCTTGTCCAGGACATAGCCGTTAGTGGTGTCGACCGCGTTTACAAGCGGAGTTTCGTTAACCGTCACCGTGCTGCTTACTTCTCCAATTTTCAGCGAGGCGTCGACCGTCATGGTGCGGTCGGCTTGCACGTTAATCGCGGGAATCGCCTGAGTCTGGAAACCGTCATGGCTAAAGGTGAGCGTGTAAGAGCCGATTGGCAGATCGGGGAAGAGGTAACTTCCGGTATCGCTGGCCGTTTGAGTGCGGGTCAGCTTCGTTTGGTCGCCAACGAGCGTCACCATCGTTCCAGGAAGAATCGCGCCGCTCGAGTCCGTGACCGTACCGGTGATGCCACCGAGTGTCCGTTGGGCGTGGGTTGGGATATCGAGGGAAAAGAGAAGGACACATGCGAGGAAACACAAAGCAGAGATGCGAAATCTACTGATCATTGGTGTGCACGCCTCCTAGGATCGTTTGGGAACACCCCGACCAAAACCTCTTAGGCTCAAAGAGATTCATTTTTCTCGGCGACGCTGCCGATTACCGCCGCGCAGTGCTCAACAAACCCCGGTGAAACCTGGATGGCAGGGTATTCCATATAGATTGACCATAAAAATCAATTGTTTTTCTCAGGTCGATCAACAATTTTGATGTGGAAATTGAGAAAATCCTCGAGCTGCTTGGCTTGGGAAGAACAACGGAGAATGTGAATCGCAGTAACCGACTCGGCTGCAGGAAAAGTCAAAAAAGCTGCCGGATCGGAAGTATGTCCTTAGATATGGCGGCGCTGACTGTAAACATGGGCTCATTCACGACCTGACTAAGCGTCAG
>Ga0187783_10000633_pt1 | contig 25453 bp, 18 predicted proteins | sample 1015_SJ02_MP02_2_FD_132471 | JGI IMG/M metagenome (GOLD analysis project Ga0187783, IMG submission 132471) | Tropical peat soil microbial communities from peatlands in Department of Meta, Colombia - 1015_SJ02_MP02_20_MG | ecosystem: Environmental > Terrestrial > Soil > Wetlands > Peat | place...
ACACTATGCAGAGCGGGTACTCGGCTGTTGGAAGGCAGAGCAACCCACGGTCAGGCGGGTTGAACTCAACGTTCGCTCCGCGGTGATCCGCACCTTGTCCAAGGTAAAATCTGATCGCCCCGGCGACCAGGAGCGCGAAGTATGTGACATCCGCACCGACCGCAGTGACGTCAAGAGCGTGATCGCGCCGGCAGCAGCTGCGCACGAGGCGCTTGGTGGGTCGCCGCTCGACGCCCGATTGAGCTTTGAGACTTTCGTGGTCGGACGTTCCAATACATTGGGACATGCGGCCGCCAAGCAGGTCGCCGGAGCGCGGCGCGGCGAACCGGTGATGTTCAACCCGCTCTACATCCATGCCGGTGTCGGGCTCGGCAAGACCCATCTGCTGCAGGCGATCGCCTGGGCCGGCAACGCCATACCGGGCCGCAAAGTGCTCTATCTCACGGCCGAAAAGTTCATGTACGGCTTTGTCTCGGCGCTCAAGACCCAGACCGCCATTGCCTTCAAGGAAGCCCTGCGGGCCATCGATGTTCTGGTCATCGACGATCTGCAGTTCCTGCAAGGCAAATCGACCCAGGCGGAATTCTGTCACACGCTCAACGCGTTGATAGATGCGGGTCGCCAGGTCGTCGTCGCGGGCGATCGCCCTCCAGCCGACCTTGAGAGCCTGGACGATCGGGTGCGCTCGAGGCTTGCCGGCGGTCTGGTCGTTGAAATCGGATCCCACGAGGAAGACCTTCGGTTCGATATCCTCAAATCGCGTCTTGCGCTGGCACGGCAGCACCATCCGGCATTTGATGTGCCGGCACCAGTCCTCGCCTTCATCGCCAAAACCGTTACGCATAATGGTCGGGATCTCGACGGAGCCCTGAACCGGCTGCTGGCCCATAACAAGCTGACCGGTCACCCGGTGACCATGGAAATGGCGGAGCGCGCGGTTCGCGATCTGGTGCGGCCGCAGGATCCCAAACGGGTCAAGATCGAGGACATCCAACGCACCGTCGCGCGCCAATACAACGTTAGCCGTGCCGACCTCTTGTCATCACGGCGCACCGCGAATGTGGTGCGTCCACGCCAGATCGCCATGTATCTGGCAAAGACTTTGACCCTGCGCTCACTGCCGGAAATCGGCCGCAGGTTCGGCGGACGCGATCACACGACCGTGCTCCATGCCGTGCGCAAGATCGAGGGCTTGGTGGGAAGCGACTCGACGCTTGCGGAGGAAATCGAACTGCTCAAGCGGCTGCTGCAGGAGTGAGGTCCTGCGGGGTAATAGCCGTCCAAAATGCACTACCAAATTTTGACGGTTTGACGAGGGCCGTTCTCCAGTTTGCAGGCATGTATGGCGCACGCGCTGGCTCCTGCATCACAGAGCGAAGTTTCACCGCTTCCTCTGTGGCCAGCGCTCCGGTCTCAGATAGGCTCTCCCCGTGGAACTCACGGACCTGCAATTTCGCTTTTGACGGTCTCAATTTTTCGGCGCGGCCTTTCCGCGCCAACCGCCAACTGAACTGTCAAACAGCCCACATCCGGCCCGTCCCGGCATCGCTTGGTTTTCGCCTCCGGAACGACACAGACCACGTGCATAACTGACGACTACTGACCCCACAACCTACCAATTCTGGTAGGTGCTGATCCCCCGGCAAGGGGTCTCCCGAGCCTCCAGCGAATTTCGCGTAAAATCGCCCGGAAAATTCCCCAGGTCCGGCCGTCGGCTCTTGCCGAATCCGTGCGGCCGCGCCACTTTCAGGGACCTGCGGCGCGGCCAGGTCTGCGCTGCGAGCGTCTAACCTGTCTGTCGCCGCCGAGGCGTTCCCACTCGACCGGGCGGGGTCCCTGAATGAAAGTCACCATCGAACGTGCCGCACTCCTGAAATCGCTCGGGCACGTCTATCGCGTCGTCGAGAAGCGCAACACGATCGCGATCCTCGCCAATGTGCTGCTGCGCGCCGACAATAACCGACTCAGCCTCAAGGCGACCGATCTCGATCTCGAGGTGACTGAGGGAATGGCTGCCGATGTCGGCGCCCGCGGCGCCACCACGGTACCGGCCCAGATGGCCTATGACATCGTCCGCAAGCTCCCGGAAGGGTCGCAGATCGCGATCGAGACCGCAGATGACGGCGCCAGCCTGTCGATCCGGGCTAGCCGTTCGCGATTCAGTTTGCAGACACTGCCGGCCAGCGACTTTCCCGATCTCGCGGTCGGCGAGATGACGCATGGCTTCGCCTTGCCGGCCAAGGATCTCAGGCGGCTGATCGACAAAACGCACTTCGCCATCTCGACCGAGGAAACGCGCTACTATCTCAACGGCATATATCTGCATCTCGGCACCGCCGACCACGTTCCAGTCCTGCGGGGCGTTGCGACGGACGGCCATCGGCTGGCGCAGATCGATCTCGCCGCGCCTGCCGGAATCGACGGCATGCCGGGCGTCATCGTCCCGCGCAAGGCAGTCGGCGAGATGCAGCGGTTGCTCGAGAACAACGACGGCCAGGTTCAAATCGAGTTGTCGACGACCAAGATGCGTTTCACCGTCGGGGAGATTGTGCTGACCACGAAACTGGTCGATGGCACCTTTCCGGACTATCAGCGCGTCATTCCGGTGGGCAACGACAAGGTTCTGGTGGTCGAGAAGCCGGACTTTGCGGCTGCTATCGACCGCGTCTCGACGGTGTCGAGCGAGCGCGGACGTGCGGTCAAACTATCGATCGCCGGCCACAAGCTCATTCTTTCCGTCATCAACCCCGATTCAGGCAGCGCGAGCGAGGAGTTGCCGGTCCAGTATGAGGCCGACCCGATCGATATCGGATTCAACTCCCGTTACCTGCTCGACATCGCCGCGCAGATCGACGGGGAGACGGCGGTATTGCGGCTGGCCGATCCGGGATCGCCGACGCTCATCCAGGCCAGTCATCCGGATGGCGCCCTCTACGTCCTCATGCCCATGCGGGTATAAAGGGTCGCTGTCGAAAGATCCTTGTTGCGCAATCCTTGTCGCGCGATCATGCCGACGCTGGCGCACGAGCAATCGGGAACGTAGTGGCGTGAATGGGACGCGCCAACGCCCGGCGTACGGGCGCGGAGAGATGGCCGAAGATCGCGCGCACCGATCCGTTTCGTCCGACAGAGTCGGCACCCGGCCGTCATGCTAGTAAGCCCCGGTTCAGCCCGTATCGTCCGCTTGGCGCTGACCAATTTCCGCAGCTACCGCAGCGTTCGGTTCGACAGCGGCAACGACGTCGTGGTCCTGCTGGGCCCCAATGGCGTCGGCAAGACCAACCTGCTCGAGGCTATCTCGTTCCTCTCGGCGGGCCGCGGCCTGAGGCGCGCCACGCTCGAGCAGGTCGCCTGCAGTGCCGGCGACGGATCTTGGGCGATTGCGGCCGAAGTCGTCGGCGCACTCGGCCTGACCACGCTCGGCACCGGGATCGATTCTCCGGGACTCGACGGGTTCAAGGCGGCCCTCACGCGCAAATGCCGGATCGATGGCGAACCCGTGGGGTCGGCATCGGCCTTCGCGGATCATCTGCGCGTTGTCTGGCTGACGCCCGGCATGGACGGCCTCTTCACGGCCGCGGCGGCAGATCGACGTCGCTTTCTCGACCGCCTGGTGTTGGCGGTCGACACCCAACACAGCCGACGGATGGGCGCGCTCGAGCGCGCGCTGCGCTCGCGCAATCGCCTGCTTGAACAGCCGCAGCCCGATCTGCATTGGCTCGATGCCGTTGAACGCGAAACCGCCGAGACAGCGATCTCGGTCGCAGCCGCTCGTACCGAGACGGTCCGCCGCTTGTCCGCCAAGCTCGCTCACGATCGCCAGACACAGCTTGACGGCGACCGATCGTTTCCCTGGGCCGAGATCGCGCTCGATGGCGGGGTGGAAAATGCGCTGAGCGAAGCTCCTGCGACCGATGTCGAAGACCGCTATCGCGAAGCTCTCAAGCGCAATCGCGGGCGCGACGCCGCTGCTGGCCGCACACTCGAGGGTCCGCACCTTACCGACCTCAAGGTGACCTACGGCCCGAAGGGGATTCCAGCCGCTGACGCCTCCACAGGCGAGCAGAAGGCCTTGCTGATCGGCCTCGTTCTGGCCCACGCCGGCCTGGTGACCGAAATGGCCGGATTTGCTCCCGTGCTTCTGCTCGATGAAGTCGTGGCCCACCTTGACCCGAGCCGCCGCACAGCGCTCTACGGGTGGCTCACACGGCTGCGCGCGCAGGTCTTTCTGACCGGCGCGGACCCCGCGGCGTTCGGTGAAATCGCCGGTGATGCGGCGCTCTACACGGTGAGTCCCGGTCAGGTCGCGCGCCAGTAATGAAAGCGCGCGGAGGGGCTCACTGCAGCCTCACAAGGTCCTCTGAGGGGCCTGCAAATGGCACCCAACGGGTTTGCCAAAAAGAGCTTGGATGGGGTCGTTCCAGCCCTTGGAAACTCTGAAATCCTGATTATATATCAATGTGTTAAGCTTGGTCACTTTGGGCTGTACGTGGTGCGTTTTTCATGTCAAACCAAAGCCCTCGCTGCACTTGAACTCCTCACGCGATTCGAAGGTCTCGAATGGCAGAACCTGCTCGCCAACAGCCTATTGCGTCAGCCCTGTCCGATTACGGTGCGGAATCCATCAAGGTCCTCAAGGGCCTCGACGCGGTCCGCAAGCGGCCGGGCATGTATATCGGCGATACCGACGACGGTTCGGGCCTGCATCACATGGTCTATGAGGTCGTCGACAACGCCATTGACGAAGCGCTCGCAGGCTTTGCCAAGGAGGTGACGGTTACGCTGCAACCGGACGGTTCCTGTGTAGTCCGCGACGACGGGCGCGGGATTCCAACCGACATCCATCGCGGGGAAGGCGTGTCGGCGGCCGAGGTCATCATGACCCAGCTCCACGCCGGCGGAAAATTTGACCAGAATTCCTACAAGGTATCGGGCGGCCTGCACGGGGTCGGGGTCTCGGTCGTCAATGCTCTCTCGTCGTGGCTCAAGCTGCGGATCTGGCGTGACGGAGCTGAGCATGTGATCGAGTTCAAGGATGGGGTCGCGACCGCGCCGCTTGCCATTGTCGGCGAGGCCGCGGGCCGCCGCGGCACCGAGGTATCATTCCTGCCCTCGCCGCAGACCTTCACCATGATGGAGTTCGACTGGGCGACGCTCGAGCATCGCCTGCGTGAGCTTGCATTTCTCAATTCAGGCGTGACCATCATCCTCTCCGACATGCGCCATGCCGTCGAGAAACGCGAGGAAATGCGTTATGAAGGCGGCGTCGAGGCCTTTGTCAGATATCTGGACCGCAACAAGACGGCCCTCATACCGACGCCGATCGTCATCAAATCGGAGCGCGACGGCATCGGTGTCGAGGCTGCGCTTACGTGGAACGACGGTTATCACGAAACCGTCCTGTGCTTCACCAACAACATCCCGCAACGCGACGGCGGAACGCATCTGGCCGGCTTCCGCGGTGCGCTCACCCGTCAGGTGACCGGTTACGCGGAAACCAGCGGCATCGCCCGCAAGGAGAAGATCCAGCTCACCGGCGACGATTGCCGTGAGGGGCTTACCGCGGTGCTTTCCGTCAAAGTGCCGGATCCCAAATTTTCCTCGCAGACCAAAGATAAGCTGGTCTCCTCGGAAGTGCGGCCGGTAGTCGAGGGCGTGATCAACGAACGGCTGCAAGCCTGGTTCGAGGAGCATCCGAGCGAAACCAAGGTGATTGTCAGCAAGGTCGTCGAGGCGGCTGCGGCCCGCGAAGCCGCCCGCAAGGCGCGCGAGCTCACGCGGCGCAAGGGGGCCCTCGACGTGGCCTCGCTGCCCGGCAAGCTCGCCGATTGTCAGGAACGCGACCCGGCGAAATCCGAGCTGTTCCTGGTCGAGGGTGATTCGGCCGGCGGGTCGGCCAAGCAGGGCCGCAATCGGGAATTTCAGGCCGTGCTGCCTCTCCGCGGCAAGATCCTCAACGTCGAACGCGCACGCTTCGACAAGATGCTGTCAAGCCAGGAAATCGGCACGCTGATCACGGCACTCGGCACTGGCATCGGGCGCGAGGAGTTCAACCCCGATCGGTTGCGCTATCACAAGATCATCATCATGACTGACGCCGACGTCGACGGGTCGCACATCCGCACGTTGCTGCTGACTTTCTTCTTCCGCCAGATGCCGCAACTGATCGAGCGCGGTCATCTCTATATTGCGCAGCCACCGCTCTACAAGGTGACCCGCGGCAAGTCCGAACAGTATCTCAAGGACGAACGTGCGCTTGAGAATTATCTGATTACCACGGGTCTCGAAGAAACCGTCCTGAGAACCTATTCGGGCGAGGAACGAGCCAGCGCAGACCTCCGAAAGCTGGTCGAGCAAGCCCGCATCGTTCGCAACGTGCTCGACGGCCTGCACAGCCGCTACAGCCGCAAGGTGATCGAGCAGGCGGCGATCGCCGGGGTGCTGACGCCAACCATCACCGCGGACGCGGAGAAAGCCCAAGCCGCGGCGCTCTATATCGGGCGCCGGCTTGACGTGTTGTCCGACGAGACGGAGCGCGGCTGGGAAGGCACATTCGTCAATGGCGGTTTCCGCTTTTCACGCGTTGTTCGCGGCGTCAAAGAGACCGCGATCATCGATCAAGCACTGCTGGGCTCGGCCGAGGCCCGCAAGCTCGATGATTTTGCGGCCTCGCTCCAGGAGATCTACGCCAAGGCCGGTACCCTGCGTCGCAAGGACGAGGAGACCGCCGTTCATGGCCCGGTTGGTCTGTTCGAGGCCGTGACCGCTGCGGGCCGCAAGGGCATCACCTTGCAACGCTACAAGGGGCTGGGCGAGATGAACCCTGGTCAGCTGTGGGAGACCACGCTCGACATCAATGTCCGCTCGCTCCTGCAGGTGAAGATCAAAGAGGTCGACGAGGCCGACGACATCTTCACCAAGCTGATGGGTGACGTCGTTGAACCCCGTCGCGATTTCATCCAGGAGAACGCGCTTGCGGCCAGCATTGACGTCTAGAAGATCCGCCGAATCTCGACGGACTGCCTGAAGGTGGGACTTCCAAAAAGCCCTGTGCTATGGTGGTGGTGAGGTTGCGGTCCGCTGCGGACCCGGAATGGCTTCCAGCCAAGTAGAAACGAAGCGCGGGCGTGTCGTGTCGCACTCAGTCAATCGGCCGATACTGGTTCTTCTGACACTCGCTGTGGCGGTCTGGTCGCTTCCCACCCGCGGATATGCCAATGTCTACGGCTGCGGCGTCTACCACGGCGGAATATGCCGCGATCAGTGGTGCTCCGCCTGGTTTAATGGTGCGCCGCCGGTTGAACGTCCCCGGTTCGTGAGGCCCAGCACGCATCACCCGCAATTTGTTCGCGCACCGACAGCCACGAGGCCGTTGCGTGTGGTGATCGTGCCCCTGCCCGAATGCGTTCAGCCGATCGAATAGCTGTTCGCCTGCGTTTTGTGGCCTCAACGCCACCGCTTCTAGCTGTCGCCCATCCTCACAAACAGCCATTGGGCGCGGACGCGATGGGCGCCGCTTTGACGCCGGTAGCCTAGTAGCGCGTAGAGAGCGATTTGGACATTTCGAAATCAGTCCGAGCCCGAGCTCGCCGACGAAAAGCGCCGATCATCCACTTGGTCCTTTTTTGGATGAAGGGGGGCGCCGGACGGACTGGGGGGACCGGGGGAGGGGGCCGTCCGGCGCTGACGTGTCGGATGACGCCGCCACGCCGCTAGACCATAACGGCACCAAATCGCGAATTCTACCTGTCAAAAATAACCATAGCGGACCGGCATGGTCGCGATCAAACTTCATAATTTCCAAGATAGCCGCTGCCCGACGTTATGATGTCAATTTATGCCGGTCTTTTCGGCAATTTCTCAACTGCAGACCGAAGCAGCTGACAAATAACGATAGACGTCCGACGCCACATCACCGCGGCGCCTCAAAAGTGGTCAAATTTGCCGAATTTGCATTTAGATTGAAACTGCTTAGGATAAGGTGGGGTCCCGAGACGGGTCAGGTGGGAGATCTCAGTATGAGTGCGAAAACGATCCTCGTCGCGTTGGGTACGGTTTCGACACTGGCAGCCGTTTCTGTCCCGTCGGATGCGTCAGCTCAGGCCGCCCTCTTGGGAGCCGCGATTGCGGCCCCGCTGGCATTCATGGCCGGAGCGGCGATCGCGAGCCCCCCATACTATGCACCGCCTCCATACGGCTATGGGTATGGGTATGGGTACTATCCGCCGCCCGGCTATGTGGCTCCTCCTCCGCCCTACCCCTATCCGGGGCCAGGTCCGGGTTATGGCTATGGTCCGTGCTGGCCAGACGCCTACGGCCAGCGGATCTGCGCCGGGCAGTAAGCGCCAATTTTAGGTGGGATACCTCGTCCAGCTGGCTTGGGACGAACATGGCCGATAGATTCGGCCAAACAGTGTGATTTCGTCTCTTGGTCGCGGGTATCCCATCTGCGAACCCGACGGTCAGCGCCGCCTGGTCTTGAGGTGCTGTTCCCCGCATTACGCCGGAGATCTGCGTCCGCGTGGTTCGCCGACGCCGATCCCCAGAATCGTGTCCGCAACATGTTTTGGCCGATTCCTGCGTGTCACAAAGTCGCTTGCAGTGCAAATAATCGATAATGAACGTTATCCGGGCGAAGCTCGAAGTGGGCCACAGGCTTTTTGATCGCCTCCGACCTACGATGGAATCAATTCCGCCGAGCCCAAAATAAGGTTCGCCAATGATCCACCATATGGTAATTTGATACCGTACCGGTACGGAGACATTCGCTCGGACAGACCGGCGAGCTTGCTGTGCTTGAGGCTCTGAGCACCGATGCTCGATTGACCGCTCATTTGAATCTGACGGCAGCCATCGCAGTGCTGCAGCGTCGCCAGCGAACCTGTTTTGTCAATGGTGCTGCCGCTGAATCGACAGCGCCAGAACGTGAGCATCGGATTTATGACGAAGTTTTCCACATCGGATCGTGGCCTGCGCCCTTGAACCGGCATGTTCCACAGGTTTCTCACCGACCGCCAGTTCGCCAGCCGAACACAGATAGACGGATAAAAAAGCGTACTTGCCAGATAATAGCGGAGAATGACACGGGAGGCGACACGAGCTGATAGGGCACTATTTGTCCCAAAGGCCACGGAGTAAATTGCTTTGCCATCGATTGTTCACGTTGTTGATGACGACCCATCGTTTCGAACGGCGATCGCCCGTCTGTTGCGTGCCTCCGGCTACGAGGTAGCTCTGTACGCCTCGGCCGTGCAATTATTGGAGATGCCGCCGAATGCCGCTCCTGGATGCGTGCTGCTTGATGTTCGCATGCCGGGCGTCAGTGGACCTGAATTGCAGCGCCGCCTCGCAGAACTCGGCTCCACCTTGCCGATCGTATTCTTGACCGGCCACGGAGATATCCCGATGAGCGTCCGGGCGATCAAGGCCGGCGCCGAAGATTTCCTGTCGAAGCCGGTGCCGAGAGCGACGCTGCTCGACGCCATCGAGCGCGCGCTTGCGCGTCATAGGGCCACGCAAGAACTCCACGACCGGCTCAACACCTTGCGCAATCTCTTGGCGACGCTCACTCCGCGCGAAGCGGAGGTTTTCGCGCTGGTGGTCCGGGGAAACCGCAACAAACAGATCGCTCATGCACTGGGCACGACGGAGCGAACCATCAAAGCCCATCGTCAGAAGGTGATGCAAAAGCTTCAGGCTCGCTCGCTGGCTGAACTGGTGACGATTGCAGAAAATCTCGGTCCCCTGGAGAGGGACGGCGGAGCCAGCCCGTCGTAACTCGATTGTGGGGCGGTTATCTCTACCTCGCGGGAGATCTTTGGCTACCACCCTCTCAGCCCGGTGAGCCACAGGCCTGAGTAATGATATTTCGGCCGGCCGTGAGGAATTCCGGCCCTTTGCGACTACTGAGCCATCGTCGACCTGGCAACGATGCGATCGGCGCGCGCCAAGCCGGGAACCCGCGACCCTATTCGCAGCCCCGACCTCGTCGGTAGGCCCGATACCTGCGTCGCGGTTCGAAAGCTTGTTGCATCAAAGCCCAGACTTGGAGCGTACCGCAGGTTTCTTTGGTTATCTCGTGCGGGCCCAAGCGGCGCTTAACTCCCCAGCGACCGCCGCCAACTTAAGCAAAATGCGCGTCACTGAGCAGTTGTGAATGGCCGGCTCTCAAAATTTGCGCTACACCATTGATCGTTGGCCGTTGGTGAGTGTGCACCGCGATTGCAGTTTACTTGCCGAATCGGTGCTGCTCGCATTTTCAGTCAATGGATCGCCGCTACCACGCCGCTGTTTCAGAGGAATTAATTCGTGGAGCTCCGAAAGCTGGTGTTTGTGGTCGACGATGACCCCGGCACGCTCAGAGGTCTCGAGCGACTGTTGAGAGCGCGCGGCTTTGATACAATGCTATTCGATTCGGCTGAAGCCTTTCTTGACGTCGCGACCCCTGGCGGCGCTGTCTGCGTCATCCTCGACATCCACCTCAAAGGAATGTCGGGAATTGAATTGACGCATCGTCTGGCCAGTTCCGGCTCTTCCCTTCCGGTCATCATCATGACTGCCAATGATACGGATGCAGTGCGCAAAACCGCTCTCGACGCCGGCTGCATCGCCTACCTTCGCAAGCCTTTTTCGGCCAGTTCGTTGCTCGACGCAGTCAGCAGGGCTGCGGCCTAGGGGAGGCCTAGGGGCTAATTTCCAGGGCTTCGCAAACTCCCTTTCGGCCGCGAGCAAATCTCCTCACCCGCTCAAGCGCTCCACCTCACTGCGCTTTGCCCGGCACCCGGACCCTTATCGGTAAATACCCTGCACCAAAGTACAATAGAGCGATCGATATGCCTCGATCACTATGCCATCAGGCGTATTTGCGCCAAATGACATCATATGGATGGACGGATCGTAAACACATCAGATTTCGGCACGGACTTGAAAATGCACTAGGCAGCCCGCCGAGCGGCGGCGGCGCACCGAGTGATGATATCTCGCGAGGACTTAATGCACAGCAGGCGGCTTTGGTAGATAGCAAAAAGACGACGCACCTGGCCGTGGGGAGGACATCATGACACGAACCGCTTCGCGACGCTGTAGGGTTCTGATCGTAAGCTGCGATGCGTCGTTCACCGACGCAATCAAATCATTGCTGACGCCGGCCCACCTCGTTGTCGGCGTGCTTCACATCGGCGATGCAGCCAAAACGGACGTACGACGCCTGGCGCCCGATCTGATCCTGGCTGATGCCGCGGCGATAACCAATGACGCGCCGCGCGCAGGCCAACAGATGGTGCAGATCGTTGAACATTTCCGGACCACGCCAATTGTCGTCTGTGCACCACCGCTCCGGCAGAGCGCCGGCGAATCGGACTTCGCAGGCCAGACGCTCCGCGCGACAGAGGTGACTTCGGAACTCGCGACAGACCGGCTGGCAATGGGCGAGCCCCTCGAGCAAGTGCTGTGCCTGCTCCCGCCGCTGGCGCAATCGCCAGCAACCTCTCCGCCACAACTGCCGGCACCGCCTCCGAGCTTCAGTCGCCGCGAGCGCGATGTACTGGCGCTGTTGGCAGGTGGGCATCCAATGAAGCAGATCGCCCACCGTCTGGCGATCAGCTACCGGACCGTGGCGTACCACAAATATAAACTAATGAGGAAACTCGGCGTCAGGACGCATTCAGCCCTTTTGAGCTATGCGATATGGAATACCGCACGTCAGTCTGCCGATCAGAACCGCACCTGGTCAGAAGAAGGCGCGGCTGCAGAATTATTTGGCGATATTGTGGGTATGCCAGGGAAAACCGATATTTGGGGAGTCGCCAACGAAGCGTAAAGCTCGCAGGGTATCTAGTGTCCGTCGGCGGGGGAGAGTCAGACTACCCGGCTCTTGAACGGGTCGGTCGCGCTGGTGGCGTTATCTCGATGACGCGCCAGTCGCCTGACCTGTTGGGCCGCTCTTCGGCAATGCTCAACCTATCTTTAAGCGCCTCCTGCTGCGTCTCAAGGGAAAATATCGTCGCGGTTTTCTGGATCAGCTGAAGCGTCAGGTCGTTGATAACATCAGTCCTTTTGCTGAGCTCGATTAGCTGGTCAGCCATTTTGGCCCGGAGTTCATCGGTGCGCACTTCGAGGCGTCGTGTTGAGACTGCAAATTGGGCACGCAACTGGTCCTTTTCGGCCCGCAGCTCCGCCTGTGAGAGCGGCATCGCGCCTTCCAGGCGGCGAATCGTAAGTCGTACCGCGCGATTGTGGACCTGCGGTGCGATTACAAGAATAAGAAGGCCCGCGGCGAGAAATCCGATCGAGAAAAACATGATCGGTTCAATCATTAACAATGCCTCTCAACCCTGTCGCAGCCGGCAGTTCTGCCCAACCAACCGCCATCAGGTCTTGCCGACGACTGCCCGGATGGCTTCCCTTGGCCAACCATTACTGACCAGCAGCGAGGCCCACCCTTTTCACGTGCCGGAAATATTCGGACGTTACTTTCAAAACTTTAAGGATGGGTGGCGACCTTTGCTAGTTGTCAAAATTGACAGTGTAAAAACGCAGAATGGGTCGTCAATTTTGACAAATGGTAACCCGCTATCTGGCCGATTAAAAAGGTAATTATCATTGCAAACAAGGCGAGCACACGCTGCTGTTAATGAACACGGAGGAGTGCTGTCGCCAAAGCCATCGCCTCAGACAAATACGCATCATCGCGGCGACAATGCCGCAGACCGGACTAACATCAGGTATAACGGCCTGCCACAGGAGCTCAACATGCGCTCACAAACATGGGGCACGTGTACTGACCTTTCAGCGGTAGCGCCCACCTCGCTCCGGTCCGAGGAACACGGCGATCCGATTGGTGCCCTGTCCCTATCGGTTGTCCGGAGCCGCAACATTCACGATTTGACTGACCATTTGCGACCGTATGATGTCAGGTTTTTGCATTCCGGCCCGATGAACGGCATGAGCGAAATCGTTCAGGCGCATTGGAACGAGATCGTGCTGGCGTCCTGGCGGTTCGAGCAGCCGCTGATACATCAAGGCAAGCTGCCCAGCGGCAGGATCACATTCGGCTTGAGAGACGTGCGACAGTGCCTTGTGAAATGGCACGGCACGGCGCTTGATTTCGATGACCTCACTGTGAGCGGGTCGCAGACCGAGGTCGATATCGTCAGTGCACCGGGATTTAGCACCCTGGCCGTTTCGTTCCCGGAACGCATGGTCCAGACGGCTGCGGAGCGACTTGGTCTTTCTTTGCGATTTCACCACAAATGTCGACTGGTCTTCCCGATCGGCGAAGTCTTTGGCGTTCGCGCGCGCACGATCTGGAAAGTCTTGCTCAATTATGCCGTCGAATATCCCTGGCGACCATCCGAACTCAAATGGTTTGCGGAGCAGTGCGCCGAATTATTGAAATGCCTCCTGTTGGGTTGTGCTCGGAGCACGCCGTCTGACCTTCCTTGCGAGAACAGAAATCGGTTCCGCATCGTCAAACAAGCATTGGCCGCGATCGACGAAGAGCCCGGCGAGCCCCTGCGAATTGCCGATCTTTGCCGACTGACGCACGCCTCCGAGCGGGCATTGCACTACGCGTTCACCGAATACCTGAATGTTTCGCCGGCCCGGTATCTAAAGCTGCACCGCTTGCAAGGTGCTCACCGCGACTTCCGCCGCACCGACCGCATAGGGGTCAAGACCGCGGATATTGCCAATGATTGGGGCTTCTGGCATCTCGGACAATTCGCCAAGGATTATCGCGATTTGTTCGGGGAACTCCCATCCGATACCCACTGGAGAACGCGAGAGGCCGCCCGTTCTCGTCCAACGCGACTGCTCGCCAATCGGTCCTCGCCAAATACTGTAATGGCCCGGTAACTCGAATGGTCTGACCTCATCACATCGTTGTTCTGCTCGATCGATCCGGCTTGCTGCCTTCAAACGGACGATTAAAGTCCTCGGCACCACGAATGCTGATTTTGAAATCAGACTTCAGTGCGAATCGCCGCGCAACTGTGGTGGTGCCACCCTTGGCCACATCATCGGCCACAAGATCTACAGCAATGAATAGACATCAGCGTTGCTCTCTTACCTTACACCAACAGTCATGGCTGGATACAGCAACAATTTCCGTGTTTGTTCGTTTGTTTTAATCGACACGATGTTGAAACATGTCAACATTCAGTGCGCTGCGATGGCGGCTTGGCCCCTACCAGCGACCCGATCCGGTCCGACTGCACTATCGCTTTGGCCAACTCGTCAAATCCCTGGGGATCGCAGGGTGGCGCAGCCAGTTTCACCCCTTTTGTTTTGTCGAGACACGGCGCCCACACCTCACGAGACTCGATAAGGTAAATTCCGTAGACCACCCGCAACTCGGTCGGGTGGCTCGTTGCGATCTCTTGTTGGATCGAATAGGCCGCCAACGCCGCATTGGTGATAATTGATGCTTCGATCAATGCCTGTCGGTATCCGGGTCGAAGCGCGACGTCCGAGCCAAATTGTCGTCGTAATTTTCTTTCCGAGGCATTAACGACGACAAGCAGGCGATCGAGAACATCGCGGAGTGAGTGCTTGGCGGCAAGCGGCAGGTAATCGCTCGGGTTCAGAAATACATCGACCGCCGCCGTTAATGCCCCGCATCCGCTGTGTCCCAGAACGACGATGAGCTTCAGGCTGCCGCCCAAATGCTCCACGGCGTATTTCAGGCTGCCTAACACCTCCATGCCCAGACCATTACCGGCCACGCGGACCACAAAGAGATCATTCGGTCCTTCACTAAAGACAAGCTCCACCGGTACCCGGGCGTCTGAACAACCAAGAACCGCGGCGAAAGGGCGCTGCTTCGGCGCTTTGGCTTCACCGCGCGTAAGGCCCAGATCGCCTGGATCGATCTCTACAACCAGTCGCGCTTGACTGTTCTCGCCCTTCAGACCGTCAAGGAGCCCGGCGAAGGCCCGATTACCGTCGTTGAGACGTGCCAGCGCTGCGTCGCTATTCAATGGCCGCGGTTTCGCCGGCATCTCCTGTGCCTCATACCGGTAGGTAATTTCAACCACTTTCGTATTCCTTTCGCACCATCGGCGCTTTGCGTTGCGCCGCTTGCTGAGCGCGCTGAGCTTGTCCTCGGCCGGTCATCAAGTAGCCGATGGAACTTTGTAATTGCAGTGCCGCTTGCACAGCCCTTTTGTAGTACCTCATCTGGTCCTTTGCTGAGAAGGATCCACGCGGGTGAACATCGGACTGCGCTGGCCGTCTTGAAACTGGATTGCCGCAAGGCGACCCTCGCAAGGGTTGACGGGCACCGGCGCGGACGGGGCGTGAAGAGCCATTTTCTGGAGGTTTCCAGGGAATTGCTCTTATCCGCATACCTCCCCGCTTTGGCCCCCAGATTTGGAGGGTCGGGCAAAATCTTATCGATGGCGGGTCACAAGGCGAGTGTCTGCGATTGTAATAGATCATAGCCTTTCATTTTAGCTTCCGAGCGTGTGCCTCTTTGATGCATGTCAATATTTACAGTGGACATGGGCGTACTCTTCAAAAGATATCGGGTTTCAAACTTCAAGAATGGCTGCTCCCCGACTGCGGGTCGATCCCCTGATTGCAGGGCGGGCGCGCACGCCACTAACAATTCGAGAAAGGGAGGAATGCCATGGAAGGAACGGCCGGGCTTACCAAAGATTTCAAAGACGAACGCTGTTGGCGCGGGTTCAACCCTGGCAACTGGTGCACCGATATCGATGTGCGCGACTTCATCGTTCGCAATGTCACGCCATATTCCGGTGACGAGACATTTCTTGCCGGACCGTCCGAACGCACAAAGGTCGTGTGGGATAAGCTTCAGCCTTATTTTCAGGCAGAGCAGAAAAAGGGGGTCCTGGCGGTCGATGCACGGACGCCCTCGACGCTGCTGGCGCATCAGGCAGGCTATATCGACCGTGACAACGAAGTGATTGTCGGGCTGCAGACCGACCAGCCGTTCAAGCGCGCGATATTCCCCTACGGCGGCTTGCGCATGGTCGAGGCGGGTCTGAAGGCTGCCGGATTCGAGGTCGACCCGCAGGTCCACGAGACTTTCACGAAGTATCGCAAGACCCACAACGACGGCGTGTTCGATGCCTATACGCCGGAAATCATGCGATGCCGCAGGTCCGGCATCATTACCGGCCTGCCCGACGCCTACGGCCGCGGTCGGATCATCGGAGATTATCGGCGAGTTGCTCTCTACGGTGTTGAACGGCTGCTCGACGTCAAACGAATGGAACGCGCGCAGCTCGACGACATGTGGCCAAGTGACGAAGTCATCCGGACGCGGGAGGAATTGGCGGAGCAGATTCGCTCACTCGAAGACCTCGCCGCGATGGCCAAACTTTACGATTGTGACATCGCACGACCCGCCGCGGATGCCCAGGAGGCCGTACAGTGGACATATTTCGCCTATCTTGGGGCAATCAAGGAGGCGAACGGTGCGGCCATGTCGATCGGTCGCATCTCAAGTTTCCTCGACGTCTTCATCGAACGTGATCTAAAAGAAGGGGCACTGGACGAGTCGGGCGCGCAAGAGCTCTGGGATCAGTTGGTACAAAAGCTGCGCATTGTGCGTTTCCTCCGGACCCCGGATTACGATGCGCTGTTCAGCGGTGACCCTTACTGGGCAACCGAGTGCGTCGGCGGGCTCGATTTGGACGGCCGGCCGCTGGTCACCAAGAGCAGCTATCGAATGCTGCACACCCTGTATAATCTGGGACCGGCCCCTGAGCCCAATATCACCGTGCTGTGGTCGGGGCTAATGCCACAAAACTTCAAACGATTCTGCGTCAAGGTCAGCCGCGATACGTCGTCCCTGCAGTATGAAAATGACGACCTCATGCGGCCTCACTGGGGTGACGACTACGCCATTGCATGCTGCGTATCGGCGATGCGGCTGGGTAAGCAGATGCAGTTCTTCGGAGCTCGTGTGAATCTCGCCAAGGCGCTGCTCTACGCAATCAATGGCGGTCGCGATGAGATGTCGGGCGAGCAGATTGCACCCGCGACACCGCCGGTAACCAGTGATGTTCTCGATTATGACGAGGTGCATGGGAAGTTCGACCGCGTCATGGAATGGCTTGCGCGCACCTACGTGCACGCGATGAATTGCATTCACTACATGCATGACAAGTACTTCTATGAGCGCCTTGAACTGGCGCTTCATGATCGCGACATCCTGCGCACCATGGCATTCGGCATTGCCGGTCTGTCGGTCGCCGCTGACAGTCTTGCAGCGATCAAATACGGAAAAGTCCACGTGATCCGCGACCAGACCGGTCTGGCGGTCGACTATCGGATCGAAAAAAATGGCCAAATCCCGCAGTTCGGCAACAACGATGATCGGGTGGACGGCATTGCCACGGACCTTGTCACGCGGTTCATGCAGAAGATCCGCAAGCATCCCACCTATCGCGGCGCGACCCACACGCAGAGCGTACTGACCATCACCTCGAATGTGGTCTATGGCAAGGCAACCGGAAATACTCCTGACGGGCGTCGTAAGGGGGAACCGTTCGCACCCGGCGCCAATCCGATGCACGGTCGCGACAGCCATGGTTGGCTTGCTTCATGTCTGTCGGTCGCAAAACTGCCCTACAAGGACGCGCTGGACGGCATCAGCTACACGGTTTCGGTGGCCCCGCAGAAGGCGCACCTGTCCGAAGGCGAACTCATCGACGCCGCCGTCAAGGCCTTTGACGTGTACTTTGATCACGGCGGTTTCCACATGAACTTGAACGTCATCGACAAGGAGACGCTCGAGGACGCGATGAAGAACCCCGACAAGTATCCGCAACTGACGATTCGAGTTTCGGGTTATGCGGTGAACTTTGTCCGGTTGACCCGCGAACAACAGCAGGATGTGATCAGCCGCACGTTCCATGGTCAAATCTAAGCACCGGGCCGCGTGTGATGTCAGAACTCGGCCAACTTGAAGCAGGCAGTCGGTATGACCTGCACGTCGGGCTGTCACCCGATGCGCCGGACGAAAACAAGATACTCGATGAGACTGAAGGCGCTTTTGGTTACGTCCATTCCTACGAGACGGCGTCTCGTTACGACGGGCCCGGCCTGCGCGTCGTCCTGTTCATGTCGGGCTGCCTGCTGCGCTGCACCTACTGTCACAACCCCGACACCTGGCATTTGAAAGACGGCACCTACGTCTCAGCCCAACAGGTGATCGGTCGGCTCGGGCGGTTTGCGCCTGCGCTCCGGTCACTCGACGGTGGCCTGACCATCTCGGGCGGTGAGCCGATGGTGCAGTTGGCCTTCACCCGGCGAATATTGGCCGCTGCCAAGCAGATGGGTCTCCACACCGCGATCGAGACATCGGGTTTTCTCGGTGATCGGGCCGAGGACCGATACCTGTCCTGCCTGGATCTGGTGCTGCTCGACATCAAGAGCTCCGATCCGGATACCTATCGTGCGGTGACCGGACGCGAGATCGCTCCCACTCTCCGCTTCGCCGAGCGGCTGTCAGAGATCGGCAAGCCGGTGTGGGTGCGATTCACGTTGGTAGCAGGCCTCACCGATGATCCGGCAAATGTCGAAGGGATCGCTCGTTTCGTTGCTCCAATGAAGAACGTCGAGTGGGTCGAGGTGCAACCGTTCCACCAGCTCGGCGCCTTCAAATGGAAAGCCATGAAGCTCGATTACAAACTTGTCAACACCCCGGCTCCGACTCCCGACCTGGTGAATCGGGTGCTCGAGCAGTTCCGAGCGGCAGGCTGCCGTGCCCGCTGACGTCGCCTTCGTACAAGTCCGACTCCATATGCAACACAAGAGAGATTCGCATGTTAGATCTTGCTCGTAACATCATCGGGACGCAGCCGATCCTTGCAGCGTTTCTCGCCATCGGTCTTGGTTACCTGGTCGGCCAAATCAGCATCGGCGGATTCTCGCTCGGTGTCGGGGCTGTCCTGTTCGTCGGGTTGGCGATCGGCGCGTTCGCCCCGAAGGCACAGATCGTCGGACCCATCGGCCTCACCGGCCTGATCATGTTCCTCTATGGGATTGGCATCCTCTATGGGCGGCAGTTTTTTGAGGGGATGACCGGCGCCGCCGGCCGCAAATACAATCTGCTGGCGCTCATCGCGGTGATCGCCGGGCTGGTGGTGGCTCTCGGCCTTGGTCAGGTTTTCGGCGTCAAGGTCGGTCATACCCTCGGCCTGTTCGCCGGATCGATGACGAGCACGGCCACCCTGCAGGCGGCCCTCGACGTCATGAAAAACAGCGATCCGTCGATCGGTTATTCGGTCGCTTATCCGTTCGGTGTGATTGGTCCGATTCTATGCATTTATTTCATGACGCAGATCGTCCGACCAAAGTTCCTGCCCAAAGCTCAACGGTTCCACATGGGCGAGATCTCGTTGGCAGATGATTTTGTGGGACAGACCGTGGAAGATCTCGGCAAGGACCTGCCGTCCGGCGTTCAGGTAACCATGGTCCGCAAGGATGGACGGAATTTCGTTCCGTCAAGCGACCTTGAGCTGGGTTCCGGAGATGGCATATTGGTCATTTCCGAGGACAGGCGGGCAATCGCGGACGCCGCCGCGCGGCTTGGAAAGCTCGAACCTGGCCGGATCGTCAAGGATCGCTCTACCCTTGATTACATCCGCGTTTTTGTGGCGAAGGCGAATCTCATCGGCTTGCCGCTCGCCCAACTCCCACTGCCGGCCGGATTTCCGGTGCATTTGCTGCATGTCAGACGCTATGACATGGACATCGTGCCCACGCCCGATCTCACTTTGGAGTACGGCGATCGAGTTGGCGTGCTGATGCCGCCAGACCGTAAAGATGAGGTGCGCCGGTATTTCGGTGACACCATAAAGGCTGCGGCAGAATTCAGTTACGTCTCGCTCGGGGTCGGCATGGTCCTCGGCGTGCTGCTCGGGCTGATCCCAATTCCTATTCCCGGTGTCGGCATCGTCACGCTCGGCATCGGCGGCGGGCCGCTGATTGTCGCACTCATCCTCGGCAAGCTGCGTAAGACCGGCCCAATGATCTGGACGATGCCGCTGCCGGCCAACATCGTGCTGCGCAACTTCGGCCTAGCAATGTTTCTGGCAGCAGTCGGAATAAACGCCGGGCAGCCGTTTGTACGTACGGTGTCCGAGACCGGGATGCTGATGCTGTTGATCGGTGCCGCGGTTTTGCTGACCACGGTAGCTATCGTATTGCTGGTCGGCTACTATCTGCTCAAGATTCCATATGACGATCTGGTCGGCGTTGCATCCGGGGCGACCGGAAATCCGGCAATTCTGGTGTACTCCACCCGAATGGCTCCGACTGAGCGACCGGATATCGGCTATGCAATGATCTTTCCATCAATGACCATCATCAAGGTCATCGCGGTGCAGGTCGTCGGCCTCGTGCTGGCTGCTGCAGGCTGATTGTAACCGATAAATTGCCGAAGCCGTGCGGGAGAGCTCATGGAGGATCCGTTATTCACGGTGAAGGCGCCCAAATCTCCTCAGCTTGTGACATTTGACGCCATTCTGCCGAGTGCAATGGCGGTGCGGGCCGAAGAAAGCGGCGTTAGAAGGGCATCAACCGACCCTTTGACGGTGCTAGTGCTGAGCGTCCTGGCCGGCGCATTCATTTCCTTCGGGGCGATGTTCGCAACCACGGTGAGCGCCGGGAGCATCCTCATTACCGCCGCTGACGGCACAACCGCATATTCGGCGGCTTTGCCGTACGGCGTGGTGCGCCTTCTGACCGGCCTTGTCTTCTCCCTGGGGCTGATCCTCGTCATCGTTGGGGGCGCCGAGCTGTTCACCGGCAATAACCTCATTGTCATGGCGTGGGCCAGCGGCAAAGTGAGGACCCGTGACCTGCTTTATAACTGGGCTATTGCATTCACCGGTAATTTTGCCGGCGCGATCCTGACCGCAGGGCTGATGTTCTTCACGACGCAATACACCTTTGGCGGCGGCTCAGTCGGCCTCGTGGCGCTGACCACAGCCAACGCAAAATCCTCCCTCCCGTTCGTTCCGGCATTGACGCTGGGAATCATGTGCAACGCGCTGGTATGCCTGGCCGTGTGGATGTGCTACAGCGCGCGCACGACCGTCGATCGGGTTTTCACGATCATTTTCCCGATTGCCGCTTTCGTGGCAACCGGCTTTGAGCACTGCATTGCAAACATCTATTTCATACCAATGGGCCTGTTCATCAAGGCCGGCGCTCCACAGTCGTTCTGGTCATCCATCGGCAAGACCGCAGCCGACTTTCCGGCCTTGACGTGGAACAATTTCCTGCTTGGCAACCTGTTGCCAGTCACGATCGGCAACATTATCGGCGGGTCGGTCATGGTGGGCGCAGTCTATTGGTTCGTCTATTTGAGAAAACCGCACGAGTAAAGCCGTTGGTTCCCCGCCTCGTGACCCGGTCCTCCTGGCGCTTGCCAAACCCGACAGAGAGCAGCGCTACGCGCAACAGAATACGATACGACCAGGTGCTGCCACCGCCTGACCCGACCATTTTGTTTGATCAAGATCAAGTTTGCGAAATCGCTGTGAGACATATTTGTTCGCCGGATGACGGTCAGGCTCGTGCGCGGCTCGAACCAGAGTCAAATTGCGGGGCCGCACTGTGCTGGCAAGTTGGATTTCTGTCGTTACCGGATCAACTCGGAAAGATCATAACGCCGCTCGCGGCCATCTGCTAGCGCGGCTGGAGGGCGACGCTGCGCTATACCGCCTCTCAGGTTGTCGCCAACCCCCCGGGCCTAGCGCCCAATTCGCCAACTGGCTTTGTTGGTGACGCGGCGATATCCGCGTTACCGGGCACACCACAGATCCAGAACATCATTCCGGCGACGGTGTTCAAGACCACGATCTGGGCCGCTCCGTGGCTGGGGTTGATCGGCAGCGTGTTCGTTCTGCTCGTTGGTCTCGCCTATATCGAGAACCGCCACCGCGCGGCCCACGCGCACGGAGAAGGTATGGCACTGATTTGCACAACGAGCCGGAGCCCTATGAGGCCGAGAAATTGCCGAACGCCTGGATCGCCATTTTGCCTCTGGTGGTCGTCGGTGTTTCGAATCTGGTGCTGACGGAGGTCATACTGCACAGCTACGGGGCTACCCACGAGATCAAACTTGGTGCTAAGCCGATCATCACTCGGATACCCTTGGTAGCGGCGATCTAGGCGGTCGAAGGCGCGCTTCTCCTGGGCATTCTGACGGTGTTTGCATTCGCCTGGCGGCCGGTGCTCGCGAAATTCGCGGATGGCAGCAAAGTGGCGGTCGCCGGGGCGCTTCTGGCGTCGCTCAATACCGCATCGGAGTACGGATTCGGTGCCGTGATCGCTCTCCTCCCCGGTTTCGTGATGATCTCCAACGCGCTGAAGGCGATCCCGAACGTGCTCGTCAACGAGGCCATCACCGTGACCGTTCTCGCAGGAATCACCGGGTCGGCATCCGGCGGCATGAGCATCGCCCTTGCCGCGATGTCCGACACCTTCATCGCGGCCGCCGATGCCGCCAAGATCCCGCTCGAGGTCCTGCATCGGGTCGCATCAATGGCAAGCGGCGGCATGGATAACCTACCTCACAACGGCGCGGTCATCACCCTGCTGGCTGTGACCGGCCTGACGCACCGACAAGCCTACAAGGACATTTTCGTGATCACGCTCACCAAGACCGCGGCGGTATTCATCGTGATAGCCGTTTATTACGCGACCGGCATCTACTGACGAAAGGGCCCGAAGTTTGGATGTTGATGCCGTGACCTCCTGCGGCATCGGATGCGCCGGCCAGAGCGACGGCCGCGTGGGTCTCGGGCGGCGAGACGGCATTGATATGCCAGCTAATTTTGGAACTTGTCCGGGTTCATTATTGGTCCCGATTTGGGAGGCTGCGTGAGTAGCCGCCCGGCGAATTTGACATAGCGCAATATGGCTGAGATTTTTCTGTGGGAAATTTTAAAAAATGCGTCAGGGCAGGAAACGGAACCATGGCTGGGAGCATCACCCACCCGATGTTCACGCCGCTGTACGACAACGGAAAGATTGTTACAGCCGAGGAGGCGGTCCGTCTCATACGCGACGGGGACACGATTGCGACGGGCGGCTTCGTCGGCATCGGCTTCGCCGAGGAGATCGCAGTAGCGCTCGAGGCGCTCCACCTGTCGACGGAAAAACAACCAACCGCCAAGCCGCGCAATCTGACGCTGGTATATGCGGCAGGTCAGGGCGACGGCAAAGAACGTGGCCTCAATCATCTCGGCCATGAAGGGCTGGTGCGACGCGTGATCGGCGGGCACTGGGGCTTGGTACCGAAGCTGCAGGGCCTTGCCATCGCCAACAAGATCGAGGCGTACAATCTTCCGCAGGGTGTGATCTCTCATTTGTTTCGCGACATCGCAGCCAAGCGGCCTGGCCATCTTACACGGGTCGGTCTTGGAACCTTCGTTGATCCACGTCACGGTGGAGGCAAGATCAACGACCTCACAAAAGATGATGTCGTGCAGCTCATTGAGATCGGTGGCGAGGAATTCCTTTTCTACCGTACCTTCCCGATCAATGTCGGCATCATCCGCGGGACGACCGCCGATCCTGACGGCAACATCACCATGGAGAAGGAGGCGCTCACCCTTGAAGTCCTGGCCATTGCCATGGCGGTGCGAAACTCCGACGGTGTCGTTATCGCCCAGGTAGAGAGGATCGCCGATCGCGGCTCGCTCAACCCGCGGCAAGTGAAGATACCGGGGCTCCTGGTCGACTGCGTGGTCGTAGCCAAACCGGAGCACCATTGGCAGACGTTCTCGATTCAATACGACCCGGCGTTCAGCGGCGAGATTCGCGTGCGCGCCGGATCGATCCCACCCATGGAAATGAGCGAGCGAAAGATCATCGCGCGGCGCGCGGCGCTCGAACTCGACGCCAACAGCGTCGTCAATCTGGGCATCGGCATGCCGGAGGGCGTTGCCAACGTCGCCAATGAAGAGAAAATCGCCGATCTGATGACGCTCACGGCCGAACCGGGAGTCATAGGAGGGATACCGGCTGGCGGCCTGAATTTCGGCGCAGCAACCAATGCGCAAACCGTTATCGATCAGCCCTATCAATTCGACTTCTATGATGGCGGTGGCCTGGATGCCGCCTTCCTTGGCCTCGCCCAAGCCGATCAGGAAGGTAATCTAAACGTGAGCAAATTCGGCCCGCGTCTGGCGGGCGCCGGGGGTTTCATCAACATAAGCCAGAACGCCAAGAAGGTGGTGTTCGTCGGAACATTCACAGCCGGACGCCTCAAGGTCGCGGTCGAAGATGGCCGCCTCCACATCATTGGCGATGGCAAGACGCAGAAGTTCGTCAAAGAGGTGGAGCACAGGACATTTTCGGGCAGCTACGCGACAAAGCGGAAGCAGCCGGTGCTCTACGTGACCGAACGTTGCGTGTTCGAACTCTCTCGCGACGGTCTGGAGCTTATTGAGGTCGCTCCCGGGATCGACATCGAGCGTGACATTCTTGAACGGATGGAATTCAAGCCGATCATCCGCCGCGATCCCATGCTGATGGATCAGCGGATATTCTTGGCGGAGCCGATGGGACTGCGAGACGACCTTCTGCGTATGCCACTTGAACGTCGATTCACCTATCATCCCACCGACAATTTGTTCTTTGTCAATTTCGAAGGTCACGTCGTCCGAAGCCACAAGGACATCGAGCGAATTCGCAGCATCGTCGAAACCACGCTTGAGCCGGCTGGACACAAAGTCTACGCCATTGTCAATTATGATAACTTTCAAATATTTCCCGACGTGATCGACGAATATTCAGCGATGGTACACGATGTCGTCGATCGCTTTTACTCCGGCGTCACCCGGTACACGACCAACGGCTTTCTGCGCGCCAAGCTGGGCGAAGCATTGAGCAGGCGATCGGTGGCCCCGCATATCTATGAAAACGCTGACGAGGCGCGCCACCATCTACACGAATTGGAAGGCCAGCCCACACGCTGATGCAGCGACGAGTACGCCATGAACGAGCCCGCTACATTGCCCCCCGACGCGACCGCTCGAATTCGGCAGAATAGAAATGCCCCGAACAATGGGGGCGCCGCTTTGGAAGCTACGATGCTGAGCCCGGCGGCAATCGATGCCCTGGCGGACATTGCCAAAGGGACCAACCATCTCGTCGGCCTCTACGCGGACAAGCTCGAGACCGACGACGGTTATCAGGTGATCGATCCTCGAACCGTGCTCGCCACGATCCAAGAGTTCGCCCCCAAGGCCTTCGCTGATCCGGTATCGATTGCGAGCCAGCAATTGGCCCTCTGGGCCGATCTCACCACGCTTTGGCAACGAACCGCGACGCGAGTTCTTTTCAACACTTCCGCCGAGCCGGTCATCTCGCCAGCTCAACAGGACAAGCGGTTCAAGCATGAAGCCTGGACCGACAACTATCTCCTCGATTACATCAAGCAATATTACCTTCTTGTCTCGCG
>Ga0187783_10000634_pt1 | contig 25442 bp, 22 predicted proteins | sample 1015_SJ02_MP02_2_FD_132471 | JGI IMG/M metagenome (GOLD analysis project Ga0187783, IMG submission 132471) | Tropical peat soil microbial communities from peatlands in Department of Meta, Colombia - 1015_SJ02_MP02_20_MG | ecosystem: Environmental > Terrestrial > Soil > Wetlands > Peat | place...
CCGAAGCGCCGGCACGTACGACTTCGACCAGCTCGCCGCGGCCCAGGTTCTGGCTGACGTTGCGACCAGCCTTGGCGCGCGTCCGTGGTATACGCCCGATGAGAAGTTCGACACGCTCTACGCAGCAGCCAAACAGGATTACGCGCGCGCGCTGCGGACAAGGAACGCTGCGCCGGCCGGCGCGTTATTCGCGCGCTCGCTCGATGCCGGCGTCAGCGCCGAGACGCTCCTGATCGCACAGGCCGGCATTGCCTACGCTGCGCGCGATTCAAATGACATGGATTGGGGCGCGACGTTCGACACGATAACCGGCGGCGTCGCCGGTCTGCGTGTGGCTTCCGGTTTATACCCGAACGACGGCTGGCTGCGAATCTGCTTCGATCCCGGAGAGAAGCCCGGCTACTATGCGGCGGAAATCACGCACGCGCACGAGCTGGGCTTGCGGGTCGTCGGGCAGATCTTGGACTCTTCGGAAATGCGCCGGTGGAGCGTTGCCGCATTCAAGGCACGCACGCGCGAGTACGTCGGCGCATTGCCCGACGTCGACGAGTGGGAGACCGGCAACGAAGTCAACGGAAACTGGCTGGGGCCGATTCCGAGCGTCGTCGCTAAGACGCTCTATGCCTCGAAGTACGTGAAGGCGCACACTCGCGCACGCGTGCTGGTCACGCTCTATTGGGAGCTGGGTGAGGGAGACGCGGCCCACGCAACCTTCAATTGGGCACGGGCGAATATGCCGGCGATTCATCCCTACGTCGACGACATCGGCGTCTCGCTCTATCCGCGGCAGAATCCGATGGGTGAGCCCTTCGACCGCGTCGTGGCCGCCTTGCACGCCGCGTTTCCAAAGCAGCGAATCATGATCACCGAACTGGACTACGATCGCGGGCCCGGCTGGTGGTGGGGTTCGCCCGATTCGATCGTGCCGCGAGGACGCGACGCGGTTGCCGCTCTTTATCAGTCGGCAATCATGGGTTATCCGTATTCGGGCGGCGGCACGTTTTGGTGGTACTTCGTCGAGGAAGTACTGCCCGGAAATTCCTTGTACGGCACCTTGAAGTCTTTGTACCGATCGGCGCACTGAGCGTCAGCCCGGAGGGGCGCTCGTTACGGTAACGGAAAGTGCGGCCATGCGGTTATTCGCCTCGATCGTCCTCACGATGGCCATGATGGCGCCGGCACGGGTTCTTGCACAAAGCCCCTCGCCAAGTCCGTCGCCGTCGCTGAATCCTGCGCCGTCGCCGAATCCCGTGCAGTCAGCCGCCATAGCTCTCGCGCAGAGTCGGATCGACACGATGCTGCGAACGGGTCACGCCGACGCCTCGTGGTTCAGCAAAAGCTTTCTCGCCCAGATCCCCGCAAACCAGGTGGATTACGTGATTGCGGTCTTGACCAGACAACTCGGGGCCTATCAGCGTCTCGAGCTAGCCCCTAACAAATTCGTAGCCCACTTTGCCAACGGCACGTCCGACGTCTACATTCATTTCGACGCCAAGAATCAGATCGACGGGCTGGTGTTCCAACCGTCGGCAACTCTTTGACGGTCGCTCCTCTTAGATCGCGTAGTCGATTGTCAGCGGGGCGTGGTCGCTGAACCGCGCTCCTTTATAGATGGAAGCGGTTCGCACGGTCGCGGCAAGGTTTGGCGTAATCATCTGATAGTCGAGCCGCCATCCGAGATTGCGCTCCCAAGCCGCCGGCCAGTTCGACCACCAGGTGTACTGCTTCGGAGTCCGGTTGACCACGCGAAATGCGTCGACCCAGCCAACGCCTTCTACTAGGGCGTCCATCCAAGCCCGCTCGTCGGGAAGAAAGCCGCTTACGCGGCTGTTGCGAGCCGGACTGTACGTATCTATGGGCTTGTGAGCGATATTGAAATCGCCGCATACAATGTGCTCGCCCGCGGAATGGCGCAGCTGCGCGAGCACCGCCAGCAAACGCTCGAGAAAATCCATTTTAAAGGCCTGACGTACCGCCCCGGTGATGCCCGAGGGCACGTAGAGCGATGCGACGCTGACGCGCCCGAAATCCGCTTGCACGAAACGGCCTTCCGGATCCATGTCGTCCCAGCCGAGGTTACGTCGAACCGAAAGCGGTTCTTGCCGGCAGTAAAGCGCAACGCCGCTATAGCCGCGCCGAGCAGCGTCCACGAAGTACGCGGTGAATCCCGGCAGCGCGAACGCTTCCGGCCGCACCAGGCGTTCTTGCGCGCGCGTCTCCTGCAGACAGACGACGTCGGCTTCCTGTGCTTGTGCCCATTCGAAGAAGCCGCGCCGCGCCGCCGAGCGAATGCCGTTGGCGTTGAACGTGATCACTCGCACGGCGACGCGAGTTCGCTAGCGCGTTATCAGCCGCCCGGTCCGTCGCCGACGATCGGCGCAGCGCTGACCTCTTCTCCGAACAGCGTTGGGTAGATGATGCCCGCCAGTCCGCCCCCGACCAACGGTGCGACCCAGAACACCCACAGCTGAGCCAGCTCTGCGGGCCCGGCAAAAATCGCGGGGCCGGTGCTGCGAGCGGGATTAACCGAGGTATTGTCGATCGGAATGCTGATCAAGTGGATTAGCGTCAGGGCAAGGCCGATCGCCAGGCCGGCAAAGCCGACGGGTGCGCGTTTGTCGGTCGCGCCGAGGATCACCGTTATGAACACAAACGTGCAGACGATCTCGATCAAGATCGCCGAGCCGATGCTGTACCCGCCGGGAGAAAGATCTCCATAACCATTGCTGGCAAACTGTCCGGCCGCAAACCCCGGCTTTCCGCTCGCGATCAGGTAGAGCACCCCCGCTGCCGCGATCGCTCCGAGGACCTGCGCGATCATGTAGGGCACGACGTCGCGCGCCGGAAACCGTTTGGCCAGCCAAAGGCCGAACGTCACTGCGGGGTTGATGTGACATCCCGAGATCGGCCCGATCGTGTAGGCCATCGTGAGCAAGGTCAATCCGAATGCTAGGGCGACGCCCGCGAATCCGATGCCGAGCTGAGGAAATGCCGCGGCGACCACGGCGCTCCCGCAGCCACCGAATACGAGCCAGAACGTTCCGAGGAACTCCGCCCAAACGCGCCTGGAGAGTGTCATGCTGTAACGCCCCTTTCCGCGAATGCGTTTATTGCGTACGGTATTGCCTGGCCCGCGCAGGCGTTCCTGTGCTCGCTTGCTCAGTACGACGACGATTCACCGCGAAGGCCGCGATATGAGGAAGCATCTCTTCGGCGCGTCCGTCCACTGGAACGCAGCCGGTGGCGAAGGCACCGTGCGGTACGACGGATACTCCCGCAATCACTCGATCGGCGCGAAAGGCAAAACGGAGATCGCTGCCTCGAGCGATCCGGCCTTTCGCGGCGACGCCGCACGTTACAGCCCCGAGGAGCTTCTCGTGGCCAGCCTTTCCTCTTGCCACCTACTGTGGTACCTGCATCTCTGTTCGATCAACGGTATCGTCGTAACGGACTACCGCGACGAAGCCTCGGGCACGATGGAAGAAGGCGACGGCGCTGCACGGTTCACCGGGGCGGAACTGCGCCCGGTGGTGACCATCAGCGAAGGTAACGCGGCGACGGCCCTGCGCCTGCACGAGGACGCACACGAGCGATGCTTCATTGCGCGATCGGTCAACTTTCCGGTCAACGTGTTTCCCCGGGTTTCGCGCGCTTGACGAACCGATAGGGGGTTTGACGCTCGCGCGCACGAGCCGCGGCCTTCGGTTCGCCGAGATCCGGCGCGGCGTAATGTACCAACCGCCGCGACGCGAGATCGACGGTGACCGAATCGTCGGGGGTTTTCGAGCCGCTTCCGTCCTTGGCCGGGTGATACTCGATTCGCAGCTGCGCGGCATTGACGATCACGCGCAGGTAGCCGAAATCCGTGTCGTCGTAGCTCTCCAGCACGATCTGACCCGCGATTTGGTTCTTCTGCCGGCCCCGGGCCGCGGTCTGAACGACCTGTGGGGCCCGCAAGGCGCCGCCGTCTTGAGCTCGGATCTTCTGCAGCGGATTGTGACCCCCGTTTCCGCACACCACGTACGGAATTTGCGCGCCTTCGATCGCCTGCCCGCCGACTACAATAGTGCGCGCGCGGGTGTAACGTTGATAGTTGTGGGCATGTCCGGCCAGATCGGCATGCGGCCAGAAACCGACTTGCTCGCAAACGGCGTCGATTTGAAGCTGCATCTGAGCGCTCCAGCCGTGATGCGTGCCCGTGCTAAACGGCGGGTGATGGTGCGCCAAGATCACTGCGCCCCGAAATCTGCCGCTGATCGCGTCCTCACGAGCGCGCGTTAGCGCGGCTTTCAAAAACCGTAGCTGCGCGGTACCGATTTTGATGCCAGGAGTCGGATCGGCGATCACGCCCGGATCCTCCAACGTGTTGCTGTACAACGCGATGATCCGGGCAAACGGAGCCTCGAACGTAAAGTAAACTCCGGGCTGGATTTGCGCGGTGCGAGAAAGGCCGCCGGCTTCCGGAAGCACGACGAAACCGGGAGTGCAGAAGTTTCGAAGATAACCACGCAAACTCGGGACGGGCACCCCGGGCGCGACCAAGCCGTCGTGATTTCCCGCCGCGGCCAGGATGGGTGCCGGATAGTTTCGGTACGGCTCGTAGAACTGGTCGTAGTAATACTCCACCTCGCCGAAGCTATAGACGACGTCGCCAAGCAAGAAGTGAAACTGCGGAATCTCCGATGCGCTCGCCTCGGAAAAGTCCGCGACCATTTTGTCGGTGACTTCGTTCTGCGTCCTCGGCCCTTGCGTGCTTCCGCAGTCGCCCAATGCGTGAAACACCAGTTGCCGGTTTTTGGCAATCCGGCCCAGCGCCGCCGCGTTGCCGCCCAGCACCTCCGAGAGCGTGAGCACCGGTTCGTCGGGCGTCCCGCGGGCGGTGGCTCGAGGCGCCGGGACGACCGTCGCAAAAAGCTCGTGTGCGGCGTTGAGCTCGTTGATTCGGTGATAGCTGGCCGCGTCCGAGGCGTGTTTGACCTTGAACGTCGTGGGATCGGGCGTCGGTTCGGGTTGAGCGAACACAGGCCGTCCGATCGCGCGCACCTTTTCCTTTGCCACGTTAAACCCTCACTTCGTCATGGGCCGGAGCGACCTTCCACCGTATTCCAAAACGCGACCGCCTCGCGCATTGCCTTGAGCGTTGCATCCAGGTGCGCCAATGCATAGCCTCGCACGCGCCGATGCGCCTCCGCTTCGGGCAGCAACTCGCCAAACGGGCGCATCGCTTGCCTGAGCCACGCGAGATCTTTAGGAAAATTCATCGCACGCACGGCTTCGTGACTCGTCTCTGCCTGGTCGACGAAATGCAAATGATCCGCCTTCGGAATCACCACCAATCGTTTGCAGCCGGGCGTACGGTCAAATAAATCTTCGATGCTGTCCAGTGGTATTGATGCGTCGAGTTCGGCAGCAACGTAAAGCACCGCGACGGCGCGCTGCAGGTTCAGCGTTGCAGTCACGGGCAGCATTCCCGTGCGCCGATGCGCTCCCCCGGCGGGCGCGAGCGCGACGATCGAGCTGATTCGCTTCTCAAGCACCGCGGTTTCGAGGACGGCCCAGCCGCCGAAACTGTGGCCGACCGCGCCGACCCCGTTGCCGGCAATCGCGACCGGCGATCGACCGCCGTCGAGTAGGTTGGCGAGGAGAAAACGCAGATCCGGGACGCGCGAGGCGATCCAAGCATCGATCCGCTGGGCCCGACGCTCCGGCGTTTCGTTTGGAGCGGCGCGCAGCTCGTCCGCGACGACCTCGGAATGGTCCATCGCGGCGACGACGTAGCCGTGTGCGGCCAGGTGCCGGCACAGGAACGACGAGGCGCTTCGACCGCCGCCGCTATGCGGCGAAAAAAGCACGAGCGGGAAAGCGCCCTCTTTCGGCGCCGCCTCACGTCCGCTGCTTCGAGACGGATACCAGAGCTCGCAAGGAAAACGACGAGCGCGCGCGGAGTCGTAGAGCTCGATCGTCGTGACGCCGGCGGCCGGAGTATCGCCGAAAGGATCGTACCGCCTCACTCGTTACACCTTTAACGCGTCCTCGGATCCTTCTTCTCTTGGCCGGAAGGCTTGGACGTAAAGAGTCGAACGTGACCGCAACCAAACTTGAGGCAGGATGATGGCGAAGGCTTCCATCGGAGGGATTACGCTTCGGCAGGCGGCGCTGATTGCCGGCTTTGCCTACCTGTTCGATCCTGTCGGCTACGCTGAGTTTACGCTCTATCCGAAGCTCGTCGTTCCGGGACATATCGAGCAGACGGTTGCGAACGTTACCGCCTCGAGCGGAAGCTTTGTCGCGATGATTATCTGCTATTTTATCAACTTCATCGAGGACATCGTCATCGCGTGGGCGCTCTACCTTCTGTTCGCTCCGGTAAATCGCGCCTTGTCGCTGTTGACCTCGTGGCTAAGACTGATTTACGCCGCCATCGGGATCGTCGGAGTGCTGAATTTGGTGGCCGCCTACCGCATCGTCCACAATCCGGAGCCTGCTTCCGTTTTTGCATCGGGGCCGTTGAGCGCGCTCGCATACCTCGACATCCGCTCGTTCCGGTACGATTTTACCTTCGGTTTAATAATATTCGGCGTTCATCTTTGCCTGCTCGGCTATTTAATGTTTCGCTCGGGCTATACCGGCAGGATTTCGAAGGTCGTCGGCGCCCTGCTCGTAATTCCCGGTCTGGGCTATATCGCTTACGAGCTAAGCCCGTATCTGTATCCCAATGCGAACGTCGATTGGCTGTTCTTCACCTTCTTCGGGGAGTTGGTCTTCGTGCTGTGGCTCTTGATTGCGGGCTGGAGAATCGAGAAGCCGGTCTGAAGCCGCAGGCCACCGACGCTTGGCCGGGGAAACCGCCCCGCGTGACGCGGGGTTACGCTGTAGCCGTGCTGCTGCTCACTCTCGCGGGTTGCGCAAAGAGTGGGCAACCGGTTTTACCTTCCATGGACGCTCCCGCGGCAATGCGCTCGCTCAACGGCACGGGCGCAGGGAAGATCACCCACGTCGTCTACATCGTCCAAGAGAATCGAAGCTTCGATAACTTGTTTCAAGGTTACCCTGGCGCGGACACCGTCTCTCAAGGGTTGAACTCTTCGGGAGAGTCGATTGCGCTGCAACCCGTGTCGCTGAGAACCATCTACGTCATCGATCATTCGGCTGCGGCCATGTTCGCCGCCTGCAACGGCACCGGGAAACTGCCCGGGACGGATTGCCGAATGGATGGATTCAACAACGAAGAGACGTTTGGCGGACCGAACAACCCGCAGTACGTCTACGTGCCGCACGTTGAATCGAAGCCGTACTTCGACATGGCGCACGAGTGGGTCGTCGCCGATCGCATGTTCCAGTCTCAACTTGACGAAAGCTTCGTCGCACATCAATACGTTATCGCGGCACAGGCCCAGTCGAGCGTAGATTTACCGCTCGGCTATTGGGGTTGCAAGGGCCAGTCATACGATACGGTCCCGACCATTACTCAGGATCGCGGTATCGGGCCGTCGCAGCTGGCGTGCTTCAACTATGAGACGCTCGGCGACGAGCTCGACAAAGCCAAGCTGTCGTGGCGATTTTACGCGGTGCGCTACGGCTCCGATGCCGGCGGCAACGGTGGAACGTGGTCCGCATACCAAGCGGTAAAGCACATTTTCTACGGACCCGATTGGAAGAGGGACGTTATTTCTCCCAATTGGCGATTCATTACCGACGTGCGCGCCGGAAAACTCGCCAAGTTCACCTGGATCACCCCGGAGTGCGCGGAGTCCGACCACCTTGAGTGCGGCGGCGGCTACGGACCGTCGTGGGTCGCCGCGCTGATCGACACGGTGGGGGCGAGCAAGTTTTGGAACTCGACGGCGATCTTCGTCCAATGGGACGACTGGGGCGGACTCTACGATCACGTTGCGCCTGAATATAAAGATTACGACAGCCTGGGCTTTCGCATTCCGCTCCTGGTGATCTCTCCGTATGCCAAGCAAAACTACGTTTCGCACGTGCATTACGAGACTGCAAGCGTCCTACGCTTCGCCGAAGATCTCTACGGTCTGCCGCACCTTGCGGCGGCCGATGGGCGCGCGACTTCCCCGGCCGCCGACTGCTTCGATTTCTCACAGGCTCCGCGTCCTTTCGTAAAAATCAAAGCGCCTTATTCGGCCGATTTTTTCATTCATCATCACTTCGACAGCAGCTATTTCGCGCCCGACTATCAGTAATTGAAGACGCTGATCGTATTCGACTTGGACGGCACGTTGGCGCCGAGCAAGTCCGCGCTCGACGACGAAATGGCTAAACTGTTCGCCCGCCTGCTCGCGGTCGTGAAGGTCGCGATAATCTCGGGGGGCGACTTCCCGCAGTTTGAGACCCAGGTGCTCGAGCATCTCCCGTCCGGAAGCAATCTTGGCAACCTTTCGATTCTACCGACGTCGGGTACGAAGTTCTTCCGCTATAGCGACGGCTGGCAGAAGCTCTACTCCGACGATTTGAGCAATGACGACAAAAAGAAAATCGAAACTGCGCTGGAAGCGGCGGTCGCGCAGTCGGGTTTTCAGCCGGCGCAGAGCTGGGGCGAGCGAATCGAAGACCGGGGAACGCAGATCACGTACTCCGCGCTCGGTCAGCAAGCCCCGCTGGAAGAGAAAGCCAAGTGGGACCCGGACTTCGCCAAGCGCAAGCAAATCAAAGCCATTCTCGACAAGACGCTGCCCGAGTTCTCAGTTCGGCTCGGCGGAACGACCTCGATTGACGTAACCCGCCCGGGCATAGATAAAGCTTACGGTATCCGTAAGCTGCGCGACGTTCTGGGCATTCCGATCGCGCAGATGCTGTTCGTTGGCGATGCCATCTTTCCGGGCGGCAACGATTATCCGGCGCTCGAAGCTGGCGTGGAGAGCATCGAGGTGCGCGACCCCGACGAAACCAAGCGCGTCATCGAGGCCATCGCGGCTTGTTTGAGTTAACGCTTGGGGAAATGGTGGAGCTGTCGGGGTACCGCCCCCCGAGTCCAAGAAGCCTAACAGGCGCGTTCTCCAGGCTCAGCTTCGAGTTTGACTTGATCGAACGGACGCCTCGAAGCGCGGCTTACCGCTCGCTGCAGATTCCTTTTCTCGCACGCGCGTCGAATCACGCGCGCGTGCCAGCCCGAGTTTGCGACCGGAAGGCAGAGCGGTTCGGGCCGACTCTCTGCGTCCGGTGACTAGCCTAGATTAGGCAGCCAGTGCGTATTCGTGATTGGCAGGTATTGCCGTTGCGATCGTTTTAGGAGTGCTCGCAACTCCGCCTGCTGACGCCGGCTACGACGTTCCTGTCGAACCTATTTCAGCCCCGCGATTACCGCGACCGATATTATAACATGCCGGGCAAGCGTAGAGTTTCGCTCAGACGGATCGCCGGGCTTCCGCTTGGCTCCCCTCATTCATGAGCGTCGAGACGAGCATCATGATGACCGCACCGTACAGATCGGCAAGCCAAGGATTGACGCCGCTGCTCGGATCGTAGAAGCGAATGAAGTGCACGGTTATCACGAAGAGCAAGTAGTTGATCACGAACGCGAAGAGACCGTGGGTGAGCCAGGTGATCGGAAACGAGACGAACCGAAGAATCGATCCGATGAACACGTTGACCAGTCCGAAGACGATTGCCGCGACGATTGCGTTCCACACGCTAACGTCGTGGTAGAAACCCGGGACGAACTTCGCGATCAGATAGAGGACGAGTGCATTGATGAGAAACCGCAGAAACCAGTTCACGATCGATACCCTCCTTCCAGTTCCTGCTTAATCTTTGCGGCCAAAGCAGGCGTCATCCCTTTGACCGCGGCGATTTCATCGACTCCGGCACGCCGAATCCCGGCCGGCGAGCCGAAGGCGCTGATCAGCCGCTTCCGCCGTACCGGGCCGACTCCCGCAAGCGCGTCGAGCGCCGACCGCGTCATCGCTCGCGCGCGCCGCTGACGGTGGTAGGTGACGGCAAAGCGGTGCGCTTCGTCGCGAATTCGCTGGATTAGGTGGAGTGCGGGCGAATTCGCCGGCAGAACGATCGGCTCGGACTGATGCGGAAGGTAGAGCCATTCGTGCTCCTTGGCTAATCCCGCCACCGCCAGGCCGGTCATATCAAGCTCCTCGAGCACCTCGGCCACCGCGCTCAGCTGGCCCTTTCCGCCGTCGATCAGCAGCAAATCGGGCTTCTTGTTGAACTTCTCTTTCTTGGCCAGCTCGCGCTCCATCGGCGTCTCGGTCCGGTCCGTTTCGCGGCGCAGATAGCGAAGGCGCCGGCGCAGCGTTTCCTGCATCATCGCGAAATCGTTCGGCCCGCGATCGTACTGAATCTTGAACTTGCGGTACTCGCCCTTCTTCGCGCGACCTTCGACGAAGACGACCATCGACGCGACCGGGTTGCTTCCCTGAATGTTCGAAACGTCGTAACATTCGATGCGGTGGGGCGGTTCCGGAAGCTCGAGAGCGTCGGCAAGGTCGGTTAGCGAACGCGCCTGCGCCGTTTCTTGCACTTCTTGGTGAGCCAGAAACGCTTTGAGGTTTTGTTCGGCGTTTTTTTGCACCAGCCGCAAATAATCCGCTCGAACGCCCCTCCGCGGTTGCAGGATTCGCACGCGCTGCCCTTTTACTGCCGAGAGCCACGACTCGATGACTGCGCGGTCCTCGGGTAAGGTCGAAACCAGCAGCTCCTTCGGCACCGCGGCGCCGATCGCACTGGTCGGGCGCTTCTCCGGCACCGGCGCCTGGTTATCGCGCGCGATTCGCGCCAGCGACAACGGTTTTTCCTCCGCGACGCCGGCGGTCCGAGCGGTGTAAAACTGCTTGAGGAATTCGCCGGTCAACAGCCCGTCCGACTGCTCGTACACACCGTCCAGGATGAAGTGCTCTTGACCGATGAGCTTTCCGCCGCGTACCAGGAAGACTTGCATGCAGGCCTGACCCTGCGCCCGAGCGATCGCCACCAGATCCATGTCGAGCCGCGATTTCCAAACGACTTTTTGTCCCTCGGTCACGCGGCGAACTTGCACGATGCGGTCGCGAAGTCGCGCGGCGGCCTCAAAGTTGAAATGTTCGGCAGCCTCGGTCATCTCACGCTGCAGACGCGCGAGCAGCGATTCCTGCTTACCTTCTAGGAAGAGCACGACCTCGTCGATCGTCCGGTCGTATTCTTCTTCCGTCTGGTATCCGACGCACGGAGCCAGACAGCGCTTGATGTGATACTGCAGGCACGGGCGTTTTCGGCGCCCGTCGATCGGTTCGCGACACGTCCGCAAGGGGAACACCAGCCGAACGAGGTCGATCAGTTCTCGCAAGCCGTGCGCGTTGGTGTACGGACCGAAGTAGCGTGCCCCGTCGTTGCGGACGAAGCGAGTGAACACCACCCGGGGAAATGGCTCGTTGGTTACCTTAAGATAGGGGTATCGCTTGTCGTCGCGCAGCCGCACGTTAAAGGGCGGCTGATGGCGCTTGATCAGGTTTGCTTCCAAGATCAAGGCCTCGACTTCGTTCGTCACGACGATCGTCCGTACGTCGGCTACTTTTTCGACCATCGCCGCAGTGCGGGGATGATGGACGGCGCCGTCCTGAAAATACGAGCGCACGCGCGAGCGCAGCGAGACCGCCTTTCCGATGTAAAGTATCTCGTTGTCCTTGCCGACCATCAGATAGACGCCCGGCGCGTCGGGAATTTGCTGGGGCCTCACCCCGCGCCCGCCGGACGTGCGCGAACCCGGACCATGATGATGCCTGCAACGAAGATCAGCGCCGCCGCGAGCAGGAAATATCCGCCGCGCCGCAAGAGCGGCAATATCGCTCCGAGATGCGCGCCCATTACGTTTCCTACGACGATCAGAAAGGTGCAAAAAATCAGCGACCCCAAAAAGGTCCACAGATAGAAGGCGCCGAGGTTCATCTCCGCGATGCCTGCCGGAATGGCGACGATGCCGCGCAGCACCGGCAGAAAGCGGCAGATGAAGATCGCGAACGTCCCCCAGCGCTCGAAAAAGCGGTGAACGGCGGTCAAACGCTGGTGGGTGAAATGCACGTACTTGCCGTAGCGTTCGATTGCCGGCACTCCGCCGAAACGGCCGATTGCATAACCAATGGAGCCTCCGCTCAATTCGCCGGCCAAGGCCACAAGAATCGTCAACCACAGGCTGCTCAAGTGCCCAGTCGCAGTCAAGGCGCCCGCCACCGGCAAAATGATTTCAGTGCCGATCGGTACGCCTAGATTTCCCAGCGCTAGCCCGACAAACAGGCCGAGATAGCCATACTGGTCGATCAGCCCGACGATGGCCTGCTGCAGGTGTTCCACTGTTAAGCCCCTACTCGACGGGCGATGCGGTGTTTCGGCTTGCCGCCCGGCGCAGGATTTCCGCGGCCGAGCTGCCTCCTTCGGCGCGCAGCGCTTCAAAGAGGTCGAATGGTTCGACGTCGCGTTCGCCCGCGCGCTCTTCGGCCAGTGCGACGATTCTGCGAAGCCTCGGAGTTATCAGGATCCCCTCCCAGAGGCGATCCTCGCCGGTGCCGAGCGCTCGGCGAATTTCCGCATGAACCTCGGGTACGTCAATGCCTTCGGCGTTGAGCGCGCGCAGCGTCGCCGGGTCGCGCTCCTCGAGCAGGGCAACGAGCAAGTGTTCCGCGCCGACATAGTAATGGCTGTGGTTGCGGCACTCTTGCTCGGCTACCCCGAGCACGCGCCGCGCAGCCGGATCAAATTTCGAGAACAACTGTTTGCGAATCCGAGAGGGAGAGATATCGGGGCGACACGATTTGAACGTGCGACCTCTTCGTCCCGAACGAAGCGCTCTACCAAGCTGAGCCACGCCCCGAAGAACGCGTACCTTCGCGCATCCAAACCCCCATCCTTTGCACGGGGCAGGGCATACTGAAGCCGGGGGTAAAGCTCCAATTCACTCTGAAACCCGTTCGCTACCAATGAGATACGTAATCGTGGGGTGTGGACGCGTCGGGTCCGCACTTGCCAAATTGCTCGATTCCGACGGACACGAAGTCATCGTTGTCGACGAGAATGCCGCCGCATTCAAACGTCTTGGACCGAAATTTAGCGGGCACGAAGTCGTTGGCACCGGGATCGATTATGACGTGCTCAAACGCGCCGGCGCAGCCGGCGCCGACGGCTTCGTCGCGGTAACCAACGGCGACAACCGCAATATCATGGCCGCACTCATCGCTTCGCGGATGTTTAAGATCAAGCGAATCGTGGCCCGGATCTACGATCCGCCTCGTGGCCAAATGTACCGCGAACTGGGCGTCCAAACGGTCTGCCCGACGACCGTCGGGGCGAAGATGATCCGCGACGTTTTGATCGAGGCGCCTTGGGACGCGCAATCGTTCGACCTCGGCAAGCTGACCTCGCTTTCGGCGATTGTCGGCCCGGCGAACGCCGGCAAACGCATCGCCGATATCGAGCAGAGCGGTCGGATTCGCGTCGCGGCAGTTCGCCGCGGCGCTTCCGAGGTCGTCGTCGCCTCGAACGACTTGCTCTTGCAAGAAGGTGACGAGCTGAGCGCCGTTGTTTCTCCCGATGCGATTAGTGACTTCGCTCAACGCTTCCCGGATGTCACTACGCGCCCGAAGGTTACGGCTTAATTGTGTTCATTCTGATCGTCGGAGGCGGCAAGGTCGGTACGTACCTGACGCGAGCGCTGCTAAACCAGGGTCACGAAGTGGTCGTTATCGAGAAGGACGAGCGCAAAGCCAAAATGCTCGAGCGTTTAATCGACCGCCAAGTGACCGTCGTCGGGGACGGTTGCGACCCCTACGTGCTGGACGCAGCCGGCGTCAACCGCGCCGACGTCGTGGTGGCCGACACCGGCGACGACGAAGACAACCTCGTCGTCGTGCTTCTTTCCAAAAGAAAGTCCAAGGCGCGCTGCATCGCCCGGGTCAACAATCCCGCCAATAAGCTGATCTTCAACTCCCTCGATACCGAGGATCCAGTGATCGTGATTTCCTCTACGGAGCTCATTCTCGACGTTCTCAACGAACACGTGAACGCTTCCAAATACCGGGCCATGCTGGAAACCATGCATCTCTTCGGCAAAGGAGACATGCAACTGGTCAAGCTGGCGATACCGGAGCAGTCGCCGGTTAACGGAAAGCGGCTCGCCGAAATAGACTTTCCGCACAACTCGGTCGTCGTCGCAGTGGATCGCCCAAACTGCGACTTGGAAATTCCAACCGGCGATACGCTGCTGCGCGCCGGCGACGCGATGATCGTGATCGTCAAGAACGGCGCCGCCGAACGAATTCGCGCCATCCTCGGCAGCTAACGCTCAAATATAGCCCTTCTTCAAGGCGACGACCGCGGCTTGCGTTCGATCGGCCGCCGATAGCTTCTCGAGGATGTCGCGAATGTGGCCCTTCACCGTTCCCAATCCGATGTGCAAACCGTCGGCGATTTCGGCGTTAGCTCGGCCGTCTGAGATCATCCTAAGGATCTCGGTTTCGCGCACCGTGAGCGGAGAAAAACGCGGATCGCTTGGTTTGGTGCCCGAGAAACGCGCCAAAACGACGTGCGCGATACGTGGATCGAAATACGCGCCGCCTTCGCTTGCGATTCCGACGGCATCTACGATTCGCTGCGGATCCGAGCTCTTCAAGCAGTAGGCATCCGCGCCCGCCGCCAGCGCGGCCAGCACCTGGTCTTCGAGATCGATCATCGTCACGATCACGACCCGAGTTGACGGGAGCTCGGCGCGCACGCGTTTGGTCAGCGTCACGCCGTCCATCGCGGGGATGCCGATGTCGATCACCGCAACGTCCGGCCGCTCGCGTTCGATCGCTTCCCATCCGCTCAAACCGTCGGCGGCCTCTGCGACGACGTCAAACGACGGCTCCAACGCCGTGCGCAATCCAGCTCGCGTCAGCGCGTGGTCCTCGACGATCACCACGCGCAGCCGGCTTCCCTCTTGCATCCTATTCCGATGCGACCGGAATGGTCAGGGTGAAGTCGCTTCCACCGGGCGTTCGCGGTTCATAACCAATGCTTCCACCATGCTTCTCGGCAATCCGCCGCACGATGTACAGACCCAAACCGGTCCCCGAGCCGGGATGGCCGCCGCCGAATCTTTGAAAGAGCGAGCCGCGGCGCTCCTCCGGTACGCCGTAGCCGTCGTCCTGGACGACCAGTCCGACCGTGGCGCCGGTGACGCGCCCGCGCACCGTGACGTGGCCGCCGCGCGGAGTCGCATCGAGCGCGTTAGAAAGCAGGTTTGCGATAGCGCGCCGAAGTTCGTGCGGATCGCCGCGAATCGGCAGCGGGGCGTCGGGCAAGTCCGAGCGCAAGTCCACGCCTTTGATCTCGGCGACCGGCCACAGTTCCTCGACGACCTGCGCGACGAGCTGACGGCCATCGAGCATATCGCGAACGCCGGACTCCTCGCCTGCCTCGTATCGCGCCACCAACAAGAGCGTTTCGACGATGCGGCGCTCGTCTTCGTTGGCAGCGAGCGCCGTCCCTAAGATGTTGCGATAACGGTCGGGAAGCGGACCGTACGCGCCCGAAAGCGCTTGGTTCATCGTCACGTGGGCTGCCGCCAGCGGAGTGCGAAGGTCGTGCGCGAGCGCATAAACGATGTCGCGAATGACGTCGCTGCGATCGGCGAGCTCGTCCTTCTGTCGCGCGATTTCTTCATTGCGTTCGCCGAGCTGAGCGAAAAGATGGGCTTGCTCCAGTGCGATCGAGGCTTGCTCGGCAAAGGCGCGCAGCGTCGTCAAGGCATCCGTCACGAACGATTCCCCGCCCGAAACGCATTCGATCAGGACGTGGCTCGCCGGGCCGCCGGTCGCGATCGGCGTGACGAGCGCCTCGTCCGCGCCTAGCGCTTCGAGCGTCAGGCGGCCCAACAGATCGCTTTCCGTTAGGCGAAAGACGTCGGCTGCGTTAGCCGCCCGCGCAACCAGCGAGGCGAGCTCGGTCGAGAGCGTGCGGCGCTCGAGCTCGATGCCGGCATCGCCCGCGCGATATGATAGGGTCAGCAACGGCCCAAACGACGCCTCACGCACGATCAGTGTGGCCTTTGACGCGCCGACCAGCCCTACCGACTCGCGTGTTATTGCGCGCTGCACCAACTCGACGTTGAGCGTGCCTCGAACCCGTTCGGTCGCCTCCCGGAGCGCCCGCTCGATTTCCACTTGGCGCATGCGACCGGCCGAGACGCCCGCCTCGCGCGCGTAGTCGCGCGTTTTGATGCTGAGATAGCCCACCAATACGAACGACGCTGCAAGCAGGAACCGATCGCCGATCGCGACGGTGCTCCATTGGTAGCCCGCCTGAACGCCGTTGACGTATCCGGCGACGGCGTTGAAGATTTCCGCTACGACGACGAGATTCGTGGTCAATCTGCTTTGCAGGGCTAAGCTGCTCAGCGCGATCGGGCCGTTGAACAAAATCGCGGCGATGAAGAGCTGCGGCGTCAGAAGGTCAACGATCCACGCAGCAACGAGCAAGCCATAACAGAGCAGGGCCATCGCTAGTCACGCGCGTTTCGGTCCGATGGGCGGGAGCGCCTTGCCCGAAGCGGAAGGCTCGCGTCGATGGACCGCGCGGCGAGAGCCGAAGAACTATTGCGCGAGCTTGGCGGACGCGCGCGGCTGGTAGTGTACGTCGCGGGGGCTCCAGGCTCCGGAAAAACACGGCGTTTGCTCGAGGATGCGCGCCGGCTTGCGGCTGACGGCAAGCGTGTAGTCATCGGGTGGATTGAAACCAAAGGTCGCCCGGATCTCGAACGGATAGCCGCGGGATTGCCGCACGTTCCGCCGCGCAAGGTCAAAATCGGCGAGCGAATCTTCGAGGATTTCGATTTCGAGGCGGCGTTACGCGAGAAACCCGACGTAGTGCTGCTCGACGAGCTCGCTCACGACAACCTCGGCGAAGCGCCAAGTGCGAAGCGATGGCAGGATGCTTTGGCGCTCAAACAAGCCGGGATCGGAGTCATCGGTGCGTTTAACATCCAGCATCTCGAAACGGTCGCGCCGACGGCCGAGGCGCTCATCGGCTATCCGGTGCGTGAGATCGTTCCTCTGTCGTTTCTACAGGCCGCCGACGAAGTCGTCGCGCTCGACGTTTCGCCTCGGATTCTCCAAAGTCGCGTAAAGGCCGGAAAGATCGTCAACGAAGCGGATGTCGAGCGGGCGCTCAACGGAATGTTCCGAGAGCAAACCCTCTACATGCTGCGCGAGCTGCTGCTGCGCACCGTCGACAATCTCACGCTTCCGGTGGTAAAGGCGGGGCGGACGTCGATGGCCGCCGCATTCGTTTATCCCAACCAAGACACGATACCGTATCTCAAGCGCACCGCGGCAATTGCCGGCGCGCTCGATTTGGGTCTGGAGGTGGTCCCGGTACGCGGGGTAGAGCCAAGTTCGCTTGAGTCGATCACCCGCGAACTGGGCGGCGAGATTCTTACCGGAACCGTCAATCCAAGTGACGCGCCGGGGGACTCGCTGCGCGCTTCGCTGGTGGCCTTACCGAATGGCCGAATCGCCGCGAAGCTTGCCAATCTGCCGCTACCGTACGATCTCTTCGTCGTGGGCACCGGGCAAACGTACCTTGGAGAGAACCCCGCGCCATCGCCCTACTCCCAGACTGCCGGAGATCGTTTGCGGGTGGGTTACGGCAAACTGACCGTCTACATCGGTGCGGCCGCCGGCGCCGGAAAAACCTATGCGATGCTCGACCGCGCCCACCAGCTTCGCGCGGAAGGCGTGGACGTGGTCGCCGGCTTCGTCGAAACGCACGGCCGTAAAGAAACCGCCGAGCTGCTCGACGGCCTGGAATTGATCCCGTCAAAGGTCATCAGCGCCAACGGCATCACCTATCGGGAATTCGATCGCGACGCACTGACCGCCCGCAAGCCGCAGGTGGCCTTGATCGACGAGCTGGCTCACACCAACGCGCCCGGTTCGATCGCGCCGAAGCGCTTCTACGACGTCTTGGCCGTGCTGCGCGCCGGCATCGACGTAATAACGACGCTGAACGTTCAGCATCTCGAAGGATTGGGCGACACCGTGCTGCGCCTTACCGGGACGATCGTCCGCGAAACGCTTCCCGATGGAATTTTGGCACTCGCCGACGAGGTGATCTTGATCGACGTCACGCCAGAAACACTGCGGCAGCGGCTTCGCGAGGGTAAGATCTATCCGCCGGAGAGGATCGAGCCCGCACTGGCCAACTTCTTTCGTACCGAGAATCTCTTCGCGTTACGCGAGCTCGCGCTGCGCGAAGCCCTGCGGGCGCGTCATCGTGAACGAATCGCGTCGCCGTTTGCGCGCCTTCTGCTCGCTGTGGACGCACAACAGATCGATCTCACGATGGTTCCCAGAGCGGGCCGGATCGCAGCCCGTCTAGCAATCGAGTTTGCGATCGCTCACGTGGCCGGGCCGCGCGCAAAGATCGACAGGGCGATGGTCGAACGGCTGCGCGCCGAGGCACGAAAGACCAACATCGAATGGATCGACGAAGTCTCCGAGGACGTTCCGCGGCGACTGCTTGAAATCGCACGCTCGCGGCCCGAAACCACAATCGCGGTAGCCGGAACGCGCCGCGCACCACGCTGGCCGCAACCTCCCTCGTTCCCGCGCAGGTTACTCGACGCCGGTGCCCGCGAACTCTTGGTCCTGATGACGCCTGCGGCGGGAGAAAGCGCGCCGCCCGAGGACTAAAGCGGCTTGCTCCCGTCCAATGCCAGATTGAGCTCGAGCACGTTGACCCTCGGCTCGCCGAGAAAGCCGAAGGTTCTTCCTTGAACGTGCGCCGCGATTAGCGCGTTCACCGTCGCTAGCGGCAACCGCCTCGCCTTGGCGACGCGCGGCGCCTCCCAGTAGGCCGCTTCCGGGGAGATGTCGGGGTCGATGCCGCTGCCACTGGACGTTATCAAATCCATCGGCGGCGGTCCGCTCGCATCGGGATTATCCCTCTTCAACTGCGCAATAGTGCCCTTGGTCGCGTCGATCAGCTTTTTCGAGGTCGGTCCGAGATTGGTTCCGCCCGTTGCCGTGGGATCGTAGCCCTTGCCGGCCGCCGACGGCCGTCCCGCAAAATACTGCGGCTTGGTCCAAAGTTGGCCGATGATAGCCGAACCGACGAGCTTTCCATTAATGGAAATGAGCGACCCGTTTGCCTGCCACGGGAAGAGCGCCTGCGCGATTGCGGTCATCACCAGCGGATAGATAAGACCGAGTAAAACGATCGAGAGAATCGTAACCCGAAGAGCGGTGCCGAAATGTTTGATCATCTTTTTTTACTTTTGACGACTATGTCAGATGCAGCGCGGCGAGGATCATGTCGATCAGCTTGATGCCGATGAACGGGATGATGATCCCGCCAACGCCGTAGAGCATTACGTTCTCGAACAGGACCCGGTTGGCGCCCTTCGGCTCGTAACGCACGCCCCGCAACGCCAGTGGGATGAGCGCGACGATGATTAGGGCGTTGAATATGACTGCCGAAAGGATCGCGCTCTGAGGCGTCGTCAAACGCATCACGTTCAGTATCGCCATGGCCGGATAGGCGATCGCGAACATCGCCGGCAAGATGGCGAAGTATTTTGCAACGTCGTTGGCGATCGAGAAAGTCGTCAGCGCCCCGCGCGTCATCAGCAGCTGTTTGCCGATTTCTACGATCTCGATCAGCTTAGTCGGATCGGAGTCGAGATCCACCATGTTTGCCGCTTCCTTGGCCGCCTGAGTTCCGGAGTTCATCGCAACGCCGACGTCCGATTGCGCAAGCGCGGGCGCGTCGTTGGTGCCGTCGCCGGTCATGGCGACGAGTCGGCCGGAACCCTGCTCGCGCTTGATCAGCTCCATCTTCGTCTCCGGCGTAGCCTCGGCCAGGAAATCGTCGACGCCGGCCTCCTTTGCGATCGTGGCCGCGGTCAGCGGGTTATCGCCGGTGATCATGACGGTGCGGATCCCCATCGCGCGCAAGCGGTTGAATCGCTCCGTCATATTCGGCTTTAGGATATCCTTGAGATAAATGACGCCGATGACCAAGTTATTGCGCGCCAGGAGCAACGGCGTGCCCCCGCTGCGCGCGATCTTCTCGATCACCGGTGACAGGTCGCTCGAAGGCGTCGCTCCGAATTCCCGCACCCACGTCAAGACCGAATCGGGAGCGCCTTTACGGATCTTCGTGCCATCGGCAAGATCGAGGCCACTCATCCGCGTGTAAGCACTGAACGGTACGAACACGGACCCTTCGGGCGCCTCTCCGTCGCGCGCTCCGGCTTGCTGCGCGAGCGTTACGATCGAACGCCCTTCGGGCGTTTCGTCGGCAAGCGATGAGAGATATGCGATGCGGGCCGCATCTTTCGCGTCGATGCCGGGCGAGGTAATGATCTCGACCGCTTGGCGGTTGCCCAACGTAATCGTGCCGGTTTTGTCGAGCAGGAGCGTATCTACGTCGCCTGCAGCTTCGACCGCGCGCCCGCTCATCGCCAAGACGTTGCGCTGCATGACGCGGTCCATGCCGGCGATGCCGATCGCCGAAAGCAACCCGCCAATCGTCGTTGGGATCAAACAGACCAGCAGGGCGATCAGCACCGTAACGCTTTGATGCGTGCCGGCATAAAGCGAATACGGCGCCAGCGTCGCGACCGCTATGAAGAAGATGATCGTCAGGCCTGCCAAGAGGATGGAAAGCGCAATCTCGTTGGGCGTCTTCTGCCGTTGAGCGCCCTCCACCAGACGGATCATGCGATCGAGGAAGCTTTCGCCGGGATTGGCCGTTACCCGCACGACGATGCGATCGGAGAGCACGCGCGTGCCTCCGGTCACCGCGCTGCGGTCGCCTCCCGATTCGCGAATGACCGGCGCGGATTCGCCGGTGATTGCCGATTCGTCGACGGTTGCCGCGCCTTCGAGCACGTCGCCGTCCGCCGGCACTATCTCGCCGGCCTCGACTACGTACCGATCGCCGCGACGTAAACTCGTGCTGTTGACTCGCTCTTCTCTGCCGTCGTCGCGCACGACCCGGGCATAAGTATCCGATTTCGTCCGCCGCAACGTATCCGCTTGTGCCTTGCCGCGCCCCTCCGCCACGGCTTCGGCGAAATTCGCAAAGACGACCGTGAACCACAGCCATGCCGCAATCGCAAAGTCAAAGCCCGGCGAACCAACGTGCCGCAGAACGTCGCGCACGAAGAATATCGTGGTCGCGGCGGCGCCGACTTCGACGACGAACATGACCGGATTGCGCGCCTGCCAGCGCGGGTCGAGCTTCTTGAACGAGTCCCAAATCGCGCGCGTGATAATCGGCCGGTCGAAGAGCGAGCGCGCTTTCGGACGGCGCTCCAAACGCCGCTGGCTAAGCATTAGAAGGTTTTCCCTTGCAGCATCAGCAGATGTTCCACGATCGGCCCGAGGGAATCGGCCGGAAGAAACGTCAGCGCTCCGACGATTACGATAACCCCGATCAGCAGCGCAACGAAGATCCCCGAATGCGTCGTAAAGGTGCCCGAGCTTTCGGGAACCGCCTTTTTCCCGGCCAGCGCACCGGCGAGCGCGAGCGCCGGGACGGCGACCGCAAAGCGCCCGAACATCATGTTAACGCCCGTGAGCAAGTTATAGAAAAGGTTCGGGCCTATGCCCGCAAAGGCCGAGCCATTGTTGGCATTGGTCGAGGTAAAGGCATACAGAATCTCGGAAAAGCCGTGCGGGCCGCCGTTACCGAGCGTTGCCAAGCCCGCGGGCAGCACGGCTGCGACCGACGTCGGCACTAAACAGAGCACGGGCGTCACCAGCGCTGCGAGGATCGCGAACTGCACCTCGCGGCGCTCGATCTTCTTCCCGAGGTACTCCGGCGTACGTCCCACCATCAGTCCCGCGATGAACACGGTCAATACGACGAAGACGATCATGCCGTAAAGGCCGCTGCCGACGCCGCCGAAGACGATCTCTCCGAGCTGCATGTCGATTAGCGGAATCAGCCCGCCGAGCGGCGTGAATGAATCGTGCATCGAGTTGACCGCCCCGCACGACGTGTCGGTCGTCACGGTCGCGAAGAGCGCCGACGTCGCGACGCCGAAGCGGCACTCCTTTCCTTCGAAGTTGCCACCGCTTACGCCCAACTGGTGGACGATCGGATTGCCGGAAGATTCTGCCCAGTAGGCGACCGTAAATGCCGAAAAAAACAGGATCGACATCGCCCAGAAGATAGCCCAGCCCTGGCGCGTGTCTTTGACCATCTTGCCGTACATATACGTCAGCCCGGCACCGAGCGAGAATATCAGCAGCATCTCAACGAGATTGGTCAACGGCGTAGGATTCTCGTTAGGCGAGGCTGAGTTGGCGTTAACGAAGCCGCCGCCGTTGGTGCCCAGCTCCTTGATGACCTCCTGCGACGCCATCGGGCCGCCGGTGATCGTCTGAGCAAAGCCCTCGATCGACGTTACGCTCTGATATGCGTGGAAATTCTGCGGCATGCCCTGCGACACGAGAAAAAGCCCGACGACGATCGAAATTGGAAGGAGCACGTAGAACGAACACCGGGTGAGGTCTACCCAAAAATTGCCAAGCGTCTTGGTGGTCGTTCGCACGACTCCGCGCACGACGGCCACGGCGATCGCGATGCCGACCGCTGCCGAGACGAAGTTGTGCCATGCCAAGCCGGCCATCTGCGAAAGATAGCTCATCGCCGTCTCGCCTGAGTAAAACTGCCAATTCGTGTTGGTCGTAAAGCTGACCGCGGTATTCCAGGCAAGATCCGGCGGCATATTGTCGATGTGCGCCGGATTGAACGGCAGCCACTTTTGGGTTCGAAGCAACAGGTACAGATAGGCGAGACCGATCAGCGAGAAGGCCAGCATCGAAAGGGCGTAAGCGAACCAGGTCATCTCCTCGTTTTCACGTACGCCGCAAATGCGGTAAATCAATCTCTCAAGCGGCCTGAAGACGGGCGTCAGCCACACCGTCTCGCCTTCGAAAACGCGCGCCATGTACGCTCCCAAGGGCTTCGTGAGCGCGAAAATGATTAGGAAAAAGACGATGGCCTGAAGCCATCCGAGGGCCGTCATCAGAATTTCTCGGGTCGCAGCATCGCGTAGATGCAATATACCAGCCCGGCAATCGTCAACACGAGGCCCAGCACGTCATCGAACTGCAAGGCTATACCTTTTCGCAGCCGAGCACGTACAAATCCAAGACGGCAAAACACACAATCGTGAGGAGAACTACTCCTATTTCGAGCAACATTGCGCCCCTAGCATACGCCGCGGCATGTCCGGCGTCATCGTCCGAACGGATGATCCGGTTGGACTTATCCACACGGAAGCGGCCTCTCCGGCTGGCGTGGGGGCGTCCAGACGCTTCCGTCTACGAACTCGACATAATCGACGCTGCAGCGCGGCGACGATCCGTCAAATCGCACGTTGTAAAACCCGCTAAACGTGTGTTCTATCCTAACGTTCTGAGCGAATGTACCCTTGTCGATGATATGCTCAGTGTGGCCCGCATACTCCACACTGAAGCGAATCTCGTTGGCGGGCACGGAACCATGGTTGGTAAAGACCAGCGCGACGGGACGGTAGGTCGAAACAAACGCTCGGGTATTGCTGATCCGGCAGTCGTTGACGGCTATCGGGCTTGGAGAAGTGACCGCCGAGGCCGCTGTACGCTGCGTTACGAGGGCGAACGATGCCGCGAGTGCGGCACCGGCGATGCGCGCGGGCCGAGAAGCGGGCCGACCCGACGCGTTTCGATTTCCGTTGCTGACCATGACACGCTAGTCACCAGGATACGCCTGTTCTTGCCGGGTCGACAGCCTGCAAACGGATAATCCGATTGGATACGGAAAACGTGGCAGCGCAATGCTTTACGCGATTGCCAAGCGGTGAAACGAACCGTACGTGTTGCCTTTGCTGCCTTCGTCTTGGCCTTCGGCGTCGTCTGCCGCGGCGCGTGGGGTCAGGCAGCGCCGCCAACTTCTCCTACGCCCGCCGCCTCGGCGACTCCACGAGCTGCCGGCGACCCTTGCGGGTCGCTTCTCTCGATCGTCAATCGCCCGGCGGTTTCTACTGGTGTCTGCACGGTACGTACCGGACGCTTCGCCATTGAGACGGGCTACACGAACACGACCACGACGGGAAGCGGCGGCGGGAGCAGTGCCGAGTATCCGCAAGCGCTGCTGCGGATCGGCACGGCCGATCCTCACCTGGATTTCGAGTTCGGCCCTCCGAGCTACGCAACGTCCTCGGTCGGTGGACCAATCGTCACCGGCAGCCGCGACGTGAGCATGGCCGCCAAATACGAGCTCGGCTTTAGCTCGGCCGCCGACTGGGGCCTCTACGGCGCCATCACATTTCCGACGGGAAGCCACGCCTTCACTGCCGGCAACACCGAATTCACCGGGGATTTCAATTGGGGATACACGATCGACTCGGAGTTCAGCCTCGCAGGAACGCTAAGCTGTAATGCGCTCAGCGCTGCGAACGCTTACGGGAGTTTCCAATCGTACTTCGTCTTCATTCCGAGCCTCGAGTTGAGCGCTGCCGTCCCCGGTGGGCCGTCGCAGATCTCAGCGGAGTACGCCTATTACTCCGCGACGGGCCCGGGGCTTCGCTCGAAGAATCTCGTCGACTTCATCTACCAGCGCGATTTCGGAAACAATCTCCAGTTCGACGCTGAGTACGGCCTTTCGCCGACGCTCGTCAACGGCCAAGCGTCGCGCTATGTCGGCGCCGGACTCTCGTTCATGAACTAGCGCTGGGATGCCCTAGCGGGAAAAGCAAGCGGTCGAGCCAAACGGCACGCTATGAACACTGCGACGGCGCCGGTCAATATCGGCAACACCGGCTTTATGCTCCTGTGCGCCAGCCTGGTCATGCTCATGACTCCGGGGCTCGCTTTTTTCTACGGCGGCCTCGTCCAGCGCAAGAACGTTCTGACGATCATGATGCAGAGCTTCATGTCACTCGGCTGGACGACCGTCTTGTGGTTTGCCTTTGGGTATTCGGAGAGTTTTGGCCCCGACTGGCACGGCATCGTCGGCAACCCGGGCACGTATGCGTTCTTGCACGGCGTAACCCTTCACACGATGTTCACCGGCAACGATGCCGGAATTCCGCTGGTCGTGCACATTGCCTATCAGATGATGTTTGCCATCATTACCCCGGCGCTGATCACCGGCGCGTTCGCTAATCGCGTCACGTTCAAGGCCTACTTCTGGTTCTTGACGGCCTGGCTGATCCTGGTCTACTTCCCGTTCGTCCACATGCTGTGGAGCCCGGACGGGATTTTGGCAAAGTGGGGCTGTCTCGACTTCGCGGGCGGCATCGTCGTGCACGCGTCTGCAGGGTTCGCCGCCTTGGCCTCGGTGCTTTACGTCGGCCGGCGACACGTGATCGACAATAAACCACATAACGTGCCGCTGATTGCACTCGGCACCGGGTTGCTTTGGTTCGGCTGGTATGGCTTCAACGCCGGATCGGAGCTGCGCGTGGA
>Ga0187783_10000635_pt1 | contig 25420 bp, 20 predicted proteins | sample 1015_SJ02_MP02_2_FD_132471 | JGI IMG/M metagenome (GOLD analysis project Ga0187783, IMG submission 132471) | Tropical peat soil microbial communities from peatlands in Department of Meta, Colombia - 1015_SJ02_MP02_20_MG | ecosystem: Environmental > Terrestrial > Soil > Wetlands > Peat | place...
GCCGGTTTGATGTCGGTTTCTTTGAGGCCGCTGTCGTGGCCCGTCTTGTACCACGGATAAGCGCTGTCCAGATCGCCAGAATCAATGCATACCCGCGCGGCCTCGTCGGCGATCTCGCCCTGTTCGTAAGCGTTCTTCACCGTGACGTAGTAATCGAAAACCTGCCGTTCGTAATAGGCGGTCTTCTGGCAATCGCCCTCGAACGCGTAAGAGATCGCCATGGCTCGTTGTGCCATGGCTTTGCGTTCGGGACTGTCCGCGATCTGAACGGCTTTCGCGAAATAGGAGCGCGCTTGCTGGCCGCGGCCCAGGAGATCGAGGGTGCTGCCTGCGGCCATGTTGGCCGGGAGCGAATCCGGCGAAGTGCGGAGGATTTCAACGTACAGGGCCAGCGCCTGATCGAGTTTGCCTTGCCGCATCAATTGCAGTCCCTGTTTTATGAATTCGGGCTGTTGCTCGGGATTACCAGGGCCCTGTGCCGCGAGCGTGCCAGCAGCACTCAGGAGAAGAATGAGCAGTTTACCTCTTCCCCGGCGGTAGGCTTTCATGGCCGGGATTATCTCACGAACGCGCCCGGAATCACGCGATCGCGCAGCGGAACCGCTGCCGAGGGGGGCGGCTTGCTGAGGAGGCTGGCGACCGCGAAGGCGGGACGCGGGCCATCGAGCGCTTGGTCACAATAAATTGCAGTTTGCCCCTTTCAAGACATAGATTATCTTGTAGCGTGTTGAGCTGGGTAGAGAGACCGACGGCCCGGTCGGCAGGCGAGGTAGGTATGTCCCGAATCGTCCGTTGTTCGTTGATCCAGGCGAGAAGCGCCGAATCCGCTGACAGCTCCCTGGAAAGAATCAAAAGAGTGATGATCGACAAGCACGTGGCCATGATCCGCCAGGCCGCGGCCGCCGACTCGAAGATCGTTTGCCTGCAGGAGATTTTCTACGGCCCGTATTTCTGCGCCGAACAGTCCGTCCGCTGGTACGATTTCACCGAACCTGTTCCCGATGGCTCCACCATCGAATTCATGCGCAAACTCGCGGCGGAATTGCGCGTCGCTCTGATCGTGCCCGTATACGAAGTCGAGAACCAGGGCGTTTACTACAATACGGCGGCGGTCATTGACAGTACCGGCTCCTATATCGGCAAATACCGTAAGACGCACATTCCGCATGTCGCGCCGGGCTTCTGGGAAAAATTTTATTTTCGGCCTGGGAATTTGGGCTATCCGGTCTTCGACCTCGGAATCGCAAAAATCGGGGTTTACATCTGCTATGACCGGCACTTCCCCGAGGGCGCGCGGGCGCTCGGTTTGAACGGGGCGGAAATTGTTTTCAACCCCTCGGCGACCGTGGCCGGTCTGAGCGAATACCTATGGAAACTCGAGCAGCCGGCCCACGCAGCAGCGAATGGATATTTCTTTGGCGCGATCAATCGCGTGGGGACCGAAGCACCCTGGAACATCGGCGAATTTTACGGGTCGAGCTACTTCTGTGATCCGCGCGGGCAGATTATTGCGCAGGCGTCACGTGACAGGGACGAAGTCCTGACCGCTGATCTCAACCTGGACATGATCGGGGAGGTCCGCAAGACCTGGCAGTTCTTCCGTGATCGCCGTCCGGATATGTACGAGACGCTCGTGAAACCCTGATGAGGCGGCCTGCGGACGGAGCTTGACTTGGACGGATCTCCTTGCTATCCCGAATTCCCGGAAATCGAGAAGCTCTTTCCGCAGATCCATCCGCCGCTCGATCGAGACGCTGCGCTGGCGGAGGCCAATCGCTGCCTCTACTGCTTCGATGCGCCGTGTGCGGCCGCCTGCCCGACACACATCGACGTGCCGCGGTTCATCAAGCGCATCGCGCAGAGGAATCTTCGCGGCTCCGCGCTCGCCATCCTCGACGCGAACATTCTCGGCGCGAGCTGCGCGCGCGTATGCCCGGTCGACGTTCTCTGCGAGGGCGCCTGCGTCTTTCACCGCTACCACCAGCCGCCCATCCAGATTGGTCGTCTGCAGCGCCACGCCATGGATGATTTCTTGAGCGGTTTTCGAATGCATGGCGTGTCGATTCCAAAACGATCGGCCGCCGAACGCGGGGAGAAGATCGGGTGCATCGGCGCGGGTCCAGCCTCCCTTGCTTGCGCGGCGGAATTGCGTCTGCGCGGATTTCCCGTAACGGTGCTTGAAAAGCGCGACTTCCCGGGCGGACTCAACACTTCTGGCGTTGCCGAATATAAGCTGCGCTCGTCCGACAGCCTGCGGGAAATCGAGATGATCCGTTCGCTCGGAGTCGAGTTTCGATTCGGGCAGGACGTTGCGAGCGAAGACGCTCTCGGCGATCTAGAGGAGGAATTCCGAATCCTCTTCCTTGGCACCGGACTTGGCACCATGCACAAGTTGAACATCCCCGGCGAGAATCTCTCCGGCGTCGTGAACGCGCTCGACTTTATCGAAACGTACAAGACCAAAGGAAAGGTGGACGTGGGACATGCGGTGGTCGTGGTGGGCGCGGGGAATACGGCAATCGATGCTGCGCGGGCCGCCGTGCGGCTCGGAGCCGAACAGGTGCGCGTCGTTTACCGCCGCGGCGAACAACAAATGTCCGCCTTTCTGTTCGAGTACGCGGACGCGAAGCGCGAGGGAGTGCGGTTCGATTGGTGGATCTTGCCCCTGGCGGTCCGCCCTTCCGCTACCGCCGGAACCGTCCAAGGCCTCGAATGTGTGCGGGTCGAACTGTCGCCCGCTGGCGGGCTCGAGAAGATTCCCGCCTCCGAGTTCATCATTCCCTGTGACATGGTCATCCCGGCAATCGGACAGTGGTCGCTTCTCGATTTCCTCGAAACCTCGCGCGGCATTCGGCTCGAAGGCGGCCTGGTGCGGGTAGACCGCGGAACGGGACGAACGTCGAATCCTCGCTATTTCGCCGGCGGTGACTGCGTCAACGGCGGCCGCGAAGTCGTCGACGCCGTGGCCGACGGCAAACGCGCGGCCATGGCCATCGCCCGGGCGCTGGAGGAGTCCCATGTCGAATGAAAGCACGACTCCGGATCTGTCCGTTCGCTTTGCGGGCAAAATCTACTCGCCGAATCCCTTTTGGCTGGCCTCAGCACCTCCCACGAACTCGGCAGAACAAATCGAACGCGCTTTTGATGCCGGATGGGGCGGCGCAGTTTGGAAGACGATCGGCGAGCCCATCGTCAATGTTTCTTCGCGCTATTCCTCGGTCGACTGGAACGGCCAGCGCATGATGGGCTTCAACAACATCGAGCTCATCACCGACCGACCGCTGGCCGTAAATCTCCGCGAAATCTCCGAAGTCAAAAAACGCTATCCGAATCATGCAGTGATCGCTTCCCTGATGGTCGAATCGAAGCGCGAGGCCTGGCAGCGAATCGTCCGGCAGGTCGAGGATGCCGGCGCGGACGGGCTCGAGCTCAACTTCGGGTGTCCACACGGGATGAGCGAGCGCGGAATGGGCAGCGCCGTCGGGCAGGTGCCTGAATATACCGAGCTGATCACGTCGTGGGTCAAGGAGAAGGCGCGCACGCCGGTGCTCGTCAAGCTGACCCCCAACATTACCGACATACGCACCATCGCGCGCGCAGCCAAGCGCGGCGGCGCGGACGGGCTCTCTGCCATCAACACGCTCAATTCGATCACCGGGATCGATCTCGATACGTTTGTTCCGCGGCCGATGGTGGCCGGAAAATCGACGCACGGAGGCTACTGCGGACCCGCGGTGAAGCCCATCGCTCTGCACATGGTGCAGCAGATCGAAGCCGATCGGGACGCCGTGCTGCCGCTTTCCGGCATCGGAGGGATTTCCGATTGGCGTGACGCCGTCGAGTTCCTTCTTCTCGGATGCGCCTCCGTGCAGGTTTGTACGGCGGTCATGCACTACGGCTACCGCATCGTCGAAGACATGAAGGACGGCCTCGCCCAGTGGATGGGTCAGAAAGGCTTTACACACCTCAGTGATTTCCAAGGCCGCGCACTCCCGCACCTCGAAGATTGGAAGTACCTCAACCTCAATTACAGAATCGTGGCGCGCGTTCACGAAGAGAAGTGCATCGGGTGCGAGTTGTGCTACACGGCCTGCTGGGACGGCGCGCATCAGTGCATCCATCTCGATCGAGTCGAAGGCGCAGGGAACCGACACCTGACACCGGCCATGCGCGAGACGCGCAGCAGACAAGAGATCACGTTCACCCCAATCCCTAAGGTCGGCCGCGCGGCCGTGGCCGCAGGTGCGAGCGAGCCCTATCCGACCCCGCTCGCGCGCATTCCGCGCGTGGATGAGGTCGAGTGTGTCGGGTGCAACCTGTGCTCGCTCGTCTGTCCGGTCGAGGGCTGCATCACCATGGAAGAAATCGACACGCACTTGCCGCCGGAATCCTGGGAGCAGCGCTCGGCGGGCGCTTCGTGCGCGAAAAAGGCGAACGGATGGGACTGCTGATCCGCAACGGCACCGTGGTAACTGCCGAGAACACGTTTCCGGCAGACATTTTGATCGAGGGCCAGACGATTCGCGAAGTCCGCCCGGGAATTGCCGCCACAGCTCACAAGACTGTGGATGCTTCGGGGATGCTGCTCCTACCCGGAGGCGTTGACGCGCACACGCATCTCGACATGCCCTTCGGCGGCACGACTTCCAGCGATGATTTCGAAACGGGAACTCGCGCCGCGGCTTTCGGCGGCACGACCACCATCGTCGACTTCGCGGTTCAGGCGCGGGGCACGCACATGCGCGACGCGCTTGACACTTGGTGGAGGAAAGCCGAAGGCCGCGCCTTAATCGACTATGGCCTGCACATGATCATTACCGACCTCGGAGGTGCAGGCCTCGAGGACATGGACGAGATGGTCCGCGAGGGCGTGGCTAGCTTCAAGCTCTTCATGGCTTACCCGAATGCCCTCATGGTGGACGACGCGACGATCTTCCGCGCCTTGAAACAAACGGCGAAGAACGGAGCCTTGATCTGCATGCACGCCGAGAACGGGAGCGTGATCGACGTGATCATCCAGCAGGCGCTCGCCGAGGGAAAAACGGCGCCCGTCTATCATGCCCTCACCCGCCCGACCACTGCCGAAGCTGAAGCGGTCCATCGCGCGATCGCCATGGCGGAAATCGCCGGGGCGCCTGTGTACATCGTTCATCTTTCTTCCGAAGCAGCCCTGCATGAAGTTCGCGAGGCGCGCAGCCGCGGTGTTCCCGCATTTGCCGAAACGTGTCCTCAGTACCTGCTGCTGACTATTGACGAGCTTCGGCGCCCCGGGTTCGACGGCGCAAAGTACGTCTTCACCCCGCCGCTGCGTGAGAAAGAGAACTTGCCCAAGCTGTGGGATGGACTCAGGAGCGATCATCTCCAGGTTGTTTCAACCGACCATTGCCCCTTCTGCTTCGCCGACCAGAAAATCCTTGGAAAGGATGATTTCACGAAGATTCCGAACGGCGGACCAGGCATCGAGAACCGCCTCCAGCTCATTCATCACCACGGTGTGAATGAAGGCAAGCTCAGCCTGAACCGGTTCGTGGAGATTGTCTCGACGGCGCCTGCCCGCATCTTCGGCCTGTTTCCGAAGAAGGGTACGCTCGCCGCGGGCAGCGACGCCGACGTGATCGTTTGGGACCCGCATGCCGAGCACGTCATCAGCGCCCGGACGCATCACATGCGCGTCGACTATTCGATGTTCGAGGGTTTTCGCGTGAAAGGCAACGCCCGGCAGGTATTTTCGCGCGGCGAACTCATCGTCGATCAGGGCAAATTCCTCGGCAAGCCAGGACGCGGAAACTACTTGCGCCGGGCCGCGCGCGGCGGTGCTTGGGCATGAGCGAGCCGAGCAGCTTCGACCCCACCCTGTACAACAAGGACCTCGCTCCCATTCCCGCCGGGCGCCGCACCTGGGGCACCTACAACTACGCTTCGCTCTGGGTGGCCATGAGCGTTTGCATCCCGACGTACATGCTGGCGTCCGGGCTGATTGCCGCGGGCATGAGCTGGAAGCAGGCCATTGGCACGATCCTTTTGGGCAACTTGATCGTGCTCGTGCCCATGATCCTCAACGCGCATGCAGGGACAAAATACGGAATCCCGTTTCCCGTCTTGGTGCGCGCCTCGTTCGGAGTGCGAGGCGCCAATGTTCCAGCGGTTCTCCGCGCCCTGGTTGCTTGCGGATGGTTCGGGATCCAAAGCTGGATTGGCGGGCAGGCGATCCACTCGATGCTCGAAGTGCTGTGGCCAGGAGCGACGAACCATGCCGGGGCCGGCTGGATCTGTTTCTTTGCGTTCTGGCTGCTGAATATGTTGGTCATTTGGCGCGGAATCGAAACGATCAAGTTCCTCGAAAGCGTCAGCGCGCCATTCATGCTGGGGGTCGGACTTCTCTTGCTTTGGTGGGTTGTGAGGAAGGCCGGCGGGCTGGGCCCGGTCCTCACCGCGCCGAGCAAATTCAAAACCACCGGCGAGTTCCTGCGCTTTTTCATCCCCTCGCTTACCGGGATGGTGGGCTTTTGGGCTACGGTCGCGCTCAATATCCCGGACTTCACGCGCTACGCGAAATCGCAGCGCGCGCAGATTGTCGGGCAGGCACTCGGCCTGCCTGCGGCGATGACGCTTTACTCCTTCATTGGCGTCGCCGTAACCTCCGCCTCCGTGCTGATCTTCGGTACGGCGATATGGGATCCCGTCGTTCTGCTCGGCCGCTTTCACCAGCCGGTGATCGCGTCGATCGCCCTGGTTGCACTCCTCATTGCGACGCTCAATACGAACGTAGCCGCGAATGTCGTCTCACCTTCCAACGATTTCTCGAATCTCAACCCGCGGCTCATCTCGTTTCGGGCGGGAGGTTTGATTACGGGCTTCGTTGGCCTGCTGATGATGCCGTGGAAGCTCCTCGCGAGTTATAACAACTACATTTTCGGCTGGCTCGTCGGCTATTCCGGATTGCTGGGTCCGATTGCCGGGATCATGATCGCGGACTATTTCATCGTTCGCAGATGCTCGCTCAATCTCGGCGCGCTCTACGGCCGAGGAGGAGTCTACGAATACCTCCGCGGGTTCAACTATCGCGCCCTAGTGGCTCTGGCGCTCGGGGTTGCCGCTGCGCTCATGGGGCTGGCCATCGAGCCTTTGCGCTGGCTGTACAACTACGCCTGGTTCGTGGGCTTCGCCGTTTCGGCCGTTTTCTACGTCGCATTTATGCGCCGAGCACCCGCCTCCGAATATCAAAGGGTGTCCGCACCAGCCCGCGCCATCGACCCGCATTGAACGGTGCATTTGCCCGAAAGCCAAGCAGGCCTACTTCGGCTCGATGACACGCAGTCCCTGAATTTGGGCGAAATCACGGACATGGAAGGTGGCCACCTGAGCGCCGCGCTTGAGAGCCGTCGCTCCGAGAACGAGGTCATAAAACCCGATCATTTTCCCCGCAGCTTCCAGCGCGGCCAGATCCGCGCATGCTCATACGCGGTTTGCTCGGTATACGGGATGACCGGCATTCGTTCCAAAATGGCCTTCAGGTAGCGCTCGCGTGTCGCCTTGCGCATTCCACCGCGCTCTACTCCATGCCAAAGCTCGGCCACCGTGATTGCAGCGATTTCACGCCCCTCATCGGGGCGCGGCCTCAGCCAGCGCTGCAGGTCAAACGTACCTTCCAGACTTTCTCGCTGTCCGGCACGAGGCGAGCGAATGGTTCGCCGTTTTTCAGAAGCATAAACGCGGTGTTCTGGTAATTGGCCGGTTGACGCAATCTGTGAAATTTCGAGCCGCTTTGGTCACCGTGATCGTCATTTTTGTTTCCTACAGTATGATTATCAGATCATCTGATTTTCTCGGCGATGTCAAAGCAGCGCATCCCGCTCCGTCGCCGGGCCCTCAGACCTCCCACGCGCCGGGAACAAGTGCGCTCGTCTTCGATCCCCGTGGTCCACGATTGGCGGAACTCGCAGTTTCGAACCAAGCAACAGGTATGACACAATTGGGATCATTGAAAGATGATCGCGACGCGGGGTCAATGATGGGTTGGGTCCACAACGGCTCAGCGACTCGAGTGGGGATCTTCGCCGGCGAGGCTAACCGGCCATCCGGCGCGTGTCCGAATTTGTCCAGTTACCAGTACATCTCAGCGCATGATTTCCGAACCTCGTATCGCGCCTCGCATAACTGAATCGGAAGCCGCCCGGCTGGCCCGCCACGTATTCGGCCTCGACGTTTCTGCGCGTTCCCTGCCAGGCGAATACGACTCCAATTTTCATTTGCGCTCGACGGACGACCGTGAATTCGTCTTGAAGATCATGCATCCGGAACGGGAAGAATCCTTCATCGAGATGCAATGCGCGGCGCTCGAACATCTCAAAAAGCGAGCGCCGCACCTCGTGCTTCCCCGGGTTTGCCCGACGCAGTCGGGTCAGACATTCGCGCTGGCCAAGGTTTGTGACGGGACGAAGCGTTTCGTCTGGCTCCTCACCTTTGTTCCCGGAGCTGTTCTGGCCACGGTGAAGCCGCGCAGCCGGGAATTGTTGCGCAGCCTCGGCCAATTTCTAGGCGAACTAGACGCCGCGCTTGCCGATTTCTCTCATCGCGGGGCGCAGAGAGACCTCAAATGGGACCTCACGCGCGCACAGTGGATTCGCCCCTATGTGCACTCCATCCCGGACGCCAAGCGCCGTGCCCTGGTTGAGCGTTTCCTCACCCTTTATGAAGCCGAGCTCGCCCCGGCCCTGCCCTCGCTTCGCCGCAGTGTCGTCTACGGCGACGCGAACGACTATAACGTGCTCGTCAGCGCGCCATGGCTGCAGCCCCGCAACGTTGTTACGGTGATCGATTTCGGGGACATGCATCGCGGCGTCACTGTATCGGAGCCCGCCATTGCCGCGGCGTACGCGATGCTGGGACAGAGGAACCCGCTCGCGAGCGCCGCGGCCTTGATCGCTGGGTATCACGATGCTTTCCCCCTGGACGAGGAAGAGTTAAAGCTGCTTTATCCCCTCGTTGCCATGCGGCTTGCCGTCAGCGTAACGAACTCGGCTCAGCGCAAGACTCTTTCGCCGGACGACCCTTACGTGACGATCAGCGAGGCCCCGGCATGGAAGGCCCTCGAACAATGGGCCCAGGTGCATCCCAGATTCGCGCATTACGTTTTCCGCGACGCGTGTGGTCTGCCCGCCGTTCGACAAGCGGAAAACATACGACGATGGCTGTCCGGAAGCGCGGAGAGCGCTGCTCCCATTCTTGAGGCAGATTTGCGAAGCGCGCCGTGCCTGGTTTTCGATCTGAGCGTGGGCGGCACACTGCTTGGCGCCGATCCCAGCGTGGCGGAGACGGGCAATGTCAGCGAAGTGATCTTTCGCAAGATGAAGGACGCGAACGCATCCGTCGGCATCGGCCGCTACAACGAAGCGCGCTGCCTGTACACCTCCCCGCGCTTTGGCCGCAATGACAATCCGGTCGCAGAACGGCGCACCATCCATCTGGGAATGGATCTGTTCGCTCGGCCCGGTACGGCAATCCGCGCGCCGCTTGAAGGCACAGTTGAGGCCATGGCCGTCAACGCCGCGCCCGAGGACTACGGCCCGGTCGTCATTCTTCGTCACAGAACAGGAGATGAGGGGAAATTCTTCACTTTATATGGACACCTCACGCGCGACAGCTTGGGCAAATTGACCTTGGGACAGCGTATCGCGCCCGGCGAGGTCTTGGCCTGCGTTGGCGACGCCCAGGAGAACGGCGGCTGGCCGCCTCATCTCCATTTCCAAATCATTCTCGATTTGCTTGATCAGGGAACAGATTTCCCCGGGGTCGCTTACGCTTCCGAGCGCGGCGTGTGGACGTCTCTCTCGCCTGATCCCAACCTCCTGCTTGGCATACCGGCCGACCGTTTTCCGCAGCGAGAGCCGCGCCGAGAAGAAGCGATTTCTGCGCGCCGGGAGCTACTCGGGAAGAATCTCAGTCTGTCCTACGAGCGGCCGCTCAAAATCGTGCGCGGCTGGAGACAATACCTTTACGACGAAGCGGGAAGAGCGTATCTGGATGTCTACAACAATGTGCCGCTCGTCGGGCACAGCCATCCGCGCGTCGTGCGCGCCGTCCAAGCCCAAGTCGCGCTGCTCAACACGAATACGCGGTACCTGCACGACAACATCCACCGCTACGCCGAACGGCTCACGAGATTGCTGCCCGACCCTTTGCGCGTCTGTTATTTCCTCAACTCCGGGAGCGAAGCGAACGAGCTTGCCCTCCGCATGGCGCGCGCCCATACCGGTCGCGAGGATGTGATCGTGCTCGAACACGCCTATCACGGGCATACCACCACGCTGATCGACATCAGTCCGTATAAATTCGGCGGGCCGGGCGGACGCGGGCGCAAACCGTGGGTCCACGTCGCGCCACTTCCCGACGATTATCGCGGCCCCTTCCGGCGCGGAGATAAAGAAGCGGGCTCGAAGTACGCGTTCGCGGTTGGGGAAATCCTTGAAGAGATGGGCAAGCAAGGCCGTCCGATCGCCGCCTACATCGCCGAGACCCTTCCAAGCGTCGCCGGCCAGATTGTGTTTCCTTCCGGCTACCTGGCCGAGGTGTACCGGGGGGTTCGTAGGGCAGGAGGTGTGACCATCGCCGACGAGGTGCAAGTCGGTTTCGGGCGATTGGGCACGCACTTCTGGGGCTTCCAGACACAAGATGTTGTCCCCGACATTGTCGTGCTCGGCAAACCGATCGGAAATGGCTTTCCCCTGGCAGCGGTCGTCACCTCGCAAGAGATTGCAGACAGCTTCAGTAACGGCATGGAGTTCTTCAGCACGTTTGGCGGCAATCCGGTAGCGTGTGCCGCGGGCTTGGCCGTTCTCGACGTTATGGAAGAGGAAGGACTTCAGCAGAATGCGTTGCGCGTCGGGCACCAGTTGATTGCGCGGCTCGAGGCGCTCGAGGATGAGTATGCGCTGATCGGGGATGTGCGGGGCTCGGGACTCTACCTCGGCGTCGATTTTGTGCGCGATCGCTCGACGCGGGAACCTGCGCCCCGGCAAGCCTCCTACGTCGTCAACCGTTTGCGCGAGCGAGGGGTTCTGACTGGCACCGACGGCCCGCATCAGAACGTCCTCAAGCTGCGTCCTTCCTTGGTTTTTTCCAATTCCGACGCAGACCTCTTTTCGACTACGCTCGAGGAAGTGCTCGAGGAAGACCCGGCTCAGGCGTGAATTTCGCCGTTCCGAGTTCTCTCCGGGCGACGGCCTGCCCGAAGCGGGCGTATGATGGGTTTGGGCCTTCACCATTCGAACCCGAGGAGAAAACGAATGAGCTCCAAAAACTCCAAGCGCGATGCCAGCTATAGTCAACTGTCGGCCGGCGCAAAGCTAGCCCGGCCAATCCAACATCAAAACGCCCCCGAAATTCAGCCCTTCGGCAAAATCGCCAAACTGCCCATCGCACTCGACGAAGAAGTTTGCGCGGCGAGCGCAGAAAATTTGAATCAGCTCCTGGCCGATACGATGACTCTGCGCGACATGTACAAGAAGCACCATTGGCAGGTTGCGGGTCACACGTTTTACCAGCTGCATTTGCTTTTTGATAAGCATCACGACGAGCAGGACGAACTGGTTGATGAAATCGCCGAGCGCATTCAGCTCTTGGGGGCCATCAGCATTGCCATGGCCCCGGACGTTGCCGAGACCACCATGATCCAGCGTCCTCCGCGCGGCCGAGAGGAAGTCCCCGTGCAAATCTCGCGGCTCCTCGAAGCCCACGAACTCATCCTGAAGGAGGCTCGCACCATGGCCAAGCAGGCCGCTGAAGCAGGCGATGATGGAACCAACGACTTGCTGGTCTCGAACGTGATCCGCACGAACGAACTCGAAGTGTGGTTCCTGGCCGAACACCTGGTGGATGTACCGGTCGTTCGGGTCGACGCAAAGGCAGCAGCAGCAAGCGCTTAGCCGCTCGCTGAAGCCAAAAGCCCGGCAACGCATCTAATCGGCGCTGGCCTTTGGTCAGCGCGAGGGTTCTTATGTCTTCTCAACCGGTAGCGAGCGCACTCGACCCGCGCACGCAAGCTTTTCCCGTTCTCTCTGCGGCGATTTTGAGCTTGCCGACTTGCGCGTAGGCCGGCGTCAAATCAAATCCGAATACACTCGCCGCCGCGCCACCGACCGTCGCGATTTTCAGGAAGTTCCGCCGAGTGGTTTCCATCGGAGCCCTCTCCAGAGTTTCGAGTCTAACACGGCCATCGAGAGGTTACCTGGGGACGCTGCGCAGTGTGGCTGGGCTTGCATTCTCGAACGAATGAATTGGGCGGGCACAATCATACTCGCGAAGGATCACCGGACACCCCCCGGTGAAGCAGTCCGAGAACAGCGGGATTATCGCCGTGCTTCCCAGCGGTGTCAAACGGCTTCTCGCTAGAAACCGGGCAGGAGGAACCTCGGTAGAGGCGGGGGATCAAATACGATGCACGAACCCCTGATCGGTTGCGCGCGTATTCCGCACGAGCAGCAAGACTAGGATCATCCCGGCCAGGGGCACCAGGCCTGCTGCGATCATGATCGGGTCGAACGAGTGCCGCACGGCGCCGGCGTGCACATCCGAAAAGCGACCTACGAGCTCGAAGGCCACGATCGTGCCGATCCCGGCGCCGGTTCCGCTCAGCCCGCTCACGGAGGCCACGCTTTCCGTCGCATATAAATCGGAAGGCAGCACGTTTGCAATGGTGGTGAACGAACCGTAGCAAAAGCTCGCCAAGGCGAAGAGAACCGTGATCACGACCACTCTCTCGGTCAAGATGGTCGGAATCAGCAGCGTTGTGCCCATCCCCCCGAATACGACAACCGCCTTGCGTGCCGCTCCCAACGGCCAGCCCCGCCGCACCAGTCGCCCGGACAGCCATCCCCCGAACAGACTGCCCAGATCAGCAGTGACGAATGGAACCCAAACCGCAACGAGGTTGTTCCGGAGCGAAATTCCCTTGGCTACCAGGTAAATCGGGAACCAGTCGGTGATGAAAAACCACACGGGATCGGTCAGCGCCTTGGCGGCGATCGTGCCCCAGGTCTGTGGCAGCTTTAGCAAATCGCACCAACCAAGACGCGGGCCCAGAGCAGGGTGTCCCCGGAGGCGTTCGGCGAGAATCATTTCGCGTTCAGCCATGCTGATTCGGGGATGGTCCTCGGGCGCGTGGTACACCGAGCGCCATAGGGAGAGCCAAACGAATCCGAGCAGACCCGGAATAGCGACGGCGGGCCGCCAGCCCCAGCGGAAAAATATACCCAGGACGATAAACGGAGCGATGGCGCCGCCGACCGACGAGCCGCTGTCGAAGAACGCGGTGGCCAGCGCGCGTTCGCTTTTCGGAAACCACTCTGCAACCGCCTTGGTCGCCCCCGGCCAGTTCGCGGATTCGCCCGCACCCAGCAAGAACCGAAATCCGGCGAAGCTGTATAGGCCGCGGGCGAGGGGGGTGCAAATCGAAACGATCGAATACCACAATACCGTCGCCTGAAGGCCGCGCCGAGTGCCCAAGCGGTCCATCAGGCGGCCACATAGCGTCTGCCCAATCGAGTAGGAGATCCGGAAGGCGATGACGATGTTTGCGTAGTCGATGTTCGACCAGTGGTATTCCTGCTTGAGAAAAGGAGCGAGGAGTGAAAGCGTCTGGCGATCGATGTAATTGATGACCGTCGAGGCGAAGAGAATTGCGGCAATCCCCCAGCGCAGGGACGGAATAGTCCCCATCCGACGCTCGTGCCCAGAACAGCTCGTGGCAGGTTTGGTGGTCATCGCCGGGTAAAGACCGGAGCGAGTCAGTCGATCGCCTGCTTCCTTATGCCGGCCTGCTAGCTGGCGGCCGCATGTTTTTGGACCGTGGCGGGATTGAGCCGTGCGGCGGATTGGCGATCGAGGTACACGGTCGCGCGCGGGTGCGTGCGCAGAATCGACGCGGGCACCATGGGGCCGACTTCTCCATCGAACGAGGCCTGCACCGCCTGCGCCTTCCGCGCATCGGGAACCACGGTCAGGATTTCCCGCGACTTCAGGATCTGGCGGACCGACATGGAGATGGCCTGTTTGGGAACCTCGGAAAGCTCTTTGTACCAGCCTTCGCCCACCTGCTGGCGTCGGCAGGCCTCGTCGAGATTCACGACCAGGAAAGGCTCCTCGGTCTCGAAGTCCGCGGGAGGGTCGTTGAAAGCGATGTGGCCGTTTTCGCCGATGCCGAGAAATACGACATCGACGGGCGCCGCGGTCAGGGCCCGGCCAACCTCGTGGATGACCTTTGCGGGATCCTCGGTCCCGTTCAGCAAATGATACGTCGTGATCCCCGTTTTGCTGATCAACCGCTCCTTGAGAAACCGACAGAAGCTGGCGGGATGCGTCATGGGCAGGCCGATATATTCGTCGAGATGGAACAGCTCGACCTCCCGCCAGGGGACATCGCGCGCCAGGGTCAACGCGGCGAGAAACTCAAATTGGGAGGCGGCGCTCGCCGCAACGATTCGCGCGCGGCCGCGGGCGCGGACAGCCTCCCGGATGGCTGCCGCGGCCTGGTCCGCTGCTGCCTCGCCAAGCGAAACCTTGTCTGCAAACACTTTCAAGATCACGGCCATCTCCTTCGCATGGTGGATTATCGCGAGTTCCCAAAACGGGCCACACGACCGCGCTTTTTAATCAAGGGTGCCTCGGATGACGGATACGGACGCCTTCGGAAGCACGAACTCCTTATCGGCCATAGCACTCGTGGTCGAACGCACGGGCGGCCCGTCCGGATCGGCCGAGCCTCCATCGATGGTGGGATTCCAGTGGTATTGTTCGCTACCAAATGAGATGACGTCGACGCGCCCGGCAAAATGGGAGATTCTCTTCAAGGCCAAGTCGCTGAAATCGATTCGTACACGATGCGCGTTTTCCTGATCCTTGTTGACAACCAGCAGAGACCACTGTCCATCGGGACGATGCGCCGCATACGCTGTCACGAGCACGTTCCCGCTTAAATCCTGAATGTCGCTCGAGGCCGGATACAGCTGATGCTGGCCGTCACCTGGTTCCATCCAATCGAGATTGATCAACTGGCTTGCGAAAAATTGCGAAAGCGGCTGGTTCACTTTCAGATCTCGATCGCTCGAGAACATCCCGAACGTGCCCAGCGAGAGATTGCAGCCCTCGCGATGGACGCCGAGCGGAAGGTAGTGGAAATAGTAGATCGCCTCGCCTCCCGCTGAAAGGTAGGCGCCCACGTAGTCGGCCAGCCACAGAGCACCGAAAATGTCCGTAAAGGATTCGCCCGCTTGCCAGGAAATGTTGGATTCGGTGATGAATTGCGGAACGCTCGCCGGAACGCCGTCGCGACGCCACATCCCCACCATGTTCGAAACCAGTGCGGCTTCGTCGTAGAGGTTGTTCCACTGGATCTTGCAAGGCGTCATCGGATAGTGCTCGTACGAGAAAAAGGCCAGATCGCCCAAATGTCCGTGCGACTTCAGATATTTGATGAAACGGGCCGTCCAGGAAACCTCTCCGGACGCATCGGGCCAGGTCTCAATATCGGTGTTTACGCCAGTAAACACCGGTCCTCCGAGCTTCAGCCGAGGATCGATTTTGTGGAGCACTTCCGCCCACTCGATATACAGCGCGGCATAATCTTCCGGGTTCGTGTAGTGTCCGTCCGGCTCCTCACCCATTTCAATATAGGAGATTGGGTAACCCCGTTTTTCGATATAGGCGATTTCGGCCACTGAATCCTGCGGGGTCCCATAGAGCATTGCGATCGGAATCATGGCGGGAAGACCGCGCGTGAAGCCGCTCGTAAAGAAGAGATCAAAACCGATTTGGTCGCCCGCTCTCTGGTCGAGATCCGCGGGCTGGTGCCAGGGATCGACGGAGGAGCAGTAGGTCGCCGTCTGGTCCTGATCCGGCGTGTGTCGCAGGAGGTCGTGAAATCCCGAACTGGTACGCTCGCCCATGTAAATTTCGCGCATCGCGTAGCCGACGCAATTGCGTCGGTCGCCGGCCCCATGCGTATCACATGTGTTCGAAGACTCGGTCATGAGAATCCGAACATATTCGACCCGCATGGGAATCGAGGAGACCTCGAGCGTTACGGTGCCTCCCGACCCGTTTGTAACCGCCCCGCCCGGGAAGGTTTGCCACGCCCCGCCTGTGGGATGCCTGATGGGGTCGAGCGCTTCCGGACCGGTCCAATACTGAACCAAATAGTGCGTGGCATAGGGCTCGGCCCAGGCGATGCGAATTGCGGTGACCGGATAGCGAGAGCCCAGGTCGACGATGACCCACTGGGGATGCAACGAGTCGTCTTCCCCCGTGTATGCGCGCGTCAGGTATGGGTTGCTTTTCCAATACGTGTTGAGGTCCCCGTCCGTGAGGCGCGAGTAACCCGCGAAATCAGTTCCGTCATCGTGGGTTACGCCGCGGTGCGGAAGCGGATAGCCATAGGAGTGCCGAATGAACTCGGTCGGCGTCGAACTGCCCACGAAGTATCCTTGGCCGGAAGGATCGCTCCAGGATCCCTGCGGATTCCAATGCCAAGCCTCGATATGGAGTTCCGTGTTTTGGCGGTACGTTACGGGCTGCCACCCGGCGGCGAGAACCTGCTTCACCATTTCCGGATTGAAGAGCTTATCCGCCGCGCCATAAGGTAAACGGTCGATGCCGGCGCCCAGCGCCTGGCTGGGCCGGATCGTGTTCGTTACGTGCGCCGGCGTAATGTCGACTCGGATCGTCTGAGCAGGTTCGGCGGGCGCGAGCGCGATGAGCGCCAGAAACGGGACCAAGCGCCGGTAGAAGCGACCTCCGCGGACGAAGAATGCAATTCCCGAGCGGAAACAAGCGTGCGAGCCCAGAGAGCGCCTCCTCGAACGCACGAGAGACTCACCGTGCGGAAACAGACGACTCAGCAGCGGACGTCCGTGTCGTTCCACCTCGCGTCACGACTACCCAAGCCCGGAGATAACGTCAACCAGCACCGGACGGAGCGCTGGTACCTGGCTTCGTTTAAGTCGAGGGATCAGCCCTCCCGAAGCCCTTCAAAAACCGAGGTTGTACCATCGCGCAGGCAGACAAAACAAGCTCTCCGTTTCCCATTCTTGCAGCACATTAGTCGTATGAAAGAGAAGACATCGATAACACTATCATCGGAGCTCGTCCGCCAGATTGATGATGCTATGGGACCCAGGTGTCTGGTTCGGCGTTCATCGAGTACGTGCTGCGCCGATATTTCCGTGAGCGGACCCGCAAAATGATCAACGCGCGCGATGCAAAACGCATTAACGCCGCCGCCGAAGAACTGAACGCGGAAGTTACGGAGGTTCTCAAACATCAGGCTTCAAATGAACGAGCAACAGCCGGGCACTCATCTCTTTCTTCCGTTTGTGCACGACGATTTCCCCGCCCTTGTTGAGCTGCGCTTCGATCTCCGGAAAATGATAACGAGTCGCTGCACCGTGGTCTTCCTCACGATGTGACCCATCGTAGCATCAGATTCCCGCCAGTTTTGACGGGCATTGCTCCAGCGCACCAAGAGCGCCGGCGCGGTTTGGCGGCGAAGCTCTCGATTACAAGATGAAGGAGGGACAGCCAAAATTCGGCCAAGGTTTCATCGTGTTGCTGTGTCGAAAGGCGACCATTTCAACGGGCCGACAAGAACGTGCTCTCGCTTTGCTCTCATCACACGCCGTCCCGGGGCTTTTGCTCGCGGACAAAAATATTGTCCTGCCGGGGCTCGCCGTCGCATTCGATGGCAATTGTCGTTACGGGATGGTCGGGCGCTTCCTTGGGCAAACCGGTCAACTTCAGCTGAAAACGGTCCTGCGTGAAGTTCACCTTTTGATCGTTGACCAACAGCCGCGCTGATTTTGCTCCACTCATGAGGCCCCCTACGGCCACATAGTCGCCGGGCCAAAAATAAACGTGCATAAACAGAGTGTTTCCCTGGCGCGTGAAGGTCGCATAATTCGAGGAGCGAACCTGGCAGGGATCTGAATCATAAATCGCATGGCCATTGCGCTCCATCCACTGGCCGACTTCTGTGAGGACGCGTACGGAGGGTTCGGGAATAGAACCGTCCGGCTTGGGCCCGATATTCAGCAGATAATTGCCACCGTCGCGCGCGCAGGCGACCAGGTTGCGGATCACCGTCTTCGGCGATTTCCAGTTGTCGTCCGCAGCTTGATAACCCCAACTGTCGTTCAGGGTCATACAGGTTTCCCAGGCCCGCCCGGACTCGGCGGGATTGACCTCCTGCTCGGGAGTCGAGAAATCGCCGGGTAGTCTGTTGCGGTTGTTCACGATGATGTCGGGCTGCAGGGCGAAAACCATCCGGTTCATGCGCTCTGATTCCCACTGTTCGGCGCTTAGGGGCCAGGCTACGTCGTACCAGAGAACATCGATCTTGCCGTAATTCGAGAGGATGTCGTGGATAAGGCCGTGCGTGTATTGAACGAACCTTTTGCGAGCATCTCCATCACTCTGACATCGGGCCCCGTCGGGGTGGTGCCAATCCATGAGCGAGTAGTAGAAGCCCACGCGCAAGCCTTCGCCGCGAGCCGCTTCGACATATTCGCGCACAAGATCGCGGCCCGGACCTTGGTTCGGAGCGCAGTAGGGCGTGAGCTTCGTTTCGAAGTTGCAGAATCCCTCGTGATGCTTGGTGGTCATGACCATGTACTTCTGGCCCGCCTGGCGCGCGAGCTTGGCCCAGGCGCGCGCGGCATTCGGTCTCGGCTTGAAGGTCTTTGCGTGGGCGAGGTAATCTTCAATCGGAATCGCTTCGTTCTCCATCACCCATTCATGGCGCTCGATTGTGCTGTAGACGCCCCAGTGGATAAACATCCCGAATTTCGCCGCGTGCCACCATTGCATGCGAGCCGCGCGCGTCGAGTCCTCCATGGCCTGCTGCGAACTTTGCCCGGCCTCGGTGGTACCGGACTGCCCGGGGAGCGGGGCTGCGTATGGCCCTTGCCCCCTACCTGGCGAACGCGGGATCGCCGCCGCGGCGACCAAACAGGCGCCCGTGCCCCGTAAGAGTCCGCGCCGACTGATCTTTGCCTGTCCTTCCATGGGTCCTCCCTCTGACAACCCAATCTTCTGCGCCGGGTGCGTGGCCGCTTAAGACTCGAGCTTGAAGATCCGTTCCATCAGCACCCACTTCTCGCCCGGCTTAGCTTGCGGCAAAGGATTTTGAAACTTCCACATCAGTTCTTCCCACTCCTGGACTCTCGGATTCGCCCTGTCCGCCTGGGCCTTGGCCTCCAGCGAGAATCCCGGGCCGGCTTCCACAATCATGAATAAGCGCGTACCCATGAGGTAGATTTCCACGTCGTTAATACCGGCGTTCTTGATCGATCGCGTTATCTCCGGCCAAATCTGTTCGTGGTAGCGCTTGTAGTCAGCAATCAGAGCAGGGTCGTTCTTGAGATCGAGCGCAAAGCAATAGCGTTTCACGAAATCTGCTCCTCGCTGCCCCCATACTTGCCGAGGATCTGCCCGTTATAAATGGCGACTAGGCTGCGCTTCGCCCCATAGGCGATGAGAAGATTCGCAGGCCTTTTCCGCGACCCGGCACGATTTTGGGCAAAAAACGAGCTGAGTCTTCCCGCTTCCACAAGAGCGTCTCCCCAAATCACCGCTCATTTCGCCGGCCGAACGGACCGAGCCCCCTTCGCCAACCGAGATCCTTATAAAATGTGTTGCGACGCTCCCGGGCGAGGCCGCTCGGGGTGTCTAACAGAAGCAATACCTGCCTCGCACCCCTCAGCCCGCAATCTTGTAATGGATCGGGGCCCGCCGCGTCAATACATCGCGGGATCGAGGGGTGCGGGCATGCCGACGATGTGGCCCTGGCGTAAGTGCGCCCCCTGTCGGCCGGAAAGTTACTTGTGGCAACTAGACTAGCTTGGCGATGATTTCTCGGATGCGCTCAGCGGCGTGACCGTCCCAGAGGGGAGGAACCTGGCCTCTCCTCGTGCGGCCGGCTAAGATGTTTTCCACTTCTTCCCGAATCCGCTCTGGATCGCGTCCGACCAGCGTATTCGTGCCGATTTCGACCGTCACAGGCCGTTCCGTGTTCTCGCGCACCGTCAGGCAAGGCACCTGGAGATAGGTCGTCTCCTCCTGGATTCCGCCCGAATCGGTGATGACGACCGTCGCGCGTTGCTGCAATGCCAAGAAAGCAAGATACGGCAGCGGCTCGAGCAAACGCAGGATCGAACCTGATCCATTGAGGCCAATCTCGTTCATCTTCTGCCGGGTGCGAGGATGAACCGGAAAAACCACCGCCAAATCCGAGCTGATCTGTTCGAGACTGCGCAGCATATCTCCCAGCCATTCGAGGTCGTCGACGTTCGAGGGACGGTGCAGCGTCACGAGAGCAAAACGATGCGGAACATTCTCGGGCAATTGGGTTTGAGCGATCGGCAACATACGGACAAGCGTGTCGATCATCACGTTTCCGACCAGGTAGATCCTCTCCCTCGCAATTCCTTCTCGCTCTAGGTTGCGGTTTCCATCCTCGGATGGCGTAAACAATAGGTCTGCCACTTGGTCGGTCAGGAGTCGGTTGATCTCCTCGGGCATGGAGCGGTCGAAAGAGCGCAGACCGGCTTCCACATGAGCTACACGGATTCCGAGCTTGGTGCTTACCAAAGCGGCTGCCACCGTCGAGTTGACATCTCCGTAGACCAAGACGAGATCCGGCCTTTGCTCGGTCACGACGGGTTCAAACCGCATCATGATTTCGGCCGTCTGCCTGGCATGCGTGGCCGATCCGACTTGCAGGTTTACGTCCGGCGCGGGGATGCCCAGCTCTCGAAGGAAGATGTCGGACATATTGAAGTCATAGTGTTGCCCTGTGTGCACGATCCGCTGCTCGATTTTCGGCACGTGGGCCAGCGCCCGATAAACGGGAGCGAGCTTTATGAGATTGGGCCGAGCACCGACAAGGTGGAGGAGTCGCATAAGTGGGGCGACGATAAAAAATCTTACCACGCGGCGTTTCGGAATCAGCAACGAGCTGACGCGGGCCGTGTGCAATCGCAATTGGCTCAAAGCCGAGTGGCAGGGCGCTGCCCTCTTGCTTTTGAGGCTCGAGCGTGAGGGCGCAGTGGTGCGCCTCAGAAAACGACGCCGGGCGCGCTTTCGCTCAGACCCCGGCAGGACTCATGAAAGCTTGCTCATTCGTACCTGAGAGCGACCATGGGGTCGACGCGCATAGCGCGGCGGACCGGAATGTAACAGGCGAAGATCGCGACGAGGACGAGGAGAATGGCCACAGCGGCAAACGTCGCAGGATCGCTGGCGCTGACGGAAAACAGAAGGCTGGACATCAGTCGGGTAAGTCCGAGAGCCGCCACAATTCCGATGGCAATGCCGGTGAGCGCGAATTTTCCAACCTGGCCCAGGACCAGGCGTAGAACGTCGCGCGGGTGTGCTCCGAGGGTCATGCGCACGCCGATTTCGTGGGTGCGCTGTGCGACAGAATAGGAAATCACGCCGTAGATTCCGATGGCCGCGAGCACCACTGCGAGCGCACTGAAGAGCCCGAGGAGCACGAGCGTGAGTCGCGGTGCCGAGACGTCGTCGCTGACGAGCTTGTCCATCGTTGCAATCGCGAAGATAGGCTGGTCTTTGTCAACGGCTGCTACCGCGCTGCGAATTTCCGAGGTCAACACCGACGAATCGATGCGTGATTTCACGAGCAGATCCATGTCATTGTTCACGTCTTGCCGGAGCGGGTCATAGACTTCCGGGCGCGCCGGGTTTGCCAATCCGTACAACTTCGTGTCGTCCACGACGCCAACCACGGTGACCCACTTTGGCGGTGTCTTGGAGGCGGGATCGAATTGTCCCCACATGAATCGCTTGCCGATGGGATTCTCGTTCGCCCAATACTGCCGAGCGAGTTTTTGATTCACCAAGGCCACGAGGGGCGCGCTTTCGTTGTCGGCATCGGTGAAGGTCCTGCCGCGCTCAAGAACCATTCCCAGCGTGCGAGCGTAGTCCCGACTGATCGTGTGAACATCCGGATGCGGGAAGCTCCCCGGCTTCGGCAGCGCCATGCCCTCGATCGTGATATCCGTGCGGCTGTGCCTGTCGCTCAGCGGCACATTGGTCCCCAGCGCCGCGCTGTCTACCCCCGGCAGAGCGCGCACGCCGTCGAGTACTTGCTGCCAAAAATTGAGAATGGCCGGATCCTTCGAGTATCGCTGCGGACTCAAGTACATTTCCATGGTCAGGACACGGTCGGGCTGGAAACCCGGATTCACGTTCATTAACCTGTACAGGCTCTTCGTCATCAGGCCGGCGCCGGCCAGGAGAACCAGTGCAAGCGAAATTTCCGCGACGGCGAGGACTCCACGCAGACGGTTCTGCGCCGCCCCGACGGTCGCCGTTCTGCCTCCCTCCTTGAGTTCTTCCTGCACATCCCGCTTTGTCGCATGCACCGCTGGACCCATGCCGAAGACCAAGGCAGCCAGCACCACAACGCCTGCTGTGAACAGAAGCACAGTGCCATTCAGTCCGATGCTGGCGCCAGCAAGTGTTCCCTGCGGAATTAGCCCCGTGATGACGCGGACTCCCGCAAGGGCCAACGCAAGCCCCAAAGCCCCTCCGAGAAAGGCGAGGACGAAGCTCTCGGTCAGCATTTGCCGGATGATGCGCATACGGCTGGCGCCGAATGCAATGCGGAGAGCGAACTCCTTGGTGCGGGCCGCGCCCCGAACGAGAAACAGGTTTGCCACGTTCGCGCAAGCGATGAGCAAAACGAAAACTACCGCGGCGAAGAGGACGAGAATCTCTGTCTGCAAGCTGCCCACGAAGGCGTCGCGAATCGGCTGTAGCCGCACGCCGAATTGGTCGTTTGCTGCGGGATACTGCTTGGCCAGCCCTGCCGCGATCCCTTCCATTTCGGCTCGGCCCCGCGCGAGCGGGACGCCCGGCGCAAGACGGCCGGCAACCGTGCTGTCGCCGCGATCCTCTCTCGCCGCGGCCTGTGGATTGTTCGTGGCCCACACGCCGATGGGGAGCATTACGTCGATCCTGTCCAGCCAGCGATAGTCAGGCGGCAATACCCCGATGATCACAAAATCGTTTCCATCGAGCGTAATCGCTCGGCCGACTACGTTCCGGTCGGCGCCGAAATGCGACTGCCAGAGCTGATCGCTCAGCAACAAGACGCGCTGCGTCCCGGCCTTTTCCTCCTGTGCCTGGAAATCCCGCCCGAGAAAGGGGCGCACGCCCATCATGGACAGGAAGTTCGGCGAGACACTGTCGCCATTGATGTTTTCCGGCTGGCTGACGCCTGCGCCGGCCAGATTGAAAGTCATTTGCTGAATGTAGGCCATTTTCGAAAACGAGCTGCTTTGCTCGCGCCAGTCGAGAAAATTGGGGTAGGAGACGCTGACGTTGCCCACTCTTGGAGTTGTTTCGTTCAGCACGACCAGCCGCGAGGCGTCGCGATAGGGCAAGGGGGCCAACAGGACACCGTACACAAACGAGAAAATTGCGGTGTTCGCGCCGATGCCAAGAGCCAGGGTAAGGACGGTAACGGCAGTGAAACCCGGCGATTTGCGCAGCATGCGCAGGGCATAGTGGATGTCTTGACCCAGAGTTTCAAGCAGCGGCAAACCGCGATGGTCGCGCACGGATTCCTTGATCTGGTCCCGACCACCCAGCGATAGCCTCGCCGTGCGACGAGCTTCTTCCGGCGACATGCCGCGCTCGACGTTCTGCTCGGTGAGCAAGGCGAGGTGGGTTTCTAACTCTTCATCGAGCATCTGCTCCCGCCGCTGCCTCCCGAGGGTCGCTCGGAGACGAAGAACAGCCTCACGCAGCCAGTTCATCGATGTCTCCTTCGATTAGGTCCGAGAGATTCCCCAATCCCGCATCGCCCGTTCATGGCTCTTCAGCGCCTGCAAGCAGTCGCGTGATGATCGATGCCATGCGCTCCCAACTTCGGGCCTCGACCGCGAGTTGCTTCTGCCCTGCCTTGGTGAGCGAGTAGAATCGAGCTCGGCGATTGTTGTCCGACACGCCCCATTTTGAACGAATCCATCCGCGCTGCTCCAGGCGCACTAGCGCAGGATAGAGTGTGCCTTGATTGAGCAGCAAGGCATCCTGCGACACCTGCTGGATACGCCGCGCGATGCCGAATCCGTGCAAAGGTCCCAGGGTATCGAGGGTTTTCAGGACCAAGAGATCGAGGGTGCCTTGGAGAACTTCGGCCTTGGTTGCCGTAATCATGTGCACTGTCCCTGTTGATGCTCAACAGGAAGATAGGTCAACTCATGTTGATTGTCAACAGGGAGTTGGCTGTCCTTGGCCCCGCGCCCGTATCCGGTAAGCCGTCGAGGAATCGACCAGCTCGCGCTGCGCGCCATCTTTTGAGCATTCCTGTCATTGTGCGCTGAGCCGATATTCTCGAATTCCAGTTGTTCAGCAGGGGAATGGAGGAGGCCCGCAGCAGCGAGTGAATGACATCCCGCGCGCTAGACGGTCGAACAAGGGTGAGCGTAAGATGCCGCCGAGCTCCAGCCCCGTCGGGCCGAGCAAAACACGGAGGACCCCATGAGCGCCGGCACAATCGACTTACTGCTCCTGATCGGACGCATTCTGTACGGCGGCTTCCTCCTAATCAGCGGCGTGAGTCACTTCGCGAAAAGCAGCTCCTACAAACAGTACGTAAGTTCCAAAGGGATTCCGGCTCCCGGTTTGGCGGTCCTGGGCAGCGGGTTGCTGATTCTCCTAGGCGGGCTCAGCGTCCTGCTGGGCATCTGGCCTTACGTCGGATTGTTGCTGATCGCGAGCTTCCTGGTTGGCACCACGCCCGCGATGCACGCTTTTTGGAAGGCGAGCGAGCCGATGGCGAAAATGATGGATCAAATCAACTTCATGAAGAACATCGCGCTTCTTGGAGCTGCATTCGCGATGGTGGCGATTCCCCAACCGTGGCCCTTGACCCTCGGGCACTGACGGTATGAGGCACGAAGGGTCCCTGGAGGCCGCCCGATTCCCGCCGGGCTTCGCCGCCAGCCAGTCACGAGCGATCGTGGTCGCCTCGGAGGAGAGAGCGCGGCACTTGCGACTTACGGATCCCTGGGGTCTTGAAACCGGCGATTGTCGAGCAGAGTCGGAAACGCCCGGAGATCACCGCTAATGTTAACGTTGAAGGTGCGAACGGCGGGTACGCCATCAATACCTTCAACCCTCAGATGGATGGTGAACTTCGCAGCTTCTGTATAAGTATGAGATACCTTGGGTCCTGTTGCGCTGATGCCGTCGCCGAAATCCCATCGGCACTCGACGGCGGGCACGCCGTCATCTTTAAATTGCGCTGAGACATGGATGACCTCGCCCGCCTTGGCTTCCGACGGAACGTCGGCCTCGACATTTGGCGCCCTGGCTGGAAGGCCCGCGTCAATGAGCTTAACGA
>Ga0187783_10000636_pt1 | contig 25417 bp, 21 predicted proteins | sample 1015_SJ02_MP02_2_FD_132471 | JGI IMG/M metagenome (GOLD analysis project Ga0187783, IMG submission 132471) | Tropical peat soil microbial communities from peatlands in Department of Meta, Colombia - 1015_SJ02_MP02_20_MG | ecosystem: Environmental > Terrestrial > Soil > Wetlands > Peat | place...
GCGCGAACGGCTGGTGCTCCGCAGTGCGATCATCCTGGAGGAAGATTCATTGGAAAACTGCTCCACTGTAGTTGGGGGAATATACGACTTCTTGCTGTCTTGCGTCCGTAACGTCAAACGCAGTGATGAGCGACGCGAGAGAGCCGTCTAGCTTGAACATCCCTGCGCTGACAGTCAGCCAGCAAAGCTTTTCGCTCTTCGTTACAATCTTCACTTCGTGCCGAAATGAATTGAGGTTGAGATTTCGTTTGCTCGATTCGGCGGCCTTGCTCAGAACATCCTGCTTGGAGTCGCGATGGATCAGTTGCCAAAAATTCATCCTTAGCAATTCTCGGCGGCTATACTCGGTGATCTCCTCCGCCGCCCGGTTCACATAGCAACAACGAGTTCCCTGCTCTATGAAAATTGCGATCGGAATCGCTTCAACCAAGCGCCGCAGCGTTTGCTCGCTCGATCGCAGTATCTGGTCCGCTTGTCGGCGCTCGTCCTGCAGCTCTCGTTCTTCGACTGCACGAAGAATGGCATCCGGAAGACGTTCCAGATGACCTCGAAGGACGTAATCCGCAGCGCCATTCCTCATGCAGTCGACTGCTTTCTGCTCTCCCAGTGATTCGGTTACGAGAATGAAGGGTGTGTCCTTCCCTTCCTTCCGCATCAGTTCGAGGGCGTCCATGCCGGTCCAGCCTCGCAAGAAGTAGTCGGACAGAATCACGTCGTAGCTGTTTCCACGAATTCGCTCGACGAATTCTTCGGGCTCTCTCACGAGATCGCAGGAGATCTTCCTTGGTAAGCCCGCCAGGGCAAGCAAATAGAGCTCCGCGCTTTCTGAACTGGTGTCAACGACTAGGAGACTCAGGGACTCATTCTGCGTGACTTGCTTCCCAGATGTGCTTTTTTCGTCCATGTGGTATCGCCCTCGAAACCGATGCGCTAGCCAGATCGCTAGTCCAGCGCATAAGAGTAAGCAGCTAATGCTGAGATATAGCCGGAAAGTACTAAGGTGAATTCTGTAAACCGCCGCAAGCTATCGACCGGGCTCAAAGCTTGACGAACCTCGGTTGCCTGCCATTGAACGAAGACTCTTGTGGGATCCGTGCGCACCGGATGCTGCCAGATTGGAACCAGCGAGACGCAATGATACTTGCGGGCTATGGACCATGCTTAGGATTTCCATACACTTACATCAAATAGGAGCACGCAACCCTGGGGTAGATAACGGGTGCGCGGACAAATGGAGAAGGTTGCGAACCAATGGAGAGCCTCCTCGAAATCCGCAATCTGAACGTGTCCTACCAGGTTGACGGCAGGGCTGAGCACCATGCCGTCTCTGACGTAAGTTTCGCAATCATGCCGGGCGAGACTGTCGGACTGATGGGAGAGTCCGGGTGCGGAAAAACCAGCATCGCGATGGCCGTGCTTGGATTGCTATCCAAGAAACGCGCGACGGTGTCCGGCTCGGTTCGTTTTCGAGGGAAGGAGCTACTTTCGCTTGATGAAAACTCCTTGCAGAAAGTGCGAGGCGCCGAAATTTCGCTCGTATTCCAGGAGCCAGGAGTCGCGTTGAGCCCTTTCGTGCGCGTGGGTGCTCAGGTTGCTGAGGTGTTGCACGCGCACCGGCCGTGGGCCTGGCATCGTTGCCGGCTAGAAGCCGAGCTGATGTTGACACGTTTGGGGCTCGAAGAGCCCAACCGGATCTACGCAGCATACCCGCACCAGTTGAGTGGTGGGCAAAGGCAGCGAGTGCTCCTGGCTCAAGCGCTCATCTGCCAACCCGCTCTATTGATCGCGGATGAGCCGACGTCCGCGTTGGACGCTTGCGCTCAGTCCGAACTACTGAAACTGCTGCAGACCCTAGGAAAAGAGCTGCGGAGCGCGATACTCCTCATAAGCCATTCTCCGGAAATTCATGCCAGCCTGACGGACCGGCTCCTGGTGATGTCGAACGGCAAGATCATCGAACAAGGAACTTTTGCAGAGGTCTATGAGTCGGCTCGGAACTCTCAGTCGAAAGCCATCTTGGGTGCAGCACCGGTTTTCGCCAGATCCGAGAATGAGACTCGTCAGCCGACTTCGGCCGGGGTCCTTGCTCTATGAACGACGTTTGTTCGTCAAGTGTGGAGTTGGTGTCGGTCCGAGGGCTAAGCAAACGATATATCCAAAGACAGGCACTTTCGCGTGCCTCCATCACCATCCAGGCTCTCACGGGAATTAACCTCTCGATTCAGCGTGGGCGGACGCTTGCTCTAATCGGCCGATCCGGTGCCGGCAAATCGACTTTGGCGCGCTGCTTAGCTCTGATCGAGACACCCAGTGAGGGCGAAATTTTGTTCGAAGGTAAGTCCGTTCTGGCACTTGGGAGAGATGAGCTGTTTCGAGTCCGCCGGAATGTCCAAATCGTATTTCAGGATCCAACCTCCTCTCTGAATCCGCGTATGACTGCTGCGGAAATAATTTGCGAGCCGCTGAATATCCACCGCATAGGCAGCACAGCAGAGCGGCAGGAAAAATCGAAAAAGCTGTTGACCCAAGTGGGTCTACCGGCTGATTGCGGGTGTAAAAAACCATTCGAGCTAAGCGGAGGACAGCGCCAACGCCTCGCAATCGCCAGGGCATTGGCTCTCGAGCCCCGACTCCTCATCCTGGATGAGGCTTTATCGAATCTGGATTTGATGAACAGAGAATCGATACTTCACTTGCTTGCCGAGTTGCAAAGCGCATTTTCACTTACGTACGTTCACGTGCTGCACGACCTGGGACTTGCTTCTCGGCTCGCGGATGAAGTTGTGGTGATGCAGGACGGAAGAATCATTGAGCACCAACCGGTCGATCGGCTCTTCAATCGACCGGAGAACTCCTACACTCGCGAACTTCTTGCGGCCATGCCCAGTCTTGAATCGATCTGCTCAACCCGCTTCGCACGGGAGTGTCGATGAGATATTTTGCGCGACGACTCGTGCACGCGTTGGTGCTTCTGGGAGCGTTGTCATTCGTGTCATTTCTGCTTCTCGAAGCTGCCCCAGGTGATTATTTCGACGAAATGCGTCTCAACCCGGAAATTTCCGACCAAACGATCGCCCGTCTACGCGCGTCGTATGGGCTCGACCGGCCTCTGCTTGTCCGCTATGAACGTTGGCTGCGATCCACGATGCATGGCCAGATGGGCTACTCGGTCGCATATAACGAGCCCGTTTGGCCGATCTTGCGGGTGCGCGCCCGAAACACCCTCGTCTTAGCTGGAACTGCAACCGCGCTAGCTTGGCTCGCGGCCATTCCTTTCGGAATCTTGAGCGCCGTGAAGCACGACAGCTTGGGAGATCGGATCGGAGGGTTTGTCGTCTCTGCTGTTCTAGCCGTTCCGGAGCTGGTCATCTGCCTGGCCATGCTGGTTCTCGCTCTCCGCACTGGTTGGTTTCCGGTGGGCGGCATGGAGTCCGCGAAGATTGCCGGGTCGAGCTTTTGGAGCAGGCTTGGAGACACGGGCTATCATCTCGTTCTTCCTGCGCTCGGATTGGCCCTGATTACTTTTCCGGTGATGTTGCGACACGTTCGCTCAGCGATGATTGAATCGCTCGAATCTCCGTTCCTTCGCGTAGCGCGCGCCCACGGAATTCCAAGAATGAGGCTGTTGTTTCGCTACGCCCTTCCGGCTGCTGCGAATCCACTGATCTCTTTATTCTCGTTTTCAATCGGAACCATGCTCAGCTCATCGCTGCTTGTTGAGGTGGTCCTGAGTTGGCCGGGCCTTGGGCCTTTGCTGGTCGAATCCACGCTCTCTCGCGATCTCTATGTTGTGGTGGGGGGTGTGATGCTTTCTTCCATGTTTGTTATCGGCGGGAGTTTATTGGCGGATCTGGCCCTTTTTGCAAGTGATCCCCGAATTCGGGTGAGAGGCTGAACTGAGCGTGCGCTACCGAAACAAACTCGGCGCCGCGGTGCTATTTTTGATGCTGATTCATGGCTTGGCTCTTTTTGCGGGGTTTTTCGCTCCCTACAATTTCGCCGAACAAACGCGCGATAGACCGTTTGCTCCGCCGACGCGATTGCACTTTGTGGACGATCAGGGGCGGACTCACCTCGTGCCTTTCGTCTATGACGCCGCTGATATGTCTGACAGTTCCCTTCATGCTCCGGTGACAAGATCGCTTCGTCCCATACAATTTCTTGTTCGTGGAACCCCTTACAAGATTGCGGGCGTTTTCTCCGCCAATGTGCACTTGTTCGGCGTGCAGGAGCCTGCGAGGATTTTTCTCTTCGGGACCGATGCGTTGGGACGAGACCAATTTTCACGTTTCCTCTATGGCGCTCAGATTTCCCTAATGGCGGGATCACTCGCGGCAGGCCTTTCGGTCGCGTTGGGCGGCGCCCTCGGAGCGGTTGCTGGATTCTACGGTGGCCATATAGACGAATGCGTGACGCGGATGACGGAATTGTTTCTTGCCGCGCCATGGCTCTATCTGCTCCTTGGGGTACGCGCGGCATTGCCTCTGCATGTTCCGGAGTGGCAATCGTTTGTTTTGCTGGTTGGCGTTCTCGGCCTAATCGGCTGGGCTCGCCCCGCGCGATTAGTTCGGGGAATCGTACTGAGCGTGAAGGAACGCCAATTCGTACTAGCGGCACGTGGATTCGGAGCTTCGGATGCTCATCTCCTTTGCAGGCACGTGCTGCCCGAGACCTACGGCGTAATCCTGACGCAATTTTCGATCTTGGTTCCTCAATACGTTCTGGCGGAAGTGACGCTGACTTTTTTCGGCGTGGGCGTAGGCGAACCAGTGCCGAGCTGGGGCAGTTTGCTTTCCGTTCTTCAGCAGTATTCGGTGTTGGTCTCTTATTGGTGGATGTTCATTCCTGCGATTTTCCTTGTACCGATTTTTTTCGCGTATTTCCAGATTTCCGACGCTCTGCAAGAGCACTTCCAGTCAGTGCCGTTGTAAAGCTGCGAAAGGATCTGCTAGGGACGACATGCGGGTCGTTTATCTTCGAGGCCTAATCAATCTGGTAGCGGCTGCCGTGCTGTCTTCGATGTTTGCTGCCGGCGCGCACGCTGAAGACTTGCTGGTTACCGATAATTCGCCGGGACATCGTGGCGGACGTCTGGTGATGGCCTTGCGCTCAGAACCGAAAACACTAAACCCAGTCCTCGCGGCAGACGAAACGTCACGCAATCTTCTTGAATGCCTTACGGCTGACCTGATTCATATCAACCGCAGAACCCAAAAAACGGAATCTGCGCTTGCAAAATCGTGGAGTGTCTCAGCGGATGGACGGCGCTATACGGTTCATCTCCGGCACGGCATCCGATTTTCCGACGGAGCGCCGTTTGATGCTGATGACGTGGTTTTCACGTTCCAAGTGTATCTTGATGAGAAGATCGATTCGCCTCAACGCGACTTGCTGGTGATCGGCGGGAAACCGATCGCGGTAAAAAAGGTCGATTCCTATACCGTCAGTTTCGATCTCGCGCAGCCGTACGCCGCTGCCGAAAGGCTCTTCGATGGCCTTCCAATGCTTCCTCGCCATCTGCTTCAAAAGCAATATCAAGAAGGCGATTTTTCCTCGGCTTGGAGCCTTTCGACGCCGCAAACCGAGCTAGCGGGCCTTGGTCCGTTTCGAATGAAGGAGTACGTTCCGGGGGACCACGTTCTGCTCGAACGTAATCCTTACTATTGGAAGCAAGATCGCAATGGCGTCCGGCTTCCATATCTCGATCAAATAGAGTTCTTGTTCGTTTCGAGCGAGGACGCACAGCTAGTCCGATTCCTGTCAGGAGATACGGACATCCTCAACCGGTTCGGCCCGGATGATTTTGCCCTATTGGAGAAGCAAGCGGTTGCAAAGGGCTACCACGCGTACGACCTGGGTCCGGGGCTCGAGTACAACTTCCTGTTCTTTAATCTCAATGACCTCTCTTCGAAAGATTCGCCCGGATTGGCGATGAAGCAGGCGTGGTTTCATGATGTTCGCTTCCGTCAAGCTGTTTCAGGCGCAATTGACCGGGGTGCGATCGTCGGGCTGGTTTACAACGGACGAGCGACGCCTCTATGGGGACCGGTGACTCCGGGCAACAAGCTTTGGTTCGACCCGCAAATTATTTCCTCTACAAAGTCTCTTGATCGATCGCGGGAACTGCTCAGGTCGGCGGGTTTCTCTTGGCGGAGTGATGGCACGCTTGTAGATTCAAAAGGGCAGGAGGTCGAGTTCTCGATCCTGACGAGCTCATCGAATGCGCAGCGTCTTCAAACCGCCACGATCATCCAGGAGGATCTGCGTCAGTTGGGAATGAACGTCCACGTGGTCTCACTCCAATTTGGAGCCGTTGTGGATCGGCTGCTAAAAACGCATGACTACGAAGCCTGCATCATGGGCCTCGTGAGCGGCGACGCCGATCCGACACCGGACATGAATGTATGGCTGTCAAGCGGAGCCACTCATCTGTGGCATCCGAATCAGAGCCATCCCGCTACCGCCTGGGAGAGTCAAATTGATGCGTTAATGCAGAAACAGCTCGTGACACTCGGTTACGCAGAACGCAAGCGGCTTTATGATCGCGTTCAGGAAATCGTCGCCGAAAATCTTCCCATCATTTGTTTGGTGAGCCCGGACATTCTGGTGGCTGCGAGAGATCAGGTCCGAAACTTTGAACCCGCAATCCTAGATCCCTACACCATATGGAACATAGAACAGCTTTACATCCAGTGAATTCTCCGGAGGAAAATCCCCGGGCCACCAGCGACACCTCCTCTGCCGACGATAAACGTGCGTCTTGGTCAAATACGCGCCTGGTGAAGGAGTGTCTAGAAGGCAATGAAGAGGCTTGGTCAGCGCTGATCGACAAGTACAAGAACCTAATCTTCTCGATTCCGATCAAGTACGGTTTTTCGAGGGATGACGCCAGCGACGTTTTTCAGGCCGTTTGTTTGGAGATGCTTTCGGAACTGCCGAAACTGAGAAAACCCGAAGCGCTGCCGAAATGGATAATGCAGGTCACGGCGCATAAGTGCTTCCATCGCCGACGTGAGCAGCGCCGCATGATTACGGATGATGATGAAGCGCACGTCGAGCAGGCAGTACCGGCAGATGCAGACGCAATTCTAGAAGAGGCGCAGGAGGAACAAGAAATGCGGCGGATATTGACTGAAATTCCGCCGCGGTGCCGGCGGCTGATTCAGATGTTGTTTTTCGAAGAACCCGCCCTTCCCTATGCAGACATAGCGCGAACACTTGGCATTGCCACAGGCTCGATCGGCTTCATCCGGCAGCGATGCCTTGAAAAACTGCGCAAGCATCTGATCGAGGCGGGAATGCGATGAGACGGGCCCCGCAGTCAGCGATCCTTCCGAAAAAACTGCTCACTCAATTGGCGGGATTGAACGATCACGCCAAGAGATCACAGTTTCTAGCTGGCCGGCGAGATTTGCATCGTGTAGCCGTCGTGCAACAACTGACCGAGGCTGCCCGCGCTCAACTTCGTATTGATGCCCGGCGGTCCCTAGCGTTGGCGGAAGCCGCAGTTTCAATTGCGCGCAGGGTGAGGAACCCTGAGGCACTCGGTCGCAGCCTGCGCGCTAAGGCGAACGCACTCTATGTAGTGGGCGATAACCGGGCCGCACTTGATTGCCACGAACGAGCTCTGGGCATTTTTAGGAAAATCAGCAATCTTGAGGAGGAAGGTCGCACACTCAATTCTTCGATTCAGCCCTCCATTCTTCTCGGCGAATACGATCGCGCACTGAAGCTTGCCGATCGTGCGAGAGAAATCTTTCGCCAGCTGGATGACGGGCGTCACCTCGCCCACGTCGAACTGAACGTAGGCAATCTCTACCACCGGCAGGACCGTTTTGAGGAGGCTGTCGCCTTTTACCAGAAAGCCTACGAAATGCTCCTTCGCCTCAATGACGTCGAGGGCCTGGGCGTGGCTCTTTACAACACCTCGGTATGCCTGATTAGCCTCAACGATTTCTCTCGGGCACTTGCTGAGTATGAACGAGCTCGTACCGTCTTCGCCGAGCAGGGGATGACGCTCCTGGTCGGCCAAGCCGACTACAACATCGCGTATCTCTACTATCTACGCGGCGAGTACGACCGAGCGATCGACATGCTACGAGCCGCACGCGAAAAAGCAGAGCAGAATTGCGACGCTCACATTGCCGCGCTTTGCTATCTCGATTTGTCTGATATCTACCTCGAGCTCAATCTGAGCGAAGAAGCAAGCGAAGCAGCTCATGAAGGTTATGTCCGTTTTCAGAAGCTCGGAATGGGGTATGAAGAAGCCAAATGCCAGGCAAATGAGGCGATCGCTTTGGGCCAACGAGGAAAAGCGCTTGCGGCGCTTGACCTGTTTGCACGAGCACGCACCCTATTCATTCGTGAGAAAAATCATGTCTGGCCTTCGTTAATCGAGCTATATCGAGCACTGGTCTTTTTCGATGAACGCCGTTTTTTTGAAGCGCGGACGTCTTGCAGAAAGGCATTGGAGTTCTTTCGATCGGCACCGCTGCCCGGAAAGGCAGTCCTATGTTCGTTGCTCCTGGGTCGCATCGAACTCGCGATGGGCAACACGGTGGAGGCAAGCTCTCATTGCAAGAAAGCGCTGGAGAGACTGGCTGGGCTCAATTTACCCATTTTAGATTATCAAGCGAACTTTCTCATGGGTGAGATTCGTTGCTCGGTAAGCGATTTTCAGCAGGCCTACAAATTCTATCAAGCGGCGCGACCGGCTCTGGAGGCCCTGCGGTCCAGCTTGCGTAAGGACGAACTGAAGATTGCGTTCATGAAAAACAAGTCGGAGGTATATGAACGACTGGTTGAACTTTGCCTCAACGGCGAGCCGAACGAATCTTCGCTTCAAGAGGCGTTTGAGTACATCGAGCTCGCGAAGTCCCGAAGCCTGCAAGAGTTGCTCGCAAACGGGCGACATGGATCTGCGGAAAGTGCCGCGGGGAAAAGCGAATTGGTTCGCCGCATCCGGGATCTGCGCGAAGAACTGAATTGGTACTATCACCGGATCGAGGCAGAGCAGCTGGGGCCCGATCACGACAGAGCAGAGCGCGTCCAACGACTCCAGAAAGAAGCCGAAGATCGTGAGAAAAACCTCCTCCGCACCCTCCGTGAGGTCCCGCCCACGCAGTTAGAGACCGCGTTTCTGGGGGGAAACCAGGTCTTCCCGCTGGCTCGCATCCAGGGACTGCTGAACGACAACACCTCACTGATCGAGTATTTCTCCATACGCGATCGGATCGTTGCGGTATTCCTGACCGGCAACGGGTTGGAAATTATCCCGGTGACACTCGTATCCCGTGTAGCGGGTTTGCTGCATATGCTGCACGCTCAGATCTCGAAGCTCCGTCTCGGAGGGGATTACACACAGCGTTTTGCAAGATCTCTCTTGGAGGCGACGCAACATCATTTACAAGAGCTATATGGCGAATTGCTCAGTCCTCTCGTCGATCGAGTGGCTGGAACGCACGTGATTTTCGTGCCGCACGGGATCCTGCACTCACTTCCATTTCACGCGCTGTTCGACGGTCAATGCCACATGATCGATCGATTTTCAGTGTCCTACGCTCCGAGTGCAGGGGTATTCGCACTCTGCAAGGCGCGGCCCCCTTCGACAGGCTCTTCGCCTTTAATCATGGGCGTTCCGGACGCTCGTGCTCCTTCAATTCGAGAAGAAGCGTGTGCGGTCGCGGCGGTTCTCAATTCGGGCGAGATTTTTCTTGGTGAGGCAGCCACCGAAGATGTGCTTCGTGAGCGAGGCGGCAACGCTCGGTGGATTCACATCGCTACCCATGGCTATTTTCGGAAGGACAACCCGATGTTCTCAGGAATCAAGTTGGGTCAATCTCATCTGAATCTGCTTGATTTCTACCAAATGCGCCTTCCTGCCGAGTTAATTACGCTCAGCGGATGCGCCACGGGCAGCAATGTCGTCTCGGCTGGCGACGAGCTTTTGGGATTGAGCCGTGGTTTGCTAGCGGCCGGTGCGCACTCTTTGCTGCTGACACTTTGGGATGTTCATGATGCGAGTACAACCGAGTTTATGAAGGCTTTCTACGACGGTATCCGGAGAGGCGAAGCCAAACCCCAAGCCCTGCGGAATGCAATGATTGAGCTCCGCGCCCAATATCCCCATCCCTTCTACTGGGCCCCATTCTTTCTCAGCGGGAACGCGGCGCCGTAACTCTATTTTGTGCACACCTATATTTTCTAGACCCCTGAATACCCTTTTGTGTCGTAGGCCGGCGCAGTGCGGAAATCTGAGGGGCGCCGGTCGAGGGGGAACGAGGATATGAACATGCGACATTTCAACTTGGGGGAATGGGCTGACTTTGCCCGAGATCTCGTAAAAGGGGAGCAAAAGGTAGCAATGCAGAACCACCTGGACAATGGTTGTAAGGAATGCGGGAACGTACTGAGTATGTGGCGGCGGGTCCATCAAATCGGGCAGCGAAGCGCAGACTATGAGCCGCCCACCGTAATCGTGAAATCGATGAAGGGAATGTACGTCATTCATGGAACTCGACCCGTCAAGTCGAAGAGAATAACGCTTGCCCAGCTTCTGTTTGACAGTTTTGATTCTCCCCAGGCCGAAGGCTTGCGTTCTGTGGGACTAGGCATTCGACAGCTGCTCTACGGAACCGATGGTTACCGGATCGATCTGCGGATCGAACCACAAGACAAATCCGAGAAGATGGTTTTGATCGGGCAGATTCTCAACTCGCAGGACCCGCGAGAGATTATCTCGGCGGCACCCATCACGATCGTGAAGGGACAGCGCGTGCGCGCGTTCGGCATGACAAATGAATTTGGAGAATTTCATGTCGAATGTGAGGCCGAACGAGGTCTTGAGCTACGCGTAAAGCTGCAAGAGGAGACTGTATCTCTGCCAGTTCTCGATTTCCCGAAGCACAAAGAGACTAAAGGAATCGTCGGCCCATCGTCCGGGAGTTCTTCGCGCCACCTCAGAAAACATCCTGGAAAGCGAAATTGAACGAGGTATTCCGATCTGGACCGTTTGTACCATTGTCGCCCCCGGTTCCGACTGGCCTAATCAAACTAAAGTGATCGTACGCAAACAACAATCGCCGTCGAGGAGAACAGCCAACCCATGAAGCGTCAAATCTGGCCCGTAATAGCCCTTGCGCTTGCCACTATTTGCGCTCGGCCGGCAGCTGGCCAATCGATAATCGGTGAGCTGGTGTCCGGGGGTGCCACTGCTTCCGCGACTACATCCGGATCTGGGGTGATCGTTCAGACGAGCCTCGGTGAGTTGGGGCTTCAGGCGGTTTGCGTTCTCAACGGGTGCACGGTCGTAGGCAACCTAGACGGTACCCTGAATCAGGTTTTTCTTGTCCAGCCAATTCCAGGTTTGCTGCCCAGCCAGTTGAGCGGCGTTCTGCGTCTAGTGGTAGGAATCTCGGATGCTGAAGTGGACCAATTGGTTACAATTCCCACGTCGTCGTCCGACCAAGCACAAGCAGCGAATCCACCAGGCGGCCTTTGGGACAACACTCCAGTTTCGTACTACGGAACAACGGTTCCAGACGGATATGTGAACCAGCCGGCCACTCAGATTATCAGGCTCAGCCTCGAGCAAAGCACATTCAACGTAACTGGCTCGGGTGTGGTCGCGGACATTGACACCGGTGTCGACCCGAATCATCCGGCCCTGCAGGCAGTCCTGCTGACGGGCTACGATTTTACTCGCAATCAGCCAGGCGGGTCGGAAATGACGGACGTGGAGCCGGGTTCCGGCTTCTCTTGCAGCACGTCCGATCCCTGCCAGGCGGCCTACGTCAACCAACATACAGCGGCGATGGTCGATCAACACACGGCAGCGATGGTGGACGGCAATCCCGCGTTCGCGGCCTTTGGCCATGGAACCATGGTCGCTGGGATCCTTCACTTAGTGGCGCCGACAGCCAAAATCATGCCACTCAAGTCGTTTCACGCGGATGGCACCGCCAATCTGTCTGACATCTTGCGAGCCGTGTACTACGCGGTGCAAAACAAGGCAAACGTCATCAACATGAGCTTCAATCTCACCGCGCCTTCCCAGGAACTGGCCAATGCGATCCAGTATGCGACGAATGACAACATCGTATGTGCTGCATCGTCCGGAAATGATGGCGAAGAAATAGTAGTTTATCCGGCGGGTCTTTCCGACGTGATGGGCGTAGCGTCAACGAACGATTCGGACCAGCGTTCTACCTTCTCGAATTACGGCGATCAGGTCGTCTGGGTCGCAGCTCCCGGTGAGGCTGTTATAACCACCTATCCATTCGGATTCTATGCTGCGGGATGGGGCACCTCCTTTAGCTCACCAATGGTGGCAAGCACCGCTTTATTGGTTGGAAGTGCGTTGCCGCTGAACAACGAAAATGTGAGCGAGTATGCGATTGGCCACGCGGTGTGGATCGGTCAGAACATGGGCGAAGGCCGCCTGGATGTGTATCTCACACTCTCGTCCGTAAATCCTGTCCAGGCCGCGGTTTCAAGTTTGTTGCCCTAATGGCCTGATCGCGTTTCGCGGCGATGGAGGAATTGCAGTGCCCTCAGAAATGCTTTCAAGTTCGCAGCAGGGAACAAATTCGGACGACACTACTCAAGATTCCAGCGGAGGCTGTTTTCCGGTGCAGGATCGGCTGCTGAAACTTCTGCAGGTGAAAGAAGTTCAGGCGCAGATGCTCGCTCTTCGGAGTTCCCTCGTTTGTGCCTTCAACCAACTGCTGGACCTGCGGGATCTTAATACGGGAGTTCACAGCACGCGTTTGGCGGAATGGGCGCTTTCTGTCGCCCGAGAACTTGACCTCCAAGAGGACGTTCTTACTGACATCGAAATCGCGGCTCTCCTCCACGATATTGGCAAAATTGGAATTTCTGACGCGATTCTCAATAAGCCCGAAAAACTTAATGAAGTGGAATACGGCGTGATGAAAAAGCATCCCGAGTACGGCTGGGCCGTCCTGCGAGGCGTACCCGGAATGGAGCGGGCAAGCTTGCTCGTCCTTCACCATCATGAACACTACGATGGAAATGGATATCCAGGCGGACTCAACGGAAGTGATATTCCGATTGGGTCCCGCATCGTGTCCGTGATCGATGCGTTTGACGCCATGGTTTCCTGCAGGCCGTACCGCAACGGTCTGCCCGTCGTCGAAGCAATGAATCGGTTGCAGGCCGGCAGCGGCCGACAGTTTGATCCGGAAGTTGTTCGCTGCTTCCTCCCTCTCGCGCAAGCAGAAATCTCTGGAGTGTTCGCGGCTTCCGGCGTGAATCCTTCAACCGTCCTATAGCGTTTCTTGCGACTAGGATGCCGGTACAGGAGACGCACACGAATCACGAAACGGGCCTCGATCGAGCTCATCCAGAAACTTTCGAGTCGCTTCTGGCACCTCGGCCTGTAATGCTGCGAACTCCCGCAAGTGATTCGGCCAGGAAAGGCCCTACCAGGGAAAGCAACAGCCGTTCCGATTTCGTCCTTTGCCGGTCTACGGACTATATCTTTTTCGAGCTCAGTCACTCTTATAGTTGAAGTCTTTGTGTGTCCTGGTTTGGCTCTTTTTACACGCGAAAAGACTTCTTTGGGAGCAGGATATCCATGACCTTAATTTCCAGTGAGCTGGAGAACCGTTTACGTCGAGAAGCTGTTCGCTATAGTTTTCACGTCGATGCCAGAATTGTCTGGCATGGCGGAGCCTGTTGGGGGCACGTGACTAATATCAGCCGGACTGGGATGTTTATCAGGACTAACCATCCGCCCGCGGTCGGTGTCTCTTTTTCAGCTTACTTGGCACTTGATACGCCACTGCGGCTGGAATGCATCGTTCGCAGAATTGTACCCAGACGGGGAATCGGAGTTACTCTTTCCGTTCCGCACGAAGAGAAAAAGCGATTCACTGCACTTCTAGTGGCACTCGGTCGCAGCCCAGAACAAAATCTTATCGGCGCAGTTGTTCCAGCCCCTGACCCTCCGAAGGTCCTGGTCGCTGCTGTGGGTGCCGGGCAGAGCTAGGGCTATCGTTCGTTCAAACTCGAAAAAGTTTCGGAAAAGAGGCTTGCCAGCCGATTCACTCGAATGGCGATCTCGCTCGCGTAGGAAAAGTCGGTCGATATCTTCGCGAGCTCCCTAATTTCGGCGACATTCCGCCGCGATTCGTTGGGTATGATTTCTTCGATATTCGCGCTCATCCCGACCCAGAGAAAGATGTCGCCGTTTTCATCGCGAAGAGGGTGTGATCGGCTCAGAAACCATCGATGCACGCCATCGTTGGAACAAAGGCGGATGCATAAAGCATAGGGCTCGCCCCGAGACTGTGAAAGCAGCCAACGTTGCCAATTCGTCTCTCGATCGTCTGGGTGAAGGATCCTCTCCCATCCGCCTCCTTCACCACACCTTAAGCTGAGTCCAGTGTAGTCGTAAAACGCATTGTTCAGATGCGCGCAATATCCGTCTGGCCTTGAGAAGAAAACGATCTCAGGCGGCATTTCGCAGAGATCCTTCAACTTCGTTTCAACCGTTTCTAAATTAGGGGAAGTGACGAGGACGTCGGTGGTGACACGCGTTGACCTTCGGCTGAGATGCTGGAAGATTGCGGTGTTGATTGCAGTTTTCAAGCTTCTACCTGTTGTGCACCATCCGATCGGAAGCAGTTTCGAGAAACTCGAAGTCGCGGCGCCGCCAGCGGCAGCCTTCCGGTTCCTTCGACATCGCTCGAGCGCGCCCCAGGTGGCGCGTTTTGATTAACAAGTTCATCGCCGTATCGGAATACATGATGTGATCGTAGGCGGAACGTAGTTCTTCCGCTGAGTGTGCACCCGACTCGTGTCATTCGGATTGATAAAACCCGAACCGTTCTTGAAAGCCCCAGACACCTCGATGTCGCCACGCGCAGAACCGTACTCTTCGGGAACGATGAAACACGCATTCGCAGTGTCGACGATAAAGTATTCCTCAGAAAGAACGGCGGGAAGCTGATTCAGCCGGTCCATTGCACGCTCTAAGTTTGCTTCACTCTCAAGCCAAGTCATTCCTGCCGGTGATTTCCGAAATATTTCATAGCCCGAATCTACTTTCGTTTTCGTGGCTCTTTTTGCTGATGTAGTTCTTTCGCCCTCAACGGCTCCACGTGCTCCAAGGCGCCGTCGGGCGACTGGCTATCCCTCATGGGGCAAAGTCTGTCGCAAGTCGGACATTCATGTCTGGTGATGCAAGCGGTGCTCGCTCAAGCAAGCAGGAAAAGTGTTCTATCGATAAACCGCAGTCTGGTTTGCCGCCGTCTCACCGCAATGAGAATACAGTTGGAGGGCAAATAGGCGAGGCACATGGTGGCCTGCGCCAGCCATCCCCTTCTAACGACATTAACTCCGGCAACAGTTAGCGTGAAGGCTAGATTCCACTGTTCAAATAGGCACTGAATCGGACTGTTGGCCTACATGCACCGATGCGTCGCCCGATTCGACACGGTTGCGCCCAAGACGCTTCGCGCGATAAAGCGCCTCATCAGCACGACTCAGCAAAGTGTCTGGATGAAGGTCGTCACCCTGAGCACTGACCGCGACGCCCAAGCTGGCTGTCACGGTCACTTCGCCTGTTTTGGTTGGAACCGCTATCGAGGAGATGGTACCGCGTACCCTTTCTGCCAAAGCCATCGTTCCGTTCAAATCCGCGGCAGGCGCAATGATCAAAAATTCTTCACCTCCGTAACGTCCAACTGTGTCGTAGGGCCGCACACATTCCTTTAGGCGGTGAGCTACGGCCCTCAGCACGTCGTCGCCACACAGATGGCCCCTCGTATCATTAATATTTTTGAACTTATCGATATCCAGCAGTATTACTCCCAAGCCGCCATGGCTGCGCTTCTGGCGGTTCATCTCGACGTGAAGGGCCTCCATTACCGTCGCTCGATTCGGAATGCCGGTCAGGGTGTCGTGTGTCGCGCGGAAATGCAGCTCTTCATGAGCCGAAAGCAAATCATCCTGCAAATTGAGGATTCGCTCGCCGACCAAGAGGCGGGCACGCAGCTCTTTCGAGTCAAATGGCTTGGTCAGGTAATCGTCGGCTCCCAGTTCAAGCCCGCGAAGAAGGTCCTCCCTGTTATTGCGAGCGGTTAAGAGAAGAATGTAGACGTACGGACGTTCCTTGCGCTCCCTCACTCGCTTGCAAATCTGAGTCCCTTCGATTCCAGGCATCACCCAGTCCAGGATGGCCAAGCGAGGGGCATTCTCGCCTTCAAGAATTTTCAGCGCCTCGATGCCGTCAGAAACTGCCACGACTTGATAGCCCCACTTCACCAACAAGTTCTCCAGCATCGCGCGTGGGACCGCCCCGTCTTCTGCAATCAAAATTTTCTTGCGGAGTTGCAGTTGCGGATTCAAAGGCGCTCTCTCCATCTTATTACCGGTGGCTGCATTGGTCTCATACCTCGCTAAGTTTCATTAGTGGGAGCCTTGGGAATGCAGGGTTCCGTCTTGTCCTCAGGAAGCTCCGCAACATTCTGAAAATCTTCCCGCGTAATGCCCCTCTTGTCGTTCGAGTTCGGATGGGGCGCACAACCCCGCCCGTTCGACCTCAACGTGAAAGTAAGTTGCTCGATCTCTTCAGCAAGCCGCCGAATGTGCTGTTCGACATCCGTGAGGTTTCCTGACCGAGCGCACATTTCAATCTCCGCGGCTGTTCGGCCGAGGGCAAACGCACCTAACTGAGCAGATGAACCTTTGAGGGTATGCGAAGCTCGCTCGAGGGCAGCTGTATCGCGCTTTGCCAGCGCGTCACGTATCTCGTCGATTGCGGCGGGACAGCCTTCCACGAAAATCCTCGTGAGCTCGCTGAAGAGTTCCTGGTCACCGCCAAGACGATCAAGAGCCGACTCCACATCAATTGACCCTAGAACTTCTTGTCTGGGTCCGGCAATCGTGGCATGAACGGTGGCAAGTCCCCGGCCAGAGACCTTATCGAGGATCTCTTGAAGTTGTTCAGTTCGAATTGGCTTTGTGACATAACCGTCCATTCCTGCCGACAGGCAGCGCTCCTCATCGCCTTTCATCGCGTGCGCGGTCATCGCGAAGATCGGAATGTGTCGATCTGTGAGTTTTTCCGTTTCACGAATCGCGCGAGTTGCTTCCAGGCCGTCCATCTCGGGCATCTGCACATCCATGAAGACAAGGTCGAAGGTATCTTTCCCCACTGCTGCCAGCGCCTTCCGGCCGTCCGACGCAATGGTCACAGCGTGCCCGCACTTCTCAAGCATTCGCATCGCAACCAGCTGGTTCACAGGATTGTCCTCAGCCAGCAGAATGCGCAGTCGACTGCGTGATTCACGCAAGGTATGGCGCGTCACCAACTCCGAAGCGCTCTCTTTGCGGGTGCCGAGCGCCGTCAGAATGGCGTCCATGAGCTCCCCTTGTCGCACTGGCTTGGTTAGGTAGGCTGCGATACCCAACTCGCGGCAACGAATAGCATCGCCCCGCTGCCCGGCTGAGCTCAGCATCATCACTGTCGCGGCACGAAAGTCAGGATGCCGTTTGATGTATTCAGCCAGCGCAAAACCGTCCATTTCTGGCATCTGTGCATCAAGCAGGATGAGCGGAAAGCTCCTACCGAGCCCCCTAGCTTCTGACAGAACTGCAATAGCCGCAGCACCGCTTTCCGCGGTCGCCGGATGCATTCTCCAGTTGCTCAGCATCTTAACGAGGATCTGACGGTTCGTGGCATTGTCGTCCACGACGAGCACGCGCACGTCTCGCAGCCGCTCTGGATCTCGTGGCATCACGGTTCGAGGAGGATTCGTCTGCAGTTGGAAGCGCACAGTGAAATGAAATCGGCTGCCTCTGCCGACTTCACTTTCGACACTCACGCGTCCGCCCATCATCTCAACCAATCTAGAAGAGATTGTCAGCCCCAGGCCGGTGCCTCCATACTTGCGGGTCATAGACCCATCGGCTTGGCGAAATGCCTCGAATATCGCCGACTGCTTGTGAGCGGGTATGCCGATTCCGCTGTCTGTGACAGTAAAATGAAGAACGATGTCTTGTTCTCGACGCTCCTCGACGCGAGCGCCCAAAATCACCTCTCCCCGCTCGGTAAACTTGATTGCGTTGCCAACAAGATTGATAACAATCTGACGCAGCCGCCCCGGATCCCCGAGGAGTGTTTCGGGCACGTCTGGGTCTATTTCAAAGGCCAACTCCAGACCTTTTTGGTGGGCGCGAAGACTGAGTGTCCGCATCGTATCGCCGAGACAATCGCCCAGATTGAACTCTACTGAGTCAATGTCCAACTTACCTGCCTCGATTTTTGAATAATCGAGAATGTCATTGATCAGGCTAAGAAGCGCGTCCGCAGATGTCTTCGCGAGATTCAGATATTCTCGCTGTTCCGCATGTAAGTCCGAGTCGAGTACCAACTCAGTCATACCCATGATGGCGTTCATGGGCGTTCTGATTTCGTGACTCATATTGGCGAGGAATTCACTCTTGGCTCGATTGGCGGCTTCGGCGGCCTCCTTGGCGCGTAGCAACTCTTCTTCCGCCAACTTGCGCTCGGTGATGTCTTGATACAGCACCACTCCTCCAACATGTTTTCCATCACGATGTAGCGGAACGGAATGTCCTTCCACGTCAACCAGGCTGCCATCGCTCCGCATTCGGCGAGTAACGGCGTGGATGGCTGCACCGTGCTGGAGCCGGTTTTTGTTGCGGTCTACTTCGTCTCGGAGCTCCGGGGGTGCTAGCAGCGAAGACAAAGACTTTCCAACGATGTCCTGTTCCCGATACCGAAACAGTTGCTCGAATGCGGGATTACACATCTGAACCAAATCGTTCTGGTCGATCGCGACGATTCCAATGGGCGTCGTTTTGATCAGGGAGTTCAGAAACTCTTTGCGATCAGCGAGCTCTCGCTCTGCGGACACACGGTTTGTAATGTCCTGATACATGGCCAGATATCCGAGCGGCTCATCGCCTTTCGCGATGCGAGTCGTAAACACTTCGACATCTACGAGTGACCCATCCTCGCGTCTGCGCTGTGTAACCGAATGGACGGAGCGCCCTTCCCTTAGCTGCTGCCCTACTGCGTCCATTTCAGGGCGTAGCTTGTCCGGTGCCAATGCATCGACGATCGCGCGGCCGACTAGGTCCTGTTCGCGATAGCCAAACAAGGTCTCGAAGGCAGGGTTGCACATTCGAATCGCGCCATCGGTGTTAAGAGCCACAATCCCAAGTGGAGTGTTCTCGACGAGGGCATTGAGAAAACCGCTCTGCTCCTCGAGAGCCCGCTCCGCCTCGACTTTCTCGGCGATTTCCTTTTGCAGTTCCTGAGTCCGTTCTGCCACGCGCAGTTCGAGCTCAGTGCGGGCACGTCTGAGCTCAGACTCTGCCACTTGAATCTGGCTTAGCATCTCGTTGAATCGGTCAACGAGGAAGCCAGTCTCATCGTCGTGTCGTTTAGTGGCTCGAATGGAGTAATCTTTGTTTACCGCGACGGCAAAAGCGGTTCTCGCGAGCTGTAGTATGGGCTCAGAAATCAATCGCTGGAGCCGCGATGCCAGTAAGTAGGCCAGTACCAAAGAGGCTAGAACAATCAAGACGATCACTTGAACGAATCTTTCCGCACGCGCGTAAAACGCTCTTGGATCCGACTGCAAGGAGACAGTCCCTAATACGGCTCCGTTCAGCCTGATGGGCTCAGATGTAGTCACCCGGCCTGAGAGGTGACTGGCCGAGCGCGGATTGGAGGACTGAGAAGCACAGCCTTGAGTCGAGCCCGATTGTTGGTAGGCGTACCGCAAGGAACCATCGCGAGCGTAGATGCAAGCGCTGTCTATCCTATTTTCTGATACGAAAGAATCGAGCGTTTGACGAACGACGCTTATATCAAGGTCGTTGCCCGAATTCGCGAGTTGCGACGCCAGAGTCCGCGCCTGCTTGTCTAGCTCAGAGCCTAGCGTGCGACGGAAGGCAGAAAGATCGAACGCCGCGAAGGTGAAACATCCAAGCGCGATGCTGACTCCGCATATCAGCAGCGAACTTCGGACGATTTTCTCTCGAATGGATAGTTCCACGCTTTTCACAATCCGCCTTGGACCGCATTGATTCGAAGCGCGTACCTCTCCATTGGCGCTAACTCATGAAGTGCTCTGAGGAATCTGAACCGGTACCGCTGCCTCAGGGCATCCGCACGAGTCCTCGCGAGCAGCCCGGCTTGGCGGGTGCGATGAAACAAGTATCGTCGTGCCTGTTTGGTGATTTTTCTTCCTGCAGCCATGCTTACAATCACGCGCATGTATCCTTGGGTGGTGCCGGCAAGAACTAAACCACGTAAATAGAGGGCCTTACGACCCTTTGTCGTGACTTGAGTGTGGTCGACGGGCGATACTTCCGTGCGTAATGGGTAAACTAGTGGCGACCGTGTGACTTGAAGGCCGAACCGAACTCCCAGCAGCCACACGAAATCAGCAAATGCGGCGAGTCATTCAGGCTCGGAGGGGGCTGGGGGCCGGCGCCGTATCCTTTCGCGCCAGCGATCCACTCACGCAACTCGTAAGCACTGTCGGAATGGAGTCCTTGCGACATCTTGCAAGCGACTAGATTTCATTCCGCAGTGCTCGCGCTAACCCACCTAGATAGTTACATCGAATCTTGGTGCCGAAGCGTGCAAAGGAACACGCTGACATGCTTGGTCAACGAAGCGGCAATAAGGAGTGGTGTTGTGCTCTACGGCTACTCGCTAGGCTACAGCTGCTGCGTTTGTTGCGTCGCCCGGCTTGGGCGGGGTTACGGTGCGCGGCGATGTCGCTTTCAAGTTGCGCTTTAGTCGAAACTCGGACAGAAAGACTGAAAAGCCCGGCCCCTTTGAGGTTCACATCAAGGTGTCAACAACACATTCAAGTAGACCACCGCTTGTTCTTGCGATTGACGACAGTCCAGTCCAACGGAGGCTGGTTCAGGATCTGCTCACGCGCGGCGGATATGCAGTGAAAACGGCTGCAAACAGCGAAGATGCGTTTACACTATTGCAGTCGGATATGCCTGCACTGATTATTTCAGACGTCATGATGCCCGGTATGTCTGGTCACGAACTTTGCCGAAAACTGAAACAAGATCCGAAATTGCGCAACATACCAATCGTTCTCTTAACGGCGGAAACCTCTCTTAAGGATTTCAGCGCCGGCAAAGACGCCGGAGCCGTAATGTACATAACGAAACCATTCAAGGGGGAAAGCCTGTTAAATGCTGTCCGCATGTTGTGCGCCTCGCAGGGCGAGCTCAACAAGAGTTGACGAGCGACCCGTCTGGGGCTGAAGAGTTTCAGTTCGACGAAAAAGGAACTGGTTCCGCTGGTCCCTTCCCTTCTGATGGCATCGCCAGATTTCCCGCGCATTGCAGCGCTTCCGCAGTTCTTTGTCCACCATCTTCCCTAGATGAATCCCGATCACCGTGCCTTGCGCGAGGACATTGCGCGGATGGGAGTTTACCCATTACACACGCGCCGAGGGCTACTCTGCCACATCAGACAGCAGCAGAATTGATTCAACCCACTCATTCCGCGGCGCTTACCTCGTGACACGCTTGGAAAAGCTTGATTGCGCACCATTGTAAGCACGGCTGCGCAACAAAGGGGTGTCCCGGAGGGCCGGACATACTTCCAATGGGGCGCTTCTGTCGGGTCATGACGTCTGGGCGAGTGTGCAGCAAGACGGGCACGCCGCCAGTGTCATGAAGTCCACAGACAATCGGGTTCTACAGAGGTCTGGGCCGAGGGCGGTAGCGTTCTCGTTCGCACGAAAAACTGGCACGACAATCCAGCATTAATGCATTGGCTACCGCGCCCCTCGGCGCTAATGGAGTCCAGGTTCAGCGTTCCGATATAGTACTAGTACGTGACGAAAATCCATCAGGAGAGTCGTCATTGAAAAAGCCATGTCGCGTCATCGCGGTGCTGGGAACCCGTCCGGAAGCAATCAAGCTGGCGTTGGTTATTCAGGAGCTACGCCGACGGTCGCTCGAGTTCGAAACTGCAGTCGTTCATACCGGGCAACATCGAACGATGCTAGATAGCGCCCTGAAGCTGTTCAACATCAAGCCGGACTTCGATTTGGACGTTATGCGGCCGAACCAGACCCTGAGTTCACTGACGGGTCGCGTGATCGACACCGTTGAAAATGCCTGTAGCCGTTTTTCTCCGAACATGGTTCTCGTACAGGGCGACACCACAACAGCGTTCGCGTCGGCCCTGGCAGCGTATTACAGCAAGGTCGCTGTGGGTCACATTGAGGCTGGGCTGAGAAGCCACGACTTGTACAACCCGTTCCCGGAGGAAGGAAACCGCCGACTCGTGTCAGAACTCGCTGAGATCCATTTCGCTCCGACGGGCTTGTCGCGCGATGCCCTTTTGGCGGAAGGAATTCCAGCCGACAAGATCGTGGTCACGGGCAACACCGTCGTGGACGCGTTGCGTGGGTTAAGCGAATTGGTCCATTCCTGGGAGGGCACCCCGTTGGCTGGGATCCCGAAAGACAACAGCCGACTAGTGCTTGTGACCTCGCACCGGCGCGAATCGTTTGGGTCGGACCAACAGAACATGTGCATGGCGCTTCGGGATCTGGTGATTCGACATCCAGACGTTCGGGTGATCTATCCCGTGCACTTGAATCCCAGTGTGCAGGAAACGGTGAAAGGCCTGCTAGGCGGAGTGGAGCGCATACATTTGACGGAACCGCTGGACTACATCACTTTCGTGAGCTTGCTCCGCAAGTGCTTTTTGGTCCTCACGGATTCGGGGGGAGTCCAGGAGGAAGCCCCAACGTTTTCGAAACCTGTCCTGGTGCTTCGGAAAGTGACGGAGCGGCCGGAGGCGTCGCAGTTCGGCATGTCGAAGATCATTGGGATGTCCCGCGATCGGATCGTGAATGAGACAGAACGTCTGCTGAACGATACAGCTGCATACGAGGATATGTCGGACGGCCAGAACCCGTACGGCGACGGCAAGGCATCGGAACGAATCGTGGAGGCAGTAGCGAGGTGGCACCAGGGATTAATGCCGCTGCTTGAAGCGGACAAGCAGTTCAAGCTGCCGCCGCGACCAGAGCCTCGAAGACGTAAAACAGACCAATTGCAAGGTGCCGACGATTCTGAACCGACTTTGGTCAAGTCACAACGGTAGTGCTATCAGGCTGCGGGCAAATGGCAGGGGCTAAATGGTCTATCTTCTGTTCACAATCGTGTTCGGCATCTGCGTCTACACGGTTCGCCACTATCTTTTCACACTGAACCGCCTCTTTGGTTTTCAGCGTCATCCCTACATCGATATCGACACCGCTGACTGGCCGGACGTGACCGTTTTGGTGGCGGCTCACAACGAAGAAAAAGTGATATCGCATGTGCTAGAGGCGCTGATGGTGGTGAGCTATCCCGAAGAGAAACTGCTTGTAGTGCCAGTGAATGACCGATCAACGGACGACACGCGGAAAATCATCGACCGCTTCGCAGATTCCAACACGGGCCGCATCCGGCCATTTCACCGTACGAGTGGAAAGGGAGGGAAAGCGGCGGCGCTTAGGGACGCGATGGAGTTGGTCGACACGGAAGTGATTTTGATTTTCGATGCCGACTACATTCCGGGAAGCGGACTCATCAAGCAATTGGTCGCGCCTTTTTTCGATCCGGAAGTCGGCGGCGTCATGGGGCGAGTCGTCCCGTTGAATGTGGGGACGAATCTCTTGACGCGACTGCTCGATTTGGAAAGGGCCGGCGGATATCAAGTGGACCAACAAGCGCGAATGAATTTGCAGCTTGTGCCGCAGCACGGCGGAACAGTTGCCGGCGTGAGGCTCAGCGCCCTGCGCGAAATCGGTGGATGGAATGACAGTTCGCTCACCGAGGATACGGATTTGACGTTCCGGCTGCTGCTGGCCGGTTGGAAAACCGTTTACCAGAACAGGTCGGAATGCTACGAGGAAGTACCTGAAACGTGGGCGGTGCGAATTCGGCAAATCATGCGGTGGGCGAAGGGACACAACCAAGCGCTAGTGAACTATGGAGGGCAGCTGCTCTTCGGAAAGCATCGCGCAACCCTGCGCGAGCGTATCGACGGATTCTTGTTACTGGGCGTCTACGCGATGGCGCCGGTGACCCTGGTCGGTTGGATTCTGGCGCTGCTGGTCTTTTATCAAGGCATTAATCCGCTTCATGGGCTGATTGCGGTGCTGGCGCTAACGGCATATTCAGCAGTCGGGAACTTCGCGGCGTTTTTTGAGATTGCTGCAGCGGCACGGCTCGATTCCACACCACTGAGGATCCGCGTTCTGCCGTTGCTCGTATTGGGGTTCTTGGTGAGCATTGTCGCAGTATCGCGCGCCGGAATTTCGCAACTGCTCGCGCCTATTACGGGGGCGCAGTTCCATTGGGACAAAACCGAACGCTTCCGAGCACCGTCGTGAATCCATCGCTCGGAACCGGAATCTTGCTGGCGGTTGAGGGCGCGCTATTCGTGCTGCCTATATTGCCAGCGTTCGAAGAACTCCGTCTGAAGCGGGACGCGGCGCCGCTGAATGTGGTCCAAAAGTATTCAGGAGACGTGCGCCACTTCGCATTTGGATTTCGCGATTACATCAGAGAGCTGATGGAGCCTTTGGACAAGTGCGTTGAGACGGGGTCAACATTGGCGGGCCGACGCAAGAATGGCGAGGAGTATGTGCTGCTTGGACGCGGCGCCGAGGAGTCATTTGTCGATGTGACGGGCGTGAACGATTCGAACTGTAACGTTGTGATCTGCTCGGGAACCGATCTCCGATTGCCGGACAGTATCAATTTTCGGAAAGAGATTTACTCGGCGGGGTCCCTACTCGGCGGAGAAGAGAACACGTATCGCGCAATTTTGGGTGAACGAGACGTTCACTTGCGTAGAAAGAGCCAGGTGATGCGGTGGGCGCATGCCGCCCGACAATTTCGAGCGGATCACGAATGCAATGTGTACGGGCGGGTTTCCTCGGGACAAGAAATTTTCCTGCAATCGCGGTGCACATTTCAACGACTGAACGCACCAAGAATCGCAATGGGTTGCGGATGTGAGGCGGAGGAACACGCAGAAGTCCCGGCGACAAGCGCGCATGGCGCCGATGGCGCGGGTTCAGGCCGGAAGTTGATCGATGGAGATGTGGAGATTCGTCCCGGCGAAGTGGTGGCGCAAGACCTCATTGCGCGGGGCAATCTTCGTATCGGAGCACGCGCAAGGATGCTGGGCAGCGTAAAAAGCAATCAAGATCTGATCATCGAGGATGGCGTGTTCGTCGGAGGCAGTGTTATCAGCACTCGCATGCTTCAAATCGGCCGTAAATGTCAAATCCACGGCCCTGTTCTAGCAGAGCATCGAATCGCAATTGGCTCCGGAACCTTTTGTGGCGGGCCTGATTCGGCTACGACC
>Ga0187783_10000637_pt1 | contig 25400 bp, 21 predicted proteins | sample 1015_SJ02_MP02_2_FD_132471 | JGI IMG/M metagenome (GOLD analysis project Ga0187783, IMG submission 132471) | Tropical peat soil microbial communities from peatlands in Department of Meta, Colombia - 1015_SJ02_MP02_20_MG | ecosystem: Environmental > Terrestrial > Soil > Wetlands > Peat | place...
AGTCAAGTTGCGAAAGCTGGACGAGTGGAATGCACGCAGGCGTGCAATTGCAGAGCGCTATTTAAGCGATTTGACCGGAATTACTGGGCTGGGCCTGCCTTTCGTCCCGGAGTGGGCCGAGCCAGTATGGCATCTTTTTCCGGTACGTCATTGCCGGCGTAACGATCTGCAAGCTTTTCTAACAGCAGCCGGGATTGTCACGTTGATTCACTATCCCGTACCTCCACACCTTTCCGGCGCCTACGAGAGTTCCGGCTGGAAACTTGGAGACTTTCCCGTCGCGGAAGAGATTGCTAAGACGGAGTTAAGCATGCCCATCAGTCCCCACCTTGAGCCTTATCAGCAAGAAATTGTGATTCAGGCGGTACGTGGGTTTTGCCGATAGTCTGACCAGAGGCCCATTTGAAGATAGAGACGCGCAGCAGGTTCGTCGAAAACGACGAGTATACGTCTGCAAATCGAAACTTTCTTGTTACGTACGGTTTCAAGGGGTGTGAATGCGGTTAATGTGAACGGGGAATCGTTGGGACGGTACTTTAGAAGAACCACCCCGAGGCATTTTTTCGCTTTTTGGGGAAGGAATTAAATCCGCGTATGCGTATAATGAGCAGCGTGAGAAACTTGATCAGATCCGCAGTTCACCGAATCGTTGGCCGCGACCCTAATATCCAACTGAACCCAGACAAAAAAGAGCTGATCGATTTTGCGTGTGAACGCTTGCATATGGCGTCTTTTGCTGATTTGGGTGCAGTTTGGAACGTAGAGGGTGGTTACACCTTCTACGCAATGGAACGACACCATGTCCAGAGTGCGGTGCTCGTGGATTCGGAGATAACTCAGCCGGTTTTTGTGAAACAGCATAAGTGGCCGAGACTCCAGATAATCCAGGGAAATTTTGGAGAGGACGCGATCGCTCGTCGGGTTGGGCAGGTCGACGGTGTGTTTTTCTTCGACACTCTACTTCATCAGGTCAAGCCGGACTGGAACGAAGTACTGGAATTGTATGCCGCGAATTGCAAGCACATGCTAGTTTTCAATCGGCAACTGACGAATTCTTCCAAGACTGTGCGACTCCTAGATCTGGGAATCGAAGAGTATTTTAGGCACGTGCCGCATAGGGCCGACGAAGAACCCTACAAGACTTACATCCGGGACCTTGACATCATTCATCCCGTTTACAATAAGCCGTATCGCGACGCTCCTGATATCTGGCAATGGGGGATTGTGGATGCGGATTTAATCAGGGTGCTACACAGTCTAGGATTTCAGATGCAGTTCTATAAGAATTGCGGACGATGTGCCAACTTGAAAAACATCGAAGACCATGCCTTCGTCTTCTCTAAATCCACGTAGCAAATGGCCATGGAACGATGCGTGACTTGGCAGCTCTTTTCGTGCGCCGCTGCATCGGGAAGGCGACAAGTGCGCGATCTACTGTTGGGTGGACCGATCACGTGCAAACGGAATCTCCATCATCCACTGCGTGACGCGTGAACTAGCGGCCTTCTCCCAGGTGTGATAGGAAACGCCAGCTTTTGCAGACCGATACATCCAGAGGGCCTTGCGCCGCCGCGTTGCCTGCCACAGAGCTAGCAGAATGTCCTTTGCCGCTTTACCATTTCTCTTGTACGCTTCTGCGGCCGAACCCCACAAAAGAGCTTCAAGTTTTGATCTTTCGTCTTCCGTGAGAGTCGCCGAACGGAAGTGCTTCAGGACGATGTTGAATACGTCTCTCGCCAGGCGGCCCGGATCGCTGCGCATAAGAGACTTATCATGAACTCTGTACTTCGCAGATGGCGTAGGAGAATAAATAAATGAGAAATGACGCGCAACCCGCACCCACATGTCCCAATCCTCCCACGGGAGACTTTCATCATACGGTCCGACTACGCCATAGCACGACCTACGAATCAATATGGTCATGCCGGGGATGAAGTTGCCTTCGAGGAGCGTCCCGAGGATTGGGCCTTCGGGCATTGCGGGCAGATTTCGGTGCGCTGCAATGAACATTTTGGGCAAGAGGTTCCCGTGCCCGTCAATTTGAAAGGCGTCACTGTAAAGGACTCCGACACTCTCTGGCTGAGATTCCATGATTACTACTTGTTGCGCTATTTTACCTGGAAGCCACAGATCGTCGGACGCGACCATCGAGACGTACTTGCCTGTGGCGACTGCAAGTGCGTCATTGAGCGATTTGCAGATGCCCAAGTTTTTCTCATGGCGGATGAACGTGCAGCTGAGTCCGGTCTGCTTGATCCAGTGCTCAATGACAGCGACAGAATCATCGGATGAACAATCGTCGATGAGAATTAGCTCTAAGTTCTTGTACGTCTGGGCCTTTACACTTTCCAGTGTCTCCAGAATGAATTGGGAATGATTGTAAGAAAGAACTATCGTACTGACCAGTGGCGCACTCATATCCAAAAAAGGCTAAGTCGGAAGGGATCGGATTGTCAATTCGAACTAGGGAATCGGTGCTGCGCTACCGCCCTGAGATTAAGAAGAACTCCGAGACCACAGCCGACTGCCTTTATTTTCTTGGCAGCGTCCGTGAAGGCTTCATGCCTTGCAACGTCTGCGCCGTATCTTGTTATCATTATCCCGGGGTAAATGCATGATGGCACTGCCGGGTGGCATCTATGCGGGGCCTCAGAGTTCAAGGAGGTGAGTCTTGACGGCTCGCCCGCAAGATTTAAGCGAGCTCTCCTCGCCAGACCAGAACGCGGCGGGTCTTATCCAAGGCAGTGTTGACGCTCTGCGATACGACGTTCACATACTCGACGCTGACGAGGTCTCCGGGATTGTTGCAAGTTTTATCCCAAATGGCTCGAAGGTTTTGGATGTGGGATGTGGGACAGGATTGTTGGGCCAAATGCTGTCCGAACATTGTCATGCTGAGATCATAGGCATCGAGCCCGATCCTGTCCGGGCAGAACTTGCAACAGCCCGTGGAGTGAAGGTCCATGTAGGCTATTTCAGTCGGACTTTGATCCAAAAGCTTGGATCCTTCGACATCATATTGTTTGCCGATGTTTTGGAGCACTTGCCTAACCCGCAGAGCGTGCTTATTTTGTCCCGCGAGGCGTTGAAAGCCGGCGGGGCAGTTATAGTCTCTGTCCCGAACGTTGCGCACTGGGCTGTCCGAATTGAGGTGATCCGCGGAAAGTTTCGCTACCAGCCGTGTGGCATCATGGATGCGACACACCTAAGATGGTTCACGGCTGAAAGCGCAAAACTCTTGCTGGCTTCTGCAGGGTTCAGGATAGCACAATATCGCGCTACGGCAGGCTCCGACGTCCCGGAAAATGGCCGCTTACCCCTGCGGTGGATCCCTGCGAACGCTAGGACACGCTTTCTTCGTATGGCATCGAGACATTGGCCCAACCTCTTCGGCGCGCAACACGTTCTAAAGGCTCAGATGGTATGACCCTGGGAACACTGCGCCGAGCACGATCGGGCAAGTCAGAGGTTGCGAGGTGTTGAATACTGACTCCCACTGTCCAGGGACACAATGACTGATTTCCCGCTACGCTCGTCTCTGTCACTCGACAATGGCAACTGTGCGGTACACGAGAACGTGCACGCCATTGCATTTCACCTCCCCCAGTTTCACCCGATTCCCGAGAATGACCAATGGTGGGGAATGGGATTCACCGAGTGGATGAATGTCGTGCAAGCGAAACCGCTCTTCCCCGGTCACTACCAGCCACACCTCCCGGCCGAGTTGGGATTCTATGATCTGCGTCTGCCCGAAGCGCGGGCAGCTCAGGCCGAACTCGCCGCGAACCATGGGATCTACGGCTTTTGCTACTTTCACTATTGGTTCCACGGGCACCGGCTCCTCGAGCGGCCAGTGAATGAGATCCTAAGAACTGGCGAGCCGGATTTTCCGTTCTGTCTGTGCTGGGCAAACGAAAGTTGGTCACGTCGCTGGGATGGGGGCGATAACGAAATACTGATTGAGCAGACGTACAGCCCAGCAGACGACCTAGCGCACATCCGCGAGCTGATGCCTTTCTTTTTGAGCGATCGCTACATTCGGGTTTTGGACCGCCCTCTATTTTTGGTATATCGGGCGTCGCGACTGCCGGCACCCGAAAGGACCATGAACCTCTGGAGAACGTTGGCCGAACAGGCTGGTTTGAAGGGCCTCTTCCTCGTCCGAGTAGAAAGTCATGACCAAGTCGGCGATCCACGGGAGCTAGGCTTTGACTGCGCTGTAGATTTCCAACCGTGGAACGAGTGGATGCTCAGCTCCCGGATACTGCGCAGAAGATGGTGGCATCGGCGCAAGTTGCGTACAGCTGAGCCGTTGTACTTCGAGAACTGTCTCTCCGACTATGAGAAATTTGTGGACGTCGCCTTAGCTGCTCCCAGGCCCGCATATCCGTGGATACCTTGCGTGTGTCCCGGCTGGGACAACAGTGCAAGGCGGCCGCGGGGCGACGCTCGGATTTTCGTTAACCCCACCCCGAATGCTTACGAGCGGTGGCTGCGAGAAATCGTGAATCGGCAACTGGGTAATATAGTCCCCTCTAGCAACGCTCTAAATTCACCTGAATCGCTCGTGTTTATTAATGCCTGGAACGAGTGGGCCGAGGGAAATCATCTTGAACCCTGTCAAAAATGGGGTCGGAGCTATTTGGAGGCAACACGCAGGGCACTAACTGCCTCGACGAGCCCGGACGTCGTATGTGCCAGCCGTTAGCGCCATCATTCCCATGCGTTCTACGCGTGAGCCCTTTATGCCTACTGTGAGCGTGGTCATTCCGAATTACAACCACCAGCGCTTCCTGCGAAAGCGGATCGAAAGCGTTCTGCAGCAGACGTACCAGGATTTCGAGCTTATCCTGCTGGACGATTGCTCCACCGACGATAGCCGTTCCATCCTTTCCCAGTATGTCGACGATCCTCGCGTTCGGCTTGAGTTCAACGACGTGAATTCGGGTAGTACATATAAGCAATGGAACAAGGGTGTGCGTCTCGCGCGGGGGAAATACCTTTGGATCGCCGAATCGGATGATTATGCGGATGAGGAATTTCTCGAACGGCTCGTCCGAATCCTTGAAAACGACTACACCGTGGCGTACGCATATTGCCGTTCTTGGCATGTTACGGCTGATGATCAGCTCCAAGGTTTTCACGATAACTACGGGCCATATCAAGGTCCGCGAGGATGGGCGACCGATTATCGCGTGGACGGCCGTCAGGAATGCCGTGACTACTTCCTATTCATGAACCCAGTCTCGAACGCCAGCGCTGCCGTCTTTCGAAAGTCTGCGTATGAGTTGGTGGGCGGCGCCGATGAAAGCCTGATTGTCTGCGGTGACTGGAAGCTTTGGGCCTCGGTCGCTCTCACTGGCCACATAGCTTACCTTAGCAAGCCGCTCAACTACTATCGTTCGCATGAGGCCACTCAGCGGACGCGGACCTCTCGCCGATTGGTCAGTGTGGTTGAGGGCCTGCAGGTTGTCCGCTGGATACTTGACCGGATGGAACTCTCTGAAGCAGAGAGCACCGCCGTCTACAAATCGCATGCCGGCAACTGGGTACCAGCACTGATGAGCCTGCGGGTTCCGCTCGATGCGAAGCGGGAGATACTGCGCTGCGCGATGGCGGTTGATCCGCACCCGACTCGAAGAATGCTCGCCCCGGCTATCGAGACGGTCCGCCTCAGCCTGCTACGCCGCTGGCGCTCCGTTCGCGCCCCATACCCGGAAGCGTCCTCTTAAATTAGGGGGTCAAATTTGCGTCCGTCCAAAGATAAAATCAAGCTGTATTGACATGTCGCAAACGAACTCAAACCGTAAGCCTGAAGTCGCGATTTTGGCGCCGCGAATGTGCGTGCTTGGGAATGACCCTTGCGGCGGTTCCGAGGTGATGCTCTGGGAAGACGCACGTTTGCTTCAGGATGCGGGCATGTCCGTTCGGGTTTACGGTGCCGCGGCCAAGGAGACAGCTCCGGTGACCACGATCCCGCTTCGAACTCAATCAGCCCTTATCACCTCTTTGGAATATTGTGGGCCATTTGTGTGGCGCGAGAAGAATAAGATTCTGATGTCATGTAACGAGCCGACGGTCGCCGGACTCGCTCCCGATCGCACGCTGGTTAGGTTCGAATGGGCCACTCCATTACCGCGCTACTGGAGGTTGCCCGGGTGGCTTCGGCGATTTCAGCGAGCTCAGTACTTGTTTCTGAGCCAAAGCGACCGGGAAGGTTTCCTGCGCGACCATGCGCAGATTCCTTTGAGCTCAACATGCGTGATTCCATACCATGTGGATCAACAACTTTTTCGCCCCATCCCGCGACATGCCGAAGGGCCGGTGCGGGTCGGCTTTGCTGGTCAATGGGTGCCTCGAAAGGGAATCTCGGAATTGCTCGAAGCTTGGCTGGTAGTGAAAGATCGAGTGCCGTCGGCTCAGCTTGAAATGGCTGGCGGTCCTAGTCTGTGGAAAACATTTCAATCCGTTCCGGGTGCGGAGGAGTCAGCTGCTCAGGTCAAGAGTATGGAGCAAGCGGGCCTGCTGCGAACTGTTGGAGCCCTGCCACGAGCATCGATGCCCGGTTTCTGGAATTCAGTCAGTGTCGCGGTGGTACCGTCGCACTATGAGTCTTTTGGTTTAGTAGCCCTTGAAGCCATGGCCTGCGGTGTTCCGGTGGTCGCGAGCAAAATAGGCGGCCTAAGTGAAATCGTGACTGATGGTCAAAGTGGTCTGCTTGTCCCGTCCCAGGACCCAGCTGCATTGGCGAAAGCTTTGTTAAGCTTGTTATTGAACGAACCGCTGCGCTTGCGCTTGGCGAATGGTGCGCTCCGCCGAGCGGGAGATTTTTCGTTGGCCCGACGAAGTTCCGGGCTCGTAGGCCTGCTCCAGACTCGCAACAAGAATCTTATTTGACTTGAAGCGAATCTTACACAGCTTGGCCATGATAAGAAGACGTCTCTTGAAAGCGAGTCAAAAGTGAACTCGCGACTCGCCTTTTCTCCAATGTTGCAACGCTGCTACGCGAAGATCCGACGGGTGCCGATATTCGGAGACCTTGCTCATGGATTCATCGGGAGAATTCTGCCTTCGGGTACCCACGTCACCGTCACCGTGCACACGGGCTTGGCGGCTGGTCTATCTCTATCGATAGATCCAAGATACGAGGCGGACTACGCTGCGGGTGTATACGAGGATGCGCTACTAGAGTGTCTTGCCTCGCATTTGGAGATGGGTCACGTTTTCTACGACGTGGGCGCTCACATCGGATTTGTTGCGTTGGTTGGGGCGCGGCTCGTTGGCACTGAAGGGAGAGTTTTTGCATTTGAAGCCGATCCCGGGAATTCGTCAAGGGTGCTGGAACATGCGCGAATGAATGCTTTCCCGCAGATCGACGTGATTGAGTCAGCCGTGTGGTCCAAGTGTACAACCTTGCCCTTTCGGCGGGCCGGTGATGCCTCTAGCCGGAATACAGGCGCTGTGATGAAGTCACCAGACAGCCACGCAATAGGGCAGATCATCTCAATTCCAGCTGTGACTCTTGATCGCTTCGCCGAGCAGCATCGCGCCCCTAACGTAATCAAGGTTGATGTCGAGGGTGCGGAAAGTGAAGTGCTTAAAGGCGCTCAGAAGATTTTTCGCGATTCGAAGCCGGTGCTGATATGTGAAATCCATGATTCCATCGCGTCCGAAACTGTTTCCGAGTGGCTGGTAAACTGCGGGTACCGATGGGATTGGATGCTTCAAGGCCGAGCATTTCCGCGGCACTTGGTCGCCCAACCAGGGACCTGAAGTGCTCGAATGCCTGAGGTCTAACAAGAACGGATAGCGCTGCTTTGGCAGCGTGATGTGCCGATGGGCGCGTTGAAGACTACTGCAATCTGTTGCACAGGCGCTGCAGCGGTGCGGCCCATTTGGTCGCTCATCCGGGCGGGTGAGGATGCGCAACCTAGAGGTCGAAGTTGGGGGATGACTCACTCACAGTTTTCGACCAGCGACTTGAGACCGTCATCAGCTTCCTTACCTAAGAAGGCTACGTGGCACACTTAGCTCAGACCGCGAGCCCGCTCGGTGGCGCTAGTCCATCGGTCGACTGGATTGCCCTGATGGGCAGGCGAGACGTACCGACAGACGGGATCGAGGATTACTGTACATATCTCGCGGGAGGTTTGAAGATTCGGGGAATTCATCTTGGCCTCAACCGGGTCCAGTGGGATGTTCAGCCTTGGAGGGCTGCGCTACGGCAGCTACGCCGCGAAAGCGGCGGCTGGACTGGTAAATGGGTGCTCCTACAATATACGGCGTTAAGTTGGTCGCGCCGCGGATTTCCGTTTCGAGTTTTGGCCGTACTTCATATTTTAAAGCGCATCGGGGGGCGCGTAGCGGTAGTATTGCACGAGCCTTCTCGGCAAGCCCGATCCCCGCGGCGATGGATCGACCGCCTCCGCGGCGCATGTCAGGATTGGGTGATTCGTCGGCTGTATGTCGGAGCCGAGAAGACGATCTTCACGGTGCCGCTCGAAACGGTTCCTTGGTTACCTGCATCTCGCTCCAAGGCCGCTTTCATCCCCATCGGGCCAAACCTGCCGGAATGCAGTCTGATAAGAGAAAACTCGGATACAGAACCCAGGAGAATCGCCGTTTTTGGATTGACCGGACACGACATAGCTTACGAGGTTTCCCAGATCCAGTCGGTCGTCAACCAAGCAAAGGAAAGGATTCCACGGCTAGAACTGACCGTGCTGGGTCGGGGGTCGGTAGAGGCACGGACCGCTCTTGAGAAGGCCTTTGCTGCAAACGATGTGAAGCTGTCGATCCTCGGCATTCTCCCCGGGGAGCAGCTTGCCCATCACCTTGCGAGCGCGGACGCTTTGCTTTTTGTGCGTGGGTCGCTCTCGCTTCGACGAGGGACTCTGCTGGCGGCGATGGCCTGCGGCCTCCCCATCGTCGGATATGACGGACCAGAGACTGATTTGCTCATTAGAGAGGCGGGCGTTGAAGCGGCAAGCTCGGGAGACATTGACGGCCTGGCAGCGGCCTTGACTCACGTTCTCTCCGATGACAAGTTTCGCCAGAAATTGCGGAAACGGAGCAAAAGCACTTACGAGAGACATTTTTCATGGGACCGGATTGCGGCGCAATTTGTCGGGGTGCTGTCAAATGACTGACCGCCGCTATCGAGTTTTGATGGTCGCCTCACATCCCGTGCAGTACATGTCTCCCGTCTTCCGGGAGTTGGCCCAGCATCCGCTGTTGGACGTGCACGTGGCATACTGCTCTTTGCACGGCGCTGAGCCGACACGTGATCCCGGATTCGGGGTGGAGGTTTGCTGGGACGTTCCTTTGTTTGACGGCTACAAATGGACGGAGGTGCGCAATTGCTCCCCACAGCCAGGTCCCGAACACTTTTGGGGTTTGCTCAATCCCGCCCTCTGGAGAATGCTGCGGCGGGACCGATATGACGCAGTAGTTGCATTCACGGGCTACGCTTATGCGAGCTTTTGGATCGCGATGTTGGGGGCCAAGTTAGGCAGCATCCCGATAATTTTCGGGACCGACGCAACGCGCCTCCATCCGCGCTCCGGAGGTGGATGGAAGGTTTTCGTCAAACGGTTGCTGTTGCCACGAATTTTTCACCTTGCGAGGGTGGTCATTGTACCGTCAAGCGCCGGAGTGCAATTCATCCGCAGCCTTGGAATTGGCAACGATCGTGTCGTGCTCACGCCTTACACCGTTAATAACAAATGGTGGATGGAGCAGTCGCAGAAGGTTGACCGCGCTGCGGTCAGGGGACGATGGGGAATCCCGCAAAATGCCCCAACGGCGTTGTTCTGTGCCAAGTTGCAGTCATGGAAGCGACCTCTCGACCTCCTTCGAGCATTCGTGAGGGCAGATGTGCCGGAGGCCTACCTGGTCTATGCAGGCGATGGACCGCTCAAGACCGAGCTTGAACTTGAAGCTAGAAGGCAGGGGGTTTCTGAGCGGGTTCGCTTCCTTGGTTTCGTAAATCAATCAGGTCTGCCGGAGGTTTATCGATCGTCTGACCTTCTTGTTCTGCCGTCGGAGTATGAGCCGTTTGGAGTCGTAGTGAACGAAGCGATGTTGTGTCGTTGCGTTGTCGCTGCGAGCGACCACGTCGGAGCTGGGCCAGACCTTATTCGGCCGGGCGAAACCGGCTTTCTGTTTCCTTGCGGAGACGTGGATGCACTCGCCAAGATTCTGCGCCAGGCCTTATTGAGTCCCGAGGTGCTAGCGGATATCAGGAAGGCGGCACTCGACCGCATGCAGAGTTGGACGATCGGCGATAATGTCACAGGGATGGTAGAAGCCATCTCGCGGGCCTGCTCAGATACACGCGACCGCGTGGGAGCAAGGTGACATAGAGGGGTTTATGGCGAAGTGGTGGGCGATGAATCTAAAGAATCGCTCGCTTTTTGCGCTGAAGCATCCGAAATACACCTTAGGGGCTATCGCCCGCGATCTGTTCTCCTTGGATGAGCGATTCATAGCTGGTATTACAGGCATGAGCCCTTCCGCAATTCGCGACTTTTTGAACGAACCCTTTGAACGGCCAGAGTTTTTCTCGCACTTACAGGCCGCACAGGTGTTGCTCGAGGGTGCCAAGACTGTCGGGGCGGAATTTTACGGCAAGAGGATTCTTCTTCAGTACGCAATCGTCCGAGCCCACCGGCCAGAGCTCATTCTAGAAACGGGCGTGGCTAACGGCGTTTCCTCTAGTTACGTTTTGGAAGCGTTGCATCGAAACAAAAGAGGACAGCTGCATTCGATCGAAATCGGAAACAGCCCATATGTTCCCGAGGGCCGTTCCCCTGGTTGGATCGTCCCGGACTATCTTCAGTCCCGTTGGTCGCTGCATCTGTGTGATGCTCGAACGTGCTTACCCGGCCTGCTTGATAAGCTCGGGACAATCGATATTTTCATTCACGACAGCTTGCATACGTACGAGCACATGAAATTCGAGTTTAAGGAAGCGTATCCACACCTGCGCGCCAATGGCATCCTAATTTCAGATGACGCCTCGTGGAACTCGGCGTTTTCGGAATTCTCACGAAGTGTAGCGTCGCCGAATGCTCGAGTGATACGAGGAGTCGGCATCCTTAAAAAACACGCTCGATGAAAGTCTTGATCTATACGCATAGCTTTGCGCCAAACATAGGCGGCCAAGAAACGATTGTAATGGTTCAGGCCCAAGGCCTGGCGCGAACTAGCTCTTCGGCTTCCGCTCGAGCTGCTGAATTGACTCTTGCCACTCCGACACCGCAGGATGGGATGAATGATGCGACGCTGCCGTTCCGTGTCATCCGGCAGCCAAGCTGGATGGCTCTGTTCCGCCTCATCCGTGATGCCGATGTTGTTCACCTTGCTGGTCCGATTCTGTTGCCGACGATTTTGGCGCTTCTGCTGCGGAAGCCGATATGTGTCGAGCACCACGGCTTTCAGACGATTTGTCCGAACGGCCAACTCTTCTACGAGCCGGATCAATCTTCCTGTCCCGGTCATTTCATGGCGCGTCGATATGGCAAATGCATCCATTGCAACGCCGCTCGGGGAAAGCTACGCAGCCTGAAGATGGTGCTGCTCACGTTTGTACGACGCTGGATGTGTCAACAGGTCAAGATGAACGTTTTACCCACCGCATGGTTGAGTACTCTTCTGCAACTAAAGAAAATGGAGACGATCGTCCACGGGCTCCCCTCGCTCCCAGGGACGCCGAGAGCAAGCGCTACGCTTCCGTTTCCAGTGTTCGTGTTTGTTGGGCGGCTGGTCAGCACGAAAGGCGTTCATGTTCTGCTCGAGGCCTCACAGCTCCTGAAATCAAAAGGCCTTCAGTTTCGAGTCAAAATCATCGGCGAAGGACCAGAGCGCGATGCCCTCGAGAAGACGGTACGTAATCTCCGGATCCAAGATATCGTCTGCTTTCTTGGATATGTTCCGGATGATGCCCTAGAGGAAACCTTGGCGGATGCAGCAGCGGTCGTAGTGCCTTCGTTGGCAGGAGAGGTTTTTGGGATGGTGGCGGCACAAAACATGCAACGCGGCAGACTCGTTATTGTTTCCGACATTGGGGCGCTCTCAGAGGTTGTGGGAAACAGTGGAATGAGAATCGCGCCAGGCGATGCATCGGCCCTCGCGAATTGCATGGAATCCGTGATTAGAAATCCGTCGATCCGCGAGGAGCTTGGACAAAAGGGCCCCGAGCGAGTTGCTCAGTGTTTTTCTGCAGACCAGATGATCACAGAGCATCTTCGGCTGTATGAGGAGTTGTACAGGTCGTGACCAACCTGATGACCATGGACAGGCAGCAACCGCCTTCAGTAGATGTCATCATACCCGTCTACTGCGAACGATCACGGTCACTAGCAGCGACGCTCTCTGCCTGCCTCCAACAAACCTACCCAATCTCCAAGATTTTCGTTGTCGACGATGGTTCGCCCGAGCCTGTTTCTCTGCCGGATTGGGCTCAGTCTCAACCTAACATCAGCCTCCTTCACCTCCGTCAAAATCAGGGGATTTCAGCCGCTCGGAATGCCGCCATCGCGCGTTCGAATGCACGCCTCTTGGCTTGCGTCAATACGGAGGTACTACCGGAGCGAGGATGGCTTGCCACGTGCGCGGAGTATCTGCATGAACACGCAAACGTAGGCGCGTGTTTCGGTCGGCTTGTCCCGGAGCATCCGAAGCGCCTCTTATCGCGCTGGCGAATGCGATTCCAAGAACCAGCAAAATACGGAGATACTAGCGGACCAGCACCTTTTGCTCCTGGCCATGCGGTGCTGTTTCGCAGAGAGCCGATCGAGCAAGTTGGCGGCTACGATGTTCGGTACAAAAGCCATTACGAAGACTCAGATCTTTGTGAGCGTATGCGCCAAGCAGGCTGGGATGTACACTACTTGGCGGAAACCTACTGCGTCTCGGTTCAAGAGGACACTCTAGTAGAACTTTCCAAGAAGCAACTACGAAACAGCGACTGGCGCTCGGCAGATGATTACTCTCTGGCGCGACTGTTCCTGCTTCAGAGCAGATGGCTCGTCGTTAGACTGTGTCGGAACCTACTTAAGGGGCGCTTCCTTTTCATTCCGATTGACTTCGCGATCTGGGGTCGTTCCTTGCAGATCGCCGTACTCAGCACTCTTCGGATCTCGCAGGCAGAAGGAAGCACGAGTCTATGAATCTCTTCTCCACTTTCGCTGTACGCTCGAGGTGGACATCAAAGCTTCTTGCGCAACGCCTGCTTAATTGGCAAGGGCGGCGCGACTTTTTCAAAGCCTTCTATGCGAGGAAGCGCATGTCCGATCGGATGCTTCAGATCCAGTTGCCCCAGGGCACAGTTTTCATAAACGGGCTGACTGCAGTAATCGACCTTCGCACGTTCGCTCAAGTCTTTCTGGACGAAATCTACGGCGGGCTGTCATTCCGCGATCGCGTCGTCATTGACGTGGGAGCACACAAGGGATACTTTGCGGCGTATGCTCTGCTGAAAGGAGCGAAGGCTACGGTCTGCTACGAGCCTGAAGATTCGAACTTTAAGGCGCTCGCTCTTTTTTCACAGACAATTAGGAGTGACGGAAGAGTCATTGAAATTCATCACGAGGCTATTGGCAGCGACGGAGAAATGGATCTCTACGTAAGCGCGGATTCGTGGGCTCATACGACCGTCTGCAGACAGGATTTCATCTTCTCAAAGGTGGTTAGAGTCTCTTCACGCTCACTTGCAACTGCCCTCTCGAACGCTCGGGAACGTTTTTCAGAAGATGACTTCATTTTGAAGATCGACGCTGAAGGAGTCGAAAGCGCGGCATTGCTTCGAACCCCTCCGGAGCTTTTCTCGCGCGTAGGGGAAATCATATTCGAATTCCACAGTTTTTCTGGGCTGCCGCTCCAAGGAGTTCTGGATCGAATGAACTCCATCGGCTTCGAGTGTGTGGGGTTTGTTAAGGAGGCTGACTTGTATCAACTGCGTCGCCAGATCCTTGCGCAAGGAGAAGCATGAAGACACGCGCTCTTGAGAGCAATCAAGCCTGGCTCTCGCCCGTTGCCTTCTTACTCGCGCTCTGCGTCGCTTGGAAGATCGGCGGTTGGATTGCGGAAGGAGACGTAAGCTCTGTCATCTATTTAGCATTAGGTGCAGGGGCATGCGCGATTGCGTTGGCCATCTTGAAGAACTGGCGCTCCGGATTTTACATTTTCATCGCATGGCTATTCCTCGAAGACTTCATTCGCAAGTATATGGGCAACAGCATGATCATCTACTTTGCGAAGGATGCGCTCGCAGCCATGCTCTATGTCGCGTTTCTCGCCGCTGTCCGTCAGCGCCGCGCAACCTTTTATCGCTTTCCATTCCTAATTTTCCTAAGCCTCTTTTTTTGGCTCGGCATCATACAGTGCTTCAATCCCAACTCGCCTAGCTTTTTGTATAGTCTCCTTGGATTCAAACTCTATTTTTATTACATCCCTCTGCTGTTCATTGGCTACAATCTAGTTCAACGAAAACAGGACCTGCGCAGGTTTCTGATAGCAAATATAAGTTGGGCGGGCGTGATTGCTTTGCTGGGTATTGCTCAATCTATTCTCGGTCCGTCGTTTCTGAACCCCCGCACCCTAAGTGAGGATATTCGAGACCTAAGTACACTTTATCGCTATGCGCCCATTTCAGGCGCGTCCTTCTACCAACCCAATTCTGTCTTTGTGAGTGCCGGACGATTTGATTCCTACCTTATGCTCGCCTGGCTTGTGGGCATGGGAGGAGTGGGCTACATACTTCTGCAGCGATGTCGAGGCCAATTCGTCACTCTCGCCGGTCTGGCTCTCGTAGCGGTCGCCACCTTGATGTGTGGGGGACGCGGAGCATTGGTGTATGTTGTGGCTAGCGGACCCGTTCTTGCGATCGCTTTTCTTTGGGGTGCTCCCCGACGGCTAAAGCAAACCCACCGTATTGTCAAGGCAGTTTGGAGAACCGCCCTCGCAGCGGGAACTTCGCTGCTGATAGCCGCTGTTCTATTCCCTCAGGCCATTGGAGCTCGCTGGTCCTATTACACGGAAACATTACTTCCAAGTAGCCCAGCAGAGCAATTGACGTCTCGCGTTAATGTGTACCCGCTGCAAGAACTCGAGAAAGCATTCCAACAAGGGAACTGGATCTCTGGTCACGGCCTCGGTACCGCCTCACTTGGTGTTCAGTACGTCAGCCAATGGCTTGGAAAAGGACGCCCGGGATTCGCAGTCGAGAGCGGCTATGGGAATATCGTGTTGGAATTGGGCATCGCTGGACTCTTGCTGTGGTTCTGCTGGACGGCTGCGCTTCTCATCCATTCATTCAAGATTCTTCGACAGCTTCGCCAGACCGCATTCTTTCCCTTAGCATTTGCCATCTTCTGGTTTGCCTTCTTGCTCCTCTATCCTGCAACCTACACCAGCATCAATGGTTTTCAAGACTACATCTACAACGCGTACTTATGGCTGCTGATCGGCATACTATATCGTCTGCCCGTTCTGGCGAGCGAACAGGAGGAGGCGGTGAGGACCAATCGCCTCGGTACATGGACAATAAGCCACGTATAGCGGTTATCTCGCCCTTTTTGGACAAGCGCCATGGCACCGAACGCTGCGTCGCTGAGCAAATCGAACGGCTTGCAGACGATTACGAGATTCACCTCTACAGTACCGCGATTCAAGATATCGATCTGTCGAAGATTACTTGGCACCGGATTCATCGCCTCCCGAGCCCTCACCTCATCAGGTATCTTTGGTTTTTTGCTGCCAACCACATATGCCGCTGGTGGCACCGGTATTTCCGAAGACTTGAGTTCGATCTGGTTTTTTCACCTGGGATCAATTGCCTAGATGCAGACATCATTGCTGTCCATATCGTTTTTGCTGAGTTCTATCGCTTCATGCGTCCGGAACTAGGTCTCCTGCACAATCCTCTGCGCATGTGGCCTTGGTTGATCCATCGGAGCCTGTCTTACCGCTTCTTCATCGCGATCGAACAGAGAGTGTACACCCGGGACGAAATGCCACTAGTTGTAATCTCCCGCAAGATGGAACAAGACCTTGCGCGATGCTTCAATCGAAGGTCCCGCGTTTCACTCGTATACCACGGAGTCGATCTGGAGCGTTTGAATCCACTGCGTCGCCATGTCTTACGGGGGATGGCACGCCAAGGACTGAAGATCCCTGAAAAAACCTTCGTGGTTCTTCTCATCGGCAACGATTGGAGAAAGAAAGGTCTCCGTTGCCTGATCGATGCTGTGACGAGCCTGCCAAACGCGGATCTAACGATGCTCGTGTGTGGAGAAGACCAGTCTTCCCTATGGCGCGACCTTATCCACCAGCGCGGATTAGAGAACCGGGCGATGCTTCTCCCTTTGGTTCGCGACATAGAACAATATTATGCGGCTGCCGATGTGTATGTTGGTCCTTCACTCGAAGACTCATTCGCGATTCCGCCCCTCGAAGCGATGGCTTGCGGTCTTCCTGTGATTGTAAGCAGACAAGCGGGCGTGAGCGAACTTGTAACGCATGGGGTCGACGGATTTGTACTGGACGATCCAAGAGATTCACGAGAGCTCGCGTACCTCATCCACCAGATTCGTCTCGATGAAGACTTGCGACACCGCGTTGGGACGCGCGCGGCCGAAACGGCTCGGCACTACACGTGGCAGCGCAACGCACAAGAAATGAAAAAGATTTTTGAGCAACGCCTACGAGAGAAACGACAGAACAGCCTTGACCAGCGATCGGCTCTAGCCCGGATATGAAGAGCTACTCGCCGCCAACATATTGGGACCAACTGGCAGAGAGCTACGCGACGGCGGATTCCGCCGCCTTCGCCCCAGTTTTGCATCCAGGGACACCTCTTTGGTTCAACAGACTGATCGACCGGCTACAATTCCGCGCCGTCCTGCGGGCACTCGGGCTCGCAGGGGTTTCACGTGGCTGCCGCATCTTGGATGTCGGCTGCGGTACAGGGCGTTGGGCGCGACGCTACAAGGAATTCGGATTGCGGGTAACGGGCGTCGATGCCTCGCCAACTATGCTACGAGTTGCACGGGAGCAGGGAACTACTGTTCCATTGATCGTCGGAAAAGCGTGTCGCTTGCCGTTTGCATCCGAAATGTTCGACTGTATCTCTGACATTACAGTCGTTCAGCACATTCCACTTCCCGATCAGGCGCAAGCTGTTCGTGAAATGACGCGTGTGCTCAAGCCCGGCGGTAGCTTGATCTTGATGGAACTGATTCGGGGAGAAGGCGTGCATGTTTTTCCTCGCAATCCCGACGATTGGATAAAAGAGTTCACTTTGTGCGGTGCAAAGTTCATCGGATGGTTTGGACAGGAGTATCTTCTTCTCGATCGCCTGTTTGTGGGGGCGGTTCAAAGCGTAGCGCGGCGAAATAAGCGTCATCCTCAAGGATTGCTCCCGGTGCAATCCGCATCGCGAAACGCGTCAGGCATCCGTCGTTCGTATTGGGCTATTCGCCGCATTACTGTGCCAGTTTCGGCATGGACTGAGCCTGTTGTGGAGAGAATCCTGCCCGCGCATTTTGCTACACACGGTGTCTTTGTGTTGCGTAAGGAATAAGACGATTGAAGCAGCGCAAGTGTGGTAGTGCAGATGCCGACATAATTCCAGGCAACTGATGCAAGAATTATTAAACTACGTAACTAAAGTGATGCCGGTCCCGGCGCGTTGCCCTATGACACATCGACCGTTTCGACCTGACAACGTTAACTCAACCGGGGCGTCCTACAGACAGTGACACTCAATGGTAATACCCCGTCTAAATGCATCGTCGGACTCTTTCCCGAACTCCTCGGAGTAGGCGGAGTACAGGAAGCCAGCAGACTAACGGCTGCGGCGATTATGGCGAGCGCTCAGGGGCATCATTGGTCTGTGGATTTCCTTAGCCTCAACGATGCGCCGGGCCCACACACACTTGGTGTGGGTGGGCAAACGATTATCTTTCATGGTTTTGGGCGCGCAAAGATTCGGTTTGTACTCGCGGGCCTGCGAGCGGGCCGTTCGACACCGTCGGAAACAACGACTGTTATCGTCGCAACTCATCCGAATCTTGCCGTTCCCGCAATGTTGATCCGCGGCAATTCTCCGCGGTTTCGGACGGTTGTGATTTCGCACGGAATCGAAGTCTGGAAGCCTCTGCGGGGCTTTCGGCGGCGAGCCCTTGCAAGGGCAGATGTCGTGCTCAGTCCGAGTAGCGATACGGGGCAAAGGCTCATCGACGTGCAGGGAATAGCGAAGGACAAGATTCGCAAACTCGCTTGGCCGATTAGCCCTGCCTTTCTGTGCTTGGCGGATGCATCGACACCTCTCATCGCACCTGCAGCGTTTCCAGCAGGTATGGTGGTTCTAACGGTCGGCCGCTGGGCTGCTGCCGAACGCTATAAGGGGTTGGACGATTTGATCCGTGCCATTGCACAAATTCGGACGGAAATTCCGAACTTAAATCTAGTGGCCGTTGGGAGCGGCGACGATTTACCTCGTTTGAGAAGGGTTGCGGCCGATTCTGGAGTAGGGGATTGCGTTCACTTTCTTGAAAACCTGTCACGCGAAGAGCTAGCTGCTTGTTACTCGCGGGCGAACGTCTTCGCTCTGCCCAGCTCTGGTGAGGGATTCGGGCTGGTCTTCTTGGAAGCCATGGCATTTTCGAAGCCCGTCGTCGCCGCCGCCTGTGCGGGAACAAAGGACGTCGTCGAGGATGATGTGAACGGGTTGCTCGTTCCGCCTGGCGACCAGGCGAAACTGGCGCGCGCCCTCGTCCGTTTGCTTAGCGACGTGTCGCTGCGCGATCGACTGGGCCGGCGCGGCGGCGAAATAGTCCGCAACAGATATCGGTTTGAGATCTTTCAAACCGCATTAGTAAGTATTCTCGATGGTTAAGTGCGCGCCGAGACTAAAACTTGGTCTTGTCCACGTGGGCGTAGTAACCTGACCATTCACCCGCAAGGGTGAGCCTAGTGCTATCTCCCTTGGCTGCAGTTTAGGTTCGCGTCGTGAGGGCGATTCCTCCGTGCGCATTTTGAAGGTTGTTCAGTCCTACTACCCATTTCAAGAGAAGGGCGGCACGGCTGTCAAAGTACGTGCCCTTGCCCGCGGGCTTGCTCAGCGTGGTCACAACCTCACTGTCCTTACGGCTGACCTGGGATTTCGTTCAAATAACGTTTCGGGGTTGAAAGTTGAGTCCTGCACGTTGGGTTGGCGTGCGCAGGAAGATCAAGTTGAGGCGATCTATCTCACAACAGTCGGTCGTTACCGATCTCTCTCCCTGAATCCTCGTGTGGCGGCATTCTGTCGGGCTTCCCTCAAGGAGTTCGACCTGGTTCACTTTTATGGACTGTACGATTTGCTGGCTCCGGCTGTCAGTTACTTCTGCCGGCGGAATGGAATACCGTACGTCATTGAACCGATGGGAATGTATCGACCGATCGTCCGCAGTGTTCCACTAAAGCAGCTATATCACAGAATTCTAGGGAGGCCCCTAGTTGGTGGAGCGCGTTTTCTGATCGCAACGTCGCAGTTAGAGAAGCAAGAATTAGAAGAAAGTGGAATTGCTTCTTCCCGGATCGTCATCCGTCGGAACGGCGTCGACCTGCCCGAGAGATTGCCCGCACGAGGTGAGTTCCGTCGGCAATGGGGCATTCGTAAAGATGCTAGAATCATTCTCTTTCTGGGGCGCCTGGTCTCGAAGAAGAGCCCAGACCTGCTTCTCGACGCGTTCGCACATTGGCGCGGCAGCGCCAGCGAAAAGAACGATGCCGTACTGGTTCTGGCCGGACCCGAGGAAAACGACGGCTTCGGAATGTCTCTTAGAAGGATGGCCCATGCATTGGGACTCGATCAGAATATTCGTTTTGTCGGCCCCCTGTACGATGACGCGAAATGGCAAGCCTACCGTGACGCCGATGTCTTTGTCCTTCCTTCGCAAAACGAGAACTTTGGCAATACCGCCGCCGAGGCTGCCGGCTGCGGGACACCCGTCATCGTAACGGACCAATGTGGAATCGCGTCGTTTATAGGCCAGGCGGGGCTGGTAATCCCATATGGCAGCAGGGAGCTAGTAGAGGCGCTCGCACAACTTCTAGAAGACCGTGAGATGCGGCAACGGTGTCAGAAAGCTTGCGCCGAGATGGCCCGGGCCTTGTCCTGGTCCGATCCCCTCCAACAGATGGAGGAACTTTACGAACGGTGCCTCATGAAGGGGATCAGGCGATAACGGTATAGTTCTTGTCCAGGAAGGACCCATGCCACGCAGATTTCTTTTCTCAGCCTCGGTGCTTATGGGCTCACCCTAGTGCCCTCGTGCTGCGATTTGAGCTGATTGACGTCCTGTTTCTCGATGCGATCCATGAGCTCTTGTCGGTGCAGCAGATAGTTGCTCAACGATCGCCCGACTTGTACGGGGACAACGACTACTTGATTAAAGGCCGCATTGCTCCACGAAATCGGCCCTCGGTCTGGGATCAGATGCATTCCCCACTGGAAAATTAGTCCTAGGTTCCAAAGAGCGAGCACTGCCGTTCCGGTCCATGCAACAGCCCCCGCTCGCTGATCCTGCCACACGTGACCAAGCCAATCGAACAACGCTGCGAGGCCCAAAATGAACAGTGTCGTTAAGGATACAAGAAACCGATTCCCATAAGAGGAAATCCCGTTCCAATCCTCGTAGCAACCCAAGCTGTAGACGTACGCCAGAAAAACAATGATCGAATACAGCGCAAGATTCCCATCATATTTCCGCAGAACCACAAGTCCGACGACAGCAAGAAGCATGATCGGAGTCCAGGTGAACAAGCCGTGGTTAGCGGAAAAGCAGACCTTGAAGAAAGCGGGCGATCCCGGGAACCAGCGTTCTGTGTAGCCAAAGTTCCAAAAGCTGCCGTAAATGATCCTCTTGGTGATGAGTGTCGGCGCAAACGCAACCAGGAACCCCAGCACTAAGATGCAATTCTTGAACAACAGGCTTCCGACAGACTCACTTGAGGCTCGCAAAATGATTGCCCGGTAGCCAGCCATCGATTCCAACAAGGGAAGCAAGAATAGAACGGCATTCATGTAATACACATCCATCATTAAACCGCCGAGCAATCCAAGAATCACCCACTGTTGCCACGTTCGCCCGTCACGCGTCCGGATCCAATACCAGACAAACAACGCTACGACAAACGCAGAATGGGCATGCGACCACGACGGGTTGAAGTACATATATACCGGTAGCGAGCTCCCGAACCAGATTCCCAAGACAGCGAGGAAGGCCTGACGCTCAGAAATGAATTTGCGCGCCACACCGAACGAGATGAACAGAGCCAGAAACCCGTACAGTGCCGTCCCAAAAGCCATCGCTACGCGGTAGGGTCTCGAGAAGCCGTCGACGGGTATCCGTCCGCCTAAGTGATTGTAAAGAACGACCCCCACGTGCGCAGCGATCAGAAACGGGGACCACAGGATAGCGGGACCCAGCGAAAAGTGGTTGTCGATGTGCCCTGTGGCCGTGAATTGCTCCTGTATCAGCAGACCGTTCGCGTCGACTCGGCTCATTCGGAAGCTCGTGTTCGCCGCCAACCAGTCCCTCGTAAAGTCTAGGCTGTGTTCGATAAGCGGCGCGCGTGCGAACGCGTAATAGCCTATGCCGTCACCCCGCACCCACGGGTTGATCAATGGTAACGTAACGACGAAAAGAGTAATGAGAACCTTTTCGTATTTTGTTAGTCTTAACAAGTTGATGCTTCCGGTGTCCACGCATTACTGTTCCAACGCGAGGCTCGAACGTCCCAAATTCTCTCTATAACGCCTCGACCGTGGAAGGACTCGCATCGCCCTTCTTCCTCAGTATCGCTATGAAGGAGAGCGGTGGAAGCGGTAGCCATGGATCAAGCAAACGGAACAACGGCGTCAAAATGTTGAGAATCCGAATTTGGCCGAGTCCGAATGTCTTGCGATGAAGAACACGGCCGTTTAGCCACCATGCCAGCACACCGACGCGGTTGAACTTCAGTATCTGCTCGACATGTAAGCCGGCCTGCCGCGCCGCCGCAAGGAATTGACCTTCGGTATAGCGGCGGTAATGCCCCAACACTTCGTCGAGGCTACCATAAAGCCAGGGACCGCACGGAACCAGAATGATCGCGCGGCCCCCACCAGCTAGGCTATCGCGAATGTTTCGTAGCGCACCCGCATCGTCCTGGACGTGCTCCACCACATTCAAGCAAACGACCGTATCGAACGATTGCCCGGTTGGAAAGCTCTGCCGGTCCATCGCATTCGTATAGGCCACTCGAAGGTATGGACGTGTCGCGCAAAGTGTTACGAGGTATTCCAAATAGTGCGAATTGACGTCGGTAGCCCAATAAATCGAACGAGGCATCAGATGAACTGACATGTTGCCCGTACCCGCTCCCAGCTCAAGGACCCGATCGCCGACGTACGGCCGTATCACATCGGCCATCCAGCTTGTGAATCGCGGCGCCCTGTTCAGCCGCTCGAGGATTTCGCCGCCTCTCTCATCCTCCCTGTAGATCCGGTCCGAGGCCGCATAGCGCACGATCGCCCACAGCGCGCGAAAGCCGTCCTTCCAATTAATTTTCTTACCTTCGTGGTACGTCCGCCCCGAATAGCTGATCGGTACTTCGAAAATCCTGCTTCCTCGTTTCGCCAGCTTGATCGCAAGCTCAGGTTCGATGTCAAATGCAGAACCGTCAAGTGGAATGCTCTTCAAAAGGTCCGCTCGCACCATCTTGTAGCAGGTTTCCATGTCGGTAAGATTGAGATCGCACACGAGGTCGCAGAGAAATGTCAGCAGCTTGTTCCCGACGGCATGCCGGAAGAAAAGCGCACGTTTGTATCCACCCGCCAGGAAGCGGGAGCCAAACACAGCGTCCGCGTCTTCAAAGAGGAATACTTCCACCATTTTCAACAAATCGCGGGGGTGATACTCCAGATCGGCGTCGTGGATGACCACGAGTTCAGTATCGACTTGGGCAAGCGCCGTCCGGATCGCAGCTCCCTTGCCTCTGTTCTCCTCGTGACGCAGCCACACCCAAGAGAACTTCAGGTCGAGCGCTTTCGTTTCGATTGACGTCCGAAAGCACCGAATCGCTTCGGCAGTGCCGTCCGAGGAACCATCGTCAACGACAATCACCTTGATCCAACTCAGTAGCGGCGACTCGCCAAGCACAAACAATCTCGCGAGGCTGGCCTCGATTAGAAAGCGCTCATTGTACGCGGGAACAATTACCGAAAGGGTTGTGATCGTCCGTTCGCGTTCCAGGTTTTCGCGGGAATCAGCTGGCGTGTCGGAAGTCCGCAGCCATCTCGCTTGCTGCACGCGGTTGGTCACAGCCTCGCTCATTTTCCTCTGATGGCCACATTCAGCCTACGCCATTATTTGCGACTTTGCGTGGAACTTCAACCGTGCCGTGCCTCGAGGCGACGTTCCTAACAGTACTGATTCCCGTTAAACGGCATCGCGGTTGAACGGCAAGAACGTCGAACGCAAGCCACGGCCCCCCCGCTGTTGATCGAATAGAGGTTCCATCGTAAAGTTTCCGATGACATGCTTTGCAGCATGATTCTCGGCTGGCCTTCTGTGACGCGATGAATTCTCCGTTTCGTCTATCGCTGGCAATACCGGTTCACAATGAAGCGGGCGTTCTGCCGGAGCTCCTGCGTCGGACGCGCGCTGCTCTCGATGCATTGCCCGGCGGCCCTCATGAATTTGTCTTTGTGGACGATGGCAGCAGAGATCAGACCTTCGAAATTCTCGAACAGGCCGCGCTGAGGGACCCCCGCATCATTGCGATTTCCCTTTCGCGCAACTTCGGCCATCAAGCGGCTCTGACGGCAGCTCTCGATCATGTCTCGGGCGACGCGGTAGTCGTCATGGACGGAGACTTGCAGGACGCCCCCGAAGCGATCCCTCAGTTTGTCGAGCGCTATCACGACGGTTACGACGTGGTCTACGCGCAAAGAATTCGCCGCAAGGAGCCGTGGACGCTGCGCCTCTGCTATTTTGTGTTTTACAGGATCATGGCGAGGCTATCGGACGTTCAACTGCCGCTCGACGCTGGCGACTTTGGCCTGATGTCCCGTCGCGTCCTCGATCAACTCCGTCGGATGCCGGAGCACCACCGCTACCTGCGCGGGTTACGAAGCTGGGTTGGCTTCCGGCAAACGGGCATCCCGATTGAACGCGAAGAGCGCCACTCAGGTAAGAGCAAGTATGGCTTCTGGCGTCTTCTGAAACTTGCCACGGATGGCTTCTTCGCCTTCTCGATCGTTCCGATTCGCGTCGCCGCCCTGCTCGGTGCTGGGGTCAGCACTGCTTCGATGCTTTACGTCCTATATGCAATCTACGCGCGATTGTTTCTGCGAGTATCGCCAAAGGGTTTTACCGCACTGATTGTAGCGGTGACATTCCTGTCGGGCGTGCTTCTCTTTTTTCTTGGAGTGATCGGTGAATACGTGGGACGCATTTATGAAGAGACCAAAGAGCGGCCGATCTACCTCATCAGCCGCGTTGCAGGTGGACTCAGAAACGAAGTTGCAGAAAGTGCCGCCGAATCCCGTCGTCACAGTCGGGTCTTGGAAAGGGAGTTCTTCGATAATTTTCGGCGATGACCGCCGTGCGTACAATCGAATACTTGTCGCCGCCCGCCCAAGTAAGCATGGCGGACCGGTGGTTCGAAATTGCCTCAGTCAAACACTTTTGGATCAAACGCCGATTCGACGTACTTCGGCGATTGGCCGGTGAGCTCGTCCGTGGCGCCCAAGAGATCGCCGAGATTGGGTGCGGCCACGGGCTCGTTCAACGCCAGATCGAAGAGGAATATGGCCGGGAGGTCACTGGCTTTGACTTGAACGAGTTTGCCCTTCGGCAGAACGTGAGCCGATTAAGCAAGGTCTGCTGCTACGACATCTACCAGAAGGATCAGCCACTGCGAGGACGCTTCGATCTGATCCTTCTTTTCGACGTCCTCGAGCACATCACCGATGAGGACCCATTTCTGTTCGCATTGCTCTATCATCTTGCACCATCAGGCAAGGTAGCTGTGAACGTGCCGGCCGGCCAGTGGGCATATTCCGCGTACGACGACGCGGCCGGACATGTCAGGCGCTACTCCATTCACTCGCTCAGGGATGTTGCCCTGCGCAACAATCTTGAAATCACCAAGTGGACTTATTGGGGGCTTCCTTTGTTGCCGCCGCTAATTCTGCGAAAGCTATGGCTCCTGGGAAGCCGCGACGAAAAGCAAATCATCTCAACGGGGTTCGATGCGCGGACAGACACGATGAACAAGCTCTTGGGAGCACTTTCTAAGTGCGAACCTATTCCGCAGACGCTGGCTGGGAGCTCTCTGATGGCCATCGTTCAGAACCGTGGTAC
>Ga0187783_10000638_pt1 | contig 25397 bp, 30 predicted proteins | sample 1015_SJ02_MP02_2_FD_132471 | JGI IMG/M metagenome (GOLD analysis project Ga0187783, IMG submission 132471) | Tropical peat soil microbial communities from peatlands in Department of Meta, Colombia - 1015_SJ02_MP02_20_MG | ecosystem: Environmental > Terrestrial > Soil > Wetlands > Peat | place...
CGTTTGAGCTACGGGGGCTGACGTTCTCATCACGCTGGCGGTTTCGTGCGACAAGGTGCACGGCGTGATCCGGCAGCGGGATGATCTCTACGGCGCTCCGACGCCGGAGGATCTGGCGAGCGAGGTTTACGAGAACTACAAAGAGTTCGTTAATCCCGCTCTTGCTCGTGTGATGAAGCTATCGGGCTCGCCGGTCGAGGTGCGCGCGCGAGGCTGCACGATTTGGGATCAAAACGGGAAATCATATCTCGACTTCGCCGGCGGCTACGGCGTCTTCACGCTCGGCTATCTGCATCCGCGCGTCGTCGAAGCGGTGCGCGCGCAACTCGAGCTGATTGCGCTCTCCGGAAAGACGATGTTCAACGTTCTGCTGGGCCGTGCCGCGCGCCGGCTCGCGGAGCTAACGCCGGGCGATCTGAAGGTTTCGTTCTGGTGCAACAGCGGCACTGAAGCAATCGAGGGCGCGATCAAGCTGGCGCGCGCTGCGACCGGGCGCGCGAAGATCGTCGGCACGTTGGATGCGCTTCACGGCAAGACGCTCGGCGCGCTCTCGGTGAGCGGGCGCGAAACGTTTCAAGCGCCGTTCCGGCCGCTGCTTGCCGATTCGATTCGAATTCCGTATGGAGAGACGGCTTCGCTGGAAGAAGCGCTGCGTGACGCAGCCGCGTTCGTCGTCGAACCGGTTCAAGGCGAGGGCGGCGTTCACGTCCCCCCGCTGGGGTATTTGCGAGAGGTGCGCGAGATTTGCGATCGCACCGGGGCGCTCTTCATCGCCGATGAAATTCAGACCGGCCTGGGGCGATGCGGCTATCGGTTTGCTTGCGATCGAGACGAAGTCGTGCCCGACGTGATGACGCTGGCGAAAGGTCTCTCCGGTGGCGTCGTTCCGGTCGGCGCGTTCATCGCACGTTCCGACGCGTGGAACCGTGCCTTCGGCCAGGCACCGCTTTTGCACACGTCGACGTTCGGCGGCAACGAGTTGGCCTGCGCTGCAGCGATTGCAGCGATGGAAGTTCTCGAGGACGAACGATTGGCGGAGCAGGCGCGTTTGCGCGGCGAGCAGCTGCTGCACGGCGCGCAGCGGGTCGCATCGCAATATCCCGACGTCGTGCGCGAAGCACGCGGGCTCGGACTCCTGGTGGGCGTAGAGCTCACGAATGAAGGCTATGGCGGCTGGATCATCCCGGAGATGCTCAAACGCGGAGTAACGGCTGCCTGGACGCTCAATGCGCAGCGCGTCGTTCGTCTCGAACCGCCGTTGATCGTAACTGCCGCGGAAGTCGATCGAGCGCTTGCGGCGCTGCGCGCGGGAGTGGCAACCGCCTTCGATGAGTTGGGCGTCCTCCGCTAACAGCGCATGCCATATGTCGAGAGCAGAATCGTGATCGATGCCCCGGCCCGTCGCGTCTACGAGCTCGCCAAAGAGCAGGAACGTTTTCCGGAATTCATGCCGGACGTCGAAAAGGTAACGATTCTCGAACGCAGCAGCGAGAGCGCGGTTTCGCGCTGGAAGACGCTCGTCGAGGAGGCGCCGATCGAATGGACCGAGGAGGATCGCTTCGACGACGAGGCGCTGCGCATAGATTACAAGCTGCTTGAAGGCGATCTCGACAAATTCGAAGGAAGCTGGACGTTCGAGCACCGCGACGGCGTTACCCACGTCGTTCTCGGCGTCGATTATGATTTTGGCGTACCGACGCTTGCCGAGCTGATCGGTCCGACCTTGCAGAAGAAGGTTCGCGAGAATAGCGAGATGATGCTTGCGGCGCTCAAGCGCGAAGCCGAATTGCCATGAATCGGTTCTGTTTCGTCATTCATCCGCTCTCGTTCGAAGACATCGCGCGCTACGAGCCGGGTGCGAAGGGAAAAGGCGAGGCTATCCTGCGCAAGATCATGGAATGGATGCCGTCGTACGCGGCGGTCCACGTGACCGGCGTTCGAACGCCCGACGGACGGGAGACGGAGGGATGGTTCGTCGCTGCTCCGCTGCTGCCGCAGCAGCTCGTAGAGTTTCCGCGGGAAGAGGTCTACTCGCGCGTACTCCGTGCGATCGAAATCGGCGCCGAGCTGGGAGCTCAGGTTGCCGGCCTCGGGGCTTTTACCGGCGTGGTCGGCGATGCCGGCGTGACGATCAACGCACGCTCGCCGATTCCGGTAACGACTGGAAACTCACTGACGATCGCGTCGGGCGTCGCAAGCCTCTTTCGCGCGGCGCACGAGATGGGTATCGACGCGGCCGCGGCGACGGCGGCCGTCATCGGAGCAACCGGCTCGATCGGAAGCGCCTGCGTGAGGTTGATCGCGCCGAGGGTTAAGCGGCTGATCCTTTGCGCGCGTAACCAGACGCGCCTGAGCAAGTTTCATCGCGAGATCGGCGGAGAACTGCCATGCGAGAGCGAGCACACCGCCGATATTTCGCGCGCGGTACGCAACTCGCAGCTTATCTTGACGGCGACCAGCTCGACCAAAGATGTGGTCGAGCCGGAAGATCTTCAAAGCGGCGCGGTTGTTTGCGAGCTCTCGCTTCCGCATGACGTGAGCCGTCGCGTCGCGCGCGAGCGGCCCGACGTCTTGGTGATCGAGGGAGGCAACATGCTCGTGCCCGGCAACCCTCGTTTCGAGCGCGTCCGCGAACCCGGCAGCGAGTTCGACCTGAATTTGCCCCCTCGGACGGCGCTGGCTTGCATGAGCGAGACGATGATACTTGCACTCGAAGGGCGTTTGGAGCCATACACGCTCGGCCGCGGAATCGATCTCGAGAAAGTTCTTGAAATCGAATCGATGGCGGAGCGCTGCGGGTTTGAGCTTGCCGACATGCGCGCTTTCGATGCGGCGGTTACGCCCGAAAAAATTGCCGCCACGCGCGCCGCCGCGTCCAGTGGTGTCACGTGAAGCGCGTCGTTTCGGTGTCGCTGGGGTCGAGCAGCCGCGATCACCATGCTCGAATCAGCTTGATGGGCGAGCAGTTCGAGATTTCGCGCATCGGCATGGACGGCAAGCTCGACGCCGCCATCGCGAAGGTGCGCGAGCTCGACGGCAAGGTCGATGCGATCGGTCTTGGCGGCATCGACGTCTATCTCTACGCGGGGCGGCACCGCTATGCGCTGCGCGACGGATTGCGACTGCTCGAAGCTGCAAAGACGACTCCGGTCGTTGATGGAAGCGGTCTGAAGAATACGCTCGAACGTGAAGCGGTTCGCTTCATGCGCGACGAACTTGCGATCGATTTGCGCGGGCGCCGGGTGCTGATGGTCAGTGCCTTGGATCGTTTCGGCATGGCGCAAGCGCTGGTCGATGCCGGTGCCGACGTGCTCTTTGGCGATTTCATCTTTGCGCTCGACAAAGACATCCCAGTTCGCGATTTGCACGAGTTCGAGAGGATGGCTGAAAAATATCTTCCCGACGCTTGCAAGCTTCCATTTCAATTCTTTTATCCGACCGGGAAGAAACAAGAGAAGCCGCCCGAGCCGAAATATCCGCAATACTACGAGCAAGCCGAGATCATCGCCGGCGATTTCCACTTCATGCGTCAGTACATGCCCGAGCGGCTGGACGGCAAGATCGTCTTGACGAACACCGTCACGCAGGAAAACGTGGAGGAGCTGGCGGCGCGCGGGGTTCGGCTGCTGATTACGACCACGCCCGAGATTGCCGGACGGTCCTTCGGCACGAACGTTCTAGAGGCCGCGCTCCTGGCGCTCCTTGGCAAGGCGTGGAACGACGTCGTGCCGGCCGATTACGAGCGACTGCTGCACGAGCTGCAACTGAGGCCGCGCGTCGTGGCGTTAACGCGGACGGGTTGACGTGCCGATTGGTCGGCGCGGCGGCCGGGTATAGTAACCGACTGCGCGCCGGCGCAGGAGGCCTTAGAGCAGCCTTCTCAGAACAACCGGCGCCAGCGTTGGAGAACGCCATCAAATACTTTTGGGGTTTCTCGCCACGAGCGCCCCGTGAGGACCTAATCGTTGAACGACAAAGAGATCGTACTGACCGCGGAAGGGCTTGCAAAGCTGGAGCAAGAGCTCGACGAGCTCAAGAGCGTCCATCGCCGCGAGGTAAACGACCGCATTCGTCAAGCCAAAGAGTACGGCGACTTGAGCGAAAATGCCGAATATGAAGACGCCAAGCAAGAACAGGCCTTCATCGAAGGCCGCATTCTCAAGCTCGAAGCGATGATTCGCAACGCGCGCCTCATCGATGAGTCGGAGTATGCCGCGGACGAAGTTCATCTCGGCGCGATCGTGAAAGTGAAAGATCTCAAGAACAACGAGAGCTACGAGTTTTCGATTGTGGGCTCGGCCGAGGCCGACCCGCCGAACCGACGCATCTCCAACGAGTCGCCGCTCGGAAGCGCCCTCATCGGACACAAGAAAGGCGCGACCGTGGACGTCGCGACGCCGCGCGGTCTGGTCAAATATAAGATCGAGTCGATCAAGAGCAGCAGCGCGAAGAAGGCCGCAAAGAAAGCGTCGTAACTAGGAAGTTCTATTGGACGAACTCGGAAAGACCGAAGCAGCGCTCGTGGCGGCCAGACGTGAGAATCTGGCCGCTTTGCGTTCGCGGGGGACCGATCCGTTTGCGGCTCGGCGCTTCGACGTCGAGGCGACCACCGCCGAGTTGCTGGAGCGCTATGGTTTCTTGGTGCCGGGGCAAGATGCAAGCGCCGAAGGCTGGAGCCTTGCCGGGCGAATGCTGTCGAAGCGAACGATGGGCAAAAGCAGCTTCGCCGACCTCGCCGACCGTACCGGCAAACTTCAAGTCTACGTGCGTAAAGACGAGATCGGCGAGCGTGCCTTCAGCGATTGGGAGGATCTCGATCGGGGCGATCTCATCGGCGTGCGGGGCTACATGTTCCGCTCCAAGATGGGCGAGCTAACGTTACACGTGACCTCCTTCAGCGCGCTCGGAAAGGCGTTGATGCCGCTGCCGGACAAGTGGCACGGCTTGCAGGACGTCGAAAAGCGCTATCGTCAGCGCTATGTCGACATGATCGTCAACCCGGAGGTCCGCGACACGATGATCATGCGTAGCCGCCTGATCGCCGAAATGCGGCGCTTCATCGACGGCTACGGTTTTTACGAAGTCGAAACACCGGCGCTTCTGCACGTGGCCGGCGGAGCGGCCGCACGCCCCTTCGTCACGCATTGCAACGCGCTGGACCAGACGATGCAGCTGCGAATTGCAACTGAGCTCAATCTCAAGCGCATGATCGTGGCAGGATTGGAGCGCGTTTACGAGATCGGGCGCATCTTTCGCAATGAAGGCATCGATACGACCCATAACCCCGAGTTTACGATGCTCGAGCTCTACGCCGCCTACTGGGATGTTTGCGACATGATGGAGTTCAACGAGGCGCTCATCGCGCATCTCGTTTCCGTCGCTACCGACGGCGGCACCGAGCTTCGCCATGGCGATGGCACGATTTCGTTTGCGCGACCGTTCGGGCGCCTCGAATACCTCGAGGCGATGGCTCGCTTCAGTGCCGGCCGGTACACGCGCGAGCGCCTCTTCGACCCCAAGGGAGTGCAGGAAATTCTTCGAGAACTGAACCTGCCGCCGTCGCCGACTCAGGGGCACGCGCTCGACAAGATCTTCGAGCGCGTAGTCGAGCCGCACCTGATGGCGCCGACGTTCGTGACCGGTTATCCGGTGCTGATCTCGCCGCTGGCAAAACGGCGCGCGGACGATCCGGAGCTGGTCGATCGCTACGAGCTCTTCTGCGCCAACATGGAAATCTCGAACGCTTTTACCGAGCTCAACGATCCCGACGACCAGCGCGCCCGATTCGAAGCTCAAGTCGCCGAACGCGCCGGCGGCAACGAAGAGATTCCCGAGCCCGATTGGGACTTCGTGCGCGCGCTCGAATACGGCATGCCGCCAACTGCGGGGATTGGTCTCGGCGTCGATCGCCTGATCATGTTGTTGACCGGCGAAGCGTCGATTCGCGACGTCATCCTTTTTCCGCTTCAACGGCAACATGGTTAGAGAGGGTCATACGATCGCGCGCGCGGCGATGCTGATGCTGGTAATCAGCTTCGCGGCGTTCTTCGCAGCCGCTGCAGCAAATCGACCCTATTACTATTTGAATCCCAAGCAACTCGACCTGGCGGCATTGCTGCCGCCGCCGCCCGACTTCAACTCCGCCGCCGAGCGCAGCGACGAAGAACAGGTTGCCGCGGCGATCGCGGCGCGTAGTCCCAAGCAGCTTTACCATGCCGAAGAGGAGACGAAGCGGACCGTTTTCTTCTTTGCACCGTCCATCGGCCCAAATTTCACGGCGGAACGCCTCCCAGTGACGGCGCATTTCTTTGCGTGCGTCGGCTCGGACGTCGAGCAGCTCATCGACAGCGCGAAACTCGCGTGGGATAGGCCGCGTCCCAACGGCGTCGCCGGCCGCCGCGGTTCCTATCCGAGCGGTCACGCCGCCTTCGCGGCCTCGACGTCGATCATTCTCGGAGAGCTGCTGCCCTCGAAGCGCGATGCGATCTTTGCGCAAGCGCGCGTCTTTGCGGAGAATCGGATTCTCTTGGGACTGCACTATCCAAGCGACGTCGCTTCGGGATGGACCGCCGGCACGCTGGCGGCCTACGTGATGATGCGCAATCCGGTGTTCCAGCGTGATTTCGCTGCGGTGAGAGCGGAGCTGCGCAAGGCCAAGTTCTGACGACACTGCGTCTCACCGTCGAGTACGACGGAACGGACTTTTGCGGGTTTCAATGGCAGCCGCAAGTGCGGACGGTTGCCGGAACGATCGAGACGGCGCTTGCGCGTCTGTTCGGCGAGACCGTTAAGGTTACCGGAGCAGGCCGCACGGATCGCGGCGTCCACGCGACCGGCCAAGTCGTCTCGCTTTCGACCGGCGGACGCTTTCCGTTCGACCGCCTTACCGTAGCCGTGCGCGGACTGCTTCCTGTCGATTTGAGCGTTTGCGAGACGGCTGTCGTCGACCCGGGTTTCTCCGCTCGATTCTCGGCTCGAGAACGAACCTATATTTACGCCATCCTGAACCGGCCGGCCCCGAGCGCTTTGATGGAACGTTACGCGCACCACGTCGCGCGACCGCTCGATCTAGACGCAATGCGGAAGGCCGGCGAGCCCTTGGTCGGTGAGCACGATTTCCGCTCTTTTGCCTCCCCCGCCATCCTGCAAACGGAGGCCGGCTGCGCGGTTCGCCGAGTGCGCTGCCTCGAGATCGAGCCTCGAGGAGAGCTCCTACGGATCGCGATCGCGGCTAACGGCTTCCTGCACCACATGGTTCGAACCATCGTCGGGACTTTGGTGGAGTGTGCGACGGGTCGCCGCTCCCCGGGCGAAATCCCGGCGATCCTGGCAGCCCGGGATCGTTCGGCTGCCGGGCCAACGGCACCGGCGAACGGTCTCTACCTGGCAGGCGTGCGCTATGCGGACGGTTACGACTCCTTCGCCGAGCCTCCGATCCTCGGTCGATAGCCGGCGATTGGGCTGCTTGACGCCACCCCGGCTTTCCCGTAGGATACGTTGGTTGTGCGCACCTACCAGCAAAAGACGGCTGAAACGGAGCATCGTTGGTACGTCGCCGATGCCTCCGGCGAGCGCCTCGGCACGCTGGCGGTCCGGATCGCTCGGGCGCTCTCGGGCAAGTACAAACCGACGTGGACGCCGCACGTTGACGATGGGGATCACGTGATCGTGATCAACGCCGAAAAAATCGAGCTCGGCGGCAAGAAGTGGCAGCAGAAACTCTATTACCGGCATAGCGGCTATCCGGGCGGCCTGAAGGTGCAAACGGCGCGAGAAATCGCCGACAAGCGTCCCGAGCGTCTGATCGAGAAAGCCGTGCGCGGCATGCTCGCGAGCAATCGAATGCGCGACGCCCAGCTGCGTCGTCTGAGCGTTTACCTCGGTGCAGAACACCCTCACCAGGCGCAGAACCCTGCGCCGCTTTCTTCGTTGCCATAGGAGCCGCACTTGGACGAAGCGATCGACGTCATCCAATCGACCGGGCGGCGCAAACGCGCGGTCGCGCGAGTGAAGCTTTCCCTCGGTCAGGGCGTCATCACGGTGAACGGGAAAGCCGTCGACGAGTATTTTCCGCGTCCGCAGCTGATCCAGATCGTGCGCCAGCCGCTCGAAGCGACCCAGAGCGCTTCCCGCTTCGACGTGCGCGTCAAAGCTGAAGGCGGCGGCGTAACCGGGCAGGCGGGAGCGATCCGCCACGGAATCGCGCGGGCGCTGCTGGCGATCGACGAATCGTTCAAAGAGGCGCTACGCAAGAACGGGTTCCTCACGCGCGACCCGCGTGAAAAGGAATCGAAAAAGTACGGCCGCAAGCGCGCCCGCAAACGCTTCCAATACAGCAAGCGATAACCACCCGCATTAGGGGACTTCTGAAGGCGGCCGCGATCGCGCTGGGCGCGATTGCGCTTCTCGTGCAGCCCAATGCGAGCTGGATCGAGCGCGCCTACGTCAACGGCGCTTATCCCGTTTGGGAACGCATCGCCTTTTCGATCACGCATCCGTTTCCATGGTCGCTGGGGGATCTCGCCGCGCTGGCCGGCATTGCCGCGATCGTCTGGCAAATCGTGATTATCGCGCGCAAGCGGCGCCCCCGAGCGGCAGATTTCACTGCGCTGATTTTGAACTGCGCAACGATCGTGGCAGTTTATGCGATTTGGTTCGAGCTGAGCTGGGGTTGGAACTATGCGCGCGCGCCGCTCGAAGCGCGCGTTGCCTTCGACGCTTCGCGCGTGACGGCGCGAAACGCGGCGGCGCTGCGCGGGCGAGCGATGGCCGAGATGAACGCGCTCGCGGCGCCGGCCCATGCCCGCGCCGGAGCGCCGCTCGATCTGGGGACCTTACGGTCGGCCTGGCTGCCGGCGGTGCAGCGGGCCGGTGATGGTTGGACGCCGCAGGTCGGCGGCCCGAAGCCTACGATCGCTGATCCCTTCATGCTGGCCACCGGAACCAGCGGGTTCGTAAATCCGCTGACGCTCAACGTGGCGCTTGCATCGGATCTCTTATGGTTCGAACGGCCCTTCGACCTAGCCCACGAGTGGAGTCACGACGCGGCCTACGCGCGCGAAGACGAGGCGAACTATCTTGCGATCGTCACCTGCCTGCGCTCGCCCGATCCGACAATGCGTTATTCCGGCTGGTTCGAGCTCTTTCTCTATCTGCCGCAGAAGCCACGTTACAAGCACCGCGAGTTCGTGCCGCTGGTTTGGCGAGATTTCGCAGCACTTCGTAAGCGCGACGCCCGCCATATCAACGTGATGCTGGCGCACTGGTCCTGGCGCACGTATAACGTGTACTTGAAGAGCAACCGCATCGCATCGGGGATCGCGAACTACGACGAAGTCACTCGCTTGATGCTCGGCGTGCCGCTCGACGCGCAAGGCCTGCCGGTCGCGCGATAAGCGAAGCGGGGACTCTAGTGCTGAGTCCCCGCTGGTCTTTCCGCTAGCGCTGCGGAGGTTTGTTCTTGTCGCCGCCGCCGCCGGCCGGTGGTTTCTGCCCGCCGCCCTGCGGATGTGAGGCGGGGGGATGACCGCCGCCTTGCGGACGCCCCATGCCGCCTTGCGGACGTCCCATGCCGCCTTGCGGACGTCCCGTGCCGCCTTGCGGATGCCCCATGCCGCCTTGATGCATCGCGCCTTGCGGGCGGTTGTTGGGCGGTTGTTTGTGCTGCCCTTGGCCGGCCATGGCGTTGTGATGCCCCTGACCTTGCATGGTGTTGACCGGTTTGTTTTGCGGCTCGTTCGCCGGTTTACTCTGCATCGTATTTGCCGGCTTGTTCTGGGTTGTCGGCGCCTTGTTCTGCATCGTGTTTGCGGGCTTGTTCTGGGTTGTCGGCGCCTTGTTCTGCATCGCATTTGCCGGCTTGTTCTGGGTTGTCGGCGCCTTGTTGCCGAGCGCCTGATTCGACGGGTTGTTACTGCCGTGCGTCGGAATCTTCGCCGCGGCCTGTTTGTCGGCCGTCGTAACCGGTGCGAAGTTGTTGGGCTTGTTGGTGCTGGTGAACGGCTTGCTCGATGACGTCAACGACGGTTTGCCCTTGTTGACCGATGCGAGCTGGTTGCGATCCTGACCGGCGACCGTCGCCTGCTGTTTCTGCGCGCTGGTCGGCGCGATGCCGCCTTTGCGCGCAGCGATCTGCGACGAGGTCGGCGTGGCCGTGATTCCGCCCTTGCCGCCGTTGTAGCTGACGTTCTTGTTGAAGCAGTTGGTACAGTTGACCGTCTTGTTGTAGACGTTGTTGGTGACGGTCTTGTTGACGTTCGTGTAGGCGGAATTGTAGCCGTAGACTCCGCCGTTCCACGCGCCGCCGTAGAAGCCGACGCCCGGATAGCCGAAGCCGTAGTTGATGCCGCCGTAGAAGCCGACGCTGGCACCCCAATAGCCGGCATTCCAGCCGTACCCGCCGCCGACGCCGGCGCCCCAGTAACCGGGCGTCCAGTAAAGGCCGACGGAGGGTGGCGCTACCCAGGTGCCGGGCACCCAGTAGTAGCCGGCCGGGCCGTACGCCCAGTAGCCGGGGGTCCAGACGGCGCCGGCGTAGGGCACCGGCGGTTGCGAGTAGACGGGAAGCGCCGGTGGCGGCACGCCTACGCTGAAGCCGACGCCGACGCTGAACTGTGCCGACGCGGCCAGTGGCGCGACGGCAATGAGAATGGTTGCAATAATTGCGGTGAGCGATCTAGTGATTGGCACGAGTCCTCCTCTTGTCGGAGATCATTATGAACATCATTATAGCCTAGCTTTCCCACCACGCGAGCGAGTCCGCCGGGCCTTTCACGCGATTCTTACCCGTTCGTCACAGCCTTCCAACTGCTTCCTCATCGCGCTCTCACGTCATACTTCAGCCACCTGAGGTACGCCTGGCGCTCACGCGGGCCTGATAGGATTGCGCTCATGTTCGACGTCGGAGAATCTTTACGGGAGGCTTTCGAAGGCGCGCGCAGCCGCCTTCACGATGCCCAGGCTGCGGTCGCTTTGGCCAACGCTGGAAAAGCGCGCGGCCGCTCTGCCGATGCCGCGATGGCCCAAACGGCGGGCGTTGCGATCTTCACCGAGGCGCTGCTCGCCGCAGTACGGGCACGCTTCGAGGAAATCAAGACGGTGGCTAAATGACGATCGACCTGCTTGACGGAGCCGCCAGTGCGATGGACGCGCAGCGGGCCGCTCTCGACGTCGCCGCGCGTAACGTCGCAGCCGCGGAAGCCGCCGGTCCGAACGCGAGCTACGAGAGGATGATTCCGCTCTTCCAGGTCTTGGATTCCGGCGACGGCGACGACCGCGTCGAGTTCAGCGGTACGCGCACGGAACGCGGGACGAACGTGGACATTCTGACCGAGATGATCGCCGTGATGAACGCCGCGCGCGCCTACGAATCCGACGCGTCGATCTTCGACGTGGGCAAACGGCTCGCCGAAAAAACGATCGATCTCGAACGTCTATGAGAGTCGAGGCGCTCGTTCCCGATACGCCCGTGCCCGAAAGCGATGGCGCCGATGGAGCAACGTTTGCACGCGCACTCGACGCGGTCGGCGAAGCGCTGCGCGGCGCGAACCGCGCTGAAGATAACTTCGCATATGGCAGAGGCACGCTGCAAGAGGCCGTGTACGAGCGCGCGCAAGCCGATATGGCGCTCGCGGTTGCGACTTCGACCGCCACGCGCATCGCGCAAGCCGTGCAATCCGTACTCAACATGCAAGTATAGCTGCCCACACGATGAGCTCGTTTGCACAATGGCTCGCGCGCTGGAGCGGGTTGCCGAAAGGAGTGCGATTCGCTGCCGGAACGATCGGACTCGGAGTCTTGTGCATCGCCGTTGCGGCGGCAATCGTAGGACATCCGGCGCGTGCGCCGCTTTTCGCCGCGCCGCTCCATCCCGAGCAGCTCGTCGAGGTAGAGGAGCGCCTAGCATCGTGGAGCGTTCCGTTCACGCCGACCAGCGAGAACGTCATCGTTGATGCAGCGCGCCGAAACGATCTGCTGCTGCGGCTCTCGCTCGCCGGCGTTCCGCATCCGCATCTTTCCAGCACCGGTGAAGCGCTGGCGAGCATCGGCGTGCTGACGCCGCAAGCCGTCATCGAAGCGCAGACGCGAGCGGGACTAGCGGGCGACATCGAAGCCGGCTTGCGCGGCATCGAAGGAGTCGACGACGCGCGGGTGATCGTCGCCCCGTCCAAGATGCCGGAGTTCGCCGACGAATCGGTCCACCAAGCGAGCGCCTCGGTGCGGCTTCGTTTGCGCGCAGGCATGCCGCTCTCGCGTCAAGCTATCGCCGGTATCCGCGCATTCGTTGCAGCGAGCGTTCCGGAGCTCGCGGCCGGCCGAGTAACGATTCTCGACGACCGCGGGGTCGCACTCGGTGACGATGCAGCGATAGCCGATGATGCTTCGGATCTTCAGCGGTCGCTGCAGAGCGCGCTCGATTCGGCGTTTGGTGACGGCGCGGCGATCGTTCGGGTCCATGCGGAATACGATGGTTCACGCTACCGGGCGCGCGACGTTCGAAGAGCTCCGGTTGGCGCGGCGGCGATCGAACGGACGCAGCACAGCGAAAGCTACGAAGGCAACGGCAAGCGCTATCGCAACCTGGAAGAAGGTGAAGAGCGCGGCAGCGAAACGCATGAGTCTGAATCGGAGATTCCCGCCGGCGCGCTCAAGCGTCTCTCGGCTGCCGTTTTCGTCGATCAGAGCCGCGCACTCGATCTCGCGAAGGTTCGCGAGCTTGCCGCGGCGACGCTCGGCTACGATCTCGAGCGCGGCGACTCCCTAGCAGTCGAAGCCGTCGATTTTCACCACGATGCGGTCGCGCGCAAGGATCCGTGGTGGCTGCTCTACGGCACGATCGTGCCCTTGGCACCAGCCCTCGTCATCGCCGTAGCGCTGGTGATTTGCGCGCGTTTTGCGGTACCGCCGCTAGCCCTGGCGTTGCAAGCGCTGGTCGAGCGCGCTGCCGTCGAGCGAGCCTCGAAAACGGCCGTCGGCTTTCCGCCGACACGCGTGCGTAGCATGCTCGAACAAGAGCCGCCGCACGCCGCCGCCGCAATTATCAGCGCCTTGCCGGCTGCGACTGCAACCGCGGTCTTAGAACTCTACCCGCCGCACGAGCGCGAGGCAATCGTGAATCGGATGCAGCGGCGCTACACGCCGCTCCTCTCAGACCCGCAAGAGCTGCTGCGCCGTCATGTCTGAAGCATTCGTTCCGCTAGCAGTCTTCCTGCGCGCAGCCGTTGCGGAACCGGCGCGCGAGGCGCCCCCGGAACGCGGCGAGCTTTCATCCCTCGCGCCCGAGCAGGAAGAGGCTCTGTGCGCCGCGCGCCGCTTTCGGGCCGGATTGGCCGACGCGCTCGACGTTGCCCTGCCGCACCTTCTTCGCGCGATCGCGCGCGACGTGCTCGGACGCGAGCTGCGACTACGCGCCGCCGACGTCGGAGCCGTTGCTTGCGGCGCATTGCAACGTCTTGAGGGCAAAGAACCAATCGCAGTCCGGGCGCATCCCGAAGACCTTGACGAGTTGGCCGCCCTGGAACTCAAACGAATTCCCGATATCTCGCTCAATCGCGGCGACGTCGTCATCGAACTGCGCAGCGGGACGATCGACCTTCGACTCGACGCGCGCCTCGATGCTGCGCTGGCCGTCTGGCGGGTTTGACTCGTTTGCTCGCGCTGCCGCTGGGCGCGTGCGCGTTGGGGCGCGCAATCGACTCGAATGGAATGCCGCTCGACGGCGGACCACCACTGCAGGGGCGAAAGGTCACCGTCGAGCTGCGCTCGCCGCGTCCCAACCAACGCGTACCGATCACGACTCCACTCTGGACCGGTTTGCGCGTCATTGACGGAATGCTCACGATCGGACGCGGCGCGCGGATCGGAATCTTCGGAGGCGCAGGGGCCGGCAAGACGACCCTGATCGAAACCATAGCCGGCGGCTGCGCCGCCGACGTCGTTATCGTCGCGCTCGTCGGAGAGCGCGGACGCGAGGCGCAGGGCTGGATAGAACGTCGCGACGATCGCACGACCGTCATCTGCGCGACGAGCGATCGCCCACCGCACGAGCGTCTTGGGGCCGCGCATGTAGCGGCGGCGCATGCGGACGCACTGCGGGAACGCGGGCTTCACGTTCTCCTCGTTTTCGATAGCCTGGCGCGAGTCGCGACGGCCCTGCGCGAGATCGGCGTGGCCGCCGGTCAAAGCACGGGACGCGGTGGTTATCCTCCCAGCGTTTTTGCCGAGATGGCCCGTCTGGTCGAAGTTTCCGGCTCGATTGCAAGTGGTTCGATCACGCTGATCGCGACCGTGATCAACGACGGCGACGATCGCGATCCCGTGAGCGAGGCGGCACGCTCGATGCTGGACGGACATGTCGTTCTTTCGAAGCGACTGGTTGAAGCCGGCAGGTTTCCTGCAGTTGACGTTCTCGCGAGCAGCAGCCGCACGATGGAAGTGGTTGCAAGCAAAGAGCACCGGTGCGACGCACGTCGCCTGCGCGCAGCCCTTGCGCTGCTCGATCGCTTCGAAGACGCGCGAACGCTCGGAATCGAGCCCACAGGCGGCGCAGCGCGCGTCGTGGTCGCCGCGGAGAAGCATATCGAAGCATTTCTGCGCCAAGACGGTCGCGCATCGGAGCACCGCTTGACGCTGTCGCGGCTTGCAAACCTGGCGGCAAACCTGGAGGTGAGCGATGCGGATCTCTGACGAGCTTGCTGCCGTCACGCGGCGAATTGCGGAAATCGCCGAAGGGCCGAACTTCTCCGGTCTGCAATTCGCCGCGTCCCTCGCAGCAGCCGCCCAAGATCATCCCGAGCAAGGCGCGCACGCGACGAAGTTGCTCTCACGCGCCGAAATCGATCGATTCATCAGCGAAGGCGCGGCGCTCGCCAAAATCGATCCGGCGCTGATCGAGGCAATCGTAGCAAACGAATCCGGCTTCAACGCAAACGCGACTTCCAGCGCGGGAGCACGTGGCCTCATGCAACTGATGCCCGAGACCGCTGCAAGTCTCGGCGTGCGCGATTCCTACGATCCCGCGCAGAACGTGCGCGGCGGCGCACGCTATCTCCGTTCTCTGCTCGACCGGTTCGGCAGCGTGGAGCTTGCCGTAGCGGCCTACAATGCAGGCCCCTCCGCTGTCGCGCGATATGGCGGCGTTCCCCCGTACGAGCAGACTCGAAGCTACGTGCGCAACGTCATGGCACGCTACCGCGCGCTGCGCTCGTAGTAGGACTCCAAAACTCGGTAACGTTGCGATGAGCGATCGCTCACACTCACTTGGGATGATCGCTCAATGATGACGCAGCAACTGGAGCTCAGCATCATTGCGGCACCGCTCGGCGCGATCGACCGGCGCGCGCTCTCGCAGGCTTGGTATTCGGCGCTTCGGATCGCGGCGCGGCGCGAGCCGGCGCCGGCATGCGGAAACCCACGTTTTTGCCACGCACTCGAGCCGCGCGTTCTCTCGCACACCGCGACGGAAATGGAGCGTCGCGTCAGCGTAACGAGCTCGCCGCGCGCAGGGTCGGCCGAGGCCCGGAAGCGGTTGCAGAATTTAGCGCAGGGCCCCCATCTCAGACTCACGACGCGATCGGCGCTCGCCGCACAAATCGAGCGGGCATTTTTTCGGGCGCGCGCTTATCCGAAACGAGCCACGCTTTCGATGGGGCGTGGGCGTGCGCGCGTTCACGTCATATTACATACCAGCGGTACGAAGGTGGCGCTGCTGGCCGTTTGCAGGCCGGAGATGCGCGAGATCGTTGCCCGTGCCTTGGCGCAGGCGCGTGCCGCGTTGGCTTTGAGCGGCATCGATGCGGAGCTGACGGCGTAAGAGCGATGTTTTTGAATTCGAGCTTGAGCGCGGCACTCGACCGCATCGCGGAACGTGCGGCGGACGTGCGACGAGCCTTTACTCCCGGGGCGGTGCCGCAAAACGACGACGTTGCGACGCCGGCAGCCTCCTCCAGCTTTACCCGCGATCCGCTTGCAGTGACGGCGCCCGAAGGCGCGTACTTCATGACGACCGACGACCGCGGCGGGCGAGCCTACACCCGCGATGGGGATTTTTCGCTTCGCAGCGGACGGCTGACCGATGCCGAGGGAGATCCGGTTTTCGGCGTGCGAACTCCGGGCGGTGCTCTAACCGAATTGCGGGTCGATCCGGTCGACGACGCGCTCGGTCGAGTTCGCAACGCGGCCGTCGAGCGCGACGGCAGCTTCATCTATCTACGGGAAACGATCGATCCACGCAGCGGGATGCGCGAAATGCAGCGGGTTGTGGCCGGCCGCCTCGTGCTCGCGCGATTTCCAGCTGGAACGCGCCTTCGAACGGCTGACGGCAGCCGCTGCGCTGCGCCGGAGGGCGTCACCGCTCAGACCGGTGTGCCGAGCGAGGACGGCTTCGGCCCGCTCGCGCCGATGCACCGTGAGCGCAGCCGCGTCGACATTGACGCCAGCATCCTCCGGCTGAAGGATGCATATCTCGCGTTTGATGCGCTGCAAGCGGCCGAAGCCGCCAAAGCTCATCTCGGCAAGACCGCGATGGATCTTCTGAAGTGAAGTTGCTAAACTTTTCGGCGACGATCGAGGCTCAGACGCTCGCTTCGAACAAGCGCCTTCGCCGAGCGCAATTCGCGGCGCGCTCTTCGCTGCCGATCAGTGCTGCGTGCGTCGTCGCCAACGGCGTGCGTGAAACGTTGAGCGCGCTGCTTGGCTGCGCGGTCGTCCTTCGGCTCTTCGGACCCTCGATTCCGTCTCCTCAAGCGTGGGAAGCGATCGCACGAGACGCCCGCCTCTACCGCGTGCCCGGAACCGTCGCCGATGCGGCGATCGTGCTTCGTCCGCTCGAGGCCGCAGCACTGGTCGCCGCGCTCTTCGGCGAAACACGTAGCTCCTCGGCGATACAGCGCAATCTTTCGCCAATCGAGTGCGATGTTCTGGAGCGACTGCTGGGCGCCGTTGCGGCGAACCTCGGTGCGCTCTGCGGAGCTCGCGACGTGCACCCGGTCGAACGCGCCGACGACATCAGGGGCTTCGTCACGTATTTCGAACTGCTGCTCGAAGATCCGATCCAGGCGCGCATCGGAATCGCTCTCTCGCGTGATCCGTCGCCTGAGCCGCGGGGCAGTGTCGACGCAGCGCACCTCGCCGGCGTCAAAATTGCGGCGCGCGCGTCGCTCGACCTAAGCACCGTCGAAGCTGCAGCGATCGCGGGACTTGGCGTCGGCGTCGTGATCCCGCTCGTCGCGGCCGCATTGCAGCGCTGCAGGCTAACGGCATCGGGACGCGCGATCGCTCGAGGTAGCTGCGGCGTTCGAAACGGCCGATACGCGTTCTCGGTGGATACCGTGCTGCCGGCCGTATGACTGCCGCGCACAGAGCAGCAGAGCTCGAAAGCATTGGCCTGCTCAAACACGTTCCACTTCGTCTTACCGTCGATTTAGGCAGTGCGAAGATGCCGGTGGCCGAGATTCTCAAACTTGGCACCGGCTCGGTCGTCGAGCTCGATCGGAGCGTCGATCGCCCGGTCGATCTGCTCGTCAACGACAGGCCGATCGCGCGCGGCGAGATCGTCGCAGTCGGCGAGAACTTTGGTTTGCGCATCACCGAGTTGCTGGGTCCCTAGATGCAAAACGAAGCCTTGATGGGACAGCTGAGCCGGCATGCGACGGTGCCGCTCGACCTTCTCGTCGCGCTGACGATGCTATCGTTGGTGCCGCTGCTGCTGGTCATGTGCACCTCGTTCGTGCGCATCGTGGTCGTGCTTTCACTAGTGCGCTCGGCTATCGGTGCGTCGGCGCTGCCTCCAAACTCGGTGCTGACCGGGCTTGCGCTGGTGTTGACGCTCGTGGTCATGACGCCGACGGCACAACGAATCGGACGCGAGGCGATCGATCCGTATTCGCAGGGCCGCATTTCGACGTCGCAGGCGATGACGCGCTCGATCGCTCCTTTGCGCGCTTTCATGCTTCGGCAGACTCGCGCAGCGGACGTGGCGCTGTTCGAGCGAATCGCGCGACGGCCGCGCGAGCCGGTTCAGCGGGCACCGATCACGGTCGTCATCCCCGCCTTCGTCGTGGGCGAGCTGCGCAGCGCCTTTGCGATCGGCTTTGCGCTCTACCTGCCGTTCGTTGCCATCGATTTGGCCGTCGCGGCGATGCTCATGGGGCTCGGCATGATGATGCTGAGCCCGCCCGTTGTTTCGTTACCGGTGAAGCTGCTGCTCTTCGTAATGGTCGACGGCTGGGCGATGCTCTGCGGAGGCGTTGCCGCAAGCTTCCGATAAACAAGTTTCCCTAATGCGGATCAGCGATGCGCTGGCGACCCAGCGGCCATTCTTCTCCTTCGAGTTCTTTCCGCCCAGAGACGATGAGGGCTCGCGTAAGCTCTTTGAGGCGATCGCGGCGCTAGGGCCATTACGGCCGTCCTTCGTCTCGATCACGTACGGCGCCGGCGGCTCGACCCGCGCACGCACCGTTGCGCTCGCAAAGCAGATCCAACAGCAGATCGGGCTTACCGTCGTCGCACACGTCACCTGCATCGGAGCTAGCCGCCCCGAGTTGCGTTCGCTGTTTGACGACTTGGCGCGCGCGGGCATCGAAAACGTGCTGGCGCTGCGCGGCGACCCTCCGCGCGGAACGCCCTTCGAAGCTGCGTCCGGAGGATTCGCCCATGCAAGCGAGCTGATCGCGATGCTGCGGCGAAACTACGGCTTTTGCATCGGCGCGGCATGTTATCCGGAAAAGCATCCCGAGGCCGCGACCCTCGAAGACGATCTCCACTTCCTAAAGATCAAAGTGGATGCGGGGGCGGAGTTTCTCGTGTCGCAACTTTTTTTCGACAACGCTCACTTCTACGAGTTCGAGCGCCGCGTGCGCAGCATCGGCATCGATCTGCCGATTCTTCCGGGACTGATGCCGATCACGAACTTCGGTCAAATTCAACGCTTTGTCGCGATGTGCGGCGCTTCGATACCGCCGAAGCTGCGCGTCGAGATGGAAGCGCGAAAAGACGACGTCAAAGCGGTTGAGGACCTTGGAGTTGCATATGCCTCGATGCAGGCGCTTGGATTGCTCCAGTCGGGCGTTGCCGGCATTCATTTTTATACGCTGAATCGCTCGCCGGCGACGCGCGCGATCGTATCGTCGCTGTTGGCTGCGAGCGCGTGGCGTCCGGCTTTTACTGCGCCGGCCATAACAATGCGGTAACGCAAACGTAACGCCGCGCCGGTACGATCGGCGCGTGGACGTTCTCGACGGGTTATTGCACGACGCGTTGATGACGACGGCGACCATCGCCCTGCCGATGCTCGCAGTGGCCGCGCTCGTCGGAACCGCGGTTGCGGTCGTTCAAGCGGCGACGCAGGTGCAGGAGCAGACGCTGACGCTGCTCCCGAAAATAATTGCCGTCGGCTTGATGGCCGCATTCTTCGGCCAGAGTGCGATGCATTTGCTCGCGGGACTCTTCGATCGTGCGTTAACGGCGATAGCGGCGCTCCGCACGGGATGGTAACCGGCCTTTTGGTCTTTGCGCGTTGCGCCGGCTTCGTCTTTCGGGCTCCAGGATTCTCACATCCCAGCGTGCCGGCGGCGCTGCGGGCCGGCTTGGCGATGGCGCTTGCCGTGGGCATCGCTCCCGGCGTAATCCCAGTCGCAGGGACTGCGGGCAGTGCGCTCGTCGTTGCGTTGCTGGTCGAGTTTCTGATCGGCAGCGCAATCGGCATGACCGCCTCACTCGTTTATGACGCGGCCTATGCGGGAGGCCGCGTGGTCGACGACTACGTCGGCGTCAAAGCGATTGCGCCGAGCCTCCAACTCGTGGCGCCGAGCGGCTTCGGCCGGGTTTGGTCGCTCGCGTTCACCGGCGGGTTCTTTCTTTCGGGCGCTTATCGGCTGGCCTTACTGGGCTTCGCTCGCAGCTTCACGACGATGCCGGTGGGGACGCCGCCGCACAGCGGTGGGTGGGCGTCGTACGCGAGTCTTTTTGCCGGCACTATTGTAATCGTGGCGCTGCAAGTTGCGGCGCCTGCCGTCGCACTGGCTTTTATCGTTCAAATTGCGATCGGGGCGCTCTCGCGCGTCATCCCGCGATTCGGTAGCTTCACGCTGGCTTTTCCGCTAGCGTTCGCGGCAGCACTCGTTGCAACCGCGATTGCCGTGCCGCTGGCGGCCTCGCGCGTTCCCGCTCCGGTGCTGGCAATTCCCAAGTGAGGCTGTCATCCCGAGCGGAGTCGAGGGACGAAAATGAGCGACGTTTCAGAGAAACCGTTTGAAGCGACTCCGCATCGGATCGCCAAGGCGAAGCGCGAGGGCCACGTCGTGCGCTCGAGCGAGTTTGCCGCAAACCTGTCCTTTGCAGCGGGCGGATTGAGCGTGGTCGCGATCGCTCCGGTGCTGGGAGGGATCGCAAGCGCATCGTTGGCGCAGCGCGACTTCGCTCGGCCCGTCGACTCCCCTCGGGGTGAGATTGGTTCGATGCTAATTCTTGCCGCCGCGCTCGTTCCGATCGGCGCAGCAGCTCTTGCAGGGTGCTTCGCGAGTTTTGTGCAGAGCGGCGGCCTTACGGTGGTCGGCGTTGCGCCGAAACTCGAGCGGCTCAACCCGGTGGAGGGCATCAAACGACTTCTCTCCGGTGAAACGCTTGCTCATTCGTTACGCGCTTCGCTCGCTTTTGCGTGCGCGATCGCGGCGATGGCCCCGGTTGTGGCCTGGGGCTGCACCGCACTGCTGCGATCTTCTACGCTGGGCGGCGTTGCGGCCGTGACCTGGATCGCCGCGCGTGAGGTAGCAGCCGCGGCGCTCGGGGTAGGACTCTTTTTTGCGATTGCCGAGTACGGCGCGGCGCGAAACGCCTGGTTGGGCAAGCTGCGCATGAGCTTCGAGGAGCGCAAGCGTGAAGCAAAAGAAGAAGAAGGCGATGCGACCGCGCGCGGACGGCGTCGGGCGCTGCACCGCTCGCTTCTCCGCAGTGGATTTTCGCGCCTGAAAGACGCGGCCTTCATTGTTGCAAACCCGATCCACGTCGCCGTCGCGCTGGAGTACCGGCCGCCGAAGGTTCCGGTGCCGCGGGTGCTGGTGCGCGCGGCCGATGCGGCCGCGATTCGAGTGCGCGCTATCGCCGAACGGTGCTGCATTCCGATCGTCGAAAACGTCGCGCTCGCTCGCGCGCTCTATCGAGACGGGCGTACCGGCGAGGCGATCCCCCATCTGCACTACGTCGCGGTCGCAGAGGTCGTCGCCGCGCTGCTGCGTCAAGGCGCGGTGAAATGAAGTCGTCAAAACGCGCGGTCTACGCTTTTGCCGCGTTGCTGCTGGCCATCGTCGCGATCTTGATCGTTCCGCTGCCGCCCTGGCTGCTCGATCTCTTGCTCGGCATCAACGTTTTCGGCTCAGCGCTCGTGCTGCTGCTCTCGGTGACGGTAGAGGATCCGCTCGAGTTTTCGGCTTTTGCACCGGCGCTGCTCGTCGCCACGCTCTTTCGTCTCTCCCTCGACGTGTCGGCGACGCGGTTGATCCTCACCGCAGGCGCGACGCCGGGAGCCGTCGGTGCAATCATTCCGGCCTTCGGCGCCTTTGTCGTCCGCGGGAATTTGGTAGTCGGCCTCATCGTCTTCACAATCTTGGTAACGATTCAGTTCGTGGTGATCGCAAGCGGTTCGCAACGCGTTGCAGAGGTAGCGGCGCGGTTTACTCTCGACGCGATGCCCGGCAAGCAGATGGCGATCGACGCGGACGTTCACGCCGGCGTGCTCGACGCCGAAGGCGCGCGGCGCAAGCGCGAGGTCGTGCAGCGCGAAGCCGATTTCTACGGTGCGATGGACGGCGCGGGTAAGTTCGTCAAAGGCGATGCAATCGCGGCGCTCGTTATCGTGGCCCTGAATCTCGCCGGCGGCGTCATCGTCGGCGTCGGATACCATGCGCTATCGCCGCTCGACGCGCTCAACACGTTCGCCTTACTCTCGATCGGAAACGCACTGGTGACCACGCTGCCGGCTTTTCTCATCTCGACGGCGATGGGAATGATGGTCACGCGAGTTGCATCCGACGGCGCGCTCGGCGCCGACTTGGCGGCGCAGCTTCTTGCGCGTCCCGACGCGTTGCGTAGCGCCGGAGGACTCTTGCTCGCGTTGGCGCTCGTACCGGCGCTACCGCGGCCTCTCTTTCTGTCACTTGGGCTGAGCGCTTTCGCACTCGCGGGGGCTGCCCAACGACTTCGCAAACGGCGCGAAATCGAGGCACTCGACGCCCGTGAACGGATCAAGCGAAACGCAATGCGCCGGCCCGAGTTAGCTCTCGGACTCGTCGGCGTCGATGCGATCTCGGTCGAAATCGGCGCAGATTTGGCGCAACTGCTGGCCGCACCGCTCGCCGATGCGTTGCTCGATCGAATCGGCGAGGTCCGGCGCGCACTTGCCGCCGACATTGGCGTCGTTCTGCCGGGCGTGCGATTGCGCGACGACCTTGCGCGCGACCCGCGCACTTACGCGATCCGCGTGCGCGACCGCTTGGCCGGTGCCGGCCGGCTCGACTTGGAACGCGTGCTCGCCGTCGCCGACGAAACGGTGCTCGCGCGCTTGCGCGTACAAGTCGAGCGCGAGCCGGTTTACGGGCTGCCTGCGGCCTGGATCGAACCCGCAGCCCGCGAGAACGCCGTCAACGCCGGAGCGCTCGTATTCGATCCGATCTCGGTGCTCGGTTCGCACCTGGCGGAAATTGCTAGGACGCACGCCGCGGAGCTGGTCGGGCGCCAAGAGCTGCAGGCGCTGCTCGATCACTTACGCTCCACGGTGCCGGCGCTCGTCAAGGAAGTCGGCAACGACGCCCTGCCGTTCGGCGCGCTGCATCGCGCGTTCGGATTGCTGTTGCGCGAAGGGGCTTGGCCGCGCGATCCGATCGCGGTGCTGGAAGCAATGGTCGAAGCGAACGCGCAAGATCCGCGAGATCTTGCCGAGGCAGCACGGCGTGCGATCGTCCCCGATCTTTTGCGGCGCCGCGGCGTGCCGCAACTCGAGCCGGTGATCTTTGATCCCGACTTCGAACGGAGGCTCGCTGCCGCGTGGTGCGGCTACGGGAACGAGGCTCTAGAACCGGCGACGGCGCTGGCGTTGCGTGCCCGAATCGAATCGTATGCGGCGACGATGCCGCGGGAGCGCGCGGCGGTGCTCTGTACTGCTGCGCTGCGTCCGGCGCTCGCCGATTTCTTGTTGCGCTCGGGCATACGGGTGCAAGTTTACGCCTACGGAGAGCTGCCCAATGAGGTAACGCTCGCCCCCGCCGAGGTCATCGCGGAGGTCGAAACGAACGCGCTCGCTTCATGCATCTAACGGGCCTCGATTGGGTCATCGTCGTCGTCTCGTTAGGGGTGAGCTTCGTTCCGGCGATCGTGCTCGCGCGCCGCGCGAGTCGCAATATCACCGAATTCTTCGCGGCGGGGCGTCAGGCGCCGTGGTGGCTGATCGGCATCTCGCTGGTAGCGACGACCTTTTCGACCGACACCCCGAACCTCGTTACGAATTTCGTGCGCGACGGCGGCGTCGCCGAGAACTGGGTTTGGTGGTCGTTCCTGCTTACCGGCATGGCGACCGTCTTCTTTTACGCGCGGCTATGGCGACGCTCGCGCGTGCTGACCGATCTCGAGTTTTACGAACTGCGCTATGCGGGGCGCGCGGCATCGTTCGTGCGCGGTTTTCGCGCGATCTATCTCGGGCTCTTCTTTAACTGCTGGATCATCGCGACGGTCAACCTCGCGTTGGTAAAGATCGCCGGCGTGCTTTTTGGCTGGCCGCGCGCGGAAACGCTCGCGATCTCGTTCGCCGTGCCAATCCTCTTCGCAGCGACTGCCGGGCTTTGGGGCGTGATGGTTACCGACATGATTCAGTTCTGCATCACGATGAGCTCGGCATTTGCCGCTGCCTACTTTGCCATTCACGCGCCGGGCGTCGGCGGTTTGCACGGACTGATCGCGCACGTTGCCGGTACTCGACCGCAGCTGCTCTCGATTCTTCCGAACTTCGGCGACTGGCCGACCGCGCTGGCAATCTTCGTGATTCCGCTCACCGTCGTCTGGTGGTCGGTATGGTATCCCGGCGCCGAGCCGGGCGGCGGCAGCTACGTCGCGCAGCGGATGCTCGCGGCCCGCAGCGAGTCGGATGCGCTTTTCGGAACCTTCGCCTTTCAAGTGATGCACTACGCGCTGCGGCCATGGCCGTGGATCGTCGTCGCGCTCGCTTCGACGATGGTCTATCCGACGCTGCACGATATTGCGCTCCGCTTTCCTGGGGTCGCGACGAATCTCATCGGCAACGACATTGCCTATCCGGCGATGCTCGTCTTCCTGCCATCGGGCTTTGCCGGCTTCATGGTTGCCGGCATCTTCGCCGCCTACCGCTCCACGATTGAAACGCACCTCAACTGGGGCACGTCGTACCTCGTGCACGACTTTTATCAGCGGTTCATTCGGCCCGACTCGACGCAGCGGGAGCTGGTCCTTGCGGGCAGGCTCGTCACGGCGCTGCTCATGGTCGTCGGCGTCGCGCTTACCTTGACGCTCGATAATGCGAAGAACGCGTTCAATCTTTTGCTCTCGATCGGTGCGGGCACGGGCTTGATCTATCTGCTGCGGTGGTTCTGGTGGCGAATCAATGCTTGGAGTGAAGTCAGCGCCATGCTTGCGTCGTTCATGGTCTCGCTCGGATTCTTCGTCGCCGCCAAAGTTGGCCACGCAGCCCCCGCCGTCGACGTGCTTCTGACGACCATCGCCATTACCACGCTGGTTTGGGTTACCGTCACGTTTCTGACCCCGCCGGTCGATGCGAGCGTGCTGCGCGATTTCTACGCGAAAGTCAGGCCGGCCGGCCCCGGCTGGGCTGCGATTCGCCGACAAAGCGGGCTGCCGCCCTCGCCCGATTCGATTCCGCTGCAACTGCTTGGATGGGTGCTCGGTCTGGCCTCGGTTTACGGAGCGCTCTTTGCCACCGGCGCATTCATCTACGGCCGGTCGCTTCAAGGATGGATCTGGAGCGCGATTGCCGCCGCGGCAATCGCCGGATTGCTCGGAACGGGGCGGAGCCTCTGGAAGCCCGCGGCAGGCCCGGTGCCCGCCGAAGGCTAAGCTCCACCGGCTCCAATGAACTGGAAAACGCTGAAGGCGCCGTTCAAGGCGCTGGTCATCCTGGCAATTTGCGCGATCTCGATCGTCTCGATCGTTCCCGTGCAGAAAACGATTCATCTTGGCCTGGACCTCCAGGGCGGCGCCCGTCTCTTGCTCCAGCTCAATCCAACGGCCGAAGTACCCAAAATCACGTCGCAGGTCCAAGCTCAAACGCGCGAAGTGATCGACCGGCGCATCAACGGCTTGGGCGTGACCGAACCCTCGATCAGCAACGTCGGGTCGGATCGAATCTTGGTTGAGCTTCCGGC
>Ga0187783_10000639_pt1 | contig 25396 bp, 20 predicted proteins | sample 1015_SJ02_MP02_2_FD_132471 | JGI IMG/M metagenome (GOLD analysis project Ga0187783, IMG submission 132471) | Tropical peat soil microbial communities from peatlands in Department of Meta, Colombia - 1015_SJ02_MP02_20_MG | ecosystem: Environmental > Terrestrial > Soil > Wetlands > Peat | place...
GGCCGCACCGCGCCACGATCCGGTCGTGCCCCTGCGTGTCGGACAGCAGTGATCGCTCGTAAATAAAAACCCCCGGGCGCAATCGTCCGGGGTTTACCTAGACGCATGAACGGACTTCGCCCGTGACGCAATGGTCAGCGGAACGCGAAGGGCGTATGCATATAAAGAACAAACCGTGCACATCAAACCATCCGGCGCGAGCGGACTGCGCGCGGGCCGAACCTTTTACCGAAACTACCGGGATGCAAAATTGAATCGGTGGGGCCGTGATGGCGGCGCCGAGCAGTCTCAGTCCGCTCAAGACGAAGGTCGCCCGCGTTGAGACTCAAGAGCGACCGCTTGTTGCGGCCCTGTGGCATCTGTTGCAGTTGAGACGGCAAGCTTAACGTTTGCCCGCAGAAGTCCTCGGCTCAAGATCACCGAAAACGGCACTTGGCATTAAGGAAATCTGCTCGCCGGCATGATAATCAGTCCTCCCGTGACCGATATTCCTATTGCAGCCGATCAGAACCGGCCCCGCGCTGACGGTGCCTTTCCGCCGCCGTTCACGGCAGACTTCGCGCCGCCTGACGAGGAGATTGCCACGGGTCTATTGGCGCGCAGCGGACGCGACGCGCAGGCCGAGCGACGAATCGATGTGCGGACCGGCACGCTGGTCAAGGCCATTCGGGCGCGTTCGGGCGGCCTGGGTGGCGTCGAGGACTTTCTGCACGAATTCGCGATTTCGACCAAAGAAGGCTTGGCCTTGATGGTGCTCGCCGAGGCGCTGCTGCGGGTGCCCGACGCGGTAACGGCTGACCGTCTGATCGAGGACAAGCTGGCGGCCGGCGACTGGTCGCATCACGAACGGAGATCCGATGCGCTGTTGGTCTCGGCCTCGACCTGGGCACTCGGCATCAGTGCACGCATCGTTCATCCGAGCGAGAAGCCGGAGACCATTGTGGCGAATCTGGTCAAGCGCCTAGGCCTGCCGGCAGTCCGTGGCGCCACCAGACAGGCGATGCGGCTGATGGGTGGGCATTTCGTGTTGGCCGAAACCATCGAGGAGGCTCTGGCACGCACCGCGACCGCTCGGCAATTTCGTTACTCGTTCGACATGCTGGGCGAGGGTGCGCGCACTGCGGCGGACGCCGAACGATATCTTGCGGCTTATGCGGGCGCCATCGAAGCCATCGGCAGACAGGCCGGCAACCAACCACTGCCCGCACGTCCTGGAATCTCCGTCAAGCTCTCAGCTCTGCATCCGCGCTATGAAGCAGTGTCGCGCGAACGCGTCCTTGGCGAACTGACGCCCCGCGTGCTCATGTTGGCCCGCCAGGCCAAAGCCCATGACCTCAACCTGACAATCGACGCCGAAGAGGCGGATCGTCTCGAGCTTTCGCTCGCCATCATCGCGGGCGTGCTGGCCGATGATTCGCTGGGCGGCTGGGACGGCTTCGGTCTGGCCGTCCAGGCGTATCAAAAGCGGGCACCGCAGGTGATCGACTGGATCGTGGACGCAGCCCGAGGACTCGATCGCCGTGTGATGGTGCGTTTGGTCAAAGGCGCCTATTGGGACACCGAAATCAAACGCGCCCAAGAACGCGGGCTTGCTGACTACCCGGTATTTACCCGCAAGCCGATGACCGACCTGTGCTATCTGGAATGTGCGCGCAAACTGCTTGTCGGGCGGCCACGCGTCTACCCGCAATTCGCCACCCACAATGCGCTGACCGTCTCCACCATCATCGAGGACGCGGGCGGCGTCGACGGATATGAATTCCAGCGTCTCCACGGCATGGGTGAGGCGCTCTATGACGCACTGATGGCGGACCTGCCGGCAGCCGCGTGCCGGGTCTACGCGCCGGTCGGCGGACACCGGGACCTGCTGGCCTATCTGGTACGACGGCTTCTGGAAAATGGTGCCAACTCGTCGTTTGTTTCGCAGGCCGCCGATTCGACTGTTCCGGTTGCCGACATCATCAGACGTCCGCAGACAAAAATTGGCGATCCACCTCGCGTGCGCCATTCCCGGCTGCCGTTACCCAGCGATCTCTATGGGACGCAGCGTCGCAACTCGGCGGGCATTGAGTTCGGTGATCGCGCGGCGCTCTCGGCGTTGGTATCGCAGGTGCGTGAAGCGGCCCGGCGCGACATCGTTGCGGCCCCCTGGATCAACGGCGTCATCCATTCCGCGACATCGCGTCCTTTGCACTCGCCGATTGACGGGAGCCTGGTCGGCAGTGTCAGCGGCGGGGATGCGGCATTGGCCGACGAGGCGATCGCCGCAGCTACGGCCGGCTTTGCGGACTGGGCGGCAACGAGTTTGGAGCAGCGTGCACAGTGCCTCGAGCGGACGGCCGATCTGATCGAGCAGCGGCGCGCAGGACTCATTGCATTGCTGCAAATCGAGGGTGGCAAGACACTCGATGACGCGCTGGCTGAAATTCGCGAAGCCGTCGATCTGTGTCGCTATTATGCGCACGAGGCGCGCGCCGGATTGGCGCTTGAGTCCCTGCGTGGTCCCACCGGAGAATCGAATATCCTTTCCTATCGCGGCCGGGGCGTCGTCATCTGCATCAGCCCCTGGAACTTTCCGTTGGCGATCCTGATCGGACAGATCGCAGGCGCATTGGCGAGCGGCAATTGTGTCGTCGCCAAACCGGCCGAGCAAACACCTCTGATCGCCATGGAGGCCGTTCGTCTGCTGCAGGAGGCCGGAATTCCACCCTCGGCTCTTCAACTCCTTCCCGGGGACGGCAGGGTGGGTGCCTGGCTGGTCGCCGATCACCGGGTTGCGGCCGTTGCCTTTACGGGTTCAACCGAAGTCGCGCAGGTTATCAACCGAGCACTCGCCGCCAAGGCCGGCCCACTTGTGCCGTTGATTGCCGAAACTGGCGGTATCAATGCGATGGTTGTCGACGCCACGGCGTTACCCGAACAAGTCTGTGACGACGTGATGACCTCGGCGTTCCGTTCGGCCGGTCAGCGCTGCTCGGCTCTGCGGTTGCTTTGCGTTCAGGAGGACGTCGCCGATCGCGTCGTCAGGATGGTCGAGGGCGCCAGCGCTGAACTTGCGGTTGGCGATCCGCGCAGCGCGGCGACGCATGTCGGGCCGGTGATCGATCAGGATGCCAAGGAGCGGCTCGATCGCTGGATCGCCGAGCACGACCGAAGTAGGCATGTCCGATTCCGCTGGGATCGACTCCGGTCGCTTCCCCAGCAGGGTTATTATGTTCCGCCGACTATCATTGAACTCGATGATGCGGCCCAATTGAGCGAGGAGGTCTTTGGTCCCGTGCTGCACGTCCTGCGCTGGCGCTCGCGCGGACTTGATCGGTTGCTCGATGACATCGCGGCCAAGGGCTATGGACTGACGCTTGGCATTCACTCGCGCATCGACGCCACGGTCGAACACATTGTAGGCCGACTCGCCCACGGCAATGTCTATGTCAATCGCAACATGATTGGTGCCGTCGTGGGCTCTCAGCCGTTCGGTGGCACCGGGTTATCGGGCACCGGGCCCAAGGCAGGTGGGCCAAATTATCTCAAGCGCCTTTCCAGCGAACAGGTCGTCAGCGTCAATATCGCGGCGGCCGGCGGCAATGCGACACTCCTTGTCGAGGACGACGCGTAACAGCGCGATGGCGGCGCCCGCCTGCCTTGGCGGCGCGGATGCGCAAACTTTCCGACAAATCTGTTCGGTTGAGATCTGTCGACCTCAGTCCGGTCAGTGACCCGCCCCGCGATGGCAGCCTTGAGTGAGATTGAGAAGATTCGTTAACGCGGTGGTCAGGCCGGGGCTGTATGCTGGCCGGCATGGCTGATTCGCTTGTTCGCCTGCACGAGGCTGTCATTGCCGCTCGAAACGCCGGTTCGGAGAGTTCTCGAACCGCGCGGCTTCTGCATGCCGGGCGCGCCAAGATGGCAAAGAAGGTTGCCGAGGAAGCGGTCGAAGTGGCCATGGAGGCCGTGAAGGGCAACCGCGACGAGATCGTGCGGGAGAGCGCCGACCTGCTCTACAACCTCGTCGTGCTTTGGGTCTCCGCCGGCGTTCATCCCGATGAGGTCTGGCACGAAATGGATCGTCGCGAGCGCCTGTTCGGAATCGCCGAAAAACTGGCGAAATCCGACCGCTCTGCCGGCACGCGCCGCCAGATTCCGCGGGTCGACGGCCGTTGCGCCCCGCGCCAGCGCTAACCGCATTCGATTTCGACCGACCCCGACCGCAGCCGACTCCGAGGTTTGATCGGAGTGGACAATCGACCTTCCGACCGTTAAGCAAACGCCGGCATGCTTCGGCGCATTTACGACTGGGCCATCAACAGTGCCGGAAAGCCGCACGCAGCCTGGATCATGGGCGCTGTGGCGTTCGCGGAGAGTTCGGTTTTTCCCGTCCCGCCTGACACGATGCTGATACCGATGTCGCTCGCGCGGCCTGACAAGGCTTGGTATTACGCGAGCGTATGCACCTTAACCTCGGTCGCAGGCGGGATCCTGGGCTACATCATCGGCGCAATGCTCTACGACTCGATCGGACATTGGCTGATCGACATCTACGGCTATGGCGACAAGGTCGAGGCGTTTCGTGAGGCCTACGCGCGATACGGCACCATGATTATCCTGCTCAAGGGCCTGACGCCAATTCCCTATAAGATCGTGACCATCACGTCGGGGTTCGCCGGCTACAATGTCGTAATGTTTGTCCTGTGCTCGTTCGTTGCCCGCGGTACGCGTTTCTATCTGACAGCATTCCTACTCAACCGCTACGGCTCGCGGGCGCGCGCCATCATCGAGGAGCGCCTGACTTTCTGGTTCACGGTGAGCCTGGGCGTTTTGATCGTCGGAATTATCGGCGCGTTGTATTTGTTTTGAATTCCGGCGGGCTCCGCAAATCATGACAAAGGCCAAAGGCGGGATCGATTTCAAGGGCGCGTGCGTTCGGCCACACATCTCATTGAGACAGACACCGGTTGCGGCCGGGCCCGCAATGCGCGACCACCGGAGTGTATTCAATCGGAGGTGGCGGGCTAGACGCGCGCCAGTGAGGATCACGGGCGAGGGCGAGAAGGCTGGCGCAGGCAGAGCAGCCTGGAGGGCTACCGCAAAAATGCTATGATGGTTGTTACACTGCCCTGCCGGGAAACAATTGGACGGACAACCCGCTATGACCGAAGGCAACTGGCCTTTGTCGAAGTTGCGCCGGCTTTGCGTCGGGGCAGGCGCCGCCCTGCTCCTTGTTATGGTCGGATCGAGCGCTGGTGCCGACGATGCTCAGCCGCCGGCTGCTCCGGCCGGCTCGCCGTCTCCTTCAAATCAGATACCGACCGCAGACCCGGACCCGCTGGGGCTGATCGGCCGATGGATCGATCAGGGTGTTGCCGGTATGGCGGCAACATTCAACGGCGCCCGCCAGACCCTTGAGGGCGCGACCGACCGCGCGCACGAGGTTGCAACGGGTACGGCCAAGGAGGCTGCAGCCGCGGTTGCGAAGTTACCGCGCACCGGTCTGGTCGCCGGGCGCGAAGCCTGCCTTTATGCACCCAACGGCGCTCCGGACTGTCGCGCCGCGACCGAAGCCATGTGTCGGGCCAACGGCTTCGAATCGGGTCGCAGCCTTGACGTGCAAACCGCCCAGACATGCCCAGGCGATGTCTGGCTGAGCGCGCGCCAGCCGCCGCCCAAGAAGTGTACCCTGGTGTCCTTCGTCACTCGCGCGATTTGCCAGTGATGGCAATCGCCTTCCCTGCCGAGGGCCTAGACGCGTCCAACCGCGACGCAGGCGCAAAGCTGTTCTGACATTGCCTTCGCCACCGGCCGAGGAATGAATCGGTGAATCTGCACGCGATGCTTCTCAAGCGGGAAGCTGCCGGCCGCCCGGTCAGGATCGGGATGATCGGAGCCGGAAAGTTCGGCACGATGTTTCTCACGCAGCTGCCCTCCATGCAGGGTGTCCATCTTGTTGGTTTGGCGGATCTCGACATCGTGCGGGCGCGCCGGCAGCTCGATCGCGCCGGCTGGCCTGCATCGGCCCATTCGGCAAGCTCCTGCGCGGAAGCCGTCGGAACACGGCGCACCCACCTGACCGAGGATGCCGACGCATTGCTCACCTGCCCCGATATTGAAATGGTCGTCGAGGCCACGGGTGATCCGCGAAGCGGTATCGGCTTTGCGCTGCGCGCCATCGCACATGGCAAACATATCGTGATGGTCAACGTCGAGGCCGACGCACTCGCCGGCCCACTATTGGCCCGCAAGGCGCAAGCCGCCGGCCTCATTTACAGCCTGGCCTGGGGCGATCAGCCGGCGCTGATCTGCGAACACGTCGATTGGGCCCGCACCTGCGGATTTACCGTTGTCGCTGCCGGCAAAGGCACTCGATATCATCCGAGTTATCATCAATCGACGCCAGACACCGTGTGGGACATTCTGGACAAATATTTGAAGATCGAAGACCGGAGTTCGATCAATCCGAAAATGTTCAACAGCTTCGTCGACGGATCGAAGTCCGCTATCGAGATGACGGCGGTGTGCAACGCCACCGGTTTGAGCCCGCAGAGCCGCGGACTGGGTTTTCCGCCGGCGACGCGGTTCGAACTGGCTGAGGTCTGCAAACCGACGCAATATGGCGGCAAACTCGAAAAGGCGGGGGTGACCGAGGTCGTCTCCTCGATCGACCGCGACGAGCACGACGTTCCGCACCACTTGGCAATGGGTACATTTGTCGTGTTTGAAGGCGACACCAGCTACGCGCGTCGCTGCTTCGGCGAATATCATTTGCTGCCGGATTCGACTGGGCGCTTTGCAGCTCTGTACCGGCCCACCCACATGATTGGCCTCGAACTTGGCGTTTCGATCGCCAGCATTGCGCTGCGCCACGAGCCCACAGGGATGCCGGTCGCTTTTCATTCGGATGTCGTCGCGGTGGCCAAGCGCCCGCTTAGAGCCCGCGAGGTGCTCGATGGCGAGGGCGGTTTCTGCGTATGGGGCCGCCAGATGCCCGCCTACCTTTCGCTGAAAGACGCCTTTCTTCCGCTCGGACTCGCCCAGCATGTGAGGACGCGGCGCGATATTGCGTCAGGCGAGCCGTTGAGATGGAGCGACGTCGATTACGATGGCAACGATGAGGCCATAAAGGCGCGACGCGAGATGGAGGCGGTGTTCGGGAGGTGCGAGCAAACTGCCCAACCGGCCCCGGGGTCCGCGCCCAAGTAGTCCGCGGTGCCCAGAACGCTCGGCGAAGATGCGGTATCAAATTCCCCGGCACTCAAAGGGGGCGCCTGCGCCATATCTGGCGCCCCTCGCCGCGTGACCGACCGCGCCTTGCAGTTCGCGCCGCGCCGCGAGGCGCTGGCCCCCTTTGGTCAGCTGCGCAGAGAAATCCCGGACCAGAACTCGCCGCAATCAGCGTCGGCAGGGCCGACCTGCAACCAGGGCTGCGGTCATGCACCTTGGCTGGCCGCGCGCCTTCCGAGCAAAGACTGCATGCCGATGAAGGCCGCATCGGTATGACAGATGATATGGGTGGGAATAGCTTCCAGATAATTCCGGAGCCGGCCCTTTGCCTCAAAGCGAGCACGGAAGTCTGATTTCGTTAGATAGGTCACGATGCGTGGGGCAATACCGCCCGCGATGTAAATGCCGCCACGAGCCCCGAAGGTGAGCGCGAGGTCGCCGGAAACTCCGCCCAAGATGGAGCAGAACATGTCGAGCGCAGCGCGACTGGAGGGGCAGGTACCTTCGAGGGCGGCCGTCGTGATTTGCGCGGCATTTCGTCCGGGCGCCGCGATGCCGTCGGTCGCCGCAATTGCGTAATAGAGATTTTCCAGGCCGTTGCCCGACAGAACGCGTTCGATCGAGACGTGCTCGAAGCGCTGGCGAAGGCGGTCAATCACCGCATCCTCGCGCGGCAATGTCCCGGACAATGTCGCGTGACCGCCTTCGGTGGCGACAGCGATCGGACCCCTGGCCCCGGGGACCAGACACGCAACACCGAAGCCGCTGCCGGGCCCCAGCACAGCCATCGGAGCTCCGCGGACCGGGCGGCCTTTGCCCAGTGTGGCAAGATCGGCGAGGGACAGATGGGGGAGCGAAAAAGCCGTCGCCTCAAAATCGTTGATGATGCGAACCTGGGGGATATCGAGAGCGGCCGCGATGGCCGGACCATCGATGACCCAACCGCAGTTCGTCAGCACGCAGTGATCGGCCTCGACCGGACCAGCCACGGCCAGGATCGCCTCGCTGATACTCGGCCGATCGCGGCGACCCAGGAAAGTCTTGATTGCCGCTTCAGGCGTGGAGAAGTCCACCACCGACAGCCACTCGATTGGACCCAGCACGTCCCGCTCGGCCAACGCAAATCGCGCATTGGTGGCGCCGATATCGGCCAGAAGATTCTGTTCGTTTGCTTTTGCCACCTGCCAATCCTCTCTCCCTGACAGCGTCCGCCGGGTGATCTTCGCCGTCGTCGGCGCCCGAACCTGCAGGGCCGCGGCCGCACTGTAAAGGCTAAGTTCGAATTGAGCGGTAGCATGCGTTTGCTGCATCGCAGCGAAGACGTTGGATCCTCCAAACAATCAACCCGGTCGGCTCATCGCCAACCGGGTCGCGACATCTTCGATCATGCACGCAGTGTATCGCCGCCGGGGCGACGGGCCGCTTATCGCGGCGGGAGGCTGTTATTGCCAGACCCGGTGGTTGCTGTCGGGGTCTTGTAGGGCTGAAATGCCTGGGCATTCTTGAGCTGATCTTCGGTCAGTCCCACCTCAAGCTTGTCGTAACCGCCGTTGGTTCCTTTGACCACCTGGAACGCATTCGGGGCAAGCGCCACTTCCGTAGCGCCAAGGCCCGCAATACCGCCGACCGATATCACATAGGCAACGATCTTGCCGTTTTGATCAAACAAAATATCGCTGGCGGTAGCGAGCTTGCTGCCATCGGAGCCGATCACGTCGGTGCCTTTGAATTTCGAAGCGAGCCATTGGTCGGGGGTCTGCGCCTTGACCACTTCGGTGGTGGCACTATTGCCCGGTGCCGGCGCAGCCGCCGGAGGATTATTTGATTGAGCGAATGCGGTCGACAGCATCAGACCGCCCATCACGGCGGCGCACAAAATTCTATTTAGCATTTTTGTTTCCTCCTCCTGGACACAGAGCGGCACCGACAACCACGGTGCTTCCGAGGGCCAACGTGTTGCTGACGATTTGGTTCCGCTGCACCCGACCGCGCTACTGTCATCTCGGAATTGTCCATCGCATTCAGATTATCATCTGACCAAATTCTTTGATGAGATCTGATGGAATTGCGAAGCCGGCGGACATCAGCGACGAGGCGAATCCGCTCCTTCTGCATTTTGACGAACCATCGTCGAGGTAGCAGCATCCTCGGACTCGTGGATGGTGCGACCGATGATGCGGTCATCGGTCGACGGTTCGGCCGGAGCCCGGCAACCAACGAGCAGAGTCAGCTCAGGCGAAATCGCGCCACCGCGGCCTCGTCAACCTCGACCCCCAGTCCGGGTCCATTCGGCAGCGCAACGCTGCCGTCATGAAGCGTGATCGGTTTCTTGACGATGTCGTCGGCCAGGTAGAAGTGAGTGAGGCTGACGCCCCATTCGGCGGCCGAAATCGCGCAGGCGAGATGGAGCGCTGCCGCCGATGCGAGGCTCGATTCCGCAACCTTGGCGGCAACGTTGACCTGGAGGCCAAGCCGCTCGCACAGCGTTGCGGCCGAGATCGCCGCGGTGAGGCCGCCGAGCTTGATGAGTTTGAGCGATACGCCGGCGGCCGCGCACCGCGCGTGGGCCTCGATATCCGATATCGAATGGATGCCCTCATCAGCACCGATCGGGACCGGGCTGGTGCGCGTCAGCGCCTTGAGACCGGCCAGATCCGTGGGGACAAGCGGCTGTTCGAGGAACATCAGGTCGGCGTCGCGTGTTGCATCAAGGTACCGCCGTGCAGCGGCAGGCACGAAGCCACAATTGGCGTCGGCGCAGATGGTGGCCGTACCGAGCGCCCGGCGCAGCGCGTGGGTCGTTTCGATGTCGGCCGCCAGCGGCTTGGCAGCTACCTTCAGCTTGAAGAAATTGAAGCCCCTGGCTTGTTTCTCGCTGGCCTCAGCGAGATCCGCTTCTGGTGTCAAATGGCCGAGGAGCCACATCGGAGTAATCTGACAACGCACCGGGCCGCCGACCAGATCAATTAGACGCAGGCGGGCCGTCCGGGCAACGAGGTCGAGCAGTGCCATCTCGACGGCGGAATGCGCGCCCGTGTTGCCAACCAGTGCGGCCCGCATCGCCCGTCCCAGCGGAGCCCGCATCCAGGCATCCCGACCGATCAAAAGGGGTGCGAAATGCTCCGACACCGCCGCCTTGAGGCCCCCCAGTGTATCGCCCGTCATGGTCGGCGCCGAAGCTGCCTCGCCCCATCCGACCGTGCCGTCACGGGCTTCGATCCGAACCAGAAGATTGTGGGCATGGGCGATCGTCCCACCTGACATCGCTACTGGGTTTTGCAGCGGCAGAGCCACCGGAATCGCATCGACCCGGCGAATGATCAGCGGTCGGGATTGGGTTTGATTGTCCATGGCGGCGGCCGGACTCGTATCCAATGTGCGTCGGCGTTGACCTTACCAGCAATTTCGTTGCGTGACTGCCCGGCCGACCGGCTGCGTGGCGCCAAGCGGGGTCGCGACCAGAAATCAAACACAGCGCCCCGGTGGCCGTTTCGGCAGCAGACGGACGACCCAAACCCTGTCTGCCACTGCCCGACGACGCCGTGCGGCCGCGTCAGCACTGGGGAGCGTCAGCCGATCTGGTCGGACAGCGGCTTCGGCCTTGCCACCCGGTCCCGATGGGCTAAATTCCGGGCGAACGGGGATGGGGTGCCCCAAAGATCGCCGATGAAGATAATGACTCCCGCCAGCGGCAAGCGAGCGGGAGTCTGTCCTGTCCAGGTGGGGGCGGTTCCGCTCGTTTTCCGCCGCTCACATTGCAAGTAAACGGAGCGTTCCCGCGTCGCGAGGTGGCGGGCAGGCACGACTGGCGCAAGTAACCGACTTCATTCGTCCCCCCAGCGAACGAGCAGGATCAGACATGACCGGAGTATGGGCGCTAGCAGCGCTATGGCTGGGCCTCGCGTTGATCGCGAGCCTAATCTCCATTTGGTTTCGCATCTCGACGGCGCTGTCGGAAATCGTCGTCGGCACCATCGCCCAATTGCTGATCGGTGCCGCGGTCGGTGCGGCCATTCTGGGCACCGACGAATCCTGGATCAAATTTCTGTCGGGGCTTGGGGCCATCGTCCTGACTTTCCTCGCCGGCGCTGAACTCGACCCACAGGTATTCAAACTCAAATGGAAAGAGGCGGCGGCGGTGGGTCTCGCCAGCTTCGCTGCCCCCTTTCTGGCATGCGCCGCCGCGGCGCACTTTTTGCTCGGATGGGAAGTTATGCCGAGTTGGCTTGCCGGTGTCGCCATGTCCACCACCTCCGTGGCCGTTGTCTATGCGGTGATGCTGGAGTTCGGCTTCAACGTGACCGACTATGGTAAGACAATTCTCGCGGCCTGCTTTGTCACCGATCTCGGGACCGTTGTGGCTCTTGGCCTGATCTTTGCGCCCTTCACCATAAAGACTTTGATATTCCTGGCGGCGGGGGTCGTAGTTTTCGTGGTTCTTCCGTGGCTCACACCTCGCTTCTTCAAACTGTACGGAGGACGACCTTCCGAACTCGAGGCCAAGTTTCTGCTCCTGTGCCTGCTCGGAATGGGTGCGCTGGCAACTTGGGCGGAGAGCGAGGCAGTGCTGCCGGCTTATCTTATCGGGATGGTGCTTGCCGGGTCGGTCGGCCGGGATCACGCCCTTGTCAGACGCCTGCGCACGCTGACCTTTGGGCTGCTTACACCTTTCTACTTCATCCGCGCTGGATCGTTTGTGTCGTTACCGGCACTTGTTGCAGCGCCCCTTGCATTTGTCCTGTTTCTCGCCGTCAAAGTCGGCGCCAAGATCCTCGGCGTCTATCCGATCACCAAGGTCTTTGGATCACCGAACAAGGAGGCGACGTATACCACGCTTTTGATGTCGACAGGACTAACCTTCGGGACCATTTCCTCGCTGTACGGATTGTCCCATGGCATCATTAATCAGGGCCAATACTCGGCGCTGGTTGCCGCAGTGATAGCGAGCGCCGTGGTACCGACCATGATTGCCAATGCGTTCTATCTGCCGCGCCATCTGTTGCCGCGGAGGGAGCCCGAGCAGAAATCTTCCGAGCCGGCCGAGGCCCTACCGCTGCGGCGTATGAAGATTGAATGATTTACGGAGGAATCGATGTTCAGCAAGATTCTTCATGCCAACGATGGCTCGGTGCACGCTTTCCACGCACTGACCTTGGCGCTGGCAATAGCGCGACAGAACAATTCCGATCTCCATATGGTGTCGGTCGAGGAAATCTCCTATCTGCCCAATGCTATAGAGGAGATCCGCGAAGAGACCGGTCGGGCGGCCCGTCGGTTTCGTGGTGTTCACCAGCGGGCGCGGGCCATGGCCGAGGAGCAGCACGTCAATCTTCAAATACATGTCATCACTGGTCATCCGGTGCGAGACATCGTCAAGCTTGCGGCTGACCTTCAGGCCGATTTGCTCGTCATCGGGGCGACCGGGCATTCAGCGCTCTATGAACGCATGGTCGGGAGCAGGGCCGATCGCATCGTGCAACTCGCCCAGTGTCCGGTTTTGGTGGTCAAGTAGGCAGGATACCGCCTGCTGCTGCGCGTATTTCGGGTCACTTCTCCTCGCCAATTATATTTGGTTTTCACGCGGTCGTTCTGCTTCGTGCTTCCGACGTTCCGATACTCACAGCATGCTGTTTGGTCTGACAAAACGACATTGAATTTTCTTCAGTAACTTCGCCGACTTTGTCTTCATGCCTGGAGGCGGCGAGGTCATTTTTGTCAAGAAGCTCCCGGGCAGTTTGGGAAACGAACGCAAATTCAGACGTCGAGTTGTAAAAGCGGTGGCAATTAAGATTAGCCTCATAAATGTTAAGAACGTTCAAGCCTCTACGAGCACGGTATACAACCCACGGGCTTTAAGAGGACGAACTTAAGATTGTAAGTGTTAAGAGTTTGCTGACCACGATCAGATCGCAGGCAGCGTTCATTGATGAGCATTAATGCAACTCCGATAAAATACATTTCCAATTGATGTGCGTTTCTGTGAGACCGTGATCGGGGAGTAGCGTTATGCGCGTCGGAACCCGGGCCGCCGCCTATTCATTGGTGACCATCACATCGGCGGCCTCCATCAGCCCAATTCTCGCCGCTACGGCTGACGACGTGAAGGCGTTCGTTTCGAAGGCCATGACGCATATCAAGGATGTGGGTCGGGCGCAGGCCTTCGCGGACTTCAGCCAGCCTAACGGCAACTGGGTCGCCGGCGAACTCTACATCTTCTGCCAAGCCCCCGACGGCGTCATTCTGGCTCATGGCGCAAATCCAGCCCTGATTGGCCGCAACTTCAGCAACGTTATCGACCCCGACGGCAAGCCGGCCAATAAAGAGATCAATCGCGTCGGCTTCACGTATGGCGAGGGGTGGGTGCATTTCAAATGGCCGAATCCGGTGACCAACAAGGTTCAGCCGAAATCGGCTTGGGTCGTAAAGGTCGATGATGAGGCGGTCTGCGGCTCCGGTTATTATCACGACTGATTGTTGTAATGTTCCGCTTCGGCAACCTCGGTATATCCATCAAAGTATTGATGGCGCCCGCGGCCGTCATGGCTGCGCTTGGGGTGACTGCGTATGTCGCGCTGGACGGCGCACGCATGCAGGAACTCGCGATGCTGCGTCTGCAGCGGGATGTCGAGCAGCCGATGAGCCAGGCGGTCGACCTTCGCGACACGGCGGCGAGCTTTCAATCACGAGCGTATGCGCTGATTTCCACCTCAGGGACTGAAACAGACACCAACCGTCTGACGGTTGAGGCGCAATCTCTACTGCAGCGGATTCCGCATTTGACCGAGGCGGCGACTGGGCTGCAGACGAAACTCGAATCACTTCCGGCGTATCACGGCGAGCGTGCCTTAATCGAGGCACTCGCAGCCTATGCGCAAGCCGCGCATGATACGGTCGACATGCTGGGGACGATGCCCGCCTACAGCGCAATCATGATGAACGATACCGAGCGCCGCTACGGGGTGCTGCGGGGGCACTTGGACGCACTGATCGACCGAATGATCGCGACTCGGGCGGAGATTTCCTCAAGCTTCGTGGACAACTCGGCGCAAGCGCGCAAGACGCTGATCACCACGCTGATCATTGCGGGCGCGCTAGCCGGTCTGGTTGCGTTCTTGGTGGGGGTGATGATCGCTCGCCCCATTCGCTCGTTGACGGGGGCGATGCGCGGCATAGCAGCCGGCGACTTGACGATTGATGTCACGCCCATTTGCGGCCGGAAGGACGAGATCGGCGCAATGGCGGCTGCTGTTCGTGTTTTTGTAGATGGGCTTCTCGATGCACGGCAGATGCACCACGAGCAGGAAACGGCACGGGCACGCGAGGCCGAAAGATTGCGGCGCTTCGCGAATGCTACGTTCGAGGGCATCGTGATCCATCGCGAACAGATCGTCCTCGACGTGAACGCAGCACTCGGGGCGATGCTCGGATACGACGATCTCGATGAGCTTCGCGGGCGCGACCTGCGAACGCTGCTGGCGGCGGGTTCGGCCTATGCATGCTCCCCGTCCGGCAGTCCGGCGTCGTCGCTCGAAACACGAGCGCTCTGCCGGGATGGATCCACGGTGCCGGTCGAGATGCTGGCGCGCCCGATCGAATTTGATGGCGAGGAGGCTGTCGTGGTTGCGCTGCGCGACCTGACTGAACGCGAGGAGGCGGCGAACCAGATAAGGCACCTCGCATATCATGATGCTCTCACTGGTCTTCCGAATCGGTCGCTGTTCAATGACCGATGCAAGCACGCGCTCGAGGTCGCGCAACGCCTAAACTATTCAGTGGCGATCCTCAGCCTTGATCTAGACCGCTTCAAATTCGCCAATGATGTCATGGGACATGAGGGCGGCGATCAACTGCTGAAGCTCGTCGGCAAACGCCTCCTCTTGGCGGTGCGGACGATCGATACCATAGCGCGCCTGGGTGGCGATGAGTTCGCAGTGTTGTTGCCGGATGAAGCGAGCGCGGAGACCGCCGGATTGATCGCCCAGCGTATCATCGATTCGGTCCTTAAGCCCTTTGAAATCAACGGGCAAAAGGTCGGAGTGGGGGTCAGTGTTGGTATTGCGATCGCACCCGCAGACGGCGAAACGGTCGAGAAACTGCTCAAGAACAGCGACATGGCCCTGTACAAAGCCAAGCAAGAGGGCCGAGGACGCTATCATTTCTTCGAGAAGACCCTTGAGGCGAAGGACCAACTACGCCGTATTGTCGAACAGGATCTTCAGCAGGCTATCACGCGCCAGGATCTGGCGCTGACCTACCAGCCACTCTACAGCTGCGAGACCGGCAAGATCGAAAGCCTGGAAGCCTTGATGGTCTGGAATCACCCGATCCGCGGTCGCCTGCCGGCTTCCACTTTCATTCCGATCGCCGAAGAGACCGGACTGATATCGAAGATCGGGTTGTGGGGTCTTGAGACTGCTTGCTCGCACGCCGTGACCTGGGATCAACCGTACTCCGTCTCGGTAAATCTATCGCCGGCTCAGTTGAGCCAGGCCGACCTCGGCGACGTCATCCTCGACATCCTTCGCAGAACTGGCTTGCCGACGAAACGTCTCGAGTTGGAGGTCACCGAAAACCTGCTTATTGGCGACACTGAAAAGGCCTTTTCGTTTCTCACGCGCATGCGCCGGGAGGGGATCGAGATCTCGCTCGACGATTTCGGCACCGGCTACTCCAGCCTCAGTTACCTCACGCGATTTCCCCTGAGCAAGCTCAAGATCGACAGGAGCTTCATTTGGAATTTGCAGCGCACCCCCGAGGACGCCGAGATCGTGCGCGCAATTCTAGCAATGGCGCGCATTCTGCACTTGCGCGTGACGGCCGAGGGGGTTGAGACGGACGCGCAGCTGAAATTTCTGCAGCATGAAAACTGCGATCAGGTTCAAGGTTACTTGCTTTCGCGGCCCGTGCCGGCTGAAGCCGTTAATCAACTGGCGACATCGTTCGCCATTCGCCTCGCCCAGCACACTCTCGACGCTCAAAAGGTATCTCCGTCGAGCGCGTGACCCGGGCCTAAAGCGGGCTGTATGCCGACCGGCCACACGTCTTCGGGCTAGCTGACAGCCGAGCGTCAGCTTGGACTTGCACCAAACTGATAGCTTCCCTAGCGCGTCCAAGCGAATCGGCTGACGCTCGTGCTCGATGATGAATGCTTTCGAGCTGATCCTACGCGCCATGGTCGGATTGTTGCGCTCGAAAGCGCTGGCCATCAGCTCAATATCCTGCGCCGCGGTCACCAAAGCTGCTCGCGCCCGAGCGAGCGCGGATGCGATTGTTTCGCCGCAAAAATTCCGTCCCGGATGGCGTCACAATCACCACCAGGCCGCGCCCGTCCACGGTTGCGCGTTTGACCAACCCCCTATCGAGGGCATCTTCCCAAACCGTGAGTCGCGGGCAAGACGTTCGCCATCTTTCGATGACATCCGAATAGGGTCGCGGCTGGATCGCGACCCACTCGACGAGGTCCAGCACGAGAGGATCGAGTACGGCGTCCATTCTACGCTCCTTCGATTCGTACTGTCCTCAAGAGGACAGAATCAAATATGTGCCGTGAGCAATATAGGAGGCGGCGACCGCGACGATAATCCGGTTGGCCCACAGACGGTATTGTCGATCGCTCATCGCCTCCAAGACATGGCTAGCCAATGTTGTTCCGACCATTGATGCAGCGATGGCGAGGCCAACGGTGAAAGGCTCGATGACGCCTACCTGATCGATAATACCCCCGAAATAGACCAGCTTCGCGGCATGACCGAAAATCTGACAGGTCGCCTTGGTAGCGACGATCTCGCGCCGATCGAGCGTGCCGCCAAGGAAGTATGTGTCGACAAGGGGGCCGGCGACACCTGCGAGCAGGATCATGGTCATGCAGATTGAGCCGCAGACGATGCCCTGCCACAGGGCCTCAGGATGAGGCCGCCATTGGGCGGGTGCAAGCTGGACCGCGAACGGCATGACCCCTAGTAAAAGTAAGGCTGAAGGCCTATCGGGCACGTAGCGCACCAGGGACCACAGCAACAGTGCCACCATGCAACCGCTGCCATAGGCGGCAACGGCCAGCCAGCGCACGCGCCGGTACCACAGAAGCCCCCGCCACCCGTTCGAGGCCATCTGGGTCGCGCCATGCAGCATCATGGCGGCCGGAAGGGGCATGATTCCCAACAAAATGCCCATCAGGATCATCCCACCCGCCATGCCGAAGATGCCCGACAGAAATGATGTTATGAGCATCGTGGCACATAGACCGAGGGTCAGCGACAGGCTCATGGATCGCGCCTCCAGAGCCTTGATCGGCTAATTTCGCCTGCGCGGCAAACTGAGATAGGCTATCCTGAGCAATAGATTTACTTATGGTAGGGTTTGAGGCATGCGCAAATTGCCGTTTCTCAATGGAATTAAGGCCTTCGAGGCGACGGCACGGGCCGGCAGCTTCGTAAGGGCCGCAGAAGAGCTGCATGTCACGCCAGCGGCGGTGAGCCGCATGGTGCATATCCTCGAGGATCGTCTCGGAGTGCCGCTGTTTGAGCGCAAGGCCAACCGGCTCACGCCGACGGTGGCTGGGGGCGCCTACCAGGCCGGTTTGACTCCCTTGTTTGATCAGCTCGCCAGTCTGACCGCTCAGGTTACCGCTATGGCCGGCCGCCGAGTTTTGACGGTCGGAGTGGGGCCAACCTTCGCAATGCGTTGGCTCATTCCGCGGCTTGCTGATTTCCAGAGAAGCGACCCAGACATCGAGGTCCGATTCGCCACCGGGGGCGCGGCGGCCCCCTTCAACGAGGACTGGACCTGCGGCATTCGGTTAGGCGACGGTCATTGGCCCGGGCTTGCGGCCGAACGGTTGTTCGCGGCTGATCTCGCTCCGGTCTGCTCGCCCGCCATCGCCAACGGCCTGAAGAAACCTCAAGACCTTGCCAAGGTGCCTCTCCTGCGGGTAGCCCATGCGTTGGATGACTGGCCGCGCTGGTTCGCGGCGGTCGGAATGGCCAAGGTGCCGGCCAAGGGACCCATGTTCGAGTATTACGGACAAGCGCTGCAGGCGGCCGCCGACGGGGCCGGCGTAGCGATTGGGATTCGTCCCTACGTGGACGACGATGTCCGCGCCGGACGGCTTATGGTCCCGTTCGCGCGTTCGGTGCCGAAGGGGACGCAGTGGTACCTCATCTACCGCGACTTCCGCGAACAAGAACCTGGGTTTGCCGTGTTCCGCCGGTGGATATTGGGCATGGCGCGCGTACACGATCAATGACGCCCAGCTGTCGGCCTTGCGATGCTGAACGTTGCCGCGACCAGGCGCGGAGGGGAGGCCTCGCAGCAAGTCGACGGCGATGATCGTGGGGTCGGCTCGCCGCTCGTCCTCATCCTCGGGTGCTGCTGAGCTGGTACGCGCACGAGCCGCGCGTGATCGCGGCCGACGTGGATACGCTTATCTGTTCAAGTCCGCCTCTGCCGATTGGACCACACTCTCGCCACCGGTGTTTGGGCATTTCTGTATGTGGAACGCGGGGTCGGCCTTGCAGGTCCATTCGATCATAACAGCTTGATGTGCCCACGCGGCCCGTGTGCGCCTTCTCCGGCCTCGCGCCTTGTCAACAGTTACGGCTCCATTTGGCGAGAGAGACGCCGCAAAACTGTCTTGACGGACGCCGTGGCGCGTACCTAGCTATCTCGCTGGGCCGCGGCACAGTTTTTCGTCAATTCGTTGGCCCCCGTCGACTGAATGCATCCTTACTGGTCGATCACAATTGTCTCGACGCTCTACAACAAGATGGAGATGAATATTGTCGGAGTTTAAGGGCACCAGGTGTCAAGGTGAAGGGGAAACAACCACCGCAACTGGCCAGCTACCCGGCCTCCACATCGAGATCGTTCGTCGTCGGTCAGCGGCCGGCGATGCGGAGCAGATTTCGATCAACATGCAGGCGGTACCCTCGTTTGAAGCATTCGGTCGGGCTCTCGAGGCCGTCAACCCGTTCGCAGTTTGGACGGAAGCGGCGCGGCTTGCCTGGCTTCCCTGGCTCGAGGCCACGCGGACTATGCTGCTGCCCTGGAGCCGCGTCCAGCTGCTGTCAAAGACCTTCTCGGCCAGGACCGAAGCCGGCTCGGAGGATCCGCGCTCGACCGAATAGGCGCGCGCGAACGCGCAGTTGACCGCGCCGCTCGCAGCAGCGGGTTCCCGATTGGTCAATCGATCGAGTTTGCGGAGACGGCGCCGGCGCATCGATCTCGTCGTCAGATGTGACACCTTCATCGCCTTGCGAGGGGCCTTCGGCAACCGCCCCCGTCGAACCCAGTCGTGTCATACGGATAGACGCTTCACAGATTGTGGGGCGCGTTGAAGAAGCATTTCTTCCGCGAGCAACCGGCGCTCGCCGTTTGGAGTGTTTCCGTCAGGAGGAGCCTTGTCGCGATGCCCATCAAGCTTGCGGTAACCTCGGCAAGAGCATCATCGTCAAGACCAACCAGCCCGTCCTGTTGGCTTGTGTGCCCGGGTTGGTCCAGCGCCGTCCGGTCTACCAATGGCGCGGCATCGTCGGCCGGGGCTCTTACGGCTGCGTTCTCGAAGGGATGATGATCGGTGCGGATTTTAGTCACGGGAGCTACCGGCTTCATCGGCTCGGCGGTGCTGGCGGCGCTGCGCAACCATGGCCACGAGGTGGTGGCGGTTGTGCGGGTTGATGACAGGTCTGCGCACCGACTGCCGACGGGCCGAGTGGTCGTACGCGACCTGGCGCGAGCAACGGGACCGCAGTCCTGGTTGGGGCACCTCGATGGCGTTGATGCGGTTGTGAACTGTGCCGGCGTCCTCCAGGACACCTCGCGTGATTCAACGGCCGGTGTTCACGTCAGAGGCGTTGCGGCCTTGTTCGAGGCTTGCGAGCGCGCCGGGGTCCGGCGGGTCATCCATCTCTCTGCGATCGGGGCCGACCCGGCGGCGCCCACCGCATTTTCCCGCACCAAATTTCAGGGTGAACAGTCGCTGATGGCGCGCGATCTCGATTGGGTGATCCTGCGGCCTGCCGTGGTCGTTGGGCGCTCGGCGTACGGTGGTAGCGCCCTTTTGCGAGCCTTGGCGACATTGCCGCTGCTGCCGCTTGAGGCTCAGAGCGGCGCGGTGCAGACCGTCCAACTCGACGAGGTGACCCAGACTGTGCTGTTTTTTCTCAATCCGGACGCACCGGCCCGAAAGGTCCTGGAACTGGCTGATCCCACACAGATGTCCGTCGAAGGCGTGATTCGATGCTATCGCCGGTGGTTGGGCTGGCCGCCGGCGCGGACAGTCCATCTGCCATCCTGGCTTGCCAGCGCTATCTACGGAGTCGGCGATCTGCTTGGTTGGCTTGGCTGGCGGCCGCCCATACGGGGGACGGCTCGTCGCGAAGCCGCCCGCGCGACGGTCGCGGATCCCAGCGAGTGGAGACGGATTACCGGGATAGAGCCACGCGATCTTCCGACTGCGCTGGCAGCGGAGCCCGCGTCGGTCCAGGAACATTGGTTCGCGCAACTCTATCTGATCAAGCCGATTGTGCTTGGCAGCTTGTCGCTGTTCTGGTTGTTCACCGGGCTCATTGCGCTAGGACCGGGATTTTCGATGGGCAGGACTTTGTTGGAGAACGCCGGCGCAGACGACACCCTTGCTTCTATTGCAGTGATTGCCGGAGCGACAGCCGACGTGTTGATGGGCATTGCCATCGCCGTACGCAGGACCGCACGGCCCGCCCTTGTTGCCGCCCTAGCAATCTCCTTTCTTTATTTGGTCGTCGGCACGATTCTGATACCACGTCTTTGGATCGAGCCACTTGGACCGCTGGTCAAATCCGTGCCGATCATCGTATTGAATCTGGTAGCTCTTGCCATTCTTGATGACCGTTGATGCTTTACCTCGCTGTAAAATTTCTGCACATCATTGGCGCCTGCCTGCTGCTTGGGACAGGCGCCGGCATCGCATTTTTCATGCTTCTGGCCCATCTTACGGCCGACGCCAGGATCGTCGCCGCGGTAGCACGCACAGTGGTAATCGCCGATTTCCTATTCACCGCGACGTCGGTGGCGGCACAACCCGTTACCGGCGTGCTACTCGCGCGCCTGCTTGGATATCCAATCTGGAGCGGTTGGATCATGCTGTCGGTCGTTCTCTATCTGACAGCAGGAGCTTTCTGGCTGCCGGTCATTTGGATTCAGATTCGCATGCGCAATCTGGCGGCCGCCGCCGTCCGCGAAGGTCGACCGTTGCCAACCGCGTATTATAAACTGTTCAGGGTTTGGTTCGCCTGCGGTATTCCGGCCTTTGCCGCCGTTCTGGGCACTATCTGGCTGATGATTGCCAAACCGTTGATAGGCCCCTAGGTGACGGCTTTTGTCTGTTTGCACAGGGCATCCAGAAATTAACAGGACGGGCCGCCCGTTTCGGCCCGCGACAAGACACCGACCCCGTAGCGCGATACCATAAAGCGTCCAAGGGCGTCCTGCTCATCTGCTGTCAGGTCCCGCCATCTCGTGTGTCTTATGCGCAATCCGGCCGGGAGCAACTCGCCAATCTCCGGCCCCGCCGGTCTCGCGCCTAATCTGCTTGCCAGCACAGCCGCAAAGGCGCACGCTTGCTCATCAGGATTGGTCGTCACGCGAATGCGGATCGACCCACGGGCTCCGACGAGGCGCGGCGGGGCCAGCCTGTAGTTCTCGCAAGCGCGTCGGTGACTTGGTCCGACAAAACCACCTGTTTCTGGAGCAGGTGGGCGCCGGCGCACAACAGAAGAAAGGACAAGGGATGGAAAAGGTCATTAGGACCGCGAAGCAAATGATCGAAGCCAAGAAGCGAGAGGGGGTCATTTCGGTTTCGCCCAACGACACGATCCTTACCGCGCTCAAGTCTCTTGCCGAACACGACATCGGCGCGGTCCTGGTCATCGATCAGAACCGTTTGATCGGAATCCTGTCGGAGCGCGATTGCGTGCGCAAACTCGAGTTGCAGGGCCGGGCTGCTGCCACGACGCTGGTCCGCGACGTTATGACGGCGAATGTGCTCACAGTGCGACCCGAGCAGGGCGCGGAGCAGTGCCGCAAGATCATGGGAGAGGCCCGCATCCGCCATCTGCCGGTAGTCGAAGGCGAGCGCGTGGTCGGCGTGCTCTCGAGCAAGGACATACTCGACCAGGTGATCGCGGAGGACGAGAAGCTCATCAAAGATCTCGAGACCGAGCGGCTCATGACGACGGCCGGACAATACTGACGTGGTGCCGCGGACGATCACGCGGATCGGATCAATTCCTTTCGGGAAAGGAATCCTCAATGAGCTTTCTGATTTGCGTCGCGGCGCTCGTCTTTCTGATGTTCGTCGCCTATCGAGGTTTTAGCGTTATTTTGTTCGCGCCGATTGCCGCCATGGGAGCGGTACTGCTGACCGATCCTTCGGCCGTTGCGCCGATCTTCACCGGCCTGTTCATGGACAAGATGGTTGGTTTCGTGAAGCTCTACTTCCCGGTGTTCCTGCTTGGCGCGGTGTTCGGTAAGGTGATCGAGCTGTCTGGCTTTTCTAAATCGATCGTCTCCGCGGTGATCGGGCTGGTTGGACGAGAGCGGGCGATATTGTCGATCGTACTGGTTTGCGCGATCCTCACCTATGGTGGTGTATCGCTGTTCGTCGTCGTATTCGCGGTCTATCCGTTCGCCGCCGAGATGTTTCGGCAAAGCAATATTCCCAAGCGTCTCATCCCCGGCACCATCGCGCTCGGCGCGTTCACGTTCACGATGGATTCGCTTCCCGGCACTCCACAGATCCAGAACATCATCCCGACCACGTTCTTCAAGACTACCACCTGGGCGGCACCGTGGCTGGGGGTCATCGGCGCGCTGTTTATCCTCGTGGTCGGCCTGTCCTATTTGGATTGGCGGCGCCGTGCCGCGGCGAATGCCAAAGAGGGGTATGGGCAGGGCCACATCAACGAGCCTGAGGAAATTTCCAAGGAGCAGCTATCGAACCCGGTCATTGCGATTCTCCCTCTTATTGTGGTCGGGGTGCTCAACATCGTCTTCACCGTGATCATTCCACGCCTCTATGGGACCACCAGTCAGGTCCAGCTCGCAGGCATGGACAAGCCGATCATCGCGCCGGTTTCATCGGTCTTGGCCATCTGGGCGGTGGAGGGCGCGCTGCTCATGGGAATTGCGACCGTGCTGCTTTTTGCGTTCCGCCCAGTGAGCCAAAAGTTCGCGGAGGGTACCAAATCGGCAGTCGCCGGTTCGCTGCTTGCCTCGATGAACACCGCATCAGAGTATGGCTTTGGCGCGGTGATCGCCTCGCTACCGGGCTTCCTGGTCATCAAGGATGCGCTGAGGGCCATTCCCAATCCGCTGGTCAATGAAGCAATCACGGTAACAACGCTCGCCGGTATCACCGGATCGGCCTCGGGTGGCATGAGCATCGCGCTCGCGGCCATGTCCGAACAGTTTCTGGCCGCCGCCAAAACGGCCGGCATTCCGCCCGAGGTGCTGCACCGGGTGGCCTCGATGGCGAGCGGCGGCATGGATACGCTGCCGCACAATGGGGCCGTCATTACCTTGCTGGCGGTTACCGGCCTGACGCACCGGCAATCCTACAAGGACATTTTCGCCATTACCTGCATCAAGACCGTCTCGGTCTTCGTCGTCATCGCGGTCTATTATGCGACCGGCATCGTGTAGGCCGGCGCAAGCAACGAGAGGTGTCGCTGTGCCCTCTCGGTCAAAGCGGATCGTATCCTGGTTTCTGAGTTGCCGAGGATGTCCGGCTTGTAAACCCTGTCGGTCCAGTCACGCGAATTGACCTCTTCGAATCCTACCGAGACCGATTCCTCCCTGTAATGAAGGGTCGCGATGACGGCCTTCGTTATTTCTTCGGCCAGTTTCCTTTTTTGCTGCTCGGATTTGCTGGGTCTTTGATGGCCGCGTGCGGCATGATGCTCTGCTACGATGCTACCGCGCCGACCGGGCGCGCCTATCGAAGACTTCTTTGGCCACAGGCATTGCCGAGAAGGCGCCGGGCCAGCCCACATAGAAACCAAATCGGATGCTGAAATTGCAAAGGAACTCCCACCCGAGCAGACAGACAAATCAGACATTTAGTCTGACGCGTCTACAAATTGGTTGGCGCGGGCGGTCGGAATCGAACCGACACTCCTTGCGGAACACGATTTTGAGTCTAATGTTGTATAGCTCAACTTATTGATTTTGTTTATACATTACAGATTGTATCTGTGTATGTGTAAGAGACTGTGCAAGAAATCTTCGATTTTGCAATTTCGCTACCAGCTGAACTGCAACTCCTCCGGATCGATCCGGAGGTCGCGTCAAGTAAGCGTCAGGCGGGTAGTCTTCCCAGACACCCGTGGTTTGGTGTGACGCCCGAAGCCGAATGGCCGTTTAAGCGAGCATACAAATCGGAAGTTCAACCCTCGCTACCTCCTTCCGGCGCTCGTAAGCTTCCGGGCTGCAACAGCGTGAGGCATGAGGAATGTTGCAAGGTCCTCGACAACGTGTGCAAATAAGGCAGGCTCCAGCTCGATGCTCTGGGCAAACGAGGTCCACTGCTGTTGCTTGCCCGGATCTTCGGCGAAAGACTGTGTTAGCGCGGTCGGTGGATCGATCGGTATTGGTGTCTTGCGTCGGTCAAAGGTCGCCGCAATAGCGCGTGCGAGGCTATCGCCGTTGAATTCATGAGCACGTGATAGCACCCAAATATCAAAGAAGTCCTTCATGCGGCTGTTGGCGCGGCCCAGCGACACCATCGCCTGAAATTTCTCGGCAATGACCGCTTCGCGCGGATAAGCGCGGACGCACGGCGATGGCATGTCGAGCAACACTGGCACTTCCTGTTCGTTGATTGCTGGCTCGACGACATCGCCAAAACCGATATCGATGACAACTCGGACACGAGCCCCGCTGATGGTAGCATTCGTCCTGAGCCGGAGCCCGCCGTATTCCAGCTCTTCGCGAATGAGATCAACTGTGAGGGCAGCGAAATCGAAGACGACGCCATCATCGTGATCAATGGCGCAGACTTCGCGGAATGTAGCGAGTATCGTCTGGGGGTCGGATTCGCCAAAGCCGAGGAAATCCAGGTCGCGCGTGGGCCGGAATGGCTCGTTGAACCATGTCGTCATCAGTATCGCACCCTTGAGCACAAATCGATCGCGATACTTGGTGGTGCTGA
>Ga0187783_10000640_pt1 | contig 25385 bp, 24 predicted proteins | sample 1015_SJ02_MP02_2_FD_132471 | JGI IMG/M metagenome (GOLD analysis project Ga0187783, IMG submission 132471) | Tropical peat soil microbial communities from peatlands in Department of Meta, Colombia - 1015_SJ02_MP02_20_MG | ecosystem: Environmental > Terrestrial > Soil > Wetlands > Peat | place...
CAAACCTGTAACTGAAGCGGCAAACTACTTGGCCCACATCGTCGGCGAACTTGGCTCGTCGGATTCGACGACCGAAGTCTCCTATGGCCTCATGGCTAATCTGTACAATGCATTTTCGTTTACGGGAGTCTTGATTGGCACTCCGTTTTTCTTCGCGGGTTTTTATTACTGGATCAGAGTATTTCTTGGTGATGCGACGTGGGAACGCATGCCCACAGCCTCGACGCTGTGGTTCCTATGGTTGGTAGCCTCGTACCAGCACAGCATTGTAGAGTCCTCACTGTCTGGCCTTATCGCATCTTTATCTTTTCCTTCTGTCTTGGCGCTGCTTTATCTCCTGGCGAAATCGCTCTGTCCTTTCCTTGCTGGCGAGGATGACGGTAGCGAGAGTTTACGCCAGCCTCGGGCGATCGGCTGAGGGGCGAACAGGATGAGACTGCTTCACATCATCAGCTCGCTGGATCCCGCAGCAGGCGGACCGGTCGAGAGCGTTACGCAGCTCGCGACGGCTCACGAGTCCGCCGGACATCGGGTTGAGGTCGTGTCTCTCGATCCTCCGAATGCTCCGTTTTTGCGGCAGTCTCCTTTGTCCGTCTATCCCCTTGGTCCAACGACGCTCGGATATGCCTTCAGCAGACGGCTCATTCCGTGGCTGCATGCCAACCGAAGCCATTACGATGCCGTCATCGTAAACGGAATCTGGCAGTTTCATAGTCTTGCCACCTGGAGCGCTTTGCGCATGTCCACCACGCCTTACGTTTTATTCACACACGGTATGCTCGACCCCTGGTTCAAGAAGCAGCACCCGCTGAAACATCTCAAGAAATGGTTGTACTGGCCTTGGGCGGATTACCGTGTGCTCCGCGACGCCCAGGCCGTGCTCTTCACTTGTGAGGAGGAGCGCATACTCGCACGGTCCTCTTTCCGGCTTTATCGCTGTAACGAGGTGGTGATCAATCATGGCACGGCTATGCCGAAGGGGAATCCCGCGCTTGAGATGCAAGAGTTCTTGAACCGATATCCCGAGCTGCGCGGCAAGAGGTTGCTGATGTTCATGGGCCGGATCCATCCCAAGAAAGGATGTGACCTTCTGGTTGAGGCTTTCGCAAAGGTGCTAGGGCCACATCCTGAGTGGCAGCTGGTGATCGCGGGGCCGGACCAAGTGGGGTGGCAGAAAGAGCTTACCCGTCTGGGGGAACGTCTCGGTGTGAGTTCGCGAATCACCTGGACCGGTATGGTGAGCGGCGCCGTCAAGTGGGGGGCGCTACGCACAGCGGAGATTTTCTTGCTTCCATCCCATCAGGAAAACTTTGGCTTCGTCGTGGCTGAGGCCTTGGCTGCAGGTGTACCCACCCTGATCTCAACCAAGGTAAACATCTGGAGAGAAATCAAGACCGACGGGGCGGGGCTGGTCGCCGAGGACAACCTGCAGGGGACTTGCGAGCTGTTGCATGCCTATCTGGGGATATCCGAAGAAAAAAAGCAAGGCATGCGGCAACGTGCTCTCGAGTGTTTCGAGCGCCGATTCGAAATCAAGAAGACAGCCGAGAGACTGCTCGCAGTCTTGGCCGGCGTGAGCGGACGGAATCAGCTGCAGCTTAACCTATGCGCATAACCATCGTACAAGGTGCCTTCATGCCGGTTCCACCCATTTTGGGAAGCTCGGTTGAAAAAATCTGGTTCGCCCTGGGCAGGGAATTTGCGAGAAGAGGACACCAGATTACTCATATCTCCCGTCAGCATTCTTCGCTGGAGCGAGAGGAACTTGTCGAGGGGGTACGCTACATCCGCATCCCAGGATTCGACCCGCCGCGGTCGCTAGCCAGACTAAAATGGCGCGATCTGCTCTACTCCCGCCGTGTTCTCAAAATACTTCCTGAATCTGACATCTTGGTGACGAATACGTTCTGGCTGCCTGTTTTGACACCGCCAACGAAAAAGGGAAGGATCTACGTCCATGTCGCACGTTATCCCAGAGGCCAGATGAGATTCTATGGCAAAGCAGCACGGCTACAGGCCGTCTCCAGTGTGATCCGAGATGCGATTTGTAACGAAGCTCCGAAACTCGCGTCGAAGGTGAAGGTGATTCCTAACTTTGTCTGCCGAAGCTCACCCGCTTCTGCGGGAAGCAAACGTGAAAAATGCATTCTCTATGTAGGTCGCATGCACCCGGAAAAGGGAGTTCACTTGCTGATCGATGCGTTCGCGAATCTTGTTTCGAGCGGATGTAGCGATTGGAAGCTTCGCATCGTTGGCTCATGGAAGGTATCCCACGGAGGTGGTGGCGAGCAATACTACCGCGCGCTGCGCCAGAAGTCAGTGGAAATCGACCGATTCGTCGAGTGGGTTGGGCCGGTATTCGATGCCGACCAGTTAAGCGCCCATTACCAACAGTCCAGTCTTTTTGTATATCCATCCGTGGCGGGGCGGGGTGAGGCTTCACCATTAGCTCCTCTGGAGGCCATGGCAGAGGGTTGTCCTCCGGTGGTGTCGTCGCTCGCCTGCTTCCGCGATTACATCCAACCCGGCGGCAACGCCTGGGTATTTGATGAACACTCCCAGGCAGTCGGCAATCTCGGAGCGGTACTGCAGCAGGTTGTACGCGACAGCGCCGGGCTAGAGCAAGCGGGCGAACGCGCGATGCTTACTGCGCAGCACTATTCGTTGCCCAACATAGCCGACCGTTATCTGAGCGATTTCCAGGAGCTGATGAGCAATGAAAGTAGCTAGCTTTGAAGTCCATGCGGTTCCTCAGGACACTTCGCCTTGGTCACTGAGTGAACGAGTTGGAATACTATTGTGGAGTATCGTTTGGCCGCTACTTTGCGGGTGGACTCCGAAGCCGTTGAATGCGTGGCGCTTATCATGGCTCCGCATCTTTGGCTGCACGATTTACGGTAAACCATTCATTCACCAGAGGGCGCGTATACAGGTTCCTTGGCGTCTCAGGCTTCACCACAGGGCTTGTGTTGGAGATCGGGCCAACCTCTATTCCTTAGGAGAAATTGAGCTCGGACCGGGATGCGTGGTTGCGCAGGAGGCCTACCTATGCACTGGGACACACGATTTCAGCGACCCCAACATGGCCCTTCTCACGGCAAGAATTGCCATTGGAGCCAACGCCTTTGTTGGAGCTCGGGCATTCATCATGCCGGGCGTCCGCGTTGGAGATGAAGCTGTGGTTGGTGCGTGCGCTTTAGTCACGGAAAATGTTGCTGAAAAAACTGTCGTAGCCGGCTCTCCAGCGCGATTTCTGCGTTTCCGGGAATCTCCTGTACTGGAACCGAATTGACCTCTGTACTCATCCTCACGAGGAACGAAGAACAGAATCTGCCAGGCTGTCTAGAGTCAGTGCGCTGGTCGGACGACGTCTGGGTTTACGATTCCGGTAGCTCGGATGCGACACGAGATATAGCGACCCGCGCCGGTGCACGCGTTATTGTGCGGCCTCTAAGCTGTGGCCAAGAATTGTTCGGGGGAAATGAAGCGGAGCACAAGAACTGGGCGCTTGATAATATCCCATTTCGATACCCTTGGGTCCTGCATCTGGACGCCGATGAGCGAGTAACCCCAGAACTCGCCACCAGCATTCTGCGTGCCATACAAAATCCTTCCGACAAGGTCGCATTTCGTGTCAAACGCCGCGACTTCTGGAGAAACCAGTGGCTGAAACACGTGGTGACGTCCTCGTTCTACATAAGATTGTTTCGCCCGAACTTCATGCGGTACGATCGCCTCGTGAATCCCCTTTCCCTCCCCAACGGCCCCATAGGAGAACTCCAGGGTTATCTGGATCATTATCCCTTTAGCAAGGGCTTGGCACCTTGGCTGAACAAGCATAACGCCTATAGTTCGCTGGAAGCTCAGCAAATCGAACAGAATCGCGCGGCAAACCGCCGGTTCAGCGTGAAGGAAGCATTGTTCGGCAAAGACCGTAACCATCGCCGCTTTCATCAAAAGGAACTCTTCTATCGGATACCCGGGCGGCCGTTAATCAAGTTCGTGTTGTTATACGTAGGAAAACGCGGTTTTCTGGATGGAGTCGCCGGGTTCAGGTACGCGGTGTTGCAGTCGATATACGAGTACCTGATTGTGCTGAAGACAAACGAACTGGTGACGACTCCAAAGTTTTGTGAGGCCGTTTCTCTCTCCCCCCCTGATCTTCTCGCAGGTCTGCGCGGGGATTCTGGTTCTGACAATCAATTACTGACCCGGAGCTGACCGAGCTAGAGACCAATTGCCGACCACCCTCCGGGAGAGTCGATCTTCAACCATGAGAGAAAGTCTACAGCTGGCAATGCTTTTTGTTGCCATAACTTCCTCCTCTGTCAGCCTGAAGGGGCAGAGTCCGAGCGGGATAAGCTCCTTGGATGCTTCCGTGCGCTCAAGGGTCGAAGAGCAATCGCCAGAGACTACGCCCCCCGCGTCCCAACCCAAACCGGGCTCTAGCCGCTGGTCTTTCCCGCCTGCGCAGTCACGCTCGGCATTCTGGCCCACTCGCCCGTCTGCCTCAATATCCAAGCCAGATTCGGCGAACCCTGATGGTCATGAGCCATTCTTCGACGGTCTGACCATTCCGGAAACTGACACGCTCCGTCGACGCGATCACATGCCCATTGCCCCAGTTCCGCAAACCTCCCCTTTTGCCTCGGAAGGCAATCTTTTCTCGACATTCGACCAGCATAAGCTTGAACTGAGCGGTGATGGCTTGTTCCAGACTACAACGCCGCCGCCTGCCCGCTCGCGACCTGCCGCGGCAAAGAAACCACACAAGCGTACCGATGGGCCCCACTAGTGCGGTAGTGCCATTACCAACTAGCTCCGAGTTATCCACGTTCGAATCGGGAAAGTTGGTTCGCGACTAGTTTCCACCGACTTAGAAGTTGTGAAACTGAGGTCTTCTACCGTCCTGATCATCGATGACTTTGTGCCAGATTGAAGACCACCTTCGTCTACTGTGGCCCGATGGTCGCGGAATCGAATGAGAAGTTTGAATTATTACTCACGTTGGAAGGGGCTGCTCTCATGCAATTGACAAACGAACGAGTGCTCGTGTGTGGTGCCGGAGGCTTCATTGGAGGCCATCTGGTTGAGTACCTATTGAAGCAGGGGATTCAGGTGGTTCGGGCAGTTGATGTTAAGCCGGTTGAGCAGTGGTACCAAACATCAAGCAACGTTGAGAATCTCTCGCTTGACCTGAGCCATAAGGACAGCTGTTACGCGGCGACGGGCGGAATGCAGGTCGTGTTCCAACTTGCGGCTGACATGGGCGGCATAGGTTTTATCGAGACGAACAAGGCACTCTGCATGCTGAGTGTTCTCACGAACACACACATGCTGATAGCAGCCCGCGATTGCGCCGTCGAGCGCTTCTTCTATTCATCGTCCGCTTGTGTGTATAACGCCGATAAGCAGAGGGAGAATTGCGCAACTCCTCTACGAGAGGAAGATGCCTATCCCGCACTCCCAGAAGACGGCTATGGTTGGGAAAAGCTTTTCAGTGAACGGATGTGCCGCCACTTCGAGGAGGACTTCCGGCTACAGACTCGAGTTGCTCGTTATCACAACATCTACGGCCCCTTAGGAACCTACGAGGGAGGACGTGAAAAGGCGCCAGCGGCCATTTGCCGCAAGGTCATCGAGGCGCAGATGTCTGGCCAGGGGGAGATAGAGATCTGGGGTGACGGCAATCAGACCCGCAGCTTTACGTTCATTGATGATTGCTTAAAAGGGACGCTCGCGATTCTCGAAAGCGACATTCGAGAGCCCGTCAATCTGGGCAGTAATGAACTCGTGACCATCAATCAACTCGTGGACATGGTCGAAGACATCGCTGACGTTAGGCTGCACCGGCGCTATAAGCTCGATGCACCCAAGGGTGTCAACGGACGTAATAGCGACAACTCCAGGATCAAAAGCCTTCTGGGCTGGGAGCCTTCCACTTCCCTTCGCGACGGCCTGAAGAAGACCTACGCTTGGATCGAAAGCCAAATGCTGGCCCGAACGGCGGCATAGCGATGCATCCTGCCTCCTCTACTAAGTTTCGTCGGATTCTTGGGGTCAACTTCTTCTATGGGAGTGCATCCGAAGCTATCGACATCGTAAGGCGCGGCGGGCTGCTCGTGGTACCAGCAGCACCGGCGCTCAAGAATCTGTGCAGTGATCCCGCCTATCGAGAGGCACTCCTAAGCGCCGACCTCGCTATTACGGATAGTGCGTTCATGGTTCTTCTTTGGAACCTATTGCAGAGAGACTCCGTGAAGCGTCTATCAGGCCTGGAGTACATGCGCGAGTTGGTCAAGCGGCCCGACTTCTGTCGCGACGGACAGACCTTCTGGATTATGGCCAGCCCGGCCAGTGCGGCCCGGAACATTGCCTGGCTTCAGGCGCAAGGTCTGGAGGTGCAGGACGCAGACTACTACGTTGCTCCTCTCTATGGCCGAGAGATTGAAAACGAAGAACTGTTGCATCGTCTTTGGCAGCGCCGTCCAAAAGAGGTTGTCATCACTTTGGCGGGTGGCACTCAGGAGCGATTGGGGCTGTATCTCAAGACCAATCTTGGCTATCGGGTCGCAGTCCACTGCATCGGGGCCGCCATCGCCTTTCTGAGCGGGGACCAAGTGCGGATTCCCACGTGGGCAGACAGGATGTACCTCGGTTGGCTCTTCCGTTGTCTTGCGGATCCTAGGCGTTATGGACCGCGCTACTGGCAGGCGCGTAACCTGCTACCATTGATCGTTCGTCATCGAGAGCGTCTGCCTGAACTCCTGGTTTAGTTGCCGTCGTAAGCCAACGCGACCCCTGGCCCGCGTCAGCCATCACCACTAAAGCCTTGTGTCATGCATGTCCCGGTTCGTGCCGATCGCTTACTTACCTCACCATCGACCATGATCGCCTTTTCTACCGTGCGGCGCTCCACTCTCACATTTGAGCAACATGCGATACGTTGAGTTAGGAACGAGCGGTCTCAAGGCTTCAGTGCTAGGGTTCGGCTGCGCGCCGGTCATGGGTCGCATAGGACGCAAACCATCCTTGTGTGCCCTCGCCGCCGCCTACGATGCGGGCGTTACCTTCTTCGATACCGCCCGTTCGTATGGGTACGGCGAGTCTGAAAGTGTGCTTGGAGAGTTCCTGCAAACGAAACGAGATCGCGTTGTCCTGGCCACGAAATTCGGAATTCTCCCCGTCCCACAGCGACGCTGGAAGCGAGCCCTTATGCCGGCGGCGCGCATAATAGTAAACGGCGTTCCGTGGGCACGCAGGCTTACGCGTAGCCAAGTAAACGCCCAGTTTCAGAACAATCAGCTGACCAAGGAGGTGCTGCGAACCAGCCTGGAGCAAAGCCTTCGCAAACTCCGTACCAGCTATGTCGATATTCTCTTCATTCATTCCGCTCCCATTTCTATCTTGGAACACTACGATCTGTTGGAAGGCCTCGAGAAACTGGTAGCTTCCGGGAAGATTCGGGTAGCCGGCATTTCGGCCGATCCTGACGTGATTGCAAGAATTCTCGAGACACATAATCCTCTTCTGAACGCCTTGCAGTTTCCCGTTAATATATTCGATCCGAGCTTGACATCGCATGTTTCTGCCGTACGACATCGAGAACTGATCTTCGTAGCTAATCATCCGTTCGGCGGAATAGAACGTGTGGCCAGAAGTCAAGCTCATCTGCGCCGACTCGCAGCGTCATCAGCGATCTCGGATGAGCTTCGCGGCAAATTGAAATTGATCGATGACGAGGTCTTAGCGGAACTTGTTCTCAACTTAGTTCTTAACGACACCGGAGTTCATATCGTTGTTCCTTCGATGATGAAGCTCAGTCATTTGCAGGCGAACATTCGCGGAATTTCGAGTTGCCGCTTTACAACCCAAGAACTCGCGTGGATTCGACACAATCTTGCACAGTCAGAACCACCAAGAGGTCTCGATCTACGCCAAGAATGTTCCCAGCAGTAGATCCTCACACCTATGCAGATTGATCTGGAGACAGCGCCAGAGCAGGGTACATTCGAAAGCCACGTCTGCATCGTCGGGGCCGGGATTGCAGGCCTCTTGCTGGCGCGACATCTGGGCAGCCACGGGATTGATACGCACCTTCTCGAAGCTGGGGGACGAGATCTCGAACCTCGTAGTCAAGAGATTTATGCCGTGCAGATGGACGGAACATACTATGCCGGAGCCACCGAGGGCCGGTTCCGTGCATTCGGTGGCTCGTCGACGCGCTGGGGGGGGCAGTTGCTTGCTTACACTCCCGACATCTTTAGGCCGATTGCAGGCACACCTTCCGCAGCCTGGCCGATCACCGCCGCTGACCTGCAGCCTTATTATGCGGAAGCACAGAGAGTCGTCTATGTGCCCCATCAATCTTCCGATGAGGAGCTCTTGCAATGCTTGGGCCTCACCGAGCACCTTGGCGCGAACGAGATTAACGTCCGATTTTCCAGATGGATCCCTTTCTCGAAGCGGAATCTGGCCAAGACCGTCGGTATGGAATGCCTGCACAGTCGTCGGGTGACAGTCTTCATGCACGCCAACGTCACCTCGATCGAATTAAGCAAGACCGGCGGGCACGTAGAATCGGTGGTCGCCAAGAACTATGCGGGGAAGACCTACACGTTCAGGGCAAGACACTTCGTGCTTTGCACAGGCACGATCGAAAGCTCTCGCCTGCTGTTGGCGTCGCGGACCGTCCGCCCGGACGGGATTGGGAATGAAACCCACAATGTAGGGCGCTACTTTCATGACCATGTCAGCGTGGCAGCGGCAGCCGTAGAGGGGGTGGCGAAACGCAAATTTGCGAAGTTGTTCGCACCGAGGCTGGTCTCGGGAATTCTTCATACTCCTAAGCTCGAGGCGGCAGTTCCGCTGCGTCGCAAGAAAAACTTGCTGGCGGTTATGGCGCACTTCGCGATTGAGGAACCAGAAGGATCTGGGATCGCCGGAATTCGCAATCTACTTCAAGGCATCCAGCGCGATCAGAATCTCGAACAGCTCGGAAGAACCATCCTTGCTCTTCCTGCAAGCTCTGGTGAAATTGCGAGACTGTTGTGGTCTGCGCATGTGCATAAGCGGAGAGCCATCTCCAGCCGTGCCACCGTCACCTTGCGGATTGACTGCGAACAGTTGCCCAAACCGGAAAATCGGATCCGACTCTCCGCGGCACGGGACAAGCTGGGAATGCCGCAAGCCATTGTTGACTGGCGGATTTCAGAAGACGAGCATCGAACGGTACGAGTCTTTGCAGAAATCGTAGATAGCTTTCTTAGCCGGCTTGGGATCTGTCCTCTCGCTTGGCGCCCTGAGATTTGGGAACCGGGTAATTCGTGGCTGCATTTGACGCGCGACACATATCACCCCATAGGCGGCACGCGCATGGGAACCGACCCGCACGCCAGCGTTGTTGAACCTAACCTGAAGGTCCACGGTGTTCCGAACCTTTTTGTAGCGAGCTGTTCAGTGTTTCCGAGCGGCGGAAGTTCCAATCCTACGTTGACGCTCATGGCGCTTACATTGAGATTAGGTGCCCACCTCGCCGCCTTGTGTTCGCCGCCCTGGACTTCGCTCCTATCCGGAAGTACTAAAGCCGTTCTCCCCGATTCGCAGGTCCCGGCCGAGTTATCTGTGGACTGATGCATCCCTGCTCGCGCCTGTATCGCAGCATGGCGGCACTCTCGCACCGGGCAGCAGCATGGCCTAAGAGCCTTTTGTGACTGCGCACCGAAACCCACACCATCTTGATTGCGGGACCGGCCTTCGCCAAAGGCTGATACGCGGCTTCGGCGCGACCGCCACCGGTCCGATTGTCACCGCGACCATCCAGTTGGGTTCCGTTCCGATTTTATTGCACATCTGGGGAATTGCGAAATATGGTGACTGGCTGTTGCTGTCGGCTATCCCAAGCTATCTAACACTGAGTGACCTCGGCCTCGGAGACGCATCGGGCAGGGACATGGCAATGCGGGTCGCGGCTGGGGACCGCAAAGGGGCGCTTCAATCTTTCGAAAGTTCATGGGTGCTGGTCACGTCGGTGTCTTTCGCTGTGCTGCTGTTGGCTTCTACATTGGTTTGGTGGATACCATGGCAAAGCTGGTTGAGGTTGTATAGTCTTTCCAGCATGCAAGCTGCGGCTGTCATCATGATTCTCGGCAGTTATGTCGTTGTCTGTCAGCAAAACGGCATCACAGAAAGCGGATACAGGGCGGATGGATACTTTGCTCGGGGAACGTTGTACTCGACAATGTTACGTTTACTCGAGGTGGTGCTGGCAACCATAGTTGCGGCCTTAGGAGGAAGTCTGTTGTTGGTAGCCTGCACTTACTTGGGTACCCGGCTTCTAGGTACGGCGGGATATATACTCCTTCTACGCTCGACCAGTCCCTGGATTCAATACGGAATCCGCCACGTCCGTCTAGAGAGCATCCGCCAGTTGACCCTTCCCGCCTTCGGCTTTATGGCCTTCCCACTAGGCCAAGCATTTAGTTTTCGAGGGTTTACGATTTTGCTCGGTGCCATGGTTGGGCCACTCGCCGTAGTTTCATTTTCAACCCTGCGAACCTTGTCGCGAATCAGCGTGCAAGTCTTGAGTATGGTTCCGATTTCCTTGTGGCCGGAACTCTCCAGGGTTTTCGGTCAAGGCAATATTTGCTTGGCACGCAGATTGCATCGTCTTGCCTGGCAGGCTTCGCTGATTCTATCCCTGCTGGGAGCAATGCTGCTTTGGATCGTCGGACCTTTCATCTACAGGCTGTGGGTTCGTCAAGGAGTTAGTTTCAATTCTTCCTGCTTCCGCGTACTGCTACTTGTAGCAGTAATGACCTGCCTTTGGAATGCAAGTTCTGTCATTTTAATGTCCGTCAACGATCATTTTCGAATCGCCTCTACCTACGTGGCCGTGACCGCCCTTTCGTTGGTGTTAGGCTCGATCTTTATCCGTATGCTTGGGATCACCGGCGCAGCCCTGGCTCTTCTCCTAACCGAGGGATGGATGACTGCACTCGTGTTGCGCAGTGCTTTGCGTCATTTACAAGACAGCACGAACAAGTTCTTCCGAGCGATCATTGCGATTGATGCTCTTATGTTACAGTCGTCACCCGACTCGTAAATGTATCTGAAGGCTGCGTTTCTCCCGACAGTCAAGCTTTTGAGGAGCCGCATCGTCCAAGGCTCGGCGCACAACCAGTCGGTCACATTCTTCAATCATTCTTGGGGAGGGGTTCCATGGCGCCTATGATTGCATCTATCTGCAATCACAACTTTCTGCCTCGTTTGATCCATCCCAATTCGATTGTCCTCGATATTGGGGCCAATTATGGGGACTTCGCGCACACCATGATCCAACGGTATCGGTGTCGAGTGATTGCCGCCGAACCAGTGGAAGAACTTCATCGAAGAATTCCTCGGCACTCGTTGCTCAACCTATTTCCTGTCGCGCTCGGTGGTGAAAACCGTTCGACCTCCATGAATGTCTTTGCGGAGCGTTGCGCGAGTCTCCTAGGTTCGATAACACCCGCTGAGAAATTGATAGCGCAGCCAGTCGAAATGATCACTCTCACGGAGCTCCGGCGTCGTGCTCACGCGGAGCGGGTTGACATTCTAAAACTCGACATCGAAGGAGCGGAGATTGATGTTTTCAACGCTTGTAGCGACAAGGAACTACAGTCTATTATGCAGATTACTGTGGAGTTCCACGATTTTCTCTACCCCGAGTTACGGACTTTCGTGGGCCGAATATGTGACCGGATGCGTGAGATTGGTTTCTGGGTGCTGCCGTTTTCGCTCGACAATAGCAACGTTCTCTTTATCAATCGACAGGCGGGTGTGAGCCCGGTGGGAGTTGCATATTTGCGAACGATCGTGAAATATCGAGAAGGCATGCTCAGGCGTTTACGACTAAGAGACCGAGAAACCGGCGTTGTCAGCTGTGGTTTCTCGAAATATTGGCAGTGGTACTGAACACGCAGCTATCCAACGGTCGTATCGTAGAGCTTAATTAAGGTGTCGTAATTTCGACTGCAATCTCTCTTCAGGCTTTCGACCAGTATTTAGGATCTTTAAGCGAGCACCATGACATGAAAGTAGTTTTGTCGACGATTGGAAGGTTTCATACCTTTGATCTCGCTCGACAGATGCACAAGCGTGGCGCGCTGGCGTCAATCTATTCGGCCTATCCTTGGTTTAAACTCAAGCGTGAGGGACTCTCGAGGGAGCAGGTTAAGACATTTCCCTATCTCCACGCACCCTATATGCGATTCGCTCCACGTCGCGCATCCGCCCGCAGGTCCTGGGAGTGGTACGATAGAGTGCTGTTTGACTGGTATGTCGCTCGCAACTTGTCGCGCTGCGACGTCTTTTGCGGGCTTTCCGGGTCTGCTCTGCACACCGGCAAGGTAGCCAAATCTCGAGGAGCGAAGTACGTTTGTGACCGCGGATCGTCCCATATTCGCACCCAAGATTCCATCCTTCGCGACGAATATGATCGCCAGGGAATCCCGTTTCCTGGCATTGACCCTAGGATCATCGCGCGCGAGGAATCAGAATATGAAGCTGCCGAGGCCATCACAGTCCCTTCGACATTTGCGCTGGATACATTTGTCGAATCAGGAATCCCTCGTCGGAAGATGCGATTGGTCCCCTACGGAGTAGATCTTCAGTGGTTTTACCCTTGTGCGCCGCGGAGCGAGAACGAATTTCGGGTGCTGTTCGTCGGCGGTGTCTGCGTTAGAAAAGGCATCGCTTATTTGTTAAAAGCATTTCGCCAGCTTCAATGCGAGCATAAACATCTTACATTGGCGGGCACTGTCTCCCCGGAATTGGAGCGCGTCATCGAGCGGCTGCGGAATGAGAACCAGATTTCCATTATGGGCCACGTACCTCAGCCTCGGTTGAGGGAAATTCTGAGCATGAGTCATGTGATGGTACTACCAAGCGTCGAAGAAGGACTTGCTCTTGTTCAAGCGCAAGCAATGGCTTGCGGTTGTCCGGTGATTGCCTCGCAGAATGCTGGGGCTCGAGACCTTTTTACAGACGGCAAAGAGGGATTTATCGTACCAATCCGCGACAGCGACGCGATCGCAGATCGTTTGCAACTGCTAGCAGACAATCCCGAGGTCCGATTGTGCCTGAGCGAGGCAGGGCTCCAGCGCGTAAGAGCGATCGGCGGTTGGGAACAGTACGGCGACAGAATGTATCAGATCTTTTCGGAGCTCATCGGGTCGTGAGAAACCGGGCGATTCTATTCATCGGAAGGAATTGCGGTACGTCGCGTCATCGCGCGCGTGCGTTGGAACGCCTGGGATACGACGTTTGTGTCGTCGATCCATTTGCTTTGTATCCTTTGTATCCGAAGAGCCGGCTTGTAGGGATATGGACCTGGCATACGGGGAGTCTTTTTCTGGAGAACCGCATAACGCGGAATGTGCTCGCTAGCATTCCTGTGAAACAGTTCGACCTTGTCTATGTTGACGGAGGCGAATTGGTGGGCCCTTCGCTGGTTCGTGAATTAAAGCGCCGTTTTGGAACTGTGATCAACTACAACGTTGACGATCCGTATGGCCCGCGAGACGGGCGGCGCTGGAGGCTCTATTTGCGTGCGGTCCCATTTTACGACCTAATCGTGGTTGTTCGGGAATGCAATGTTCTAGAGGCCTACGCCACAGGCGCGCAGATGGTGATGAGGACATACAGGTCCGCTGACGAGATAGCCCACTCACCCAGAGCCATTAGCGAACAAGAGTCACAACAATGGGCCACCGAAGTCGCATTCGTCGGCACTTGGATGCCGGAAAGAGGTCCATTCTTGGCGCGTCTGGTCGAACTGGGCGTGCCGTTGTCGATATACGGTCTGCGATGGCAAAAGGCCCGTGAATGGTCCGTCCTTCGTCCTTGCTGGCGCGGACCCGGAGTGTATGAGGATCGCGACTATGCTGCGGTGATCCAATGTGCCAAAGTCACTTTGGGATTGCTGTCAAGCGAAAATCGTGATTTAAGTACAACACGCTCATTCGAGATACCTTCGTTGCGAGGTGTTTTATGCGCCGAGCGCACTGCCGAGCACTTGCAACTATACGCGGAGAATGAGGAGGCCGTCTTTTGGAGCAGCCCGGATGAATGCGCCCACAAGTGCGCGGAATTGCTGGGTAATACTCAGCGCAGAACTCATCTCAGTATAGCAGGACGACGCCGGTTCCTGCGGAACGGAACAACCAATGAGAATGTGTTGCGTGAAATTCTTCACAGGGCGACTTCCCTTCCGGGATAGTGCTGATTGCATCTAGCCAGAATAAGAAACACTCTCACTCTGTCCAGTTCATTCTTTCTCGCGCCTAAGTACGCAGTTTGCGTTATTTGCGGTAGTTAACTTGCCGCAGTTACTCTAGGAGGCTCGTGATGGCCCGAAGATTCGTAAGCGACATTCCAGAACTTGACCCCGAGTCCCCGAGTCTGCTGACGCCACGCTCGGCTCTTGATCCTCATACGGTTTTTCGCCGTGGGATTGAGAATCATTTACAAATTGTGGAGCAGTTGATCGAGCAACAGCACCTCCTAAAGGCCATTGCAACGCGGATGGTTGCAACTCTTCTCTCAAGAGGTAAGGTATTCTGGTGCGGCAATGGAGGGAGCGCGGCTGATTGCCAACATTTGGCGGCAGAGCTCGTCGGGCGGTTTCGGCGCGACCGGCGGGGTCTTGCATCAATAGCCCTAACCACTGACACCTCTGTTCTAACGGCGATCGCAAACGATTATGGGTTCGAGGAAGTGTTTCGCCGCCAGGTGGAGGCGTTATGCAGTCCGAATGATGTTCTGGTCGGAGTTTCCACTTCAGGTAACAGCCACAACGTATGCAGTGCCTTGCACGAAGCTAGGAAAATCGGCGCGTTCACCGTGTGCTTCACTGGATCCAGCGGAGGTGAGATGGCAAAGATCTGCAATGCTGCCCTCAAGGTTGTTTCGACAGACACAGCCAGGATTCAGGAGGCGCACATCCTTGCCGGACATCTACTATGCGATTGGGTGGAGTTAGCCGTATGCTCCGCTCACACACTGGCGAGCGGAGTGTAAAAGATGAACAATAGACTGCATCGTGCCATCGATCTGGTTGAGAATTTTTGGGAGGGCCGGTGTGTTCTCGTGGTCGGCGACGTCATGCTGGACAAATATGTCTGGGGCACGGCCGAACGCATTTCACCGGAAGCCCCAGTCCCAGTCGTCCACGGATCTCACACTACCCATTCACCCGGTGGGGCCGCTAACGTGGCAATGAATGTCGTTGGACTCGGAGCGAGAGCAACGGTCGTCGGATTCGTTGGTGAAGACGAAGATGCCAATACCCTCAGCCTGGAACTCCTCGCCGCTGGTGTGGGGAGTTCCCTTGTTCCAGTTCCACAGTTCCCGACGATTTCCAAGCTCAGAATTGTGAGCGGAAATCAGCAAATGCTTCGCCTCGATTGCGAAAACACGGACTTGCGTCCAGAGGCATCTTACGAAGCCTTAATTCTGCGAGCGCGGCAAGCAATGTCGTCCTGTTCAGCCGTGATACTTTCCGATTATGCGAAGGGTACCTTGACTGACCGTGTCTGTGCCATTCTTATCAACGATGCCCGGACTCTTGGTATCCCCGTGCTCGTAGATCCTAAATCACGTACATTTGAGAAATATCGGAACGCTACCACAGTTTGCCCGAATCTACATGAGTTGTCACTCGCCGCCGGCGATTCGGGCAACGATGTCGAAAAGCTTCTCAATACTGCAGAATGCTACGTTGAGCAGTACTGCTTCGACTACCTTACCGTGACCTTGGGAGAGAAAGGGATCGCCGTCGTTCGAAAGGGAGCACGAAAGCGGGCCCCGGCAGTCGCACGGCAGGTGTTCGATGTCTCCGGCGCGGGTGACACGGTGATTGCTACCCTTGCTTTGTGCCTCGCGTGTGGAGTTGAAATCGACTCGGCGATTGAATTGGCGAATATCGCCGCGGGCATTGTAGTCAGCAAGGTTGGTACGGTGCCAATCGACCGAGACTCTTTGTTGGGAGCATTATCAGAAAACATTCCACTATTTGCGGAAGAAAAGATCCTTACCCGAGAGCGGTTGCTGGCTCGCTTAACGACCTGGCGTATGGCAGGCGAAAGCATCGTGTTTACCAACGGTTGTTACGATCTTCTTCACGTAGGCCATATCATTCTTCTTGAGCGTGCTCGCCGGCAAGGCGCCAGGCTCATTATTGCCATCAATAGCGATAATTCCGTGAAACGGTTGAAAGGACCAACGCGTCCTTTGGTAGGGGAACAGGAGCGAGCCAGAGTCTTAGCCGCACTCTCCGTAACCGATGCGGTTGTGATCTTCGATGAGAGCACACCGCTTGAACTTATTCGCGCAATTCGTCCGGATGTTCTGGTCAAGGGCGGCGACTACACCGACGAAACAGTGGTTGGCGCTCCGGAGGTTCGGTCTTGGGGTGGCCGAGTCTGTTTGATTCCGCTTGTCGAGGGATTCAGCACATCCAAACTCGTTGCCAAAGCGATGGAAAGTATTTCTCCATCAACCGAAACGGACTGAGCCAGCGTCGTCATCGCGCCTAGGCAGGTGCCAATATGTCAACGTACTGAAGAATGCGGCACATAAGGTACTGAAGGACCTTGTCAGCTGTCTCTAACAGCCCGCTACTCCCAATTTCCGGAGAGAGACGTGTATATAGATAAGCAAAAAAAGTTGCTCATCTATAGGTTAGGAAGTCTGGGAGACACCGTGGTCGCGCTTCCCTGTTTCCATCTCGTCGCTCGCGCCTTTGCGGATCGCATGCGCATCCTCTTAACGAATGTCCCCGTCCACTCGAAAGCCCCCGCTGCAGTTTCGGTCCTTGGAGAATCTGGCCTTACTCATGGTCACATGAGTTATCCGGTCGGTACTCGGAACATAATCGATCTGGCCAAGCTTTTGTGGAAGATTCGCCGAATGAAGGTTGCGACAATGGTGTATCTCACTCCGCCGCGCGGGGAGTCTGCCGCAAGGCGAGATGAAAGGTTTTTCCGGCTATGTGGCGTCAAGGAGATCATCGGGATTCCTTACGGCGATCTCGCAACTCATCAGTATGATCCTCTGATGAACCGCTACGAAGCAGAGGCAAGCAGACTTGCTCGGTGCCTCGCCCAGATTGGCAATGCCCGCCCAGGTGACCCGAGAAGCTGGAATCTTCTACTTACTCAAGAGGAGCGGATGCGTGCGAGAAGAGCGTTGCACCCACTACAAGGAGAACCCTTTCTCTCACTGGCGATCGCCTCCAAGGTGAATGCCACGGATTGGGGTGTGGAGAATTGGAAAGCACTTATGCCAAGCCTGCGGCGAGAATTTCCCAACCACGGAGTCGTCTTTGTCGGTGCCAAAGAAGACCGCTGCCTTTCTGGGGAAGTGGCCGCGAAATGGACAGGCAAGGCCCTGAATTTGAGCGGCGATCTGTCGCCTCGTGAGTCGGCCGCTGTCATGCAGCAGGCCGACCTCTTTCTTGGCATTGATAGCGGTCCAATGCACTTGGCGGCCAGCGTGGGCATACCCTGTGTAGCTATTTTCTCGGGACGCAATCGCCCCGGAACGTGGTTTCCGTTTGGGGACGCCCATGAGGTCATCTATCACAAGACGGAGTGCTCCGGCTGCAACCTTGATGTCTGCACCATCGAGAAAAAGAAATGCATTCTTTCAATATCCGTAGCGGAAGTTGTTGATGCCGCCCGACGGGTCTGGGCTCGGAAGCAAGCAACGGCACGATGTCAAGCCCTCTAAGCTGTTGACCAAGGTGATCTGCAAAATCAAGTGCTTGCATTGTGCGTTGTAACGGATAGGTCTCATCGACAGTAATTTCGTTCACGAATTCGACAGGGACGGGCATTCCCGGGATTCTTGTGGTTTGTAATCTCGCCCTTCCAGCCAATTTCCAAAATCAACACCCGGCAAAAGTTGTTGATCGCATCGGCACTCAAGTGAACGCTTTTCCCGCAACTCCGAAATTCGACCACGACGGTCTACACGGGGCTGGGGCTCGGACATTCACAAGATGTGGGTTTGGTTCTGATGGACATCGATGGCCCTGAGGAGCTCGAGTATGTCCTATCCCCGGATGATCTGAGATGCCGCTATCAGCACTTTGCGGAAAACCGCGACCAATTGCGGGCTACCGGTTGCACTCTCTGGGTGACGTCACTCGAACGGGGAATTGCCGAGACATTTTGTTTCCAAGTCCGCGGACAGATTCAGGGAAGGCTTAGGAGAGAACTAGCATGCGACACACAGCATCAGCGTCAGTCATGGAAAAGTCCAGCGCTTACCAGATGCTTGTTGTGGATACCGACCTTCAAGCTTATCTGCAACGGTGGCCATTTGCCACAGGTCCTGACCCGGCAAAAAACCGCGCGGGCCGCGAGGCCATCCGGCAGGTGCTGCAGGCACGCCCGTCGGGTACCGCACCGGAGGTTATGCTGCTCGGGCCAGAACAGACCCTTCTGCCGGTTCATGAACGCCGAAGACTGCAGGAAATCTTTCGTATCTTACAAATGGACGAAGCCAGGCAGCGCACGCTAAATAACGACTTCGCCTGGGAGGCCAATCTTGTCTCCAGATCGGCCAGAAAGGTTCTCGTCGTCGGCTGCGGAGACGGAATGGAGCTGCTCTTCCTGCGGGCTATCCTGCCGGACGCAAGCATCACTGCGATTGACTATCACGATTCACTTACGCCGGAGGTGAAAGGCGTCGTGGGCTTGGCTTTTCTCGAAGGTGACATCCATCTGCACCTCAATTCGCTCGTTAGCGACTATGATCTTATCTTCTCAAATCACACGCTGGAGCACCTCTACAATCCTGACGAGAAGATACAGAGCCTATACCGCCTGCTCGTGCCGGGCGGCAGCCTGATCTCCACTCTGCCGATGGATGCAAACCCGGGTAGCCCCTTCCTGCACAAAGTGGCACGCATGACTGCGGCGAAGAATTTCCACCCGCTCGACCTGGTCTTTCTGGACGCGGGCCATCCATGGAAGACCAACGCCTTTGACCTAAACCGGACGCTGCGCGAGGCCGGCTTCAGCCACATTAAGATTTACCAGCGCGCTCGACACCTCTCGCGTTACGTCGCCGGCGGAAGGCTACGGTTTGAGACGGGAAAGAATGCGGGACTGGTGCTTCACGCACTTTTCTTCGGAATTCCGCGCACTCTGGCCAAGCTCTTCTTCCCTGAAAAAGTCCCTCCCGGAATGTGCAGGATTCTGCTGGCTCTCGAGCGGCGTGTTTGGTTCGGGTCCAACAATCTGAAGAACCACTACACCGAAGAGGCCGCGATCCACGCAATCAAGGCCCTGTAGTGCAACCTACCGGTCCGCATCTGCCGCTTGCTGTGATTGTAGATCTTGAACAACGGAATGTCGGAATGTCCGCCGGTAGCGCCATTCCAATCAGTCGAACGGCGAATAGCGGTGCCAGGGGCGACACTCTGAAGTGATAAGCCACACCCCGTGTGCAGGGGTGTAAAAACCCCGTCGTCCGCAACATATCTGCTCCAACTACAAACTGCTCTCCGATTCCTGCAGCCGCTCTTGATCTTGAGTTCTGAGCAACATCATGGCTGGCGGCGGCAACCCTTGAAATACAAGGCACAGAATTACAGATACGGACGCCTTTACCAAATCGATTGAAATTGTTATTGGAGCAGCAGGGCGGTCAAACGGACATTGCCGATTAGCACGCTCTTTTGCATAGCAAATTACATTCGAACGGGCTTATGTTTGATCCAGTCAGCGCACTCAGCGATGTGGCTCCTATATGGTCATTCGATGTGCTAACTCCATGTGTCGTGGCACGAAGATCGCATGGCCATGACCTCCAGCGCTTACGGGCCCGGGCTGACAGAAGAACCGGCGCCCAGCAGCACTTCACCCGATCGGCGACATCAGGAGACATTCCATTATCGCTAGTTGCAGGGTTAGAGCTCAAGATCTATCTGGCAATGGCGGTCCGTCTTTGCCTCCAATTGTTTTTGTCGACCGCGACGGGACGCTAATCAAGGAGTATCACTATCTTTCCGACCCGCGTCAGGTTACGTTGCTCCAAACTGATACGTCAACTGGAAGCGCAGGGAGCGGCCCTGGCAGTCCATGTGTACTGTCCGGCGACTGAGAGCCAGGATGACCAACGGCGCCGCAAGCCCTCCCCAAGGATGTTTTGGGAGGCCGCAGAATGCCTGGGCCTAGAGCCGCACAGAGCAACCTTCATCGGTAATCAATCACGTGACGTGCTACCTGCCAGACATTTCGGCGGCACCGCGTGGCTGGTGGAGACCGGACACTCCTTGCCTGACCACCTACCCCTGTGGGTCCGGCGGGTTCCAACGTTGCTCGACGCGATCCGATCCCTAACGATGAATTACTTGCCGAAACCAAAGAGCAAGAGCTCGGCATTGTCAAGCCGTTCGGCGAGTTCCAAGTCGATGCAGACATAATCCGAGACGGCATCACATTTTGCCGCAAAGGAAGGCTTCGCAGATGCAGCAAGCAACAGATGTGCGCTCGCAAAAGAGCTTCTCGAGGCGCGGATTCGGTATCGTCAGGCACTACGCGCACGCCGTGGAGCTGCGTATGTTCCTGCTCGGCGAGTTGTCGCGTGCCCGGTCGCGCGGTATCGCGGTTCCGAAATGGCTGTCCCAGCGCGCGCTCAGGAGTCCTGGAAGCGCCGAAGGCCTGGTCAATTTCCTGCGTTTTTTTCGTCCCGACGATCGCCTGCGGCTGATCGATGTCGGTGCGAACACCGGATACTGGGCGGCGGATTTTCTCCGCCTCTTCCCGGACACACTCGTGACCGCCATCGAGCCCATCCCCTCCACGGTGCTCGTCCTTCGTGAGCGTTTCGCCGGAGATTCACGCGTCGCCGTTATCGGCGCCGCGGTTACGTCGCAGCCAGGTCCGGTGAAAATGATCGCAACACGCGAGAGCACACTTGCCAGTCTTCACAGATATGCCAGCTTCCACTCCCGCTCCGATACCGAAGGCTCTCCTGTTCAGGTAGATGCGCTTCGGCTGGACGATCTCGTCGTTCCCGAAGACGGCAGGACCCTCATTCTCAAGCTCGACACCCAGGGCCATGAAGTCCCGGCGCTCTCCACCGGGGAGGATCTCCTGAAGCGCGTCAGTCTTGCGGTCATCGAGGTCTCCATCATTGAGGAATATGTAGGAGTCCCACCCTCATTTGGTCAATGCTCCACACTGCTTGGGAAGGCGGATCTCCATCCGCTGATTTTCCACGATTTCGGTACGGAGTTCTCCCCTTATCCCCATGAGCGGGATGTGATATTCGCCAAACGCGACCTTCTCGCAAACATTATCGGCTATTAGAACCGGGCCGCGGATTACCTGACCTTCTTGGCCCGCTATAGGCAAAGTGACAAATGTTGGCCGTTTTTGCACTCAATCATCTGGCACGAAGGGGACACTGTTTGAAGATGAAATGACGCGCTGGACGTGACGTATTTTTCGAAAAGGCAGCCCTTCGCTTTGTTGTTGCCGTAGACGGCAACGGATCGCATAATGGGAAAGTCTACCAAATTCAATAGGATGTGTTCCAAAGCCCCCAACTATTTCGGTTTGTATTCCGTGTTACAAATCAGAGCGCCATATTCGAACGATGATTGAGTCGGTATTGGCGCAGACAATTGCTCCGGACGAGCTTTTGATCTCTGATGACAATTCACCAGATAGCAGTTACCCTGATGCCCAAATTCATCCAGACGATCCGCAAAAAACTGGGGGAGACTGTGAACGTTGGCATGATTGCCGGCGCATGTCTCGAATGCGACGGCGCGCTGAAGCCGATGCGAGTACGCGGGTTTGGGTTGCCGAGGCATACCCTCTAGCCACCGGAAGGTTTCCACTTTTTCGAAAAAGGTAATCGTTACACAAAATAGCTACCTTCTCTGCTGCGCTGTAATGCTTTTGTTCTTTCCTCATTCGTTCGCTCCGCTATCTTATCGGACGAACGCTTTCTCCATTTCCAACTGAGGAACATATCACAGAAGGCTATCTCTCTATGAACCCCGTAGGCCGAAGACTTATCGCCTCCTTCGGTGCCAACTCCCTCGGTCGAGTGGTAACAACCCTGATCCAACTGATTTCGGTCCCTGTGTTTATACAGCACTGGGGCGCGAGCAAATACGGAGAATGGATTCTTCTCAGCACAATTCCGAACTATTTTGCGTTGAGCGATATAGGTTTTGGCAGCGTGGCAGGCAACGAGATGACTGTGCTTATGGCTAAGCAGAGGGTCGATGATGCGCTTGAAATATTCCAAAGCGTGTGGATCCTGACGACCTGTGCATCGATTTGCGCCGGAATTCTTCTTTTGATAGGCATTTGGTTTACACCACTCGAAAACTGGCTGCACCTCCGATCCTTCAATAGGAACGAAGCTCACCGCGTAATACTGTTTCTCGGAATATCCGTGCTGCTGAGCATGCAAGAGACTCTATTCCAGGCAGCGTTCCGATCTATTGGTCGATACGCTTACGGAACAGCGATGAAGAACCTGTTCGTATTGGCCAGCTTCGGTGTGATTCTTCTTCCACTATCTCTGGGAGTTTCGCCTTCCGGAGTGGCGCTCTGCTATCTGCTAACAAATGCGATCGGCACTTGCATGTTCTGCCGTTTGCTCCGAAACAAGGTGCCTTGGATCAAGTTCGGTGTGAAGCAGGCAAGTCTGCGTGCCATTCGGAGCTTGTCGATGCCAGCTGTATCTATGATGAGCCTCCCGTTTTGCAATCTCCTTTCTGTTCAAGGTATTTTGGTAGTCATTGGACATATGCTCGGCCCAGTCGCAGTTGTCACATTCAGTACCGCGCGGACCGTCTCCCGAAGTGCTCTTCAGGTCATGCAACTCATCAATACCGCAGTGTGGTCCGAGATGTCTGCCGCTCTTGGCGCGGACAACTTAACCCTGGCGAGACAGCTGCATGGCAAAGCTTGCCAGCTCTCCATCTTCCTCTGTCTCTGTGTAAGCCTCGCTGTTGCGGTTGTGGGGCGCAACGTCTGGTTAGCGTGGACCTTAGGAAAAGTTCCCACAGACCCCTTACTACTCGATATCATGGTTGTGCAGCTGCTGATCTCGTCGCTATGGTATACGAGCTCCGTCGTTCCACTATCGATTAACAAACATCCCCAGATAGCGAGGGTGCTGATTATATCGTCCTCGCTTTCACTGATCTTTTCCTGGATATTGATGCGATTTCCTCCGCTACAATTGCGCGGAGCTCCCATAGGTCTCGTGTTAGGTGACCTGATAAACGCAGTATATGTGGTCAGGATAAGCCTTAGAATCCTTGGCGACAAATTTCCGGATTTCGTGCTCAGCTGTTTGCAACTCCCTAGGCTTTCACAGTTGAAGGCCATTGCATACTCGAGACCGAGTTCCTGAGCCCGTTCTCGTTGAGAAGCAATGAAGCGGTGAAGCCAGTGCAGAGATAGGCTTCTTGTGGATCACCGAACGTAACCGAGCTCAATTTCGCCGAGCGAATAGAGATCGGCCCCATCCCCGACGCTTGAGCGGTCACGGAGTGTGATACGCCAGAGCCTGGATTCGGGCCCACTGGTGTAGGAACGGAGTACCTGCAATCTTGCATCCGAATAACCTGAGCCGCAGGAGCCGCCAAGAATTCAAATGCTTCGGCGTCCATCCGCATAATCCCGGCCAGACGATGATCCGAAATCTGGAATCGCTGTCCCATCCTTGGAGCGATTGAGCCGGTTCCATGCTGGGTGCGCTACATCACAGCTCGCCGGATCGGGCTGCTAGCACGGTTTCGGAGCTTATCCCTTCTCCGCGGCTCGCGGCGTGATCCGAGCAAGCGAGTCGTCAACCTCTGCACCGTATCCTGTTCAACTCCAGACGTCAGGGCGCGAAAACTGATGACTGACCGGTCATCGTGCAACGGTGCACGAAACGATTATCCATGCGCCGGCACGAAATGCTTCAATGAATGGTTATCGACGAGCTCTAAATAAGGGTACTAGCTCGAGCATGAGGATTGGAAATTAGGGTTCTGTGGTCGAATACACCTAATTCCGAGAGATTCAAAGTCATGTCACCTCCCACACTTTCGGGCTCGGCCTGACAAATGAGCTCAGGCCAAACAGTGCGTAACCCGAAATCAGGAGAGATTCAACTAATCTCTCGTTTCAGGGTTTTGGAACTCTAGATATGTTCGCGAAAAGCGGTCCGTCTTTGCCTCCAATTGTTTTTGTAGACCGCGACGGCACCCTGATTAAGGAATATCCCTACCTTTCTAACCCGCGCCAGGTTCGGTTGCTCCCAGGAGCGGCCAAAGCCATCCGAACCCTGAACCAAATGGCGATACCGGTGGCATTGATCACCAACCAATCCGGTATCGGGAGGGGTTTGTTTACCCGCGAGCAATACGAGCTGGTACATGCCGAACTGATGCGCAAACTGGAAGAACAAGGAGCGGTCCTGGCAGTTCATGTTTGCTGTCCGGCGACCGAGAGCCAGGATGACCAACGGCGCCGCAAGCCCTCTCCAAAGATGTTCCGGGAGGCTGCAGCACGTCTGGGCGTAGAGCCGCGAGGATCAGCCTTCATCGGTGATCAACTGCGGGACGTGTTACCTGCGAGGCATTTCGGTGGCACAGCCTGGCTGGTGGAGACCGGGCACACTTTGCCTGACCGTATACCGCTATGGGTCCGGAGGGTGCCAACGTTGCTCGATGCGATCCGATCGCTAGCGACAGATTCTTTGCCGACACCAGGAGACAGGATCTCGGCCCTGTCAAATCGTTCGGCGACTTCCAAGTGATGCAGACATAACTCGAGGCGGCGATCAGTTCGGACAAGAAACTGAGTGGTGCACGGCCTTTGTCTCGCGCCGGAAACGCTTGGTCCGACGGAAACTGGGGTTAAGCCAAAGCCTGAGCGCGGGTCCTCGGGCTGGTTCACCTTGACGATACCGAGGCAGCCGGGTTTGTCAACGATGCCGTAGATGCAATATTGTTTGTCGAAGACTTTGGGACAGTGTAGCCATCGGATGGCAGTGAAACAAGGAAGGATGTAATGCGGCAAAACCCCTATTCTGCCCCCGACCGTCCGGAACGCAGGCACAGACGGTTCTTGGTGAACTATCCCGTCCAGGTAAAAGCTCATCGCGAAAACTCGGTTTCTGAGCATCAAGCCGTGACCAAGAATGTAAGTATCGGCGGTTTGCTCATAGAGACTGCTTCCTCCATTCCACAGCATTGCCCGGTGGACTTCACCATGACGCTACACGGTGGCCCGCTGCTTCGCCCCATTCGGGTGGTAGGGGAAGGGGAGGTAGTGCGGGTCGAGCCTCACGGGCCGGGGGCTGGTTTTGCC
>Ga0187783_10000641_pt1 | contig 25382 bp, 18 predicted proteins | sample 1015_SJ02_MP02_2_FD_132471 | JGI IMG/M metagenome (GOLD analysis project Ga0187783, IMG submission 132471) | Tropical peat soil microbial communities from peatlands in Department of Meta, Colombia - 1015_SJ02_MP02_20_MG | ecosystem: Environmental > Terrestrial > Soil > Wetlands > Peat | place...
CTCAGAAAGGAAGACTTCCGTCGCCGATTGGCGCGCAAACCGGAGCAGGTGGTGGAGCAGGCAGTTCTGCGCATGCTTCCCAAATCCAAGCTGGGCCGCCAGATGATCAGTAAGCTCAAGGTGTATCGCGGGGAGAAGCACCCGCATGAGGCGCAGAAGCCGGAGATTTGGACTCCGGCAGCCAGAGCATAAGCGGTTGAGAATTCAGACAAGATTGGCTCGCTCCCAGCCCGATCCGGAGCCGAGAGCGAGAGGCAGGTGAAATGACAGAGCTTGTACAGTATTACGGCACGGGGCGTCGCAAGTCGGCAGTCGCCCGCGTCTATTTGCGTCCAGGAAGTGGCGACTTCGTCGTGAACGGCCGCCCCTTCGATCAGTATTTCGTCACCGAAGCGCAGCGCCGCGGGGCGCGTCGGCCGTTGTTCATAACCGAAACGGAAGGTTCTTTTAACATCGTGGCCAGGGTCTCGGGCGGGGGAGTTAGTGGCCAGTCCGACGCCGTGCGACTCGGTGTCGCTCGCGCCCTCATGTTGTTCAACATTGAGTTGCGCAAGAAGCTTAAGTCGGAAGGGCTGATCAGTCGAGATTCGCGCTCCAAAGAGCGCAAAAAATACGGCCAAAAGGGTGCGCGCAAGCGCTTTCAATACAGCAAGCGCTAACAAGTTGGAGGGGTTCGATTCTTGGCTCGAGCGTACGGGGCACGATCGCTCGGCACAATCGGAAGCCCGTTCGTCGAAACTGAGCTTAGGTGTTCAATTCTTCCCGTATCTCGCGATGCGGGACGGGAATAGCAATCGGGACGCAGGCGGGGTTTCAGGCTTGCCAGAGACTCGACGCTTGGGTAAGCCCGATGCAGACCACATGAGGAGGTTGATTGGCTAATATCACCATGAAGGAGTTGCTCGAAGCGGGGGTCCACTTCGGGCATCAGACCAAACGCTGGAATCCCAAGATGAAGGAATACATCTTCGGCGAGCGCAACGGTATTTACATCATCGATCTGCAGAAAACGCTCAAGATGTTCAAAGAGGCCTCGAAATTTGTTCAGGACCTCGCCGCAGAAGGGAAAATTATTCTCTTCGTGGGAACCAAGCGACAGGCGCAAGACGCCATTGCCGAGGAGGCAACTCGCTGTGGTTGTTTTTATGTTAACCAGCGGTGGCTGGGTGGCCTGCTGACCAACTGGGTCACCATTCAGAAGTCGGTGAAGCGATTGAAAGAGCTGGATGATATGGCCACCGACGGCCGCTACGAGTTGTTGCCCAAGAAGGAAGTCATCAAACTGGAGCGCGAGCGGAAACATCTGCAAGCCAACCTCGCCGGCATCAAAAACATGACTCGTCTGCCGGACACGCTCTTCGTCATCGACTCGAACAAAGAACAGATCGCCGTCCGCGAGGCGCGCAAATTGGGCATTCCGGTCGTCGCCGTGGTGGATACGAACTGCGACCCGAGCGAGGTCGATTACGTAATTCCGGGCAACGATGATGCTTTACGTGCCATTCGTCTGTTTGCCACGAAAATCGCCGATTCCGTGGTTGAGGGTGCCCAGCTGATGAGCGAAAAGCAGGCCGCCGACCTGGCGGCTGCAGTCGGTACCGCGCAGCAAGCTGCGGCAACGGCGGCCGAACCCCCAACCGAGGTCACGGGCGAAGCTCCGGGCGTCGATGGCGGCGGGGAAGACATCAGTATGGAAGACGTGTTGGGCAGGGGCACTCGCAAACAGCCGGTTCCCGCCAAAGACACGGTGGACGCCGAAGAAATCGAGCACCAGACGTATTAGAACCGTTCTTCGTCTTGCGTCCTGAGGATGAATCGACCGGCAACGGGCGAGAGCGTTTGAGGAAAATCAGACCCGCGCGGGTGGTCCGCCGCGGGTCAAAGTTTTGTAAGGAGCCGCTTTTCGTTCCCCGCTCGCAACGGTCGGCGGGGCTTAGAGGCTACGATCAAATCGGGAAAAATTACTTTATGAGCACATCGACCGTGACTATTTCTGCTACCCAAGTCAAAGAACTCCGCGAGCGCACCGGAGCTCCCATGATGGATTGCAAACAGGCGCTCACCGAATCCAAGGGAGACATGGAACAGGCCATTGTCATCCTGCGCAAGCGCGGCGCCGCCGTTGCCCAGAAGAAGGCAACCCGGGTTACCAGCGAAGGCTCGGTGGCGAGCTACATTCACGCCGGAGGCAAGATCGGGGTGCTGGTGGAAGTCAATTGCGAGAGCGATTTTGTGGCGCGCACCGACGATTTCAAGGAGCTGGTGCATGATATTGCCATGCACATCGCGGCCAGCGACCCGAAATTCGTGCGCAAGGAAGATGTCACCTCCGAAGCCTACGAGCGGGAAAAGGACGTCTATCGTGCCCAGGCTGCCTCGACCGGCAAGCCGCCCCAAGTGGTCGAGAAGATCGTCGAAGGCAAGATGGCCAAGTTCTACGAGGAGGTTTGCCTCTATGAGCAACCCTTCATCAAAGATCAGACGATCAGCATCTCGCAACTGATCGCGGGCAAAATCGGCAAGCTCGGCGAGAACATTACGGTGCGGCGCTTCGCCCGCTTTAAGGTGGGGGATGTGGGCGAAACCATCGCCATCAGCAAGCAGGAAGCGAAGAAGGAGTAGCTTCGAGCTTTTGGTCGTCCAATTCCCGGTACAAAACCGATGTCGACGCCGATCTTCAAACGCGTTCTTCTCAAACTGTCGGGGGAAGCACTGGCGGCCAACCAGGGCTTCGGCATCGACGCCATTCGAATCCATGAAATCGCGGCCGAACTGGATGAGGTCCACTCCCTGGGCGTACAGATCGCCATCGTCATGGGCGGCGGAAATTTTTTTCGCGGAGTAGCCGAGCAGGCCCGGGACATGGATCGCGTCTCGGCCGATCACATGGGAATGCTGGCGACGGTAATCAATGCCCTGGCCCTGCAGAATGCTCTCGAAAAACAAGGGGTTTACACCCGGGTACAATCCGCCATCGAGATGAATCAGGTGGCCGAGCCCTTCATTCGCCGGCGGGCGATCCGGCATCTGGAGAAAGGGCGGGTGGTGATCTTTGCCGGAGGCACGGGGAATCCCTATTTCTCAACCGATACGGCAGCCTCCCTGCGCGCCATGGAGATTAAGGCAGATGCCATTCTCAAAGCGACCAAGGTAGACGGCGTCTACGATGCGGACCCCATGCTGGTAAAAGATGCCAAGAAGTTCAACGAGATTACCTATCTGGACGTGTTGAAACTCGGATTGAAGGTAATGGACTCGACCGCAATTTCGCTGTGCAAAGACAACAACCTGCCCATCATCGTCTTCAATCTGAATCATCGCGGCAATATCCGGAAAGTCGTCATCGGGGAAAAGGTTGGATCTTTGGTGAGCGCCTGAGGTTCCCCTCCGGGTCGTTTGTGACGTGGGGTCGCGCGGCAGACCACCTGATTCAACGATTCCGAGCCGCGGAGAAGTCCGAAATACCTGTCCTACGGAGCGCGCCGAGCAGGTTTATAATGCAGCCTTTTATCGCCAATTCTTAGGAGACCCGACACCATGGCCCAAGCTGGCATGGCCGCGATTCCCGGTCTGAAAGACATCTACCTGCAGCTCAAGACCCGTATGGACAAGGCAGTCGAAGATTTTCGCAAGGCGATGGCCGCGACGCGTACCGGACGGGCGTCGGTCCACATGCTCGATAGTGTGAACGTGGACTACTACGGCACGGCGATGCCGCTCAACCAGATCGCCCAAGTGCACGCTCCGGAGGCGCAACTGATCACGGTGCAACCCTTTGACCCAACTGCCCTCTCCACCATTGAGAAGGCAATTCGCACCGCCGATCTGGGTCTCAATCCCATGAACGACGGTAAGCTGATCCGCATCCCCGTGCCTCCCCTCACCGAAGAACGTCGCAAGGATATGGTCAAGCACCTCCACAAGATTTTGGAGGAACACCGAACCGCCGTCCGCAACATTCGCCGCGATGGGAACGAGGCGATTAAGAAGGCGCTCAAGGACAAGAAGATCACCGAGGATGAAGAGAAGCGCGCGATGGAAGAGATTCAAAAGCTCACCGATGGCGAGATTAAGAAAATGGAAGACATGGGCAAAGCAAAGGAAAAGGAAATCCTCGAAATTCGATAAATCGCCCGTCCTCCATCCGTGCTAATCCTTCCGCGTGGCGCGGCCCGCGGCCTCTCGAATTTTGGCTTCAGGCTTGCATTTCCCGTGGCTTAGCAACTTCCATTCTGTGTGCCGATTACCTTGGTAATCTTATCAATCGCTTGAAACTTTTCCATCCTGTCAGTGTTTCTATCTCGGCAGAATAACAAGCTCACAGTTCCCCCACGTCCCTGTGAGGCTATGAGGAGCAATCCATGAAGCGAGTTCTAGCGGGTACAGCTTTGCTTGCGCTCATCGCGCTGACCTTTACGGCTTGCGGTGGGGGAAGCAGTTCCACCGATAGCGGTAACGCGACGCAAGCTCACGTGTTCGTCACCGGTGAAGATGCGCCACTATCCTCCGTGGTGGCATTCAACATCACCATCAACCAGATCACTCTCAACAGCGGCAGCAGCAGCACGAGCACCGGCAGCAGTGTGGTGGCGATGAACACGGCGACGACGGTTGATTTTGGACGCCTGGTCGGACTGCGTTCTCTGCTGGGCTTTAACGCTATCGCGCAGGGCACATACTCCAGCGCGACGGTCACGTTCGCCAGCAGTCCCGCACCTACCGTCGATTACATTAATCTCACCACGAACCCGCCTTCGCTGGGGACGGCGACCGGAGCGCTGAGCAATACGACGGTCACGGTTGCATTCCCAGCGGGATCGCCGCTGGTCGTAGGATCGAGTGGCCTAGCCGGTCTGCACCTCGACTTTGACCTGCGTGACTCGCTCGCGAGCAGCAACGGCCAGCTGGCCATCACCAACGGCCAGATCAAGATCAACCCCGTGCTCACCGTGCAGGCAGTTTCGGCCTCGAGCTCTCTCGGTGAGATCACGGAGTTCACCGGCAACGTTGTGTCCGTCGGTACGAGCTCATTCGTGATGCAGGGTCCCTACGGCTTCCAAGAGACGATTGACGTGAATCCGAACACCGCATACAACGGCAGTAACACGCTAAGCTCACTGGCCGCCAACGACATCGTCGACGTCGAAGGCACGGTCCAAGCCGATGGCAGCATTATGGCGAGCAGCGTGGAGCTGATCACGACGAACCAGGCGTTCATCAGCGGTCGAATTTTGGCCGTGAGCCCTGGGCCGGTAGTGACGATGTTCGTTGGCGAGGAACTGGGAGCTTCGGCTGCCATTCCGGTGGACACTGTCGTCCAGAATCTCAACCTCAAACAGGTGACGCAGTGGGATATCTGTTTCATGGACAACTTCTTCACCAACGAGCTGTTTAACGCGTCGTCTCTGGTCGTAGGCCAGCGCATCTTCGTGGGTGGCACGGTCCAGGGAAATACGTTCACCCCGGAGATGGTCTCCTTGCGGCGCCAGGGTGTAATGGGATCGCTGGTCCAGAAGACCGTCAACATCACATCCGGCAACATTGGCAGCTTCGAGATGCAGAATGATGCTCTCATGAGTTACGCGGCGAAAGGGCCATTCCCGATCGCTACCGACAACCAAACCCTTTTCCTCAACATCGACGGGCTGGCGGGGCTCCAGTCTGGCGGAGCGGCGAACCTGGGCGTAACCGGCCTGGTCTTCGACAACCCCCAGAACCTGGGTACACCGGTGGTTTGGTCCCATCGGGTTTGGGTGTTGCCGTAAGTTCCTCAGAATAGATCGCGGCGGGCGACCGGAAGATCGCCCGCTTTTTTTTGCTTTTCTGGTCTCAGGTCCCGCCGGATATGGCTCGGAACTGCGAGTTTCCGGGCTGCGGCTTCTTCCCTCCGGCAAACACCTGGCTGGCGGTGCGGCTGGGCAATCGACCCGTATAATCAGAGCTCAGATGAAGAAAGTCGTCCATGCCGCTTGCCCCCACGATTGCCCCGATGCCTGCGGAGTGCTGATTCGGGTCGACGAGGGACGCGCGGTTAAGATCCAGGGGGACCCTTCCCATCCCGTCACCCGGGGATTCCTCTGCGCCAAAGTCGCTAAGTACCTCGATCGGGTCTATTCTCCGGACCGTGTGCTCTATCCCATGCGGCGAATCGAAGCCAAGGGACCCCGGCCGCCAAAGGCGGAGAGCCGCTCCTCCGGCCGTGCTGACGCAGGGCCACCCCGTTGGTTCGAGCGCATCAGCTGGGATCAAGCTCTCGCCGAAATTGCCTCTCGGTTTCACGCGATCAGCGCCGAGTTTGGCAGTGAAGCGATTCTGCCTTACTCCTACGGCGGCACGTTAGGAGTGTTGAACAACGCTTCCATGGATCGCCGCTTTTTCCACCGTCTGGGAGCGTCGCAGCTCGAACGCACCATCTGTTCCGCTGCGGGAGAGGCGGGGTTGAAATCGGTTCTGGGCATCAAGCTGGGCACCGAACCGGAACAGTTTTCTGATTCCCGCTACATCCTGATTTGGGCAGCGAATATTCACGGCAACAACGTGCATTTGTGGCCATTCATCCAGCAGGCTCGCCGCAAGGGGGCAAAGCTGGTGGTGATCGATCCCTACCGTACTCGCACTGCGGCTTGCGCTGACTGGCACCTAGCCATTAATCCGGGCACCGACGTTGCCTTAGCGCTGGGCATGATGCATGTTCTCATCAACCAAAAGCTCTACGATGCCGACTACGTTCAGCGCTACACAACTGGATTCGAACAGCTCTGTCTTCGCGTCGCCGAGTATCCACCGGAACGGGTCTCGAGCTGGACCGGCATCTCGGCCGAGGACATCTCGAAACTAGCGCGCGAATATGCCACCCTCCGACCCGCGGTGATCCGCGTGAACGACGGTGTGCAGCGTTCAGAAAATGGCGGCATGGCCATGCGGGCCATCACCATGCTGCCTACGATCACGGGCTCGTGGAAGGAGGCGGGCGGCGGCCTGCAGTACGCCACCAGCGGGGCCTTTGGATTGAACCGCGAAGCCTTAGCGCGCCCCGATCTGATGCTCCGGGCGCTGGGCCGACCGGCTCGGGTCATCAACATGGTGGAATTAGGCAAGGCCCTCAACACGCTCGTGGATCCCCCGATCAAGGCGCTGTTTGTCTACAATTCGAATCCCGCGGCGGTCTGCCCCAACCACAATGCCGTGGTCCGGGGCCTGCTGCGGCCGGATTTGTTCACCGTCGTGCACGAGCAATTCTTCACCGATACCACCGATTACGCCGACATCGTTTTGCCCGCTACCACGTTCTTTGAACATAAGGACCTTCAGGGCGCCTACGGCCACTATTTTCTGCAAATGTCCGAGCAGGCGATCGAACCCCTGGGCGAGTGCCGTTCGAATGTGGAAGTGTTTCGCGCCCTGGCCAACAGTATGGGATTTGCCGAGGAGTGTTTCCGCGAGTCGGTGGACCAGATGATCGATACGGCTCTTCTCTCGAACAATCCCTGGCTCGCCGGGATCGACCGTCGGCGACTGGAAAGCGAAGGACACATCCGGCTGAATTTTGAGCAGCAGGGCCGGGGTTCGAGTTCCCGGGCAGCAATTTTTCTTCCATTTGCCAAGGGCAATTTCCCCACGCCCAGCGGCAAAGCCGAGCTGTATAGTGGGTCGCTCGAAGCCCAAGGACGAGATCCCGTCGTCCCATTCATGCCCCCGGTCGAGTCACGGCATGGTGAACACGGCCAGGCCTTTCCCCTCGAGCTCTTAGCCCGCAAGGCGGATAATTTTTTGAATTCCACTTTTTCCAATCTGCCGAGCGTGCGAGCCATGGAGGAACCGGATCGGGTCGAGATGAACCCGGCCGACGCCCTGCGCCGCGGCATCGCTGATGGCGACATCGTACGCGTCTTCAACCAGCGGGGAGAGCTGTTTCTTAACGCCCGAGTTACGACCAGCGTGCAGCCGGGCGTGGTGAGCGCTCTGCTTTTCTGGGCCAAGCTCAGCGCCGGAGGGAAAAATATCAACGTTCTGACCTCGGAAAAACTTACAGACTTGGGCAACTCCGCCACGTTTTATTCCGTCCTTGTTGAAGTGGAGCTTTATCGGCCAGCCTCCGCGGGCAACTGAGGTTGGATGCTTGGACGCTCCGAACGGCGCTACCGTATAATGGCCGTTTTCCATACTCCCAAAGGTTGAGGTAGAGGAGATTCTTCGTTCTTATCAGGATGGCCGTGCGTCCGGCGGGCGCAGGCGCACTCAGGTACGGCCCAGGCTCGCCTCCAAGCGCGGCCGATGTTCCTCATTCCTCAGTTCTTCTGCGGAGTTGAGCGGGCTGACCCTCGGCGTCACCGTCATGCTTCTGCTCTTCTCCTCGATCGCCACCGGGCAGCAGCAGGTGCTGATCACGGGAATCGACGTGCGGGGCAATCGCCGCATTCCGGCCGATACCATTAAAGCCCGAATCTTCACTCGTGCGGGCGACGTCTATGACCCGGCTGCCTTGGAACGCGACTTCAATGCCCTGTGGAACACGGGGTATTTCGAAGATATTCGCTTCGAAGCCGAGGAGAATCCCAAGGGCGTGGTTCTGCGTATCGTCGTCAAGGAACGACCTACGATTCGGGAGATTAACTACGAGGGGCTGAGCTCGGTCTCGAAAAGCGACGTTCTCGACCGCTTTAAGGAGCGCAAGGTCGGCCTCTCGGTCGAGAGCCAGTATGATCCGACCAAGGTGAAACGAGCCGAGGTTGTCATCAAGGAACTGCTCTCCGAACACGGCCGGCAGTTCTCGACCATTCGCACCGAGATACGCCCCATCCCTCCGGCGGCAGTGAGCATCACGTTCGTGATCAAAGAAGGACCGAAGGTCAAGGTCGGCAAGATCACCTTCACCGGAGTCACGCATGTTAAACCGCGGGTTTTACGCGATGCCATGAAGAATTTGCGGCCCATTGGAATTCCGCATTCGATCTTCCTCGAGAACCTGTTTGCCCGGACCTACGATGCCACCAAGCTGGACGAGGACACCGAGCGCGTTCGCCAGGAATTCCAGAATCGCGGCTATTTCAAGGTGGTGGTAGAGCAGGCGAAGACCAACATCCACGATACCGGCCACCAAGGCTTTCACATCCCTCTGCTGCAAAAGGGCCCGGGGAAGGCCGTGGACATCACCCTGCCCGTCCAAGAAGGCGATTTGTATCATCTGGGCGGCATTACCTTCAAAGGGAACAAGGCGATCCCCAATACCGCGGCGTTGCGGTCGCTCTTTCCCATCAAAGACGGCGATGTTTTCGATCGCAGTAAGATCGGCAAGGGTCTCGACGCCCTCGGAAAGGCCTACGGGCAATACGGGTATATCAACTTCACCTCCGTTCCGGAGACCCGCTTCGAGGAAGACAAGAAGTTGATTTATATCGACATCGACGTCGATGAAGGCAAGCAGTTCTATGTGCGCCGCATCGAATTTCAGGGCAATACGACTACCCGCGATAAAGTCATCCGCCGCGAAATCTTGCTGGAGGAGGGCCAGATCTACAACCAGCGCCTTTGGGAGGCCAGTCTTCAACGCCTGAATGCGCTGGGATTCTTTGATACCTTGAAGCCCGAAGACCCCAGCGTCACCGAGCGCCACCTCGATGAGCAGAATGGCACCGTCGATCTCCTCCTCAAGGTCAGGGAGAAAGGAAAGAACAGCATCGGTTTGAGCGGCGGTGTCAGCGGACTGGCGGGAACTTTTATCGGCGTCAGCTATAGCACCAACAACTTTCTGGGCAAGGGCGAAACCTTGACCATTCAGGCCAACCTCGGCAACCTCGAGCGCAGCGTCATGTTCGGATTTACCGAGCCTTATTTGTTGGACCGGCCCTTGACCTGGGGTTTCACCATTTACGGAACCAGGTTCATTTACGATCAGGCGCGGGAAGCTGCCTTGTTCAGCGGGCAGCAAATCAATTTACCTTCGGCTCTGCAGCAGAATCTGCAGAACTACACGCAATCGAGCCGAGGCTTCACCACCAGTCTCTCCTATCCCATACGCCGCACCTACAAGCGTCTGGGCATCGCCTACCAGCTTGATGTTTCCGACATCGTGGCCCTGACCTCGGCATCGAAAACCCTGTTCGACACCCTGCAGTTCAGCGGGGTCACCGGTCCGAGCGCACTGAACGGCATCGTGACCAGCAAAATCACTCCCAGCTTCAGCAAGAATTCCCTGGATCGCCCTCTGTTTCCCCACAGCGGCAGCAACCTGTTCTTTGGAGCCGAGATTGCCGGCTTAGGAGGTACAGTCCGCACCTTTCGGCCGGTTGTCCAACTTACCCACTGGTTTCCCGTACAGCACCGGCGCAACACCGTCGGAATACATTTTGTCGGTTCTTTTCTCACCGGTTATGGCGGGCTGGTGCCTCCTCCCTTCCAGCGCTTTTATGATGGCGGAGAAAACGACCTGCGCGGATTCGATATCCGATCGATTTCTCCGGTTTCCTTTCTACCGACGGTGAACTCGACTCCTCTGCGCAACCCCGACGGCACGATCGTGCCGAAGAACCCCGCCAATCCTCTGCAAGGCAATTACACGATTCCGATTCCGGTCGACCAGATTGTCTTCCCTGGCGGCGATATGAGCCTCACGGGCAACGTGGAGTACCGCATCACCATCGCCGGGCCGGTCTCCCTGGCTCCGTTCATGGATATGGGCTTTGTGCCCATCCTGAGGCCGTCCCAGCTGAAGATTTCCGACACCCAACTGAATTTGCTGAATACCACGCAGTTTGGCTGTCCGGCGCTCGACATCGCTTTCGACTGTATTGGGGGAACGTACAAAACTTTTTCTCAATATCTGCAACCCTTCCCCGGCACCAACTGGACTCCCCGCATGTCCACTGGACTCGAGCTGCAGGTCTTCCTGCCGGTAATCAACGCTCCCTTCCGGATTTATTGGGCATACAATCCCCTGCGACTGGACACGGACGCCATCTCACCGGTCCCGATCACACGCAACATGTTCCCGGTCGGTGCGGCCGGTGACTACACCTACGAAGTGACCAAGAACGCTTTTAGCCCGACTTATCAGCTGCGGGAACCGCGAAAGACCTTCCGCTTCACCGTTGCCACCACGTTCTAGCTACCCCGGACCGGCTGCGAGCAGAATCGGAATGCGGTATCCGATTTCCTGCGTAGATTCAACCTGCCTCCGCCGCGGACGGTGGCACCCATCGAGTGTCGGAAGGGCTTCTGCGGTTTGACGCTCAGGCCGCAATCTTCCTATAATGCGGTTATCCATACCCTGACAATCATTAAGAGGTATGGCGCGGGCATTGCGTTTTACGACAGTGGCTCGAGGCACTGGGTGTTTGAGTGTGCCTCCGATCTGGTCGTGTAGACGATGGCCCGGCCCAGGATTATCTCCGTGATCCAATCAAGTTCTAGGAAGTATTTTTAAGGAGTCCAAAACCAACCCATGAACAACAAGTTTTTGCAATTCCTTCTGGCCGTCGTGTTTGCCTTCCCCACGGCTGCTCTGGCCCAAACGGCTAAGGCAGATCCTTTGCCCAGCGCGCCAAGTGCGACTAACGCCAACGCAGCGACCGAGGCCAATGCGGTCGGTGGAAACAAGATTGCCACCATCAACGTCGAGCAGGCGATCTTCGCGTGCAATGAAGGGCAACGCGATTTCGAGGTCCTTAGCAAGAAGCTGGAGCCCAAGCAAACCGAGCTGAAGAACATGAATGACGAAGTCGAGAACCTGAAGAAGCAGCTCAACACCGACGGGGGAAAGCTCAGCGAAGACGCACGCAACAACCTGGTCAAGCAGATCGAGCAGAAGCAAAAAAACCTGGAGCGCGCTGTCCAGGATGCCCGCGACGATGCCCAGTCTCAGCAGAATGAGATCGCGCAACGCATCCTGCAGAAGATGGCTCCGACTATCGTGAAATACGCCGGCGACAAAGGCTTCGGTGTAATCGTGGACACTTCGAATCCCTGGCCGCAAGGACCTGTGCTTTGGGCTGCGCCTTCGGTCGACATAACCAAGGCGATTGTCGATGCCTATAACGTCCAATCCGGAGTGGCGGCGCCAGCCCGACCCGCCGCCCAAAAGCCAACCATCCCGGGAGCAAGTGGAACCGCCAAGCCTGCGGCACCCGCCACGCCAACGTCTCCCACGAAACCCAACTGATCGCGACGCTTTCTGTTGGCAAAAGGTTCCCAAGAGGCCGCAACCGCTGCGGCCTTTTTGCTTTGCGCCATCCGCTCCGAACCAACCCGTCGCGGTGTCTCTAGTTGAAGCAGGCAAGCGGGAGGACATCGTGTTTGCCGATGATCGAGACTCTCCCTGGGGCAATCGTTCCCGTCGACGCTGGACGAGCTTGGCCTCCTTTGTCGTCGAGATCGCAATTGTGGCCGGACTCCTGTTGCTGCCTCTCTCACAGCCTCAGGCATTGCCACGGCTGCGATCGATCGCATCCGTTCCCGTTCTCGCCGTCCCCTCCGGTCGACGATCGAGAGCACCCTCTGATCCGCAAGGCAGTTGCGGAAAGAACAGGGCCGGCAGCATCCTGCTGACTCCGCAGCATGTTCCCCGTGAGATCCCTCATCCCGATGAAGGCGAGGTGCCACCACCCCCGGACTTTTTGGGCAGCCATGCCATCGAAGCTGGGAGGGGATCGGAGAACTTCGGCAATTCCCTGTGGAGAGGCTCGGGCACGGGTCCGGGGCCGTACCTTGCTCCTCCTAACCCGGCTCCCTCGAACCACCCGCCGCGGATCTCTCACAGTATGGAGGGGAGTCTCATTCACCGGGTACAGCCGGAATACCCTGCGCTCGCCAAGCAGGCTCGGATTCAAGGAACGGTCCTATTGCGCGCGGTTATTGATCGCGAGGGCAAGATCGAAAATCTCCAGCTTGTGAGCGGCCACCCCATGCTGGCCGCAGCGGCCATGAAAGCCGTCCAACAATGGCGCTATCGCCCCTACTACCTGAATGAGCAACCGGTCGAGGTGGAAACCTTAATTACGGTTCACTTCACCCTTTCCGGTGGATAGAGTCGGCGGCGGACCCGAGGGGCTCGCGGGCTGCAGTTTCCCGGATGGTACGCAGGTAACCTGAGTCCACGATCAGCGCTCGCTATAATCGCCACAGTGGCTACCATCGAAGTTCCGAAGCGCGTGGCGACTCGGCCCACCTGGGCGGAAGTGTCCCTGGCAGCCTTGCGACAGAACTTTCGCTTGCTCGAGCGGCATGTCGGCCGTGGCGTAACCATCTGCGCCATCGTGAAAGCCGACGCCTACGGACACGGTGCGGTCGAGTGTTCGCGTGCTCTTGAAGAGGAAGGCGCTCGTTGGTTCGGCGTTACCTCGCTCGATGAGGCCATTCCCCTGCGCGAAGCCGGTATCAAGGGGAATATTCTGCTTCTGACTGGGTTCTGGCGCGGTGAAGAGGAAGAGATTGTCCGTCTGAAACTCACACCTACGGTTTGGGAAGCAGAGCAAATCGAATTGCTCGACAAGGCCGCAGGCGAGCTGGGGGTCCGGCATCCTGTTCATTTGAAGGTGGATACCGGGATGGGACGTCTCGGAGTCACGCCGCAACAGTTGCCGAGGATTGGTGCGGCGCTACGCTCTTCGCCCCGCCTGGTGGTAGAAGGTCTTTCCACGCATTTTGCTTCCTCGGAGGTTCTGGATGCTCCCTCGGTGCCGGACCAGATCAGTTGTTTTCGGGACGTATGGTGTTCCCTGAAACAGGAAGGATTCGATCCTCCAATCCTGCACATGGCCAACACAGGCGCCCTTATTTCCCGCCGCGAGTCGTGGAATACGATGGTGCGGCCGGGAATCGCGCTCTATGGCTATTACCTCCCCTTCGAGCGCGCCGGACGCGAAGTTAGCGGAAGCGGACTGCGGCTGCCAGTTCAGCCGGTCTTATCCTGGAAAACTCGCATCCTTTCTCTGCGCGAAGTGCCTCGAAATCAGGCCTTGGGTTATGGCGGCACCTACGTCACCAAGGCTCCCTCCCGAATCGCGGTGCTGCCCGTCGGATACGCCGATGGACTCGATCGCGCTCTCTCATCCCGCGGTCGCGTGATCGTTCGTGAGCACTACGCGCCGATCGTAGGTCGCATCTCCATGGACCTCACGCTGGTGGACGTCACCGGGCTTCCGGGAATCGCCGTCGGGGATGAAGCCACCTTGCTCGGCGCTTCCGACGGACTCAGCGTGGATGCCCACGAACATGCCGTGCTGGCGAACACCGTAGTTTATGAAATTCTGTGCGGAATCTCGAAACGCGTACCCAGAAGGTACGTCGGGTAAGCACGCCGTGGACTTCGGGTCCCCGCGGTTCGCGCTCAATGTCTGTTCTTTACCGTTCCCTGCGCCGCACGACCGCCTGGACGCCCGTGCTATTCGTTTTCGTTGGGTCTCGTGTATGGTTAGGGATGTTTATGGCTTCCCGTTACGCGCAATGGATGTACAGTTGGGAGACACGGCTCACCTCCGTGGACAGCAATCGCGTCATCCGTCCGCTCGAGTGGGGAGTGGAATGGGCGCGCGACTGGCCTTGCCGCAACGGGTTCGCTCCGGGATATCTGCCTACCGACTGCGAAAGCTTCCTGCGCGACTACAATCGTCGCATTGTTTCCGATAGTGATGAGTTCTATGCTTACCGCAGGCCTACCGACTTCCGCCTGGAACGCCGCGAAATTCAAGTCTTCAGCACCCGCGCCGTTCCGGATCCCCGGTTAGAAAAGAAAGTTCGCGGCAGCTACGGCGATTTCCTGCGGTTCACCTCGCCCGTTCGCACGCCATTTGCGGAAAACAATCTGGTCAGCGCCCGTTGGTTTCCCGCCCGCGGCAAACGCGCGCTCGTGCTTTTGCCGCACTGGAATTCTGACGCGCTGGCCTATACCAGTCTGTGCCGAGTCCTGAATCTGCTCGGCATCTCGGTATTGCGCCTCAGCCTGCCCTATCACGAGATCCGCATGCCGGCCGAGACCCCACGCGCCGACTACGCCGTCTCCGCCAATATCAGCCGTACTCTCGACGCCTGCCGCCAGGGGGTGCTCGATGTCCGCTGCTGCCTGGATTGGCTCGAATCCGAGGGATATCGCAGACTGGGAATTGTGGGCACCAGCCTGGGCTCCTGTTACGCTTTCCTCGCCGCTGCCCATGACCCTCGCATCCGGGTGATCGCCTTCAATCACATCTCCACCTACTTCGCGGACGTGGTCTGGTACGGGCAGTCCACCCGCCACATCCGTCAAGGATTGGAACCGCAAATCGACCTGGAACGCCTGCGTGCTCTCTGGAGCGCTATCAGTCCTATGTCGTACTTCGAGCAATTTGCGCGCTGGCCGCGACGGTCTCTCCTCATCTACGCCAAATACGACATGACTTTCCTGCCGGAATTATCCCGTGCCGTGGTCGAGGAGTTTGTCCGCTACCGCCTCCACCACCAGGCGGTGGCCTTGCCTTGTGGCCATTACACCACCGGCGAGACACCCTTTAAGTACATCGATGGCTGGAAGATCGCGACCTTCCTGCGCACCGCTTTTGAAAGCTAGGCTCGGCGCTTTTTCCTGGCTCTCGCGAGCCCGCTCCCGCTCGCCTCTCCCCTTGGATCTTCCGCGGGGGAGGGCCCTAGGAAGGGGAAATGCCCAGTGTCAAACGGCTGCATGCTTGTTTAGAATTGAATTTCGCAGCAAGCGGTTATGATAGCGAACCGTCCATGGGAACCCGTGATCGAACTGGAGAAAGACCATTTCCTGCTCAGCACCGATCCCGAGCGCCTCGACTTGGCGGTCATTCACGGTTTCTTGGGGGAATCGTACTGGGCCAAAGGCATTCCCCGGGAAATGGTCGCTCGTTCCATCGCGAACTCGTTGTGCTTTGGGGTTTATTCGGATGGCCGGCAGGTCGCGTTTGCGCGGGTGATTTCTGACTTCGCCACGTATGCTTACGTTGCCGACGTCTTCGTGCTCATGCCGTTTCGTGGCCGGGGCCTGGGAAAATGGATGATGGAATCGATCCTCCAGCATCCCCGTCTCCAGCAGCTTCGTCGCTGGAGCCTGGTGACAGAGGACGCTCATGGGCTGTACGCACAATTCGGTTTCACACCGCCGAAGCGGCCGGAAGCATACATGGAGCGTTACGACGAAGATCTTTATCAGCGCGGCGAGACCTGACCATGGGGTTGGCGTGCTGGACCGGCCCGAGCTCAAAGAATCAGTTGCCGGGCAAGTCTCTGGGAGGTAAGGATGAAAGCTCAAAACCGCATGTCACTTCCGCTCGACGACATCGACCCTGAAGTAGCCACCGCGATTGCGAACGAGAGCGTGCGCCAGCACGAGGGTCTGGAACTGATCGCCTCAGAAAACTTCGTCAGCGAAGCCGTGCTCGAGGCTATGGGATCGGTATTCACCAACAAGTATGCGGAGGGCTATCCCGGCAAAAGGTACTACGGGGGCTGCGAGTTCGCCGACGTGGCGGAGAATCTGGCGCGCGAACGCGCCAAGAAGCTGTTCGGAGCCGAGCATGCCAACGTGCAGCCGCATGCGGGTTCCACGGCCAATATGGCAGCCTATGCCGCGGTCCTGCAGCCGGGTGATACCATCCTGGGTCTCAACCTCGCTCACGGCGGACACCTCACCCACGGTCATCATCTGAATTTCTCCGGCAAGACGTATCGAGTCGTTCCCTACGGTGTGACGAAGGAGACCGAAACCATCGATTATGACGATCTCGAAAAGCTCGCCGAGAAGGAAAAGCCCAAACTCATTATCGGAGGCGGGAGTGCCTATCCGCGAATTATCGATTTTCGACGCATGCGGCAGATCGCCGACAAAGTGGGCGCCCTGTACCTGGTCGACATGGCACACTTCGCGGGGCTGGTTGCCGGTGGTGTTCATCCCTCGCCCGTGCCCCATGCGCAAATCGTAACCTCCACCACACACAAGACTCTGCGTGGCCCACGGGCGGGGATGATTCTCTCGAAACTCGAGCACGCCGCCGCCATCGACAAGATGGTGTTCCCTGGTCTGCAGGGAGGACCTCTGGTCCACATCATCGCGGCGAAGGCCGTCTGCTTCCTGGAGGCCACCGAGCCCAGTTTCCAGGACTATGCGCGGCAAATCGTCGGCAACGCCAAAGAGCTGGCCGGGACTCTGGCCGCCGAGGGTTTCCGCGTGATCTCTGGAGGTACCGACACGCATCTCATGCTGATCGATGTCTTTTCCCAGGGCATGCTGGGCAGCGAGGCCGAACGGGCGCTCGAACTGGCGGGAGTCACGGTCAATAAGAACGCCATTCCTTTCGACACGAATCCACCCTTGAAGCCGAGCGGGATCCGCATTGGCACCCCTGCCCTAACCACACGCGGGATGAAAGAGAACGAGATGAAGCAGATTGGACTCTGGATCTCCGAAGCTCTGCGTCATCGAAGTGACAATGCTATCCTGGCCAAGATTCGCAAACAGGTCCTGGCCCTGGCTGAGGCTTTTCCGCTCTACCCGGAGCGGAGGGCCAAGGCACAGGCAGATGTCCGGGTCTAGCCTCAAGAGCAGGTACGGACGCTGCCTTTCGCTCCTTGGGCTCTGCCCCGGTGGACTTCATCGGATTCCGTGAAAGTCGCGATAGACATTCGTCGAATCACAGAGTTTGGCGTGGGCACCTACACGCGCAACGTAGTACGTGCGCTCGCCAGGATTGACCGCGACAACCAGTACCTCCTGCTCGGTTCACCCCAGGAAGCAGCCGAGATTGGTGCCCTGCCCGCAAACTTCACCTGTGTTCCTCTGGTCGAGCCGAATAGCACACCCAAGGGCTACTTGGATTGTCGCGCTACCATCAAGCGATTACGTTGCGATATTGCACACATCCCTCACCTTTTCTCCATACCGCGCAACCTGCCCTGTCCTTACGTGATGACGGTGCACGACGTGCTCGAACACATGTATCGAGCGGGGGAGGGATCGAGTTTGAGGCGTTCGTTGCACTTTCATTTCACCCGCCATGTCCTCAAAGGGGCAAAACGCATACTGGCCGTTTCCAAGTTCACCAAGAGCGAGATCGAAAAATTGTTTGCCATCCCCAGCCAGCGCATCGAAGTGATCTACAACGCCATCGATGAGCGATTCCTCCGCGGGCACGCCACTGAGGCCGATCGCCAAATCCTGGCCGAACGTTACTTGGTCACCTATCCCTTCGTGCTTTACGCCGGCCGCATCAGTCCGCACAAGAACTTGGTGCGAATCATCGAAGCCTTCTCCGCGCTCAAGGTGCAGCTTGAAAAGCAGTCCCAGTATGCCGACCTGAAACTGATCATCATCGGCGACGAACTGTCGAAGCATCCGGACCTTCGCCGCACGGTAATCCGCAGTGGCGTGCAGAACGATGTCCGCTTTATGGGATTCATCCCCATTGAGATGCTTCGACTGTTCTACGACGCAGCGAAAGTCTTCGTGTTCCCTTCCCTCTATGAAGGCTTCGGACTGCCACCGCTCGAAGCCATGGCCCAAGGCACCCCGGTTGTCACCTCGAATATCTCGTCCCTCCCGGAAGTAGTCGGCAATGCGGCCGTGTTGGTGAACCCGGAAAATGTCTTTGAGATTATGCGGGCGCTGCAGCGCGTCCTGCTCGATCAGTCGGTGCGGGACAAGATTCGCCAGCGCGGATACGAGCAGGCTAAGAAGTTTTCCTGGGATGCTTCGGCGCAACGAATCCTTGCAGTGTATAAAGAGGTCGCAACCGGGGCGCGGACCCGAGCCGGAATTCACAGCGTTGCGTAAAATCAGGAAAGGCCACTCCCGCCGAGCACGGCGGTTGTTCTGACCGTCGAGGCGCGGTAGCGATTCCTTGCGGCTCCGCCCCTTCAGGCGTTCTTCAGCAGCGGAATCCCCGGTGAAGCCAAACCCAGGCGGCGAAGCTTGTCTGCCAAGCGCTTGCGGTCGGGTTCGGATGAGGCGGCGGCATAGCGCTTGCGCAGCTGGTCAGCTTTTTCCTTGCGGGTACGACGACGCCGGATCTCCGGTCGTCGGCTGGGTGCGGACATCGGGATTCCTCCTCTTCTGTTGGTTGAACTTGTGGAAGCCTGGCCCCTTCCGCTCGCATTGCTCACGGCCGGATGGGAGGGATTATAGCGGTGCGAAGAGGTAACACGCAAAGACTCCGATGAACGCGTCTGCGATTGCGCGCCGCTCGTGGCCATAATGATCCAGGCCACCCAGGCGAACATCAGTGACCAGGGAAGGACAATGGGTAGCCCTGCTTTTGCCGCACGGCTGCTCAGAGCGGACCAACAAAAAGCTTCCTTTCAGTCAGACTATGAACGCTGCCTATCCCTGTCGAAAGATCCCAGCCGGCTGCGGCACTGTCTTCCTCGTAGAGGCCAAAGTGTCCGTAAGTGATGTCGTTCAAAGCGGAGGCTACTCCGACATGGCTGTAGGCGTCGTGAGTCCTCCTCGGTGGAGGCAGCGGAGTTACCCGCCAGGTTCACGATACCCGCGACATACTCGATTGACAGCTAATGGCGGGCACCTTGCGGCGCCTTGAAGCTGCCGTTGTCGGAGAACTTGCCACCCGTGCCGAATCGGAGGTGGGCCGAAAAACCAGGAGAAAAACGCCAGTTCCTTATCCCACGCTCGGTGGTCTGCCGTCAAGGACATCATTTCTAGCCGATGACGGTCGACGCCTACCGAATGTCGATGAAAGCATGCCCATCTCGTTCGGACGTTGAAAACAGGCTCAGAAAATCAGCTTGAGTCCAAACAGGAGGTGCCGCTGTGCAATGCCATCCGTGGTTGTGTTGCTGGCAAAGGTGCCCCCGCCGTCGTTGTTGTATTGTACCGACCCGAACTTCGGAACTCCCCCGGCAATAACCGCTGCATCTTGCAGAACTGGATCTGGAACCCCCCGAAACATCGTGTTCAGCACGTTAAATGCCTGCGCCTGGAACTGCAGCGTAAGCCTTTCGGTGATCTTCGTGTTCTTGAAAAACGCCATATTTACCGTGTTGATCGGTTCGCCGCGTAGGAAGTTACGGCCCACCCCCGCGAAAGGCGTACCGTAGTAGATCGCGGCATTGGGATCGTTCTGTACCCAGTGAACCGCACTCAGGGTGGTGGGCGCACCGGTCACCAAGTTCGACAAGGAGCAGGTCGATGCGGTGTGTCCGCTGCAAGCAAATTCACCCACACTGGCGAAGGGAGCGGAGGTATTGGCGAGAATTGGGCGGCAAGCATCGTAGGTCCCGCCCCAGTCCGCCGTCGGATCGCACAGACTGTCGGTAACGTACCTTTCAACCGGGGTATAAGGCTGTCCCGAGGTATAGCGATAGGCGGAATTGAACTGCCATCCGCCCAACAGATGCCCCAGCCAGCCCTGCTGTTTCGTGTAGAAGGGCAAATCGTACACCAGGGCCAAGCCGAACACGTTTGGGAAGTCGGTGCCCGAATTGCCGCGCTCCGCGCGGTTGGTGTTGAAGGGATTCTGCGCCCAGGGCAAAGTGTTCCCTCCGCCTGGAACCGGACCGTTGGTCGTACCATAGATCTCGCTGACATTGTCCATGGCATGGCTGTAGGTGTAGGAGGCGGTCGAGCTAAGCCCGTGCCAGCCGGCGATCCGCAACTCACTCTGCAGGCCGTTGTATTTCGCCCACGCCGTGTTAGCGTCGGTTTGCACGTTGGTGAAGTTGCAATTCTCGTAGCCCAGCGCAAACCCCGGTGCACCTGGAGTGCTGCAGGGTTTCAGTCCGTACGGAATGACCTTCCCAAAGCCTGCGGCAATCAACGGCGAAAGATCCGGATTGCCGTTGAGCGCCTGGAACTGTGCCAGCGCGTGATTCCCCACATAGCGCACTTCGGCTACGACCTTATTGTTGACGATAGTGCGCTGGACGCCGAGATTCCATTGCTCCGCGTAGGGGTTGCGGAAGTTTTCGGCTACCTGGGTTTGCACAGCGAGTCCAGGGTTCCCCCTCGGCACTAGCGGAGCCAAATAGGGGACCACCTGCGTTCCGAAAAAGCCACTGGTGGGCAAGCCGGTGGTGGGCTGACCAACGGCCGGGCCGAGCGTGGCCAAATTCACCGCCGGAGCCGAATCGCCCACGTTGAGAAACATGTTGTAGAACTGGGGATCGTAGGCGATGCGGAATCCACCGCGGATCACAGTCTTGTCCGCGCCGGTCACGCTCTGCCAGAGGCGCGGCGTCCAGGCGAAGCCCACGACGGGAGCAAAGTTATGCAGCTTCTCCGGAATGGACGGGACGGTGGTCTGGCTTAAAGGAAGCGCGGTCGACCACAGCGGATCGGGTCCGGTTTGCTGCGTCACCGATCTGTCGTGCAGCAAATTGATGGCCTGCTGATACCAATCCCAGCGCATTCCAAGGTTTATGGTGAGATTATCCTTGATCCGCCAGTCGTCTTGAAAGTAAGTTCCCACGTCCCATTCTTTAAACGGTAGTTGGGGGCTCCCCAAGGCGATTAGGGTGGTCTCAGGATTGTCTGCCACCATGTCATTGAAGGAGGCAAAGTTAAACTGGCCGTTGTCGAACGGCAGAAACAAATTGGGTGAACGTTGCTGATCGGCTTCCCCGCCAAATTTCAGGGTGTGTCGTCCCAGGAGTTTCGAGGCGTTGTCTTGCAATTGATACACATTGATGATGCGGCCGTTGGGGAAACCCGCAGCCACGCCAAAATTCACACTGTCCTGGGGGGCCAAGCCAACCAGAATCATAGCCGCGGGGCAGGAAAAGGGGGTGGCGGAATTGCAACTGGTAAACGACCCTTCCTGGAAGAAGACGTTCGCACGGGAATAACTGGCGCGTACCTGGTTGACCATCGTGTTGCTGAAGGTGCGGTCCCAATCCAGCCCGATCTGCTGGCTCAGGGATGGAACGGTTTGCCAATCCCCTACATCAATTCCAAGTCCGAAATTAATCCCGAGTGAGGATTGTTTCTGCACCACGTAGCGAGCAAAGAAGTTGTCTTTCGAGGACAACCTGAAATCCATTCGCCCGGTACCCTCGTAATCATCGAATGGGCTGGGCACAAACCGCGTGATGGAGCCAAACTGAATGGGTGTGCACCCGTTCACGCCGGCAGTTGTACAGGCGAAAGCCGAGCCGTTAACCGGGTTGATCTGATTGGTTACCAGAACGTTCTGGATATTGGTAAAGGTCGGATTTCCGGCCGTGATGGCATTGGGCCCAATCGTAGATTCAATCAGGCCAATGGGGCTGCTGGGAAAAGCAGTTTTCAGTTGCTCGACGCCAGTTGGGGTCGGCACGATACCCGGAGAAGAAGAACTCGGCTCGCCCCCGGTGCGCTGCCGGTCGATGTTGGTGGAGGCGAAAAACCAAACTCTGTCCTTCTTGACGGGCCCGCCGATGGTGCCGCCGAAGCGATTTTCCACAAACCGCGGAATGGTGGGCACAATGCAGCCGGTGGCCGCGGCATTCTCGCCAGGCGTACAGAAGCCGAGCAGCGGGTTCTTGTACTGGTTCTGAAAGGAATCAAAGGTCGACCCGTCCCAGAACCAAAAGCCAGTTCCGTGGAAGACGTTGGTTCCGGACTTGGTTAGGTAGTTGACCACCGCCCCCGTGTTACGCCCGAACTCGGCATCGTAGTTTGTGACCACTTGTATTTCCGAGATAGCGTCCTGGTTGCCGAAGAAAATGGATGGCCCGGCAATCGAGTTGTCGTTATTGCTTTGCCCATCAATCTGGAAATTATTGGCGCGGGCACGTTCGCCGTTCACCGACAGTTCAGCCCCGTTATTGTTGCTGAAGCTGACATCGCCAGCAGTCGCTACTCCCGGAATAAATAGGGCCAGCGAATCAAAACTATTGCCCATCGGAAGGCTCTGCACCTGCTTGCTGTCAAAGGTCGCCGAGATTTGGTCGCCGCTGGATTCGACGATGGGCGTGGTGCCTTCGACCGTCACCGTTTCGTTGGATGACCCCACCAGCAACGCAATCCTCCCCAAGGACGTGTCGACGCCGGCGGCGACCTCGACACGCTTGGTTGCGAAAGGTCGGAAACTGGGCGCCTCCACGCGAATATCGTAAAGACCGGTCGGCAAATCTCGCAGCGAAACCGTGCCCACATTGTTGCTCTGAGTGGTGAATTCCCGGTTGGTCGAAAGGTGCGTCGCCGTGACCTTCGCTCCTTGGACGACAGCGCCTTGTGAATCTTGGACCGTGCCCGAAATCGAACCCGTGACAATACCTTGCGCGACGGCCAGCGTGAAGCAGGTAGGGATCGTCAACGCGACCAAGACGGCTTTGATTGCGGTATGAGGGGACAAAAACAACGCTCGATCGTTTGTCTTCCTGAAACTCATTCGATTCTCCTCGCCAAGCTTGAACATTTCGTGCCGATCCGAACAGAAACGCATTGTGGGCACAGATGGTTGGTGCACGCTGCGAACCCGGATGAGCCGGGGTTGATGAATTGTGCTTCGGGAGGGACGAGTGTTGCATGAACGCTGGTCGAAAAGTGTCGCGCATCGCTTCGCGGGTGAAGGGCGGGCGGGTTCTGGAACTATGTGATCTGGAATTACGAGGACGCCGTTATCCAGAATTCAGAATCAAGAACAAAACATTCACAAAAGTTTGACCCGGCCGTAGAACCTTGATCACCAACCAGAAATATTGCAAGTGCGTCAGGTACGAGTACCGCATCTGACAATTTAGATTCGGCGAAGCGCGGTGCCAACCGTTTCGTATTCTGGAGCGTCAATTGTCCTATGAGGTGGTTTCCCCAGCTGGCGAACCGTTCTCCCGAGCCTCTAACCATGCTTCCTACCATCCGCACCCTCATTGCTGACGTCGATACCGAAGCACGTGGTCGGCTACGAGCGTTGCTGGCTTCGGAGATAGGCGTCAGCGTAGTCGCTGAATGCGCAGGCAGCTCTCAGACCATCGCCGCGGTCGAAGCCCACAAACCTGATTTGGTTTTTCTCGATCTCCATCCAGCGGAGGCGACTGCTTTCCAATTGCTGAGCCAGATTCCGCGCGAGAACCGACCCATTCTGGTCTTCACCAGCGCCCACGATCGTTATGTCATGCAGGCCTTCGAGGCACGAGCGCTCGATTACCTGCTGAAACCGGTCCAAGCCCATCGCCTGCACGCCGCCCTCGAAAGAGCTCGCGTCGAGCTGATCAAGGCGCAGGATCGCGATCTGACGAATCGCCTCCTGGAGCTGTTAGCCGTGACTAGATCGGAATCACAAGGCGACCGGCGCTTGGTGGTGAAGTCCGGCGGACGCGTAATTTTTCTGAACCTGCATGAGATTGACTGGATCAAGGCCGCCGGCAACTATGTTCAGGTAAACGTGCAAGGGCACTGTTATGTCTTGCGCGAGGGTATCAGCCGGGTGGCGGAACGGCTGGATCCCAACCAATTTGTGCGCATTCATCGGTCCATCATCGTCAACCTGGAAAAGATCAAGGAGCTGCATCCCTGCAACCGTGGCGAATACATGGTCATTCTCCGCGATGGCAAGGAACTCTCTTGCAGCCGTGGCTATCGCAGCCGTCTGCAGCAGCTCATCAGCTAGCGCGCGGCAATAACCCCTGCCGCTTCTGCTTACGTAGCATCCCCGGAAGCGCAGGATTTCCTGGACTGCGAAACGTAAGGATGGGGCCGCCCAGAATGCGGCCACCGGTACCTGTGCCGCTCGGTTACCTTCGTCACATCACTTTGGCCTTCCGGCTTCAAACGCCCGTAGCCATCAGGCTACGATCAAGCCAAATATCGGGAGTCCGGTCGTTCTCTGAGAGAGGGGAAATCCACGTCTACCCTAACCGGCGGTGGGCTGGATCCGCCACACTAGGACGCGTCGCCGAGGGATGGGGGCGTCGGACCTAGGCGTGCTCCCCTGTACTCAAGAGCCGAACCTTAGCCGGCTCCAGACCGCAAACAGGCCCAAAAGCCGCGCCCCGAGGGAACTTCGTGGGCTAGCATAGGCAAGCCGATGCACTTTGTGTCGCAAACCGACGGTCCAGATCCGAGCGCCGCGCTCGAGTCCATCAGTCAGGACGCACGGGTGCTTACCCGCGGCACTGGTGCCGCCATCGCGCTCGCCCACAAAGGGTCGATGATTTGCCGCGCCAGCGTGGGAAACGCCCCGACGCTGGGCGCCCGGCTGGACATAAGCAGTGGCATCTCAGGAGAGTGTGTACGTTCCGGTAAGACTCTGCGCTGCGACAATTCGGACAGCGACCCTCGCGTTGACGCTGTGCTCTGTCGCCGCTTGGGCATCCATTCCATTCTGGCAGCACCGATACGGTTGGGCGGCGAGGTCGTCGGTATATTGGAAGTTTTCTCTTCCCAGAGATTCAATTTTCATGAAGGCGATCTGGCTGTCGTCGAGCACCTAGCGCAAACCGTATTTGTGGTTCCACCCAGC